>Ga0116164_10003055_pt1 | contig 11645 bp, 14 predicted proteins | sample AD_UKC109_MetaG_FD_89888 | JGI IMG/M metagenome (GOLD analysis project Ga0116164, IMG submission 89888) | Active sludge microbial communities of municipal wastewater-treating anaerobic digesters from Hong Kong - AD_UKC109_MetaG | ecosystem: Engineered > Bioreactor > Anaerobic > Digestate... | reverse complement strand
TCAGGGCAGGCACGGGGGCCTGCCCCTACCGTGGTATGTTTCAAGATGCGGTTTTTAGATCCCGAAAGGGGTGTGCTCCATGCATGGAATTAACAGAATGAAAATTGCGGCCTCCCTGCCTCCCGAAGCCATGCTGCTGCAAAACTTTTTTGCCCTCCGGGAGGATGTGCTTCTGGCCTTTCTCTTCGGTTCCCTCGCCCGGGGAAAGGCTTCGGAAACCAGCGATGCGGATGTGGCGGTACTGTTTTCCCGCAGGGATACCAAGAATGATCTGACTCTTCGTGCTCTGAGCCTTAAAAACGATCTGGAAGAGCTGCTTCCTCGCCCGGTGGATCTTGTAATTCTCAACGGAGCGGATGCGGTTATCGCCATGCAGGTGCTGCAACATGGTATCCTGGTGCATGAAAAAGCCGGAGCCCGGGGGGAGTTCATAGCCCGCACCGTGGGGGTTTACGAGGATCTCAAGCGAACGCGCCGTCCCCTGGAAGAGGCCCTTTTACGACATTTGGGGGTGAAGCCTCATGGATTATGACGTTCTTCTCGCCAAGGCGAGTACGGTGCAGCGCTGCATAGCCAGAATTTCCCAGACCCTGGAAGGAGATTACGAAAAACTCCGGGAATGCGATGCCCAGGATGTGGTGGTGCTCAATCTGCAAAGGGCGGTGCAGGCGGTGCTGGATATGGCGGCCCATCTCGGGGCGGATCTGCACGGGGAGGTTCCGCGAACCCTGAAGGAGCATTTCCGCCTTCTCGGGGATGCGGAAGTGATAGACCGGGATCTGGAGAAAAGGCTTGTGGCCATGGTGGGATTCCGGAATATCGCGGTGCATAACTACGAACAGATCGATGTGCATATTCTGGAATCCATCGTGAAACACCATCTGAAGGATCTTGAAGAATTCTGCCGCATCGCCCTCCACCGGGCAATGGGGGAGCGCAATCCTTAAAATTGATTTTTTGGTAGGGGCGGGGCCCTGTCCCCGCCCTGGCATGCGGCAATACGCCACATACACTCGAAGAGAGGAACGAAGAACATTATCATGCATATCATGAATAGGATCGTCTCTGAAAAAGCCCTCATCGGGGAAAACGTGCAGATGGGGCATAACGTGATTGTGGAGGAGGATGTGGTTATCGGGGATAACTGCATTCTGGGGCATAACGTGATTATCCGTGCCGGAGTGCGGCTGGGCCGGGGAGTGCTGGTGGGGGATGGAGTTCTGCTGGGAAAGCTTCCCATGAAGGCCTCTTTGAGCGCCGTTACCACCGCCCGGGAATTGCCTCCTCTCGAAGTGGGGGATTACGTCACCCTCGGTGCGGGATCTATCGTCTACCGGGGGGCGGTGCTGCAAAACCGGGTTTTCGTGGCGGATTACGCCACCATCCGGGAGGATGTTTCCATCGGGGAAGAGACCATCATCGGCCGGGGAGTGGCGGTGGAGAACAAGACCACCATTGGGAGGCGCTGCAAGATAGAAACCAACGCCTACATTACCGCCCTTTCGGAGATCGAAGATTATTGTTTCGTGGCTCCCGAAGTGGCCTTTACGAACGATAATTTTATGGGACGCACCGAGGAGCGCAAAAAACATTTCAAGGGGCCCGTGTTGCGCCGGGGGGCCCGCATAGGGGGCAACGCCACGTTGCTTCCGGGGGTGGAGATCGGCCCGGATGGCGTGGTGGCGGCGGGTTCCGTGGTAACGAAAAATGTGCCTCCTCGAACCATCGTGGCAGGCAATCCCGCCCGGATTTTGCGGGAGGTTCCTCCGGAACAGCTTCTGGAGAACCAGGTGTTTTACGAGAAAGATCGATAGAGAATATTTTGCTGGATACATCGGGTGAAATGGGCGGAATTTCCCGGATTTATCCCGGCCGGTGCGGTGCAGATAGATGCGGCGTATCGTCGATTCTGGTAGGGGCGGGGCCCTGTCCCCGCCCTGGTATGCGGTGATCTGCCACATGGACAAGGAGAAAAAACCTTTTATGCCACATAATCCCAATCCCGTACAAAGACAAAAAAATATCCCCTCTTTCGAAAACCGGAAAAAAATCTGCCTGGTGGTGGGAACCCGTCCCGAGGCCATTAAAATGGCTCCCCTAGCCCTGGCGGTGCGGGAGGATCCCCGCTTTGATCTGCATCTTCTCGCCACGGGGCAGCACCGGGAGATGCTGCTCGAGCCTTTGCGGTTCTTCGGCCTGGAGCCGGAGGATTTCCTGAACATCATGAAAAAGGGGCAGACCCTGGATTACGTTACCGCCGCGGTGCTTCAGGAGACGGGAAACATTTTCGACCGCATCCGCCCGGATATGGTGCTGGTGCACGGAGATACCACCACCACCTTCGCCGCCGCCCTGGCGGCCTTCTACCGGGGAATTCCCCTGGGGCACGTGGAGGCGGGACTGCGGAGCGGCGATCTGCGGCAGCCCTTTCCCGAGGAGATGAACCGCCTCCTGGCGGATCGCATCTGTACTCTCTGGTTTCCCCCCACTCCGGGAGCCCGGAAGAATCTTCTCGCCGAGGGGTGCCCCGGGGAGAGAATTACCGTTACGGGAAATACCGTTATCGATGCCCTTCTTGCAGCATCCAAACGGGTGGAGCGCCCGGAAACGCCGGAGCTTGCAGCTATCCCCGAAGACGTTCCCCTGGTGCTTCTCACGGCACACCGCCGGGAGACCTGGGGGGAGGGGCTGGAACGCATCTGCCGGGGAGTGCTCGAACTGCTGCGCCTGGAGGAGCATCTCCGGTTTTTGATTCCCATGCATCTCAATCCCGTGGTGCGGCAGGTCTTTATGGAGCGCCTGGGGAATGAAGAGAGGGTCATTCTCTGCGATCCTCTCCGTTATCCCGATTTCGTCTGGGCCATGAAACGCAGCCGGGTGATTCTGAGCGATAGCGGGGGCGTGCAGGAGGAGGCTCCGGCGCTCTCCAAGCCCGTGCTGGTGATGCGGAACGTCACGGAGCGCCCCGAGGCGGTGGAGGCCGGTACGGCCCTGCTGGTGGGAACGGACCCGGAAAAAATCGTGGCGGAGACCCGGAAACTCCTGGAGGATCCATCCTATTACCGCAGTTTTCTCGCGAAAAATACCAAACCCTTCGGGGATGGTTCCGCCTCGGCGAAAATTCTGGAGGCCCTCCACGGGTATTTTTACGAAGCCTAGTCTGGCATGTTGCCGACACCCCGGCCTTTGTGGAAAAAGCGAGATTTTTCAGTTTTTGTAATTTTTCGAGAAGGTGCGAAAAAAGATCCTTGACCGTTTCGCTCGCTCTTTGTTATGATGAGCGTGTAAGGCCGTCCCATGGAACACCGCAAGAGAGTCTTCGGGAACATTACAGAACCCGTTCCCCGGAGCGCCGAAGGGGCAAGGCGGTAACTGCCGCTGAAACTCTCAGGCGAAAGGATTGCGGTGGGAGGGATCTCTGGAAAGGTGAAAAGATTTTCGCCTGCCTAGGGAGCAAGCTTGGGAAATTTTGTTTTCCCGGGCGAATCTCCAGGGCACCAGGACAGAGCTGGCCAAAACCCAAGGGGGTACGGTCATGTCCATTGTTCGGGTGCTGGTTACCAACAATCCGCAACTGCAAGCATACTGCACTTCAGTTCAAAAGATTTCCGGAACATCCTGGGATGTGTTCCTTGAGGCAAGGAATCGGGTCCATCAGGGCTGGAAGCTTTTAACACATCCCCTTTACGGTAATTTTCTTCCATCGCAACAACCATATCGTTCTCTTCTTCTCCAATCCCCCGAAGGGCCCGGGAAAACGGCCGAGGTGGATGCGGATTCCTTTTCTTTTATCGAAGAAGCTCTGGGAGTTTTTCGCTCCTACGAAAATAAAGGCACCCTGCGAAAGCTTGGTTCTCATACTCCCGAAATCGAAGCGGATTATGCCGTGCTCGATCTTCGGCTTTTGCAGCAGAGCCTGGAGCAGTATGGCCTTTGGAGGGAAGCTCCTTTCACGGAGAGCTTTTCCCCGGTTTGATGTGTTTGCCGGGGAAGGTTTTCTTCTTCCGGCATGAATGCATAAAAGAATATCCCTAAAGAAAGGAGATGAGAGGATGGTAGAAGTTACGAAGGAGAGTTTCGACGAAGAGGTGCTTCAGAGCGATCTTCCCGTGGTGGTGGATATCTGGGGCCCGAAATGCGGTCCCTGCCTTGCCTTGATGCCCAAGGTGGAGGAGCTGTCGGCGGAGTACGAGGGCAAGATCAAATTTTGCAAGCTCAACTCCCAGGGCAACCGGAAGCAGCTTATCGCGCTGAAGGTTATGGCCCTGCCGGGATTCCTTTTTTACAAGGGCGGCGAAGAGAAGGCCCGGATGACCGGTGCGGATGTAACCATCGAGAAGATTAAGGAGCAGGCGGAAGCGTTGCTTGCGTAAAACCCGTAAAGTGAGGGATTTGGCGGTGAAACTCGAACTGCACAAGGTACGAGTTTCGGGAATTCGGTTGGGTAATGCCACGACCCTGGAAAAGGGCATCCTTACGGTGGACGAGAAGGCGATTCTCGGAATGCTGCGTAAGGATGAACGCTTTGCCTCGGTAAAGCTGGATGTGGCCTCCCCCGGAGAGAAAACCCGAATTGTACCGGTAAAGGATGCGGTGGAACCCCGTTGCAAGCTCGAAGGCGAAGGCGGGATTTTCCCCGGCTTTATCGGAGATGTGGATACCGTGGGCTCCGGCAAGACCCTCGTTCTCGAGGGCGCTGCGGTGGTAACCTGCGGCAAGATCGTGGGATTTCAGGAGGGGATCGTGGATATGTCCGGCCCCGGTGCGGACTACACCCCCTTCTCGAAAACCTTCAACCTGGTGCTTGTCTTCGAGCCCGTGGAGGGCCTGGAGAAGCACTATTACGAAGCCGCATGCCGGGAGGCGGGGTTCAAGACCGCCCATTATCTGGCTACGGCGGTGAAGGATGCGGTAAAGGCGGATACCGTGGAAAGCTACGAAATGCCTCCTTTCTCGGAATCCATGAAGGCCTATCCGGAGCTTCCCAAGGTGGCCTATCTCTACATGCTCCAGACCCAGGGGCTGCTTCACGATACCTACGTCTACGGGGTGGATGCCAAGAAGATTCTTCCCACCCTCATCTCCGCCACGGAGATTATGGACGGAGCCATCGTATCGGGGAACTGCGTTTCCGCCTGCGATAAGAACAGCACCTACGTGCATCTGAACAACCCGGTGATCAAGGCGCTCTACGATCGTCACGGCAAGGATTACAACTTCGTGGGCGTTATCATCACCAACGAAAACGTAACTTTGGCGGACAAGAAGCGGAGCTCCTCCTACGCCACCAAGCTGGCCTCCATGATCGGGGTAGAGGGGCTTCTCATCAGCGAAGAGGGCTTCGGCAATCCCGATGCGGACCTTATCATGAACTGCACCAAGGCGGAGAAGCTCGGCATGAAGACCGTGCTTATCACCGACGAATATGCGGGGCGTGACGGTGCAAGCCAGTCCCTGGCGGACGTGGCTCCCCAGGCGGATGCGGTGGTTACCGGAGGCAACGCCAACGAGACCATCCTACTGCCTCCCATGGAGAAGGTTATCGGCTATCCGGATTTCGCCAACATCATCGCCGGAGGTTTCGACGGCTCCCTTCGGGGGGACGGCTCCATCGAGGTGGAAATCCAGGCCATTACCGGAGCTACCAACGAACTCGGCTTTTCCAAGATCAGCGCCATCATGCTGTAGGGATTTCGGAGCGTTCCGAAATCAGTGGAAGCCACAAGAGAAAACACACATCATAAAGGAGGTGCGCAGCATGGGTAAGCTTTCGGGCAAGAAATTGCTTCTTCTCGGCGAGCGGGACGGCGTGGCCGGCCCCGCCATGGAAGAGTGTCTGAAAGACTCCGGGGCGGAGATCGTCTTTTCCGTTACCGAGTGCTTCGTTTGAACCGCCGCCGGAGCCATGGATCTGCAGAATCAACAGCGCGTCAAGGACGCCGCTGAAAAGTACGGAGCTGAAAACGTCGTAGTCATTCTCGGTTCTTCCGATGCGGAAGGCGCAGAGATCTACGCGGAAACCGTTGCAAACGGTGATCCTACTTTTGCAGGTCCCCTGGCAGGAGCCCCGTTGGGGCTCGCGGTCTATCACGTGTTCGAGCAGGATATTCGGGATGAGATCGACCCTGCAGTCTGGGAAGAGCAACTTGGCATGATGGAGATGGTGCTTGACGGGGATGCCCTCGCCCAAGCTACCAAGGGAATCCGCGAAGAATTCAGCAAGTGGAGCATCTAGTTCGCGGTAACGATGACGTGAGGAGGGAAAGCATGTCCTTCCGTGTGGTGCATTACATCAACCAATTCTTCGCCGGTATCGGAGGCGAGGAAAAAGCGGACCACAAGCCGGAAATTCGCGAGGGCGTCGTCGGACCGGGCCAGGCGTTACAGGCCTCCCTTGGAGACGATGCCACCGTGGTAGCCACGGTGATTTGCGGCGACGGATATTTTGCGGAGAATATCGATAAGGCTCTCGAAGAGATCCTTGCACTGGTGGCTCCCTATAAGCCGGATCTTCTCGTGGCGGGCCCCGCTTTCAATGCGGGCCGTTACGGTACCGCCAGCGGCGGCGTTTGCGCCATGGTGGGAGAAAAGTTGGGTATTCCTACTGTTACGGGGATGCACCCGGAAAACCCGGGTGTGGATATGTACCGTAAAAACACCTATATCGTGGAGACCGCGGACAGTGCCCGGGGTCTTCGCAAGGCCGTGCCGGTTATGGCGGGGCTGGGGTTGAAGCTCCTCAAGGGAGAGCCTATCAGTTCTCCCGCGGAAGAGGGATACCTCGAAAAGGGTGTGCGGCACAACGTGTTCCTCTCCCGAGTCGGCGCGGAGCGCGCGGCGGAAATGCTGGCGAAGAAACTGCGGGGCGAGGAGTTCGTCACGGAGTATCCCATGCCCTCCTTCGATAGAGTGGCCCCTGCGGCACCTTTGAAGGATCTGAAAAACGCGACCATAGCTTTGGTTACCTCCGGAGGCATCTGCCCCAAGAACAATCCGGATCACATCGAGGCTTCCAGTGCCTCCAAATATGGGGCATACAGCATCGAGAATTTCGACAAGCTTTCCTGCGAGGATTCCGAAACTGCCCATGGCGGCTACGATCCCACCTATGCCAACGACGACCCCAACCGGGTGCTCCCGGTGGACGTGCTGCGGGATATGGAAAAGCAGGGAGTTTTCAAGAAGCTCTACGGGACCTACTTCACCACCGTGGGGAACGGTACTCCCGTGGCCAACGCCAAGCGCTTCGGTGCGGAAATCGCGAAGAAGCTCAAGGCGGATGGCGTGGATGCGGTTATTCTCACATCCACCTGAGGAACCTGCACTCGTTGCGGCGCAACGATGGTTAAAGAAATTGAGCGTGAAGGTTTCCCGGTGGTTCATGTGTGCACCATCGTTCCCATCTCTCTTACCGTGGGAGCGAACCGTATCATTCCCGCCGTGGCCATTCCCTATCCTCTTGGGGATCCCGCCAAGACCCCTGAAGAAGAGTACGAAATTCGCAAGCATCTCGTGGAAAAATCTTTCAAGGCCCTTCAGACCGAGGTGTCCGAACAGACCGTATTTAACGACTAGCACTCTTGTGGGGTGCCTCCGAGCCGGGGCTGCAAAGCTCCGGCTCCTTTTTCCCTTCAGTTTTCTATGGGCGCCATAAGAGTTACAGCCTCCACGATCGTGTTATTCATTTCCCGAAAGGAGAGAGCATCTGCCCATGTCTAAAGTCGCTATCAAGGGGCACGCCTACTGCCTCAATCATACGCCGGAGTTGGCGCTTCATTACGGAATTACCCCCTATACGGAACGCAAGGCCCGGGGAGAGACGGAGTTCCTCACCAAGCTGCCCAAGCATGCCATGTCCTACGAGGATGCCACCAAGTATCCCGCCAATCAGGCCTATCTCGGAGGGCTTACGCTGGATCTTCTCGAAAACACCCCCTCCCCCTGGTACGAGAATCTCCTAGCCCACGCTTCCCGTTTCGCCCGCTACGGAGAGATTATGCCGGAGGACGAGTTCCTGGGACTTATGAACATCTGCGATGTCTTCGATCTCTTCTGGCTGGAAAGCTCCTTTGCGGATTCCGTACGGAGCAAGCTGGAGAAACACCCCCTCCTGGAGGAAAAACACCTCAAGCGTTTTTCCAAGGGCCACGAGGCGGGAGAGATTGCGGAAGAGGTGGAAAAGCACCACGCCCTGCCGATGTACTTTCAAGGCAAGGTCGTAGGCTGCTGCCGCCGGGGGCACGATGTGGACGAATGCCTGGAGGCCTACGTGCTTCTGGAGAACATCGCCTGCAAGGCTGGAGGGGTACTGGCATTGCTGCACCTTCTCAAAAATGCCTCCCTCTCCGCGGAAGAAGTGGATTTCGTTATCGAATGCTCCGAAGAGGCCGCGGGAGATATGAACCAGCGGGGAGGCGGCAATTTCGCCAAGGCGGTGGCGGAGATCGCGGGATGTCTCAACGCCAGCGGCTGCGACGTGCGGGGTTTCTGCGCGGGCCCGGTGAACGCGGTGATTGCGGGAGCTTCCCAGGTGGCTGCGGGAGCCCGGAAGAACTGCGTGGTTCTCGCGGGAGGCGCCATTCCCAAGCTCTACATGAACGCCCGGGATCACGTGCGCAAGGAAACCCCCGCTCTGGAGGATTGCCTGGGCAACTTCGCGGTGCTTCTCACCCCCGACGACGGTACCGCTCCGGTGATGCGCCTGGATGCCCTGGGGAACATACCGTAGGGGCCGGAGCCTCTCCTCAGGCCATTACGGGAGCTTTGGTGCTGGATCCCCTGGAAAAGCTGGGACTTACCTTCACGGACGTGGATAAATATGCCGCGGAGCTTCAGAACCCGGAAATTACCCTTCCCGCAGGGGCGGGGAACGTTCCCGAGGCGAACTACAAGATGATCGCCGCCCTGGCGGTGATGAAAAAACAGCTCGAAAAGAAGGATATGCCTTCCTTTGTCAAGGAACATGGCTATCCCGGTTTTGCCCATACCCAGGGTCACATTCCTTCGGGAGTTCCCTTCATGGGGCATGCGGCGGATCTGCTTCGGGAGGGCAAGATCAAGCGGGCCATGATTAACGGCAAGGGGAGCCTTTTCCTTGCCCGGCTCACCAATCTTGCGGACGGAGCTTCCTTTATCATGGAAAATCCTACCGGTACCGGGGAGTCCTCGGGAATCACCAAGGACGAGGTGAAGAGTATCGTACTTGAGGCCCTTGAAGAACTTGCCGCGAACCTCTCGGGCAAGTAGATCCAAAGGAGGCCGAAGGAATGTCGGATAAAAAGAAACTGGTAGGAGAAATACTTCGGGAGGTCGTGGATGCCGCCAGGAGTGGAGGCCCCCGTATTTCCGTGGGGCTTCTCTCCACGGGGAGCGAACTTGGCCCGGAGGAGATGATTCAGGGAGGTTTGCTGGCCCAGCAGGACAATCCGGGAATCCGGGTGGTGATGATCGGTCCCAAACCTGCGAAGGCTCCGGATCTCGAATGGATCGAAACCGAGGATTGCGAGAAGGACATCGCGGATGCCATGGAGCAGGCCCTTCAGGAAAAGCGCATCGCCGGAGCCGTGGCGCTGCACTATCCCTTTCCTCTGGGAGTGACCACCATCGGCCGGGTACTTACCCCCGCCAAGGGGAAGCCCATGATCCTGGCTTCCACCACCGGCACGAGCTCCTCCGTGCGGGGGGAGAGCATGGTGCTTAACGCCCTCTACGGAGTGGCCACCGCCAAGGCTCTGGGAATCGAGAATCCCACCGTGGGAATCCTTAACGTGGAAAGCGCCCAGCCCGTTTTCCGGGGCTTGAATTCCCTGAAGGAAGCGGGATATCCTCTTACCTTCGGAAGCAGCCTCCGCAAGGATGGAGGCTCCGTACTCCGGGGGAACGATATTCTCGCAGGAGCCGTGGACGTCTGTGTGGCAGACTCCCTTACGGGAAACGTGCTCATCAAGATGTTCTCCTCCTACAGCACCGGAGGAGGCTACGAGGCCCTGGGATGGGGATACGGTCCCTCCTGCGGCGACAAGTGGCCCCACGTGGTTTCCATCATCTCCCGGGCCAGCGGCGCTCCGGTAATCGCCAATGCCGTGGCCTTCACCGCCCGGGTGGCGGGAGCGGGGCTGCCCGAGCTGGTGCAGGAAGAACTTAAAAAAGCCCGCAAGGCGGGGCTCGATACGGTGCTGGAGGGGCTTCGCCCCAAGGCGGCGGTGGTGGAGGAGGCCGTGACCGCTCCTCCCGCGGAACCCACGGATGAAGAAATTCACGGGGTGGACGTGCTGGAGATGGAAAACGCCGCCAAGGAGCTCTGGAAGGCGGGAATCTACGCCGAGGCCGCCATGGGCTGTACCGGCCCGGTGGTGAAACTCAACAAGAAGCACGAGGAACGGGCCCATGAAATCCTGAAAAAGGCGGGGTATCTCTAAAGGACGTTCTGCGAATCGCCTTTGCCCCGACATACATGTTTTCCCGGTTTTGGCAGGGGCGGGGCTTTGCCCCCGCCCTGAGGGGATTGGATGGGCCCAAGAGGCTCGTTCTCGATAATACGGAAACACAGAAAAGTCACAATTCCTTTGCCGATTTTCTGCGTACTCTCTGACGAAAGGGGGTGAGGAAAAGTCTTTGATGGTGCAATAGGAATAGATAGGGTGTTTTAAAAGGAGAAAGAGGAGAAAAAGGAGGTAGTTCGTTTTATGAGAAAGAATTGGTTATTGATTCTTGCGGCTCTGTGCGTGCTTACGGTAGGCATTTCCGGCGCCTTTGCGTGTACTCCCCTGGCGGCGGGCAAAGATGCCACGGTGGATGGCTCCACCATGGTGGCCCATACCTGCGATGGCTGGTACGATCACCGCATCCAGATCGTTCCCGGCGGAACCTTCGAAGAGGGTGCCATGACTCCGGTCTATCAGCGGGTGTGTCAGCAGACTCGGCCGGACAAACCCCTGGTGAAGGTTATGGATATTCCCCAGGTGAAGGAGACCTACACCTACTTCAACGTAGGCTATCCCTTCATGAACGAGCATCAGCTCATCATGGGCGAAGATACCTGGAGCGGCCGGGACGAGAATTACACTCCCGAGGGCGCTTTCTGGATCGAGACCCTGCAGATTTTCGGGCTTCAGCGGGCCAAGACTGCCCGGGAAGCTATCACCGTAATGGGTGAGCTGGCGGAGAAGTACGGCTACAGCGACGGCGGAGAGACTCTTATCATCGCGGATCCCGAAGAGGTCTGGGTGTTCGATGTCTGCGGCGCCGGTCCCCTCTGGCAGCAGGGCAGCAGCGAGCCCGGAGCCATCTGGGCGGCCCGGCGGCTTCCGGACGATCACGTCATCGTCTGCGCCAACCGCTCCCGCATCGGTGTTGTCGATTTCGACGACAAAGAGAACTTCATGTATTCCTCCAACATGGTGCCCTTCGCCAAGCAGATGGGATGGTACAAAGAGGGAGATTTCAACTTCTCCGAGATCTACAATCCCAACCCCTACGGATCCGACTACTACCAGAGCCGCCGGGAGTGGAGAGCCTTCAGCCTTATGGCTCCTTCCCTCAATTTTGAGCCCCGGTCCCAGAAGGATCCCCACTATCCCTTCTCGGTGAAGCCCGACAAGAAGCTTTCCGTGCAGGATTTCATGGCCATCTACCGGGATCACCTG
>Ga0116164_10003052_pt1 | contig 11646 bp, 6 predicted proteins | sample AD_UKC109_MetaG_FD_89888 | JGI IMG/M metagenome (GOLD analysis project Ga0116164, IMG submission 89888) | Active sludge microbial communities of municipal wastewater-treating anaerobic digesters from Hong Kong - AD_UKC109_MetaG | ecosystem: Engineered > Bioreactor > Anaerobic > Digestate... | reverse complement strand
GTATTGGAAACCTTATAAAACCGGAAGTCCGGAAAAGATAAATTTATTCAGATAGGTAACAGTTGTTATGAGTTATTCGTTCACTGAAAAGAAAAGAATTCGTAAGGATTTTGCAAGAAGTAAAGTAGTTGTGGATGTCCCATTCTTGCTGAAGACTCAGGTTGAGTCATATGACAAGTTTTTGGGCTTAGTTGAAAATGAAAAATGTGGTTTGGATGAAGCACTAAAATCAGTTTTCCCCATCGAAAGTTATTCTGGTTATGCTAAGCTGGAGTATATTAGTGTTAATATCGAAAAACCGGTTTTTAATGTCACAGAGTGTAAGCTCAGGGGTTTGACATTCGGCTCAACTGTAAGAGCTAAAGTTCAATTGGTTATCTATGATAAAGACAGTCCTGTCAGAAATAAAAAAATAAAGAACGTAAAGGAGCAGGATGTTTATTTAGGCGATCTGCCTTTAATGACTCCTAATGGAACATTCGTAATCAATGGTACAGAGCGTGTTATTGTGAACCAATTGCATCGTTCACCGGGTGTTTTCTTTGATCATGACAAAGGTAAAACTCACTCGTCAGGTAAATTACTTTATTCCGCTCGTATTATTCCTTACCTGGCTCATGGTTGGATATCGAGTTCGATCCAAAAGATAACATGTATGTCAGGATTGACAGAAGAAGAAAGTTGCCAGCGACAATTTTACTGCGTGCTTTGGGTTATGAAACTGAAGAAATTTTAGATTTATTCTTTGAAAAAATTTCGATTTCTTTGAAAAAGACCGGCGCAAGTATGAAATTGGTTGCTCAACAGTTGAAAGGCGAAGTATTTGATTTTGACATCAAAGACGGTAGAGATGTGATTGTTCCTAAAGGAAAAAGAATTACAACCAGACATGAGAAACAGTTGGCGAAATCAGGAATGAAAACGATTTCGTTAGAAGACTCTTACTTGCTTGACAAAATAATTGCTAAACAAGTAATCAATAAAGAAACTGGTGAAGTATTAGTTGAAGCAAATGCTACAATTACTGAGGAAGTTCTAGAAATATTGCGTGATGGTGGTGTTAAATCTTTTGAGATATTGTATGTCAATGATTTAGATAATGGTCCATACATGTCAACAACTGTTAATGTTGATCCAACTCGTTCGCAATTAGAGGCCTTGGTAGAAATATATCGTATGATGCGTCCAGGCGAGCCTCCAACAGAAGAATCCTCAAAAGCTTTGTTTGATGGAATGTTCTTTAATGCGGATCGTTATGATTTGTCCGAAGTAGGACGTATGAAGTTCAATAAGCGTTTGGGAATCAGTGAAGATGAAGGCTCTGGAACTCTTAGCAATGATGACATCATTAATGTCATGCGTGAGTTGGTAAATATCAGAAACGGAAACGGAGCTGTTGATGATATCGATCATCTTGGTAACAGACGTGTTCGTTCTGTTGGTGAAATGACTGAGAATGTCTTCCGTGTTGGTCTGGTTCGTGTTCAAAGAGCAGTTCGTGAAAGATTGACTGTGGCTGATTCAGAAGGTTTGACTCCACAAGATTTAATCAATGCAAAACCAATTGCTGCTGCTGTTAAAGAGTTCTTTGGTTCTAACCAGTTGTCACAATTTATGGATCAAAACAACCCATTGTCTGAAATTACGCACAAGCGTCGTATTTCTGCACTTGGTCAAGGTGGTTTAACACGTGAGAGAGCGGGTTTTGAAGTTCGCGACGTGCATCCGACACACTATGGAAGATTATGTCCGATTGAAACTCCTGAGGGCCCGAATATTGGTTTGATTAATTCCTTGTCTGTTTATGCAAGAACTAACTCATACGGCTTCTTGGAAACTCCATATCGAAAAGTAAATGATGGAGTGGTGACTAGTGACATTGTTTATCTTTCTGCAATAGAAGAAGGCGAATACCCGATTGCACAGGCAAATGCAACAATGGATAAAAAAGGCAAACTCACAGATGAGTTCGTTTTAGCACGTCATCATGGCGAGGTAACACTGACACCAGCCAAAGATGTGAAGTATATGGATGTATCGCCAAAACAAATTGTTTCAGTGGCTGCGGCATTGATTCCTTTCCTTGAGCATGATGATGCGAACAGGGCATTGATGGGATCAAACATGCAACGACAAGCAGTTCCAACATTAAAGGTTGATAAACCACTTGTTGGAACCGGAATGGAGAAAATTGTTTCTCGTGACTCTGGAGTTACAGTGAGTGCGAGACGTCCGGGTGTTGTAGAAATGGCTGATGCTTCAAGAATTGTAATTCGTGTTGCAGAAGAGCATATTGGTGAAGATGATCCGGGTGTTGATATTTATAATTTGACAAAATATACACGCTCTAACCAAAACACATGTATCAACCAAAAAACTTTGGTAAATGTTGGTGATGTGGTTGATGTTGGTGATGTTTTGGCAGATGGGCCATCAACCGATTTAGGTGAATTGGCTCTAGGTCAAAATATGTTGATTGCCTTCATGCCTTGGAATGGCTACAACTTTGAGGATTCGATTCTGATATCTGAAAAAGTTGTGAAAGATGATCGTTTTACTTCGATTCATATCGTTGAAATGACCTGTATTGCTCGTGATACAAAATTGGGTACAGAGGAAATTACTGCTGATATTCCAAATATCAGTGAAAGCGCCCTGACAAAACTGGATGATTCAGGAATTGTTTATGTCGGTGCAGAAGTTGGACCGGGTGATATTCTTGTTGGTAAAGTCACTCCTAAAGGAGAGACGCAATTAACACCTGAAGAAAAGCTTCTGAGAGCTATTTTCGGTGAGAAAGCGCTGGATGTTAAAGATACCTCTTTGAAAGTTCCAAGTTCAACACACGGAACAGTTATTGACGTTCAGGTTTTCACCAGAGATGGTGTTGAAAAAGGGAATCGCGCAGAAAAAATTGAACATGAATTGCTTGAGCAGGTTCGTAACGACTTACGCGATCAATTCAGAATCATGCGTGGAGTGATTCAACAACGTTTGCGTTCCATTCTTGTTGGGCAAAAAGTTGTTAAAGCTCCGGGTTTGAAAAAAGGAGCTGAAGTTACAGAAGACTACTTGAATGGTTTGGACGAATCCGAATGGTTTGATGTAAAAGTCAGTGACGCTAAAGTTTCTGAGCAAATCGACCAAATGGCGGATCAGGTCGAACGTCAAAGAAAACTGTTTGACGAGCGTTTTGAAGACAAGAAGAAGAAAATCACTTCAGGTGATGACTTGGCTCCGGGTGTTTTGAAAATGGTTAAGGTTTATTTGGCGGTTAAACGTCGAATTCAACCAGGTGATAAAATGGCGGGTCGTCATGGAAACAAAGGTGTGATTTCAATGGTTGTGCCTGAGGAAGACATGCCATTTGATAAAAACGGAAGACCGGTTGATATCGTTCTGAATCCACTGGGTGTACCTTCGCGTATGAACATCGGTCAGGTACTTGAGGTTCATTTGGGATGGGCTGCCAGAGGTTTAGGCGATAAAATTACTGAGATGCTAGAAAAGAATGAAAAAGCAAATAATTTGCGTGAATTCCTAACCAAGATTTACAACATCGATAAGGAACGTGTCAATCTGGATGAATTAAACGATGATGAAATCATGGAGCTGGCTCACAATCTCAAAGGCGGTGTGCCAATGGCAACACCGGTATTTGATGGTGCTGAAGAGAAAAACATCAAAAAATTGTTAGAACTAGCTGATCTACCAACCAGTGGACAAGCAGTGCTTTACGATGGAAGAACCGGTAAGAAATTTGACAGACCGGTAACTACAGGTTACATGTACATGCTGAAACTGAATCACTTGGTTGATGATAAGATGCATGCTCGCTCCACTGGTCCTTATTCTTTGGTTACACAACAACCATTGGGTGGTAAAGCTCAATTCGGTGGTCAGAGATTCGGTGAGATGGAGGTGTGGGCATTAGAAGCTTACGGTGCTGCATACACATTGCAGGAAATGTTAACAGTTAAATCCGATGATGTTGTAGGTAGAAACAAAACTTATAAAAATATTGTTGATGGTCAGCACGAAATTGTTGCTGGTATGCCGGAATCATTTAACGTACTTGTTAAAGAGGTGCGTTCACTTGGTTTGAACATTGAGTTAGAAAACGAATAAGTCGGGAGAATACAGTGAAAGATTTACTTAAACTATTCAATCCTCAAAAAGAAGTACAGGAATTTGATGCTATTAAAGCCAGTTTAGCGCCTCCTGAATTGATTCGTTCATGGTCTTATGGTGAGGTGAAAAAACCTGAGACTATCAATTACAGAACATTCAAACCGGAACGTGACGGTTTATTCTGTGCGGCGATTTTCGGACCAACAAAAGATTACGAATGTTTGTGTGGCAAATACAAGCGCATGAAGCATCGTGGTGTGGTTTGCGAAAAATGTGGCACGGAAGTAACTTTGTCAAAAGTGCGTCGTGAAAGAATGGGGCATATTGCTTTAGCAAGCCCAGTTGCTCATATCTGGTTTTTGAAATCATTACCATCCAGAATTGGTTTGATGCTGGAAATGACTTTAAGAGAAATCGAAAGAATTCTTTATTTTGAGTCATTTGTAGTTACCGATCCAGGCATGACAGATCTTGAAAAAGGTACATTGTTGACAGACGAACAATACACCAATGCGATTGAAGCCTGGGGCGATGAGTTTAAAGCAAAAATGGGTGCGGAAGCCATCTATGATTTGCTGAAAGATATTAATTTGAACAAACAACTGGTTCAATTCCACGAAGAAATTGAATCCACTCGTTCAGTTACAAAGATTAAAAGATTGTCAAAACGAATCAAACTGTTTGATTCATTTGTAAAATCAGGAAATCGTCCTGAACACATGATTATGACAGTTTTACCGGTTCTTCCACCGGAACTGAGACCTTTGGTACCTTTGGATGGCGGACGTTTTGCAACATCCGATTTGAATGATTTGTATCGTAGAGTTATCAACAGAAACAATCGTTTGCGCCGTTTGTTGGACTTGCACGCTCCTGACATTATTGTTCGTAACGAAAAAAGGATGTTACAAGAGTCTGTGGATGCGTTGCTGGATAACGGCAGAAGAGGTAGAGCAATCACTGGTACGAATAAGCGTCCATTGAAATCCCTTGCGGATATGATTAAAGGGAAACAAGGTCGTTTCCGTCAGAACTTGCTTGGAAAACGTGTGGATTATTCCGGTCGTTCGGTCATCGTGGTTGGTCCGACGTTGAAATTGCATCAATGTGGCCTTCCAAAGAAAATGGCTCTTGAATTATTCAAACCTTTCATCTTAGGTAAATTATTGCAATATGATTATGTTTCAACAATTAAAGCAGCGAAGAAAAGTGTTGAAGATGAGACTCCGGAAGTTTGGGACATTTTGGCACAAGTTATTCGTGAGCATCCGGTTCTGTTAAACCGTGCACCAACTCTTCACAGATTAGGTATTCAGGCGTTTGAACCAATATTGATTGAAGGTAAAGCAATTCAGCTTCATCCTTTGGTTTGTACCGCGTTCAATGCCGACTTCGACGGTGACCAAATGGCGGTTCATGTGCCACTATCAATTGAGGCGCAGTTAGAAGCCAGAACATTGATGATGTCAACTAATAACATATTGTCTCCAGCTAGTGGGGAGCCAATTATTGTACCATCTCAGGACGTGGTCTTGGGCTTGTATTACATGACTCGTGCTTTGGTGAATCAGCCGGGTGAGGGCATGATTTTTGCTGATCCGGATGAAGCGCAAAGAGCTTATGACAATGAAAAAGTCACATTACAAGCCAAAGTAAAAGTCAGATTGCCTGTTGATAAAGTCAATGAAGACGATGAACAGCAATATGAATTGGTCGAAACAACAGTTGGTCGTGCAATTTTGCATAGAATTTTGCCTAAAGGTTTAGGTTTCGAAAACATGAATGTTGTTCTGACTAAGAAAAACATTTCTAAGTTGTTGAATATCTGTTATCACAAAATGGGTGTGAAAGAAACGGTTATTTTTGCGGATCAATTAATGTATACTGGATTCCGCTATGCAACTTATTCCGGTATGTCAATCGGTGTTGACGATTTGATTATTCCTGAAGAAAAGAAAGATATTTTAGCTGAATCAGAGAAAGAAGTTCTGGCAATTCAAGGTCAGTATTCCTCCGGATTGGTTACAGCTGGCGAAAGATATAACAAGGTGATAGATATCTGGTCCAGAGCTAATGAAGAAGTCGCTAAATCGATGATGAAAGCATTAGGAACAGATGAAGTTGAAACCAAAGACGGTAAAAAAGTCAGTCAGGACTCAATGAATTCAGTATTTGTGATGGCGGATTCTGGAGCAAGGGGTTCCCCGGCTCAAATGAGACAGTTGTCAGGGATGCGTGGTTTGATGGCGAAACCGGATGGTTCGATTATTGAATCACCAATTAAGGCTAACTTCAGGGAAGGTCTGGACGTTATGCAATACTTTATTTCAACTCACGGTGCTCGTAAAGGTTTGGCTGATACCGCTCTGAAAACTGCAAATTCAGGTTATTTAACAAGACGTTTGGTTGATGTGGCGCAAGACGTTGTTGTGACCAGTCAGGATTGTGGCACAATTGATGGAATGAATCTTCAAGCTATTATTTCTGGCGGAGAAGTTGTTCAGTCATTAGGCTCAAGAGTTTTGGGTCGTGTGGTTGCTGAAGATATTTTTGCCAGAGATGCTGATGACAAACCATTGATTCCTCAAGGTACATTGATTGACGAAGAAACTGTCAGTTTGATTGAAGAAACAGGGATAGATACTATCAAAGTTCGTTCTCCAATAACTTGTGAGGCAGAGTCCGGTATTTGTGCAAGATGTTATGGTCGTGATTTGGCCAGAGGTCATTTCGTGAGTATAGGTGAGTCTGTAGGTGTTGTTGCGGCACAGAGTATTGGTGAGCCAGGTACTCAGTTGACGATGAGAACATTCCACATCGGTGGTGTGGCATCGAAGCAAGCGGCAAACAATCAAATTCAAATTAAAGCAGATGGTGTTGTGAGACTTCATAACATTAAAACTGTTAAGAATGTCAATAAAAAATTGGTTGCAATTTCTCGTTCTGGAGAATTATCAATTCATGAAGCATCAGGAAGAGAGAAAGAGCGTTACAAAATTCCTTATGGTGCAATTATTGATGTCAACGAAGGGGCAAAAGTTAAAGGTGGAGATGTCCTGGTTACATGGGATCCTCATACTCACCCAATTGTAACTGAAGTTGCCGGTATTGTTAATTTCATAGATTTTCAGGACAATGTGACTGTACAAGAACAAGTGGATGACTTGACTGGATTAACTAGTTTTGTGATTACTGATCCGAAGACTAGAGGTTCGAGAGGAAAAGACATGAGACCGATGATTCGTTTGGAAAACAAACGAGGCAAACCGGTTATGATTCCGGGAACTGAAATCCCAGCTCAATATTTCCTCCCTCCGGGAGCAACAATTAATATTCAAAACAAACAGGAAGTTAATGTTGGTGATTTCTTGGCTAAGATTCCACAAGAATCAAGTAGAAATAGAGATATTACCGGTGGTCTGCCAAGGGTTGCTGACTTATTTGAAGCAAGAAAGCCAAAAGATGCGGCATTACAAGCTGAGGCAGCAGGAATTATCTCTTTCGGCAAAGAAACCAAGAGTAAAAATAGATTGGTTATCACCACAAAAGATGGTGAGCAAGTAGAAACTTTAATTCCTAAGTGGAGACAAATCATCGTCTTCGAGGGTGAGCATGTAGAAAAAGGTGAGGTCATTGTTGAAGGTGAACCAAACCCTCATGATATTCTTCGATTACAAGGTGTTGAAGCTTTGGCGCATTATTTGGTGAATGAGATTCAAGATGTTTACCGTTTACAAGGCGTTGGAATTGATGATAAACATATCGAAACAATTATCAGACAAATGCTGAGAAAAGTTGAGATTGTTTCACCGGGTGATTCCGACTTATTGAAATCTGAGCATGTATCTTTGAAGGAAGTGTTGACAACCAACAAAGAAATTCTTAAGAAAGATGGTGTCCCTGTAGCTTATGAATTGCTATTGCTAGGTATTACAAAAGCTTCCTTGGCGACAGAATCATTTATTTCTGCGGCATCCTTCCAAGAAACCACGAGAGTTCTGACCGAGGCTTCTGTAAGAGGTACTAAAGATAGTCTCAGAGGATTGAAAGAGAATGTGATTGTTGGACGTTTGATTCCAGCAGGTACAGGTTTGGCATATCATCAAGAGCGTAGAACATCCAGAGAAACAGAACTGAAAATGGATTTGATGGCTATTGAAGAACAGTCAATTTTTGAAGAAAGTGATAACGAAGGTTTGATTGAAGAATAAATCAAATGACTTTGATTTCATTTGTACAAGAGTAAAGATGCAATAAAAATAAAAATATATTGCATCATTGCTTGACTATAAACGGGGGAGTCACTAAAATCCCCGTTCTTAATTTTGACGGGCCGGTATTTGCCAGCCTGTCTTTTGTTTTCTATAGGGTAAAGAAAAAATATGGCAACTATAAACCAATTAGTAAGAAAGCCTAGAAAGCCAAAGGCGTATAAAACTAATGTACCGGCTTTGGAAGCGTGTCCACAAAAAAGAGGAGTTTGTTCTCGTGTTTATACTACAACTCCGAAAAAACCAAACTCTGCTTTGCGTAAAGTGGCTCGTGTGAGATTGACAAATGGTTTTGAAGTTACAAGTTATATCGGTGGTGAAGGTCATAACCTGCAAGAGCACTCGATTGTGTTAATTAGGGGTGGTCGTGTTAAAGACTTACCTGGCGTGAGATATCACATTGTTCGTGGTGCTTTGGATACTGCTGGTGTGAATGACAGAAAACAAGGTCGTTCTAAATACGGAACTAAGCGTCCTAAGAAATAAGGGTTAATTTGAAATGTCTAGAAAAAGAAGAAATTTTGCTCGTGAAGTACTGCCCGATCCTAAGTTCGGAAGTCAGTTAGTTGGAAAATTCATGAACATGGTTATGGTTGATGGTAAGAAGTCAGTAGCTGAGAAAATTGTTTATGGCGCTTTGGATGGGATCGTCGAAAAAGAAAAAGGCGATGCTGTAGAATTGTGTGAAGCGGCATTATCAAAAGTTAAGCCTTTGGTAGAAGTTAAATCACGTCGTGTTGGTGGTGCAACTTATCAGGTTCCTATGGAAGTTCGCCCAAAAAGACAAATGGCGCTGGCTATGCGTTGGGTGATTGAGGCTGCAAGAAAACGTGGAGAAGACAGCATGCCTGCAAAATTAGCAGCAGAGCTTTCTGATGCCTTACATGATCGTGGAGCAGCAATGAAAAAACGTGAGGACACTCACAAGATGGCTGAAGCGAACAGAGCTTTTGCTCACTACAGATGGTAGTAAGCTAATTATATAAAAAATAAAACTGGAATAAGGTCATGGCGAGAGCAACTCCTATCGAAAGGTATCGAAATATTGGGATTATGGCTCATATTGACGCAGGGAAAACGACCACGACGGAGCGTATTTTATATTATACAGGAGTATCTCACAAAATCGGTGAGGTTCATGATGGAAATGCTACGATGGATTGGATGGAGCAAGAGCAAGAGAGAGGTATTACCATTACCTCTGCTGCAACAACTTGTTTCTGGAGTGGTATGGACGGTAGTTTTGAAAGTCATAGAATAAATATTATTGATACACCGGGCCATGTAGACTTTACGATTGAGGTTGAAAGATCGTTAAGAGTTCTTGATGCGGCTGTAGCTGTTTTTTGTGCGGTAGGAGGTGTTGAGCCTCAGTCGGAAACAGTTTGGAGGCAGGCGGATAGGTATCATGTTCCTAGGTTGGCTTTCATCAATAAAATGGACCGTGTTGGCGCAGATTTTGATAGGGTTGTTGACAATGTAAGAAATCGTTTAGGTGCAAATGCTGTTCCTTTACAAATGCCGATTGGTGCGGAAGAAAACTTTAAAGGGGTAATAGACTTGCTTAAGATGAAGGCGGTTTATTGGAACGAAGACGACATGGGTGTTGCTTTTGAGGAGAAAGAAATTCCGACTGAAATGTTGTCAGATGCTGAATTGGCAAGAGAGTTTGTTGTTGAATCAGCGGCCGAGGCAGATGAATACTTGATGGATAAGTATTTAGAGCAAGGTGAGTTGTCAGTTGATGAAATTATCAGAGGTTTAAGGAAAAGAACGATAAATAACGAGATTGTTTGTTGTTTGTGTGGAACGGCCTTTAAAAACAAAGGTGTGCAATCGGTTTTGGACAAGGTTGTTGAATTGTTGCCATCTCCATTGGATGTGCCGGCTATAAAAGGAGTTGTAGGTGAAGATTCTGAGGATGTAGTTGAAAGACATGCTTTTGATGATGAGCCATTTTCAGCATTGGTTTTTAAAATCGCAACAGATCAGTTTGTTGGTTCGTTGTCTTTTTTAAGAGTTTATTCAGGAATTGTGAAAACCGGTGATATGGTTTTCAATCCAGTGAAAAATGCTAAAGAAAGAATAGGTCGTTTGTTGCAAATGCATTCGAACTCTCGTGAAGAAATCAAAGAGGTGAGAGCGGGTGATATTGCGGCAGTTGTTGGTATGAAGGATGTAACAACCGGAGATACATTGTGTGCGATAAACGCGCCAATTATTCTGGAAAAAATGCAATTTCCAGAACCGGTGATTTCAGTTGCGGTTGAGCCTAAAACAACAGCCGACCAAGAAAAAATTGCAATGGCATTGTCTCGATTGGCTCAGGAGGATCCTTCTTTCAGAGTCAGTACAGATGATGAGTCCGGTCAAACGATTATATCTGGAATGGGTGAACTTCACCTTGATATTATTGTTGATAGGATGAGAAGGGAATTTAAAGTCAATGCAAATGTTGGTAATCCTCAGGTGGCATACCGGGAAACAATTACTAAAACTGTTGAACAAGAAATGAAATTTGTCAAACAGTCAGGTGGAAAAGGACAATATGCGCATGTCAAAATTCGCATTGAACCATTAAAACAAGGAGAAGGTTTTGAGTTTGTTGATGAAATTAAAGGTGGTGTGATTCCTAAGGAATTTATTCCATCAGTAAATAAAGGTGTTCGTGAGCAAATGGAAAATGGTGTGCTTGCAGGATATCCTGTTGTTGACTGTAGAGTCACTTTGTATGACGGGTCGTTTCATGATGTGGATTCGAGTGAAATGGCTTTTAAAATAGCAGGTGCTATGGCATTTAGAAACGGTGCATTGGAAGCTAAGCCGACTCTTTTAGAGCCTGTTATGAAAGTTGAAATTGTCACTCCCGAAGAATATATGGGAGATGTTGTGGGTGATGTGAGTCGTCGCAGAGGAAACTTAGAAGGAATGGATGATTCTGTTTCCGGAAAAATTATTCGCTGTTTTATACCGTTATCAGAGATGTTTGGTTATGCAACAGCATTAAGGTCTGCTACACAAGGTAGAGCAGCCTATTCGATGGAATTTGATCACTATCAGCCTGCTGCTGATAGTGTTATGAAAGATTTGGTACAACTATAATTTAGCAATAGAGAAAGAAAATGTCTAAAGAAAAATTTGAACGCAATAAGCCGCATGTTAATGTGGGAACGATTGGTCACGTTGATCATGGTAAAACAACTTTAACGGCAGCTTTAACCAAGGTTTCAGCTGAGAAGATTGG
>Ga0116164_10003049_pt1 | contig 11649 bp, 10 predicted proteins | sample AD_UKC109_MetaG_FD_89888 | JGI IMG/M metagenome (GOLD analysis project Ga0116164, IMG submission 89888) | Active sludge microbial communities of municipal wastewater-treating anaerobic digesters from Hong Kong - AD_UKC109_MetaG | ecosystem: Engineered > Bioreactor > Anaerobic > Digestate... | reverse complement strand
TCCTTTTTCCATAAAACCACTAAAATATTTCTGCAAACAGGCAATCGTTGAAATCATCAATCAAAGATTGCATTTTCTTTTTTCACCCGACCAGAGTATTGATGAATGGATGGCCGCCTGCACTTATAGTCAGGTCAACCAGGACAGGTTAAATCAACCATACATTTAATATTCCGGTGCACCGAACCTTAGTGAGAATGATTTGACCTTTAGCTACAAATATTTGGGTTCATCATTTTTCATTCCGGCAATTTTTGGTATTTTTGGAACGGTTTTTATGTTTATTTGAAAAAATTCCACATGAAGAAAATACTGTCTTTCACTCTTCTTTTGCTGAGCTGCTTTAAGCTGATATCGCAAAATGATTACTACACTGAAAATTACGTGCGTAATCAGGATTTTGTTTACAACGAAAACATCAAAACTGTAATGTTGTACAAGCTGGGATTCGAATTGTCTGCACCTGTAATAGCTCTGCATTCGGATGAAAAACTTGTGTTGACATTTGATGATTTATCAGCCGACTATGTGAAATATGAATACACCATCATTCATTGCGACGCCGACTGGAATGTTTCTGATCTCATGCCCGGTGACTACCTTGAATCGTTTACCGACGATTACATTGACGATTTTGCTTATTCGGTCAACACCATGCAATCTTATGTAAACTACCGTAAGATAATCCCAAATGATGTAATCAGTTTTAAACTATCCGGAAATTATCTTTTAAAAGTGTACACCGAAAACAACCCGGATCAGTTAATGCTGACGCGCAGATTTTTTGTGGTTGAAGACAAAGCAACAGTAACAGGCGAGGTACGCATGTCGTCAAATGTAAATGAGCGCAACTGGCGTCAGGAAGTCAATTGTATGGTGAACACAACTGGTTTGACGATCATTGATCCCTATCAGGAAATTAAACTAACCATCAGGCAAAATGGCCGGTGGGACAACAGCATTACCGGGATAAAACCTTATCAGATAAGAAATAATGAATTATTTTTCAATGAGATAGGATCAAACGTGTTTGATGGAGGTAACGGATTCAGGTATTTCGACATAAAAACACTTCGTTCCAATACTATGAGAGTCAAAATGGTTGACTATGACCCTGTCAATGGTTATCAGGTTTACCTTCATGATGACGAGATCAAAAAGAAACACGTTTATGTGGACATTCAGGAAAACATCAACGGCCGTTATCTCATCAAGACTGAGGATATGCCTGATGCGCACATACAATCGGAATATGCCACCGTTAATTTTTTCCTAAGTTATCCCACCCCCCTCATTGAGGGAAAACTTTATGTGACAGGCGGTTTGACAAACTGGCAACTGCTTCGTGAAGCTGAAATGAAATACAATCCTGCACGAAAAGGTTTTGAGGCCAATTTATTACTTAAGCAGGGCTTTTACAATTACCAGTATGTGCTCCTGCCAAACAATAAAAAAGTAGCTGATCTATGGTTTGCCGAAGGGAATTTTTATGAAACCAACAACGAATACACGATCTATGTTTATTACCGACCGCAAGGCAGCCGTTACGATCAGCTGGTAAATGTAACCATGATCTTAGCCCATTAATCATCAAGTTGATTCATCGGTTTTTCTGAGTTAAAAAAAACTCACTTTCATTCATGGCGAAATATTTTCTTCCGGAATTTCCCTCTGTTTCTCCATCAGTGGAAATATTAAGGAGAAACACTCATGTTAACAAAATTTCGCCGGGTTTAAACTCATTGCGTTCAATTGTTGCTGATAACAGGAAAAAAATAAATAAATGACCTTTTTAGAAAAAAAACCGGATAAAAGTCAGTGAATAACTTTTATCCGGTTCACATTGATGCACTGAATTATTATTTTTCGACAATCACATCAATTTTCATTTTATCTCCTTTAGTATAAATATCCACAACTTTAAAATAGCCAAGTTTCTGACCAACTGTGCGAAACATAACTACATCGCCTACTTCAAGCAGGTTGGCTTTTGAAGCAGCATTTTCTTCATCAAATTCCGGGAACTCGTGCATTTCGCCGATGGCATCAAATTCTTCTGCTGTCATGGTTGTCATCACAAAACGAGTCGGATTTTTTGTTGTCCAGGTATTAAGCTGAAAATCTGTAATGGTATTGGCATCTTCGTCATCAGGTGCAGCGATGGTATTCATATTGTCAACTCCTTTAAAAAAGAGAAAATCAACCTTAGCCTGCTCCTGAAATGCTTCAGGCACTGTGTAAACCGTGTCGTCAACAGAATTGTAAAAGCTCCCGATCGGATCGTTGTAGGAACCAAACTCGATATTCAGTGATTTTTTAACTTCTACACCTGGCACTACCGGTTCTTTTACAATAACATCAAGTTCAACCTCATCGGTCATACCACCCTGAGCAGTTACGATAAAGGTCATTTTGAAGGTTCCTACTCCTAAAAATTCGATCATGTAATCAGCATTGAAAGTTGCGGTATTCAATGCAGAATCAACAATCGTCAATTCATTGTAAAGAATCTGGAACCTGGCAAGATAATTATCGTGTGTTGTGCTCTTTTCAGCGGTCACACCAAATTTCAACGTAGTTCCTTCTTCCACTTCAAAATCGGCACTTGTGTAACCTTCACCAGTTTTTAGGGTCAATGAAGGTCCCAAATCCACAATGTCATCATCGTCGTCGCTGCAGCCCGTGAAAGCAAGGCCTGCAAACAACAACATTGCCAAAGCAAATAATCTATACTTTCTCATGTTTAAAAAATTTTGGTTTAAATTAATTGATAAATTTACTGTAGGTTTCGAACAAACTCACAATTTTTTTAGTTTACACCATGACAGAAAGAAACATTTCTTTATTGAGGAAGAAATCAATCCAAAAATCTTACCAAACACTGATCACCGGATTTTTAAAAAATTAAATGATGTAAAATAAAATCAGTAAGTAAAGAACATAAAAAAGGGTAAGCTACCTGTATCGCACCGCTACAACCGCCTACCCTTGCTGTCTTCCGACCCTGGGGGAATTCAGCAGGAGCTGGTCGTACAGGACTTACCCGGCTGCAAAAATACAAATAAATCACCAGTTGCAAAGATTTTTCCACTTTTTCATGTTTGATTCCCTTTTTCCTGTGTACTTTTGCTCACATTAACTTTAAACAAACTATTATGGAAGGAACAAAATCAAATGCACAAGTTGCTCTCATCAACGGGCTTCTTCTCGGAGTTGCTCTGGTTCTTTTTTCTTTGCTGATGTATGTCATTGGCATCGCACACGACAGTAAACTACAGTACATCAGCTATTTAATAATAATAATTGGGTTGGTTCTCAGCATGAAGCAATGGAGAGATAAATACAATGACGGATTTCTTACTTATGGCCAGGCTTTTTCAAATGGCTTCTTAACCATACTTTTTGCTTCAATCATTACAGCTATCTGGATGATTATCTTTTTTGGACTGATTGCTCCGGGTGAAATAGAAAATATGCTTAGGACAGCAGAAGATAAAATGTATGAAACCCAACCTAATATGACCGAAGAACAGGTTGAAATGGCACTGAAATGGTCAAAAATGTTCATGACACCTGCCATGATGGGTATCTGGGGTTTTATTGGAAATCTCATTATCGGAACCATTCTCTCTGCTATAGTTTCGATCTTCATGAAAAAAGAAAAACCAATATTTGCCGAATAAATTAGTACAATGGATATTTCTCTGGTCATACCGCTTTACAATGAAGAAGAATCTTTGCCTGAACTTGCTACATGGATTGATCGCGTAGCCCGAAAAGAAGGTTTGAGTTATGAAATTATTTTTGTTGATGACGGAAGTGGAGACCACTCCTGGAAGGTCATTGAAACGCTCAGTCAGCAAAACAAAGCAATAAAAGGGATTAAATTCAGAAGGAATTATGGTAAATCTGCTGCACTCAACCGTGGATTCCGGAAAGCAGCCGGTGAAGTGGTCATTACCATGGATGCCGATCTTCAGGACAGCCCTGACGAAATTCCCGAGCTTTACCGCCTGATTAAATTTGAAGGTTTTGACCTTGTTTCCGGCTGGAAAAAAAAACGCCATGATCCTATCGGGAAACGATGGCCTTCCAAATTTTTCAACTGGACTGTCAGGAAAATATCCAAACTGCATCTGCACGATTTCAACTGCGGCCTGAAAGCCTACAGGAATGAGGTGATTAAAACCATTGAACTTTATGGAGAGATGCACCGCTACATTCCCGTCATTGCCAAATGGGCCGGCTTTGGTAAAATAACAGAGAAAGTGGTGAACCATAGCCCGCGCAAATACGGCCACTCCAAATTTGGAGCCGAACGCATGATAAAAGGTTTCCTGGATCTTATCACACTTACTTTCGTAAGTAAGTTTGGTAAACGTCCTATGCACTTTTTTGGGGTAGTTGGTATCCTGATGTTTCTGATCGGTTTTATTATTGATGGCTATCTGGTCTGGGCAAAGTTTTTCTGGCAGGGTTACCGGATGACCGAGCGCCCGTTGTTCTACTTTGGTTTGCTTGCAATGGTGATGGGAATGCAAATGTTCTCAGCAGGATTTGTTGCCGAAATTGTCTCCCGCAATTCAAGCCGCCGCAACGAGTATCATATTGAAAAAACCCTGGGATTGGACAAAACTCCTGAAGATGTTTGACCAGCCACAGAAAAAAAATGTGATCATTCTTGGTACAGCTCACCCGCTCAGAGGCGGGCTGGCTGCCTATAATGAGCGACTTGCAAAAGCCTTGCTTGAAAGCGGGTATCAGGTAAAAATTATTACTTTTTCACTGCAATATCCTGGTTTTCTTTTCCCGGGTAAAACTCAATATTCTGATGAACCCGCACCTGAAAATATTGATATCAAGGTTAGCGTAAATTCCATCAACCCACTGAACTGGATCAAAACCGGGAAGCAAATCAGGCAGCAACAACCCGACCTGCTATTGATAAAATACTGGATTCCGTTTATGGCTCCCTGCTTAGGAACTATTGCCGGCATTGCACGAAAAAGCAAACAAACCAGGGTAATTTCAATTCTTGACAACATCATACCCCATGAAAAACGCCCCGGAGACCGACTGCTTTCGGGCTACTTTACGCGCAGGGTAGATGGTTTTGTAGCCATGTCCAGACAAGTACTCAACGATCTCAATATCTTTGACCAAAAAAAACCTCGTGATTATTGCCCTCATCCTTTGTATGACCATTTTGGTACATTACAAACCAAAGAAAAAGCTGTTGAAAAACTTGGCGTTGATAATTCATTCAACTATTTACTTTTTTTTGGCTTCATCAGAGACTACAAAGGCCTAGACCTTTTGCTGAAAGCTATGGCAGATGAACGCATCCGGAAAATGAAACTAAAATTACTTGTAGCCGGAGAGTTTTATACGGATTCTGAACCCTATTTCCGGTTAATCGAAAACCTTGGATTGCAGCAATCAGTCATCATGGCCAACGACTTTATTCCCGACAGCAGGGTTGCCGACTACTTCAATGCCTGCGACCTCGTGGTGCAACCTTACAAAAACGCCACTCAAAGTGGTGTGACCCAAATCGCCTATCACTTCGAAAAACCAATGATCACGACAAATGTTGGTGGTCTCGCAGAGATTGTCCCGGACGGAAAGGTTGGCTTTGTTGTTAATCCTCAAGTACATGAAATTTCTGATGCCATTTGTCGGTTTTATACTGAAAAAAAAGAAAATGAGTTTATTCAGAATATTCGAAAAGAAAAACTGAAATACTCGTGGGAGAGATTGATACAAACCATCGAAAAGGTCAGCTCACACATAGAAAAATAATGTAAAAATGATTCACAGAAGCAAATCACCGCTGAGGCTGGGACTGGCAGGAGGAGGAACTGACGTAGCTCCTTATTCTGATCTATATGGAGGAGCCATACTCAACGCCACCATCAGCATGTATGCTTATGCAACCATTGAGCCACTTGAAGGCAATACCATTGTCATCAATTCCATTGACAATGATCTTGAAATTGAATTAAAAAGTGAGGAAATGCTCCCCATTGACGGCAGGCTTGATTTGCACAAAGGTATTTACAACCGGATAATCAAAGATTTCAGGCTCAAACCACTTTCTTTCAGGCTGACCACTTTTGTTGATGCACCCCCGGGTTCCGGTTTGGGCACTTCTTCCACACTGGTCGTTACCATCCTCGGTGCTTTTGCCGAATGGCTCAAACTTCCTCTCGGTGAATACGATCTGGCACAAATGGCCTATCGTATCGAACGCCATGATCTGAATATGGCTGGTGGCAAACAGGATCAATATGCCGCCACTTTTGGAGGTGTAAATTTTATGGAGTTTTTCAAAGATGATAAAGTAATTGTAAATCCGCTACGAATACGAAGTAAATATCTGAATGAACTGGCACATAACCTGTTGCTATATTTTACAGGAACGAGCCGTTTATCATCAAAAATCATCGAAGCCCAAAAACAAAATGTGCTTTCGCAAAATGAGAAATCACTGGAAGCCATGCATCAGTTGAAAAATCAGGCAATTATGATGAAAGAAGCCATTTTGCGGGGCGAACTGGATTGGATTGGAAAAATCCTTGACTTTGGCTGGCAATTTAAAAAACAAATGGCCGAGGGCATTACCAATCCGCTGATTGACCGGATATACGAAGCAGCACTTAACGCAGGAGCAACCGGAGGGAAAATCTCCGGTGCAGGAGGAGGTGGATTTATGTTTTTTTATTGCCCACGCAATACCCGGTCGGAAGTCTTGAAATCCCTGGAAACCTTCGGTGGACAAATAAAACGATATGAGTTTACCGAACGTGGACTTACAACATGGACTATTTAAGACCACCTTTACGACTGATGAAATTTTTTATCCCCGGTATGACAGCAATCTCAATCCTATAATCATTTTCCTGGCTATTACAGAGCAATTAGTTTTCCTGTTTCTTCCCTTTCAAAATGCCGGACAATTTCGTTTAATTTTTCCTGTTCGTTCTTTGTTCCATCAACCCAGATAATCTTAAAACCACGTTTTTCCATCCTTCGAAACCAGGTCATCTGTCGCCTGGCAAATTGATGTATAGCGGTATTGAGCAGCCGAAACATCTCCTCAAACGGGATTTCCCCGGTAACGTAACTGGTCAGATAACGATACTCAAGGCCATAGAAAGAAAGTTGTTCGGGTGATAGTCCCGAAGCAAGCAATGTTTTCACTTCCTCAATCATTCCATTATCAAGTCTTTTTTTTAATCGTTCGGTAATCCGCTTTCGAATGATTTCTCTTTCGAAGTGAATTCCAAAAATCCGGTTATTGATTTCCGGAAAAGCTTTGTCTTCAGATTGCCGGGACTGTTCGAAAAAAGCAATTTCGATAGCCCGGAGCGTGCGCGATCGTTCGGTGAGGTCAGTGGTATTGTGAGTTTTTCGGAGAGAAAGCAACATTTCTTTCAACTCGTCATGAGTTTTACCAGAAAGCTTTTTTCTCAATTCAGCATTTTCAGGCACATCTGCCATACGATATCCTGAAAGGGCTGCTTCAAGGTAAAGCCCGGTTCCTCCGCACAGCACCGGAATTTTATTGCGTTGGGTAATATCTTTAAATACATTCAGAAAATCCTGCTGAAATTCGAAAACATTATACTCATATCCGGGTTCCACAATATCAATCAGATGGACAGGGATGCTTCTGCCATTTACAACATAATCGTCATAATCCTTACCTGTTCCCACATCCATGCCCTTATACACCTGTCGTGAATCGGCACTAATCACTTCACCGTCCAAATAATCGGCAAGAAGGGCTGAAAGTCTGGTTTTTCCTGTTGCTGTGGGGCCTAAAAGTGTGATCATCAGCGGAGTATTTTTATTCTTTTTCGCCATCGGTTTTCTTTTTCGTATAAGAAAGTTCGCAAAGTATTAAGAAAATGTAGCGGACTTGTTTTAAAATTGAATTCCGCCCAATTGGTTTGCCGAACAAAACTTTCTTCAGCAAAATAATGTTTCATAAAACAAGCCAGATTTTCTTCGTCATTGGAAACATGATTATTATGCCTCCATTTCAGGTATTGTAAAATTCGCAATCCATCAATCTTATGCTGGCATGCTCTTTCAAATTGTTGAGTTGTTCGTGCATTTTTTCGAAGTGGTTCCCAAAAATTTTCACCAAATTTTTCCTGTAAAAATGCCGACATGGGAGTTTCCTCATCAGTTTGATACAATGGTTTGAATTTTTCAAAAGTAGTCTTAACCTCTTCAAAAAAACAGGTCGGATAAATCGGATATGCCGTCCAATCGCCTTTGCTTCCCTTAATCATTGCCGGTCCTGTACCAAAGAATACACGGTCAGAGAAACGGGCAGCCGGAAATACTTTTTCTTCGAGCCAGATAAGCACAGCACCAAATTTTCGCAGTTTTTGAAGAAAATAAAAATCCTCACCGCTTTTGTGCGGAGTAATTCCTCCGATGCGGTTATAGGAATCTACCGTACACGCCATAGCAGAACCTAAAGCTGTAAAAGAGTAAGGATTACCGGTAAGCAACATGTTGAGGAAATAATGACGCATATAGATTTCATAATGTAGTATGGCACGAGCAGCAGCATCATTATCTGCAGGCATTGGATGAAAGTATGGTACTGCAATTGCCTTTATTTCCTCAAACGCCTGAAAAGCCGAGACAATTTCATGGAAATAGCAATTCCCAAAACTGGTATCACCGTCAAGCGACAACAGAATATCCTTCGGTCGGGCAATTTTGCTGATATGATCCATCACCGTTTTTCTGGCCCATCCTACTCCGTAATGTTTGGCATCCCATCCTTTTCCCTTTGACGTCCGGTCAATAACGACCATATCATCAATATCTGAATTTGCAAGCAGATCAACAGTAGCAAGGTTTCTCCGGCAAATGCTCTGCTTTACCGGATCATCCCACCATGCATCAGGCTGATTGACACAAACCACTACCTGAAAATCAGAAAATGTTTGTTTTTTCAAATCTTCGAGCAAATGGGGAAGATTTTCCAGTTCATCCATCAGAGGTAATGCAATATAGATTCTTGAATCAGACATCAATGTTTATATTTGTTTCTGCAATATTTTAGCCACTTACGAATCATCAAAAACGGCTGAATCTCAGTTTAAATCAGCAAAGCAACAACAAATCTGTTATCTGCCTGCAGGCGCCTTACTCATCCTGAAAACCAACACACCACCTTTAGCCAGATCGGAATGAAGGATTTTGTAATTATCGATAACTTTCCCGTTCCACAAAACTTCATTCACATAAATATTTTCCTGACTTTGGTTTTCAGCAATGATGGTCAGCATTTTGTTATTATCCAGCTGAACATCAGCGTATTTTACCAGAGGGCTTCCAAGAGCATATTCATCCGATCCGGGGCAAACAGGGTAAAAGCCCAAAGCACTGAAAATATACCAGGCTGACATCTGGCCACAATCGTCATTACCACAAAGCCCGTCGGGTGCATTAGCATACATGGAACCAAGGATCGTTCTTATGTGTTGCTGAGTTTTATGGGGCTTTTCTGTCCAGTTGAACAGGTAAGGAATATGATGACCAGGTTCGTTACCATGTACATATAATCCAATAATTCCATCGCGGGTTATGTCCTCATTTGCCACAATATGTTCATCTTCAAGTTTTAATACAAAAATTGAATCCAGTCTTTCAGCAAAAGCCGTTTTTCCACCCATCATGGCAATCATTGATTCAATATCATGCGGAACGTAAAATCCGTAATTCCATGCATTGCCTTCAATAAAACCCTGACCATGGGTATTTAGCGGATCAAAATCCGGTCGGAAAGAACCATTGGAAAACTTTGGACGCATAAAACCACTTTGATCATCATAAACATTTTTGTAGTTCTCCGACCTTTTTTCAAATTGTTTATAAACCCCGCTGTCTCCACTTTTAAGGGCTATTTGCATAATACTCCAGTCATCGTAAGCATACTCGAGCGTTTTGCTTACCGAATTGTTGCTTTTATCTTCGGGTACAAAACCATATTCCATGTAATCATTCAATCCGTCATACAGCGGATAGGAAGCTGTTTTTACACAAGCGTTGAGTGCTTGTTCAGGGTTATCAGAATAAATTCCTTTTACAATTGCATCAGCAATTACCGAAACGCTGTGATAGCCAATCATACACCAGTTTTCGTTTGCATAATGCGACCAGACAGGAAGCATAGGGTGCACACTCTGATCGAAATGCGCAAGCATTGACTTAACCATGTCGTGATTACGGGTGGTTTGCACGAGGTTGAAAAGCGGATGCAGCGCCCTGTAAGTATCCCACAACGAAAAAACAGTATAGTTGGTAAATCCCTCTGACTGATGAATATTCTGATCCAGCCCGCGGTAACTTCCGTCAACATCCTCATATAGAACCGGAGATAGGAAACTGTGATACATTGCGGTATAAAAAATGGTTTTATCGTCCTCATTCAGAGTTTCGACACGGATTTTCGACAATTCCCTGTTCCACAACTCCTGCCCGTTGTATCTGGTTTTATCGAAATTCCAATGAGGAATTTCAGTAGTTAGATTTTTTACCGCTCCGGCAGTGCTCACCGGTGAGAGGGCAAATTTAACCTGCAACATTCCGGATTCAACCGAACCGAACTGAAAAAAAGCCCTCATATCATGACCGGCCATTTCGGGAAAATTATCGTTTTCGTTGAATTTGCGGTAGAATCCCCGATAAATGGTATTATCATACTTTTTATGGCCATAATTTTTAATTGGTTTATCAAAGGTCATGGCAAAATAAACCGTTCTTGTCCTCGCCCAGCCGTTGGTCTGGCGATAACCCGTCACAAGCGTGTCATTTTCAACCCTCACAAAAGTCCATACATTTTTCCCGTCGTAGTTGTAGATACCGTGCATCAGGTCAAGGATGACATTAACTTCGGCATTTTTGGAGAAAGTATAGCGGTGAAATCCGACTCTGGCACTGGAAGTCAATTCGGCGCTAATGCCGTAATCTTCAAGAAGAACACGATAATAATCGGGTTCGGCAAATTCATTTTCGTGTGAGAAATGTGAACGATATCCCGATTCAGGATTGTCGGCTGTACCAGGATTTAGTTGCAGTTTTCCGGTGGTTGGCATGATCAAAAAATCCCCAAGATCAGAATGACCGGTGCCACTAAAATGAGTATGGCTAAAACCTACAATTGTCGGGTCATCGTACTGATAACCGGCGCAATATTGGTAAACAAGGGGGTTGTAACTGCCATTCTGTTCATACCCAACTGTATCAGTATCAGGACTCAGCTGCACCATTCCGAAAGGCACAGCAGTACCGGGAAAAGTGTGCCCCATTCGTTGAGTTCCAATAAATGGGTTGACGTACTGAATCAGGTCATTACCTGCATTTTGACTGGTTGCTACAAATCCGCTGATAACCAGCAAGAAAAGGATTAATTTTTTCATTTTTAAGAATTTAGATTCATCAAAATAATTTGTACCTGAAAACGAAAGAATAAAATGTAACCACACTATGCACAGCAGGTCATCTCATTTTCCTAATGTTGAAATGTGAAATCAATTATTCAGATTTTCTATATTTTCCTTTATGTTTATTATGGTAGTAAATCAGCTAAATTAAAAGCAGGCAATTTTATGATGAATC
>Ga0116164_10003047_pt1 | contig 11650 bp, 7 predicted proteins | sample AD_UKC109_MetaG_FD_89888 | JGI IMG/M metagenome (GOLD analysis project Ga0116164, IMG submission 89888) | Active sludge microbial communities of municipal wastewater-treating anaerobic digesters from Hong Kong - AD_UKC109_MetaG | ecosystem: Engineered > Bioreactor > Anaerobic > Digestate... | reverse complement strand
GCTCCGCAAGCAGGGGCGGGAGTCGGGTCTTTCGCTCCGCAAGCAGGGGCGGGAGTCGGGTCTTTCGCTCCGCAGGCAGGGGCGGGGGTGGGATCGGCAGTGCCGCAAGCGGTGCTTACAGCCTTTTCGTCAAACATGGTGTTTCCTCCTTTCAAAGATTCTATCCATATTTTACTGAGATGCCGGAAAGAAAGCACTGGTCAAATATAGACTAAGAGTCGGATTTTGTGATATGATAATCACGACCACGCATAGGGAGGAGCTTCCATGAGTCAATATAAAGAAGCCAGGGAGCGCACGAAGGCAAAGATCGAAGAGGCCTACTGGGATTTGATGATCAACAATGAGCGGATAACGGTAAAGAAAATCATCGAGAAAGCGGGAATTCACAAGTCCACATTCTATTTTTACTATGAATGGGTCGACGACGTTCTGACGGAGATCAAAGAACGCATGATGAACCTGCTGGTTTCAACAATAGAGAGCAAGAACCGGGATAGGGGCGACTTCAGGCAGATCATGGTAGAAATGCGGAAGATGTTTCATGAGAATCGGAAGTATCTTGTGCCATTGGTTTTAGAGCAGCGTGGAGGGGAATTCGCTGTAAACTATCGGGAGTATATCAAAGAGCATTTTGCTGAAGATATCGGTTTGGATTACAAAACCGGCAATGATGTAAAAAATGATGTGGCAAACTGCGTTCTTGCCGGATTGGTAGAAATAATGCTGTATGAGTTGTCCAGCGAGATCATTCCTGACGAGTTCACTTATAAGATTGGCGATGGTATTATCAAAAAAGGAGTGGCCGTGACACTGAATGAAGACTTGAATATCAAGTTTGGAAAGTAACCCAAATAAGGCTCCCACATTGCCATCATCGATATAAAGGACATAACCGGGCAAACCGTTCACATCGAGCAGGGTACCCGTTCACATCGAAACCAGCAAGCCGTTCACATCGAAACTGGCAAGCTGTTCACATCGACGCCGGGCACTCGTTCACATCGACTCGCGTGAACGGATTGCTTGTTCAACTCGTTCACATCGAGAATTGCACCCTGTCGGCACGGAAAAATGCACCCTCTCAGGGGGGAGAGGGTAAAAAGAAAAAGCCTTGATTTCTCAAGACTTTTTCGGGTTGGTGGTCGCAACAGGACTCGAACCTGTGACACCATCGATGTGAACGATGTGCTCTACCAACTGAGCCATGCGACCATGTGCTTTCCTACGAAGGTACCAGTAGGTACTACCAACTGAGCCAACAGACCGGATACGCTGAAAAGCGCTTACCTATTAAAACACAGGAACGCGGGTTCTGTCAAGATCGGAAGCCGCAGATTTCCTGGTGTTTTTACAGATTTCGCGCTTCAGCGTGATACGCTTCAATAGCCCCCGTCCTCTTCAAAGGTGACAGTATCCAGCGATGGCTCCTCCAGCGTTCCGCTCAAATAGCGCACCTCCGCCTCCGCCATGATCTTCTCCGTGGCGGATACGCCGCAGCGCGTGGCCCCGACGGCGCGCAGCGCCAGCACCGTGTCCAGATCGCGGATACCGCCCGAACCCTTCACCTGGCAGTCGGCGGGCACGCTGCGGCGCATGAGGACGACGTCCTCCAGCTTGCAGCCTGCGGAGCCGTAGCCCGTGCTGGTCTTTACCCAGTCCGCGCCCGCGGCGGCGGCCAGCTTGCACACGCGCACCTTCTGCTCGTCGGTCAGGTAGCAGGTCTCGATGATCACCTTCACCTTGGCGTTGCGGCTGTGCGCCAGGGCGCAGATATCGGCGATTTCGTTTTGCACATATTCATCGTCTCCGGCGATCAGCCTGCCGATGTTGATGACCATATCCAGCTCTTCACAGCCGTCGTTGAGCGCGGCTTCGGCTTCCGCGAGTTTGATTTCGGATTTATGGTTTCCGTGCGGGAATCCGATTACCGTGCACACGTGCACGTCGCTTTCTGCCAGCATTTCCCTGACCAGCGGCATATCGGCGGGGCGGGCGCATACGCTCGCGGTGCCGAATTTCAGGGCGATTTCGCAGCCCCTGCGGATGTCGTCCTGCGTGAGGTAAGGCTGCAAGGTGCTGTGGTCCAGCATTTTGGCGATATCTTTGGGCGTCAGTTTCATGGAAGGTTCTCCTTTCGTTTGTACAACGACGGGTTCCGGTTCTTCTTTGCTTATGGCCGCGGATTCCTCCGGCGGCTCGTCTTCGATCGGTTCCTGATCGCGGCAGTAGGCGTTGCGCATGGCGTACCCGCATTCGATGCCCGTCTCCCGCACCGCATCCTCCACGGCAGAATGATCCAGCTTGCGTTCCAGATAGCGGATATCGGCGTCGTAGCCGCTGATGCTGCCCGCGTCGGCGCGTACCGCCGCCCTGAGCTTCTCCGCGCGTTCCCGCAGGCCGTTGAGCAGCGCTTCGTCCGCGCCGCCGCCCGACTGTGCCATGGTCAGCCGGTACAGCGCGTCGATCAGCCTGCCCTTGATCTCCTGTGATTTTGCCCGTTTCTGCTGCGTAAAAAGCTCCTCCGGCGACAGCGGCTGGCTTTCGCAGCGGAAGGTAATCTTTTCCACGTCGATACGGCGTGTGCGGATCATCTCGAGGCTGTTGCGGATATACACATGTTTGCACATCGTGCCGTCCGCGTTCAGCCCGCTGCCGTAGGCGGGGTTGTTGAGCGCGTCGGCGGTCATCATTTTCATATCCCGGTCCCGGATTACCGCGATGCGGATCGCGTCCGGGTATTTCCCGCCGTTTGTCGCGGGATCGTATTCGGGCGCGATCTGAAAGCTTTCGCACAGCGCGCGCATCTGCAGCGCCGTACCGTTCTGGCTGAGATACGGAAGGATTTCGGCATAGGGAACCCAGAAATCCCCGATAAACTCCCGGCCCTCGTAATATGGCTGTGCAAGCCGCGCGGTAGCCGGGGCGACGGTTTGCTCCGTAAAGGAATCGCAGGCATAGCGCATGGGCACATACTGGCGTATCCGCTCCGCCTGCCGCGCCTTGCGCAGGTAGAAACGCTCGCTCCCGGTATCCGCGCGCCTGCCGCCCGTCATCGCCCTGCGCTGGAGCAGCAGCTCCAGTTCGCGCTGCGTAACGCTGACGGCGGGACGATCCGTGGATTTCAGATATTCCTCGGCACATTCATCCGCGTCATAGGTTCCCCCCGCGCGTACAAATGCGGCGGCATACCGCACGAACGACTGCACGCGGGCGGTGATCTCGAGCTGTTCCTCGATCCGGTCCAGGCAGCCCGAACGGCCCTTGATGCTCTCGGGCACCGCGACGGCCTGGCAGCCCTGCCCGATCAGGTGGATGACCAGCTTTTCTCCCAAAAACGGACGGTACTGGGGAAACAGATCCGTCCAGGCGGCGTCCACGGTAAACACGCCCGTGCCCTGATAGTTGCCCTCGTAATCGAAATTCCGGTTGTAATTATCCCCTGCGTACAGCGCCGGGTGCTCCAAAAACATCTTGTAGTGGTACTCGGCGGGGCTTATGCTGAAGCCGCTGGGCGCGACGAACGGATTTTCCTCCGTCGCCTTGCCGGCATATTCCATATTTTGAATCATTTCCGCGGGAAACAGCGGAATCAGCTCTTGATACCGCCCGGGTATTTCCGATTGCGGAAGAGGGATGCCGGCGCCGGAGAGCAGCGCATCCTTGTTTAATCCCGCATAGCTTGCGATGCCGTGATTGCCGATTTCCATGGCTGCTTCCTTTCCCTCAAAGATTAAAATTCGTACACGAAGCGCAGCTTCGGCAGCAGACGGTCAATGGGGATTTTACAAAACACCGGCTGATCCGGATCGTACGCGCGCAGCACGTACATCTGCCCGTCGGCCGCGTCCAGCATCATCTGCAGCGGTTCCAGATCGTCGCAGCTGGCCGCCATGCAAAACGCGAGCGGGAGATTCGGGCTGAACCGGTTTTGGAATACCGCGTCCTCAAACGCGCGGGACGGCGGTACGGATACGGTGTTGGGATAGGTCTCAAACACGCGGTCATATAAAAAGCTCAGCGGGCTTTTCGCGGAGGTAACGGGCAGCTTGAAACGGATTTCCAGCGTCTGGCACACCGAAAGATATTCGACGATATTGCGGTGAAACTTGTCCGCATACTCGCCGAGGGGTACCTCCGGCTCCGGCCAGGCAATCGGCTGCCAGAAGGCATATCCCGGGCGCTGGCATCCGGGCACGATCAGCCCCTCGTCCATCGGCGTGCGCAGAAACGTAAGCGGCCTGCGGCCCGTTTCCTTGATCGCGCCCTGCTGAAAGCGAACCAGAAAGTCATTGACGATCGGAGTAATTTTACCGGTCATCCCCATCACTCCTTCACGGCGTAGGTGATCCGAAGCGACGCGCCGCCGCTGCGCGGGTCCGTGGCGATCCATGCCGTGCCGAACGCATAGCGCCTGAGCACGCTGCGCATCGTGTCCGCGCAGGGATCCGGTGTTCCAATACACCGGAAAAGCAGCGCGCGCTGCTCCGCCGCCGTACCGCCCAGCGGATAGAACACGACGGAGCGCAGCCTGCCCAAAGAAAAGGAGCACAGGCACGAGGCTGCTGCGCCCCCGAAGGCAAGTGCGCCCGACGAAAGCATGGCGGCGTGCTGCGGATCGTCCGGAACGCAGGGCTTGCCCGTGATTTCTTCAAGCCCCGCGATCAACCGCTTGCGCGGCATGTTCGCCCAGAGGGAAACTGTGTCCGTCAGTGCGATCTTCCCGCTGGTCTCATCCAATACGCACACGGCCGGCCGCTCCCCTCTCCGTCATCGGAAATGTATATACCTTTGATTCCCTGCATTGAGTGTATCATTCGTCCCCTGGACTGTCAATCAATAGCTTTCGCGCGCGGCTGCGCAATGCGGAGGGCGTATTGGGAACCTGCCCGTCGACGGCTTCCTTCCAAAGGGCGGCAAGCACGGAGCCAATGCGCTCTCTGGGCGCGCCGGTTTCCCGGCATAGGCCGAGCAGCTCCCTGCCGCCGACAGCCAGCCCCCGCAGGCTCTCGGGCAGGTTTCGCTCCGTGATTTGCTTGAGGATCCGTTCCGCGTTCGCAAGCGCTTCCCAATCCTTCGGATCTGCGGCGGCACGCGCCGCAAGCATCCCCTTCGCCGTGTGCACGGCGGCAAGCCCGAAGCGCAGCACATCGGAAAGCGCGCTGTTATTTTCGATTCCCTGCATGGCGGCAAGCGCGCCCGCCGCGGCCAGCGCCTCGCGCTTCGCATAGCGCAGCGCGGTCATGCGTGCAAGCAGCGCGGCGGGCGTACCGTAGCAGTACAGCAGCGCAAGCTTTGCGCCCACGCCGAGCGCCGCCGTATGATCCATTATAGAAAAATCAATCGGGGCAAGATCATAAAACAGCCTTTCCCACGCGCCGACGCGCACCAGCGTACGCAGCCCCGCCGAAACCGGCGGAGCCGTGCGCTGCAATGTGGGATATTTCGTATCCGCCATAAGCAGGCGGGTCAGTTCGTCCCGCTTGCGCTCGGCCGCGATCTCGTCCAGCAGGCTGGCATATTTCCGCGCCGACAGGAGAACGGCGTCCGTCAGCGTAAATCCAAGCTCCGCCTGAAAACGGGCGGCACGGAGAATGCGCAGGCCGTCGTCCTTCAAAACCTGATCAGGGTCGTCGGTCACGGTATGCAAAACGCGCTCTCTGAGGCACGGCAGTCCGCCCGTCGGATCGATGACCGTGCCCAAGTCGTTCAGCGGCGTGTAGAGCGCGTTCACGGAAAAATCACGGCGCATAGCGTCCGCTTCGACCGTATCGGCAAAGCGAACCGCAAACGGCTGATGCCCGCCGCGGTAGCTGTCCTGCCGGAAGGTGGTATACTCGGCCATATGCCCGCCTATATGCAGCTCCACCGTGCCGAAGTGCGCCGCGCGCAGCCGCGGCTCGATCTCCGTCCCCTTGCAGAGGTTCATCACCGTATCGGGCCGGGCCGGGCCGCACAAATCCACATCGCTGACGGGGAGATTCATCAGGGTGTTGCGCACCGCGCCGCCGACCGCGTAAACCGGAACCTCGGCAAACGCCCGCGCGACGGCCTGCAGCCATGGCGCGAGCAAGGGAATTTCACCCATGTTCAGCTCCCTTTCAGCACCGTTGATCCACCAGTTTCACAAAGGTATCGATCTCGCCGCGCAGCACATCCAGCGCCTTGCGCCAGGTATCGATGCTGCGCACGTCGATGCCCACGGTCCTTGCGACGTTGTACACCGTATCGGTTCCGCAGCGGCCCAGGAAGGCGTCGTACTGCGGAATGAAAGCGTCGCCTTCTTCCTCGTATTTCTTGTATACGCTCAGCCCGAACAGCAGACCGAACGCATACGGGAAGTTGTAGAAGTGCAGCCCCACGGAATAGTAATGCGCCTTGTTTACCCACATGTCGGCGTGCAGCACGTCGGGATCCAGCCCGTCGCCGTAGGTGGCCTTCTGGGCGTCCAGCATCATGGTCCGCAGCTCGTCCACCGAAGGCGTGTGCGTTTTACGCGCCTCGAACACGTCGGTTTCAAACAGGAAGCGGCTGTAGATATCCACGACGCACTGCGTGGCCTCCAGCAAGCTGCCCTCGAGGATGGAAAACGCAAATTCGTCGTCCGCGGAGCGGAGTACCGTTTGCGCCAGCAGCGTTTCGTTGAACGTCGAGGCGGTCTCGGCCAGCGGCATGGTATACTCCGTCATCAGCAGGGGATACTCCCGGTTGCACTCGTTGTGCCATGCGTGTCCCAGCTCGTGCGCCAGCGTGCTCACGTCGGAAAAGCTGCCCATGAAGTTGGAGAGGATGCGGCTCAGCTTCAGCTCGTAGTTGGACGCACAGAACGCACCGCCCGCCTTTCCCTGCCGGGGCAGCAGATCAAGCCAGCGGTTTTCAAACGCATGCGCCATGAACTTCGCCATCTTCGGATGCGCCTTTGAAAACGTATCCACGACCAGGTCCCGCGCCTCTTCGATAGTGTATTTTTTCGTGGACTTCCCCACCGGCGCAAGCAGATCGTAAAACGGCAGACCGTTTTTATGCCCCAGCAGCTTTGCCTTGGCCTTCAGATAGCGCCGGAAATCGGGAAACGCCTCGCGGCAGGCCGCCCACATGGCGTCGAGCGTTTCGCGGTCCATGCGCGCTTCCGCAAGCTGCTGGGTGAGGATATCGGGATAGTTTCGCGCCTCGCACATCGTGAGCGCTTCGCCCTTGATGCCGCCCAGGCAAAACGCCATGGGCAACGCGATTTTTTTATAGGATTCCAGCTCCGCCTCGTACGCCTTTTTGCGCACCGCCGGATCCGGATCGAACGCCATGCCGCGCACGGCGGGCAGCGGGTGGCTTTCGCCGTCCATCTCCACGGTCAGCGTGCCGACCAGCTGGTCGCGCAGCTTGGAAAACGAATCCCCGCCGGACAGCGACATGCGGAGCATCCAGCGCTCGATGCTTTCGTCGAGCATATGTTTGGCTTCTTCCCGGAATTCCAGCAGGGCAAAGCCGTTCTTTTTCAAATCGGGATTGTTTTCAATCAGCGCTTCCAGATTGTCCACCGAGCCGACGAACCGCTTGCACGCGCTTGAAAACACCTCGTAATCCACGATCAGCGTGCTGACGTGCTCCAGATTTTGAAACGCCTGCCGGTCCTCCGCGTTCACGCTCATGGACAGCTCGCAGAACATGTACGCCCGCATCAGCGTGCCGTGGTAGGCCTCCAGATGTCGGATCATCCGCACGAGCTTCGGCTCCGCGTCCTCCTCCGCCTTCAGGAGCTCCAGCCCGGCCGCTGACATCGTGCCGAGCTTCTCCATGTCGGCCGCAAAGGCCGGATCGTCAAATCCCTTGTAGAATACGCTCAAATCCCACGTCGTTTCCATTGCGTAACTCCTCTTCATGACAAAATTCACCCGTTGCTGTGCATGCGGCGGGTGTCTGTATCCGTTATGCCCGTTTTTGTACGGAAGCTTCTTTCAGCGCGGCCAGGCAGCTTTGCTTGCTGGATTCGATATGCTTGCACATGAGGTTGTGCAGCCCTTCCAGATCCTTATTCTCAATCAGGTCCACAATCCTGTGATGCTCCTGGTGCGCATCGGCGCGGCGCTTGTCCTTGGCGATGCTCATCGCAGAGAAGCGGTGAATATATTCATCCTGTCCCTGAATGACGCGCAGGACGCGCTTCAGACCGGAAATTGCGGTGATCTGATCGTGAAAGTTTCTGGATACGACGGACAGCCGCTCGATCTGGTTTTCTTCCATCAAGCGGTCCATCAGCTTGAGCTTTTCCCGCATGGACTGGATATCCTTGGGGGTTGCGTTTTCAATGATCGAGGGCAGGGTGATCATTTCCAGCACGTTGCGGATGGTGTAAATCTCCTCCACGTCCTCGATGGAAAACGCGCGCACCACCACGCCGCGGCGGATGACGTATTCCACCAGCCCGTCGCGTTCCAGTTTGCGCAGCGCCTCGCGCAGCGGTGTGCGGCTGATGTGCAGCTTGTTGGCATATTCGGTTTCCACGATGCGTACGCCTGCGGGAATTTCACCGGTTATGATTGCGTTTTTCAGCGTTTCATATGCGATTTCCCGTATGGGTTTATTCACGCCCGAAGATGAGTAGCGCATGGCTGACATCATGACACTCCTTGTTTTTTCTTTGTATTTTGTATACTATCTTGAACGCCGTGTTTTGTCAAGGCGGTTTACGAACGCCGCGCGCTGAAAACAGGCCGTGTTTCGCAGTCCACGGCGCGCTTTGGCAGCGTTTGACGAAAATTTATCAGGCGGTCATACCGCCCGCGGCGCACCGCTGAAGAAGGCTTCGTCCACCTCGGCCTCCTCGTTGAGAAAGGCATAGGCGAAAATATCCTTCCGGTTCTTTTCCGAAAGCCGGGCAAACGCCTTCTGCGGATCGTGCAGCCACTGCGAAGCCCTGCGGAACTCCTTTTGTGCGGTTGCGATGTTCGTTTGCAGCTTTGCGGCGTCGGCCGTCTGCCGGGTCAGCGGCTGCACGGTATCCACCAGCAGTTTCGGATCCTCGTCCTCGCGGAAGGACAGCTTTCCGCTTAAAATGACCAGCTGGTCGGCGGAAAGCCGGTCGGAAACTTTTTCGTACACCTTGGGAAAGACCAGCCCTTCGATCTGCCCGGTCAAATCCTCCAGCGTAAGGATGCCCATCATAGAGCCCTTTTTGGTGATGCGCGACTTTGCCAGCGCCAGAATGCCCGCCATGGTCACGGTCTCGCCGTCGCGGTCGACGCCGTTGTGCTCGTTTTCCGTCATGGCGGCCACGTCGGCGGTTGTGGTAAAGCCTTTGTCCAGAAGCTCGGCGACCTGATCCAGCGGATGGCCGGTGATGTACACGCCCGTGATTTCCTTTTCCATATTCAAAAGCGCGTTGCGGCTGTGCTCGGGCATGTCGGGAACTTCGACGCCGGATACGCAGTCCTGCGGGCTCATCATATCGAACAGGCATATCTGGCCGGAGAGGTTGTTTTTATGCTTCTTGGCCGCGTCGTCCAGCACGCGCTCGAAAACGCTTAAAAGCTGCGCGCGGTTATAGCCGGAAAAATCGAACGCACCCGCCTTGATCAGGCTTTCCACGACGCGCTTGTTAATGGCCTCTGCGGGCACGCGGTCCGCAAAATCAAACAGATCGCGGTAAGGCGACTGCTCCCGCACGCTCATAATCTCGCGTACGGCGCTGCGCCCGACGTTCTTCACCGCGCCCATGCCGAACCGGATGCCCGGACGGCCCTTCGAATCCTTGCCCACGGTAAAGCGCCAGGCGCTTAAATTGATATCGGGCGGCAGTACGGGGATATCGTGCGTGCGGCAGTACTGCACGTACATGGCCACCTTGCCCGCAAAATCCATCACGCTGTTCATGATCGCGGCCATGAACTGCACGGGATAATTGCGCTTCAGCCAGCCCGTCTGCACGGCGATCATCGCATACGGCGCGGCGTGGCACTTGTTGAACGCGTAGCTGGCGAAGGAGGACATATCGTCGAAGATCTGCTCCGCCACCTTTTCGGGAATGCCGCGGCGGATGCAGCCGTCCACCAGCACGGTTCCGTCCTTATCGGTCATGCCGTGGACGAAGTACTCCCGCTCCTGCTCCATCACGTCGTGCTTCTTTTTGGACATGGCGCGGCGCATCAAATCGCTGCGGCCCAGCGAATAGCCCGCCAGATCGCGCACGATCTGCATCACCTGCTCCTGATACACCATGCAGCCGTAGGTCACGTCGAGAATGGGCTTGAGCTTGGGGGTGAGGTAGCGCACGGAGCTTTGATCCTTCTTGCCTGCGACGTATTTGGGGATAGAATCCATGGGGCCGGGCCGGTACAGCGACACCGCCGCGATGATATCCTCAAAGCACTCGGGCTTCATGCTCTGCAAAAACAGACGCATACCGCCGGATTCAAGCTGGAACACGCCGTCGGTATCCCCCGTGGAGATCATCTCGTACACCTTGGGATCGTCCAGCGGAATGTCCTCCGGCCGCATGTTCACGCCGATTTCCTTCATCAGGTCCAGCGCATCGCGGATGACCGTGAGCGTGCGCAGGCCGAGGAAATCCATCTTGAGCAGCCCCAGATGCTCCAGCGTCCCCATCGGGTACTGGGTGGTGATGACGTCGTCGTTGCATTGCAGGGGCACGTACTCGGTCACGGGCTTTGCGGTGATCAGCACGCCCGCCGCGTGGGTGCTCGCGTGGCGCGGCATGCCTTCCAGCGTCAGGCTCATCTCGATCAGATGCGCCACCTCGGGATCGGTGTCGATCATCTCCTGCAATTGCGGGCTGACGGTTTTGGCCTTTTCCAGCGTCATGTCCAGCGCGAAGGGAATGGCCTTGGCAACCGCGTCCGCCTTGGCGTAGGGCAAGCCCAGCACGCGGCCCACGTCGCGCACGACAGCCTTGGCTTTCATCGTGCCGAACGTGATGATCTGCGCCACGTGATCCGCGCCGTATTTTTCGGTAACGTAGTCGATCACCTCCTGCCGACGCTCGTAGCAGAAGTCGATATCGATATCGGGCATGGTGACGCGCTCTGGATTTAAGAAACGCTCGAAGAGCAGGTTATATTTCAGCGGATCGAGCATGGTGATATCCAGCGAATACGCCACGATACTGCCCGCCGCGCTGCCGCGGCCGGGGCCGACCATGATGCCGTGCTGCTTGGCAAAATGGATGAAATCCCACACGATCAGGAAATAGTCCACATACCCCATCCGGCTGATCAGGTCCAGCTCGTACTGGAGACGTTTGCGCGGCTCGCTGTCGGAATCGTCCGCCTGCTCCGGATAGCGCAGCTTCAGCCCCTCCAGACACAAGCGGGTCAGCATCTCCAGCGGCTGCTCGCCCGTTGTGATGGCGTAGGTCGGCAGATGGCGGGTTTCAAAATCGAAGTCCATCCGGCAGCGCTCGGCGATTTCCTGCGCGTTTTCGATCGCCTCGGGAACGCCGGGGAACAGGTCCCGCATCTCCTGCTCGCTCTTGACGTACAGCTCCTCGGTTTCCATGCGCATGCGGGTTTCGTCTTCCAGGGTTTTGCCGGTCTGCACGCACATAAGGATTTCCTGCGCGGCGGCGTCCTTCTTGTGCAGGTAATGGCAGTCGTTGGTCGCCACCAGCGGGATGCCCGTTTCCTTGGAAAGCGCGATC
>Ga0116164_10003046_pt1 | contig 11656 bp, 9 predicted proteins | sample AD_UKC109_MetaG_FD_89888 | JGI IMG/M metagenome (GOLD analysis project Ga0116164, IMG submission 89888) | Active sludge microbial communities of municipal wastewater-treating anaerobic digesters from Hong Kong - AD_UKC109_MetaG | ecosystem: Engineered > Bioreactor > Anaerobic > Digestate... | reverse complement strand
ACCAGCAGCGCGTCCGCCATGGCGAAAAATTGGGGCATCTCCTCCACCGGGCGCCGGCCGTAAAAGGTCACCTGCTTATCCAGCTCCAGCTCCTTTGCCAGCGCCACGCAGCTTTCGTAGTTCGCGCCGTTGCCCAGAATATGCCAGCGAACGGGCTCGTCCCGGAGGATCGCGGCGGCGCGCAGTAGCGTCTCCACGCTCTGCACGCGCCCGATATTGCCCGCGAACACCAGCTCCGTATACTCCGATGGTTTATGATCGGGCAAGGCGCCGAACACGTCGTCTGCAAACTGCGGCAGGTAGTTTTCCATCGGCACGCCGATATGGTGCACGTCGTTTAAATAGGTCCGGAAGCGCCTGGAGGAATACAGCAGCATGTCCGCCCGCCGGTAAATACGGCGGCTTACCCACTTCATCCACGTATAAAACCGCATGCCCTCCCGCACGTCCATCGCCGCAAGGCACGCGGGCCAGATATCCATCACATGCAGAAGAACCTTCGTCCTAAAAAGCGCGCGGTACACCAGAGCGGGCACCGCCATGAGGATCGGCGAGGTGCAGTACGCGTACACCACGTCGAAATCATGCTTTAAAAACAGCACCCTGAACGACGCGGAAACCATGTAGCTGACGTAATTCGCCGCGAGGCCGAGCCTGGTGTTCCTGCGTCCGATCTCAAAGCACCGGCGTACGTCCACCCCGCCGATACTCTCCCTGCGCCTTCGGAAAAACTGATATTCCTTCGGAATCTTTCCCGTGGGATAATCCGGCAGACCGACGACAGCCGTCACCCGGTGGCCGCGCCGGACGAGATCCTCGCAGATTTCGTGGATGCGGAACGGCTCCGGCAGGTAATGCTGATAGACGACTAAGATATTCATTTGTTCAGCTGCCCGCGCGGAAACGCCGATACATTTCCTCCGCACCCTCGTTGGCGGCGTGGAGCACGGCTTCCGCATCGAGGGTCGTATATTCGCCGTCGCGGTACAGCACCTTGCCGTCCACCATCGTAAGCCGCACGTCGCTGCCCTGCAGGGAATAAATCAGGTTGGATTCGGGATGGATATTGGGTGTCATATGCGGCGTATGGATGTTAACCAAAATCAGGTCCGCGATATACCCCGCCTTCAGCATCCCAAGGTTGTCAAACCCAAGCGCCTTCGCGCCGACGCTCGTTGCAGCCGCCAGCGCCTGCGCGGGCGAGATCACCGTGGGATCCAGCGTCGTGCCCTTTTGGAGCAGCGGCATCAGCTTGATTTCCTCCCACAGGTTCAGGTTGTCGTTGCTGGCAACGCTGTCGGTGCCCAGCGCTATACTGCAGCCGTGCGCGATCATTTTGGCAACGGGCGCGATTCCGCTGGCGAGCTTTAAATTGCTGACGGGATTGTGCACGATGGTGACATTGTGCCGGGCCGCAAGCTCAATATCCTCGTCGCTCAGCCATACGCAATGCGCCGCGATCACCTTGGCGTCCAGCGCGCCGTGCGCTTCCAGATACCGCATCGGGGTCATTCCCCTGCGGCGGATGCAGCCCTCGTGCTCGGCTTTGGTCTCGCTGACGTGGATATGGAACGGAATGTCGAAATCCAGCGCGGCCCGTGCGGCAGCCTCGATCAGCTGCGGCGTGGTGGTATACTCCGCATGCGGCGCAATAGCAACGCGTACGCGGTCGTTGCAGCAGCGATTCCAGTGTCTTGCCAGCTCGATGCCCGCTTCCAGATCCTTGCAGCTTCCGTCCGAATCCACAACGCCGTGGCCGATCATCGCGCGCATGCCGTTGTCGCGCACCGCCTTGACGATGCTGTCGGTGTACATATACATGTCGCAAAACGATGTGGTGCCGAACCGTAGCATTTCCATACATCCCAGATCCGTCGCCGTGCGTACGAGATCTAAATCCCATTGCGCTTCCAGCTTGAAGATGACCTGGTTGAGCCAGTCGTCCAGCGTCAGGTCCGCGCCCGCAGAGCGTAAAAACGTCATCGGGGTATGCGTGTGCAGGTTGACCAGCCCCGGCATGCAGATGCATCCGGATGCATCGATCTCCTGCTCCGGCTTGAAATCCGGCGCATTTTTGCTCTCGCCCGCGTAGGTGATCAGGCGGCCGTCCACCTGTACCTCCGCGTTTTGGATGAACGGTATATGGCTTTCCCCGTCCACGCCGGGGACCAGTGTACAGTTGATAATTCGGGTACGCATACGTTCGCCTCCCCTGCAATTTGCTATGAAAATTATACCATTGTTCCCCTGCCTCCGCAACGAGAACAAGCGAGTTGTACAACGTCCGGTTTTCTGATAGGATACCGATAACGGATGAATGCGGAGGCGGAAGATGAAATACCAGATCGACACCATCCCGGTATGGGAAGCGCTTGAGTTTCAGGGGCCCTGCATGCTGTGTACGCTGCGTGCGAAAACAGAGGCGGGCGAGATCGACCGCGTGCTCGGCGCCAGCGTGATGGAGCCGGACGTGCGCGTGAAAACAAACGAAACCGGGATTTGCTGCAAGCATCAGCAGATGATGTTCGCCACGCAGAACCGCCTTGCCCACGCGCTTTTAATGGATACGCACGCCATGGAAGTGCAAAAGAAGCTGCAAAAAATCAAAACGCAGGCGGAGCGCCTGCGTGAATCGGGCGGCAAACCGCTGACCGGCCGTACGCAGGATACGGAGATCGCGGACAAGCTCCGCGCGCTGACCGCCCGCTGCATCGTATGCGAAACCATCGCAACACATATGGAGCGGTATCTGTACACGCTCGTTTATTTATGGAAAACCGATCCGAAATTTAAGCAGCGGCTTGCGCAATCGCACGGCCTTTGCGTTCCCCACTCCGCCGATTTGATCGAAGCTTCCGCAAAACACCTGCGCGCGAAGGAGCGCAAGGAGTTCATTCTGTGCTGCCTGCGGCTGGTGGACGAACCTTTGGCGGAGGATGAAAAAGACCTGCTGTGGTTTACGCAGAAGTTTGACTACCGCAATCAGGACAAGCCCTGGGGCAACAGCAAAAGCGCAACCGAACGCACGGTGAACCGGCTGCGCGGATATTGTCTGGGGGATGTCCCCTATGAAAAGCCTAAAAAATAGACCTACTTGTCTTCCTCCGAATATTGCTCCATCTGCACGCCCGCTTCGCTGAAAAGCTCCAGCGTAAACGGGTCGGGATAGCTGTGCTCGTAGATCACGCGCCGAATGCCCACGTTGACGATCATCTTCGCGCACACCGAGCACGGCTGGTGCGTGCAGTACAGCGTCGCGCCGTCCACCGAGATACCCAGCTTCGCCGCCTGGATGATCGCGTTTTGCTCGGCATGGATGGCGTAGCACGTTTCCGCGTGCGTACCCGACGGAATGCCCAGCTTGTCGCGCAGGCATTCCCCGCGGTCGCGGCAGGTTTTGATTCCGGCGGGAGCGCCGTTGTAGCCGGTGGTTAATATGCGCTTGTCCTTCACCAGAACCGCGCCGATGGACCGGCCCTTGCGGTAGCAGCTGGACCAGCCCGCGATCAGCCGCGCCATCTCCATAAACCGATGATCCCATTTATTCATAGCTTCACCCCATTTGTGAACAATTATAGCATGAGAGCGTCCGTTTTGGAAACGAATGGGCGCAGTTTCTCGTTTGCGAAACAGGAAAAGCATGGTATAATTTAATGCATACAAGTGGATTGAAGGAGAGGCCGCATGGATCGTAAAGACGAAATCATCAAGCTGCAAATGGACGTAATCCAGCAGATGACCGAAACCAACCTGAAACGAATCGCCGACGATCTGTGGGGCCTGCCCACGCTGCAGGCGGGCGGCGAGCCCGCGGTGAAACAGGGAGATACTTCCGCCGTTATCAGCGCAGCCGCCTCCCCCGCGCCCGCCAATGCTCCCGAGGAAGTCCCGGAAGTTAAGGAAACGATGGACGACCTGAAAAAGGAGCTGGAAAGCTACATCGGGCTGGACGTCGTCAAGCATGAAGTTGAAAGCCTGGTCAACCTCGTAACCATTCAGAAGCTGCGCAAGGATAACGAGCTTCCCGTGGAGGATATTTCCCTGCACATGGTATTTTCCGGCAATCCCGGCACGGGTAAAACCATGATCGCGCGCCTGATGTCGCGCATTTACAAGGTTCTCGGAATCCTCTCCAAGGGTCATCTGGTGGAGACCGACCGCAGCGGGCTGGTGGCCGGTTTCGTCGGCCAGACGGCCATCAAGACGTCCGAGGTGATTCAAAAAGCGCTGGGCGGCGTGCTGTTCATCGACGAGGCATACGCGCTGACCAGCGCGACCGAGAACGATTACGGGCAGGAATCCGTCAACACGATCTTAAAGGCCATGGAGGATAACCGTGACGATCTGATCGTGATCGTCGCCGGCTATCCCGCGCTGATGCAGCGGTTTGTCAAATCCAATCCCGGGCTGGAAAGCCGGTTTAACCGCTTTTTGTTTTTTGCCGATTATTCCGCCGGGGAAATGCTGGATATCTTCGATATGCGCTGCAGGAAGAGCGGCTATAAGCTGGATGAGGAAACCCATAAGCTTCTGGAAAGCTATCTGCGAAAATTCTCGGAGAACAATCTGAACTTCGGCAACGCGCGAGGTGTGCGCAATCTGTTCGAGCGCGCGGTCAGCGCGCAGGCAAACCGCCTTGCCAAGCAGCAAAACGTTTCCAAGGACGAGCTCATGCTGCTGACCGCCGAGGATATCCGCATCGCGGCGGGCGGCGAGAAACAGGCGGAAAAGCCGCAGTGATTGACAAACGGATGAATTACGGTATGATGAAAGTACTTATCGGGGCTTGATCGGAGGAATGCTTTTGACACAGGGAATGCAGGCTGTTATTTCATTGGAAAGCATGGATTCGTGTTTGTCGCTGTTCGGAACGAACGACCAGAACATCCCGCTGTTTGAAAACGAACTGGACGTTTCCCTGGCCGTTCGCGGCTCGGACCTCAGAATCACCGGATCCGATGAAAATGTCAGCATGGCTTCTCAGGTGGTTGAAAAGCTCAGCGATTTACTGCGCCGCAACGCACAGGTGGACCGCACCACCCTGCGCTATGCGCTGGCTTTGGCCAAGAAAGGCGAACTGGACAGGATCGACGATATCGCGTTTGAAGTCGTCGCCATAACCCACCGGGGACGGCCCATCCGCTGTAAAACGCTGGGCCAGTACGACTATGTGAAATCCATCCGCGAGCACGAGCTGACCTTTGCCGTCGGACCCGCGGGAACCGGCAAGACCTATCTTGCGATGGCGCTTGCCATCGTCGCGCTTCGCAACAAGCAGGTGGAGCGCATCGTACTGACACGCCCTGCCGTGGAAGCGGGCGAGAAGCTTGGTTTCCTGCCCGGCGACCTGAGCCAGAAGGTGGATCCTTACCTTCGTCCGCTGTACGACGCGCTGTTTGATATGATGGGTTCGGATTCCTACCAGCGCCTGCAGGAACGCGGGGTGCTGGAAATCGCGCCACTGGCTTATATGCGCGGCAGAACGCTCTCCGACAGCTTTATCATTCTGGATGAAGCGCAGAACACCACACCGGAGCAAATGAAGATGTTTTTAACCCGCATGGGTGCGGGATCGCACACGGTTGTGACCGGCGACGTAACGCAGACCGACCTGCCCGCAGGCAAGCAATCCGGACTTCTGCAGGCAATGACGGTGCTTAGGGACATCCCGGAAATCGGCATGGTAAAGCTGACGAATTCCGACGTCGTACGGCATGATATGGTGCAAACCATTGTGAAGGCCTATGAAAAGCATGAGGAGGCCCTTCTGAGGAGGAATGCAAACCATGGCGCCTAGCAAGCCGACACCCGCGCAGCGGAAACTATCCGTCAAAACGTTCTTTCACAATTTCTGGAATTCCCTGTATACGGAAACTGCAAAATGTATTTATGTGCTGCTTGCCGCCGCTTTGGTGCTGATCGTGCTTTTCTCCATCGCCATCACACCGGAGCGGTATCATTTACAGGTGGGCGATATCGCGTATAAGACCATCACGGCCTCAAAGGACGTGGTGGATGAAACCGCCACCGCACGCCAGCGGGAAGCGGCCGCAAGCCTCGTGGAACCCTCCTATCTGCACAAGGAAGGCGTTACCGACGACGTGATGACAAACCTGTCCGCGATCCTTATTCAGGTCAACGCCGTGCAGCAATACGGAAATAATACGCTGGAGGCATACGCTCCCGGCGATGCGAAAAGCCAGCGCTCCTATGTGTTTACCACCGAGGAATACAGCTACGCCGCAACGCTTGTACCCTCGGTCACCTTCTCCTCCTATCAGCTGGATACGCTGCTCAGGGCATCGGATGACGACATGCAGAGCTTAACGGAGAACATCTCCGACGCGGTGGAGAACACCATGAACACTACCGTACGCGAGGGCTACGTCAACGAGGCGATCCAGTATTTGCAGCAGATTATCGGCTACAAGACCGACATCGATCTGCTGCAAAACGTCGTGACCCCCATCTTGCGCAAGGTGATCCAGCCCAACATGATTATCGATACCGAGGCAACCGAAGCGCTGGAACAGGAAGCGCGCGACGCGGTGGAACCCATCGTGTACAAGCAGGGGCAGAACATCGTCGTCGCCCGTGAGCGCGTGACCTCCAACGAGCTGGAAATGCTGCGCAGCCTGGGCCTGCTGGACGATGAAAACTTCGACGTCGTCTCCTATATCGGCGGCGCGCTGATCGTGCTGCTGGCGCTGGCGGTGCTGGTGATCATCCTGCTGCTGTTTGGCAAAGAGTATTTTCTCAATCCAATGAAGCTGACCATCCTGATGCTGGTGCTATGCATCTCGTTTGCCGTATGCATCGGCGGAAAGCTGATCAACGTCGCCGCTCCGCCCATCCTGCTGGGCGCGATGATGGTGACCAGCCTGCTTGGCATGGTGTACGGCATTGCCGCCAACATATCCCTTGCGATCATCGTCAGCTCCCTGATCCTCGGCGGAGACAGCACATTTTCCACCGAAATGGTCAACCTGATCCTGCCCGCGCTGATCAGCGGATTTATCGTCATCTCGATGATCAAGCACAAGCCCAACCGTCAGCAGGTGCTGATCGCAGGCGCCGTGGCCGCCGTTTCCAACGTGCTGATCATCCTCTCGATCAGCTTTATGACCAATACCACGCTTTCGGATGGATTAATCAGCGCGGTATGGAGCGCCGCCGCCGCCGTGGTTGCCTCGTTGCTGTGCGTCGGGTTGGGCCTGATTTTCGAAACCTCGTTCAAGCTGGCCACGCCGGGCAAGCTGCTGGAGCTTTCCAACCCCAACCACCCGCTGCTGCGAAGGCTGCTTTTGGAAGCGCCCGGCACCTACCACCATTCCATCATCGTCGCAAACCTTGCCGAAAGCGCGGCCGAGGCGATCGGCGCCAATCCGCTGCTTGCCCGCGTCGGCGCGTATTTCCATGACATCGGCAAGATGAAGCGCCCGTTCTATTTCAAGGAAAACCAGCTCGGCGAGGATCCGCACCAGATGACCAATCCCTTCGTATCGGCTGCCATCCTGATCGCGCATACGACCGACGGACTGGCCCTGGCGCAATCCTACCGGCTGCCGCAGGAGATTCAGGATATCATCATAGAGCATCACGGAGATACGCCCGTCATCTTCTTCTACCAGAAAGCCCTGGAGGAATCCGACGATCAATTGGTGGATATCGACGATTTCCGCTACGACGGACGCCGTCCCCACACCAAGGAAAGCGCGATCATCATGCTTGCCGATACTGTGGAAGCCGCTGTCCGCTCCATGTCGGACCCGACGCCCAAGACCATCCGCGCCTACATCGAAAAGCTTGTCAGCAATAAAATTCAGGACGGTCAGCTGACGCAGGCGCCGATTACGCTGTCAGATATCGATAAGATTTCGGAGGCATTTGCTACGGTTCTCAACGGCGTGTTCCATGAGCGGATCGAATACCCCGATCCCCCGGTGAAGCGCTCTCGTCTGCGTACCGTACCCAAGCCGGAAGAGGATAAGCCCGCCCCCGCGCCGCCCGCCGCACCCAAGCCCAAGGCGGCTCCCGCGAAGAAGAAGCCCGCGCCAGCCGCGGCAAAACCACCCGAGGAAAAGCCAAGCGATGAAACTGATCTGGACAGCAAGCAATAACCTGCCGGCGGCTCCCACGGCGCTAGTCGCGGATTGCTGCGCCGTTGCGGAAGGCCTGCCCATTCCCTGCTGTATATACGTTACGCTGACGGACGACCGGGACATCCGCGAGATCAACCGCGACAAGCGCGGCATCGACCGCGCAACCGACGTTCTCTCCTTCCCGACGGTGAATTATCCGGCGGGCGTCACAGCGGCCCATGCCGAGCGCCTGATCCGGCAGGAGTATTCCGGCGACGACCGCGCCTGCATCCTCGGGGAAATTATCATTTCATACGAGCATGTGAAAGCACAAGCCAAAGACTATCGCCATTCCGTTGACCGCGAGCTTTGCTATCTCCTGGCGCACGGGATTTTTCATTGCTTCGGGTACGACCATCAAACCCCCGGCGAAAAAAAGGAGATGCGAACCATGGAAGAAAAAGCGCTGGAGCTCGCGGGCATTACCCGCGACGGCGCAAGCACTGCGATCCCTGCCGACGATCAGCTGATCGCGCTGGCGAAGGAAGCGATGATGCGGTCCTACAGCCCCTACAGCCGGTTTAAGGTCGGCGCGTGTCTTTTGAGTGAGGACGGACGCGTGTTCACCGGAACGAATATCGAAAACGCATCCTTCGGATTGACCATCTGCGCAGAGCGCGCCGCCGTTGCCAGGGCGGTCGGCGATGGCGTGACGGAGTTTTCCGCCATCGCGATCGCCGCGGAAGACGCTCCGCCATGGCCCTGCGGCGCATGCAGGCAGGTGCTCAGCGAGTTTGCGCCCGGCCTGCGCGTGCTTATCGCCTGGGGTAAGGATCATACAGATCAGGCATTGTTATCGGAGCTTCTCCCCCACGGTTTCGGTCCCAAAGATTTGCCTTGAAAGGAAAGTATATGGAAAACAGCACACCGTTCCGCTCGGGGTTTATCGCGATCGTCGGCCGCCCGAACGTGGGCAAAAGCACGCTGCTCAACGGGCTATTGGGCGAGAAGCTCGCTATCGTCAGCAGCAAGCCGCAAACGACCCGCAACCGCATCATGGGTATCCTGACGGGCAAGGAGTATCAGGCCGTGTTTCTGGATACGCCCGGCATCCATTCCCCGCACAACAGGCTGGGAGAGTACATGATGCAGACCGTCCGCGATTCCCTGCAGGGCATCGACGCGCTGGCGGTGGTTGTGGATGCCTCCAAAGTGCTGGAGCAGGACCGTAAGCTCGTCGAGGAGATGAGCCGGCAGAACGTTTATAAAATCCTTGTGCTCAATAAAATCGATCTGCTGCCAAAGCCCAAGCTGCTGCAAATCATCCAGTCCTTTTCCCAGGCCGGATATCAGGAGATCGTTCCCGTCAGCGCCCTGACGGGCGACGGCACGGAGCTGTTGAAACAGGTCATCGTCGCCGCGCTGCCGCAGGGACCGCGGTATTTCCCGGACGACGCGCTCACCGATCAGCCGGAGCGCTTTATCTGTGCGGAGATGATCCGCGAAAAAGCGCTGCACCTGCTCAAGGACGAGGTACCGCACGGGATCGGCATCGAAGTGCTGGGTGTGGAAAAGGTTTCGCAAAGCCTGACCGAAATCAACGCAACGATTTACTGCGAGCGCGCGTCGCACAAGGGAATCATCATCGGCAAGCAGGGAAGCATGCTGCGGCAGATCGGCGCGGAAGCACGCCGGGACATCGAAGCGCTGCTGAACACGCACGTCAACCTGAAATTATGGGTAAAACTACGCCCGGACTGGCGAAACCATCCGGGCGATCTGAGAACGCTTGGGTATACGGCGAAGGACTGATCATTCCCGTTTCCTGTTTTTCGCCGCTTCGATCATGTTCCAGGCATGTACCTTCCCGCTGCTGGAATCCAGCGTCTGCACGCCCATCAGGCTTGCCACCTCGTCCACCCGCTGCTCGTAATTAAGCTCGTGAAGCGTGGTCACCGTCCGTTCGCCGGTCACGCTTTTTTCCACCAGATACTGATGATCCGCCATTGCCGCGATCTGCGGCAGATGCGAAACGCAAATCACCTGACGATATCGCGCGATATCGTCCATTTTTTCGGCGACCACACCCGCGATTCGCCCGCTGATGCCCGTATCGATCTCGTCGAAGATCATGGTCGGGATCAGGTTCTTGTCGGCCGCCGCGGCTTTCATCGCCAGCATCATGCGCGAGAGCTCGCCGCCGGACGCAATCTTTTTCAGCGGCTTCAGCGGCTCGCCGACATTCGGGGAGATATGAAAGCCCACATGGTCGTCGCCCTCTGGCGACGGCTGCTGTTTGCCGCTTGGATCGTGCGGGGTGAACACACATCGAAACTGTGTGTTTTCCATGCCCAGATCGTTCAGCTGCAGCTCCATGATAGATTGCAGCTTTTCGGCGACCTGCCTGCGGGACGCCGTCAGTGCCGCCGCCGCTGCTCGGTACTCCGACAGCGTTTGTTTATACCTCGCCTCGGCCTTTTGCAGCAGCTCGTCCATCGATTGTATGGTTTTAAGCTCGTCCGACAGCGTTTCGTAATAATTGCACAGCTCGTCGGCTTCCATGCCGTATCGCTTTTCCAGCCTCCGGTATACGTCCAGACGCGCCAAAACCTGCTCGTATTTTTCCTCGTCAAAGTCCTCTCCGTCTACCATGGCGCGCACATCGAGGGACATTTCCTCGGTTTCGTAATACGTGCTTTGCAGGCGTTCGAACAGCGCCTTGAAACGTTCGTCGTACTCCGCGATGCGCTGGCTTTCCTCCACGGCGCCGCGCAGCAGCGCGTTGACGCCCAGATTCGTGCCCTCGCTTGCCGTTAAATTCTGATAGATGGCCTTCAGCGCGGTCGCTATTTTCTCGTGATCCGCAAACCGGATCCTCTGGCTGGTCAGCAGGTCCTTCTCACCGACGACCGGCTTCGCTTCCCGCAGCTCCTTGATGCGGATTTCCAGCGTTTCCTGCCGCTGCGCGCGCTGTGCGTTCTCCTTGCGAATCGCGCTGAATTTCGCGCCCGCCTCGTGCCAGGCGCGATACTTGTCCGCAACGTCCCTGTGGCGCATCTGGTGCGTCTCGTCCCCGAACGCGTCCAGAAACGCAAGGTGAAAATCCTCACTGAGCAGGCTCTGGTGCTCATGCTGGCCGTGGATATCCACCAGCAGCTCGGTGATTTGCCTGAGAAAGCTAAGCGGCACGATCACGCCGCAAACGCGGCACACGTTGCGGTCCGAACCGCTGATCTCGCGGTATACGGGCATCAGGCCACCATCCGACTCCAGAGATTCGGAAGCCAGCATCGAGTTGATTTTCGGATTGTCGGAAATATCGAAGATCGCCTCGACAGTCGCCTTATCGCAGCCCGTCCGGATCAGACCCCTGTCCGCCCGCTCACCCAGCACCAGATTGATCGAATCGACCACGATGGATTTACCGGCGCCGGTTTCGCCCGTCAGCACATGCAGGCCGCGGTGAAACGTTACATCCAATTCTTCAATCAATGCAATGTTTCGTACGGTCATGGATACAAGCATTGCTCTGCACGTCCCTTTCCATCCGTTTTAACGAAGCATCTCATTGATTT
>Ga0116164_10003042_pt1 | contig 11663 bp, 12 predicted proteins | sample AD_UKC109_MetaG_FD_89888 | JGI IMG/M metagenome (GOLD analysis project Ga0116164, IMG submission 89888) | Active sludge microbial communities of municipal wastewater-treating anaerobic digesters from Hong Kong - AD_UKC109_MetaG | ecosystem: Engineered > Bioreactor > Anaerobic > Digestate... | reverse complement strand
TGGCTTTCGTTGATGATGCCCTCGCGCTTGGCGGCGATTACGATGCGCTCGATGATGCGCACGATCGAGGGAACGAATTCCCCGCCGAAATCCACGGCCGCGGCCAGGATCAGCTCGCCCGCAAGTTGCTTTTTAATCTGCATTTCTTCCTCGCGCGAACGCGACATGCTCATTTCGATGGCGGCACGGGCAACATCGCGGCTGCCCGGGACGCTTTGCATGGACATAAAAAAGCTCCTCTCTGAAGGGCAAATGCTGAAAAAACATTCCCAAAGTGCCGCTGCGTCATGTTTTTCACCCGCTATGTATAAGCAGGTTGGTACTCTGCCGCCAGCTTTTGCCTTCCCCTGACGTACGAATACGGGGGCATGACAGCTGCATGCGGACTCAAGTTCCATTTGTGAAGTGTCGGTAAAAACGAGACGCTGGCGCACACTTCAGGAACACTGTCCTCATTATATGCTTTCATTTTCGGCACGTCAAGAGATTGACGCCGGATGCGCACTGAAGTATACTGCTGAGGAGTTCGCTCAGGAATGAGGAAGTGCGAAGATGACGGAGCATCGCGACAGGGCATCAAGGCAAGGGTTTCTGGCAATCAGCATTTGCACCTTCGGGGCATCCACATCGCCCCTGTTTTATAAACTGGCGTTTGCCACGGGCATCAGCGCGCTGTGGGTGAATGTATTCCGGCTGCTGTTCACCACGCTGGTGATGCTTTCGATTGTTCTGCTAAGCCCGCGGCGCCGGCGCGCACTGCTGCAAACGTCCAAACGCTCGCTGTGGATCAGCGCACTGGCCGGTACGTTTCTGGCGTTTCACCTCAACGGGTGGGCGCTTTCGCTGGTGTATACGGATTCCTTTGCCGCGTCCACAATTCTGGGCACCTACGTGCTGCTGACGGCGCTGTTTTCTTCGATCTTCCTGAAGGAAAAGACATCCAAAGGCGCGCTGGGAGGGCTGGTCATCGCGATGGCTGGCGTTGTAGTGTGCAATTTCGGCGGCAACCTCGGCAGGCTGGGCGGCAATATGCTCGCCCTCTTTGCCGCGGTGACCGAGGCGCTGTACGTGCTGTGCGGCCGGATGGCGCGCAGGGAAATGAGCGCCGTATCGTACACGACGGTTTTATACTCGGTCACGCTGGGCTGGATGGTTGTGATGGCGCTGCTCGCGGGCGGCGGGGGCGGCATCCCCGGGGAAGCCGTTTTATGGGCAGGCATGCTGGCGCTGCTTTCCACGCTGCTCGGGCACAGTATGGCAAGCGTCGCGCTGAAGTATTTCAAGGCGACGACGGTATCGGCCGTGATGATGTCGGGTATGTTTATCGGCCCGCTGCTCGTGCTGATTTTCCTGAAGGAAACTCTGACGGTGTTCACGATCATCGGCGGGCTGGTGATTTCCGTGGGCCTTGGCTGGTATATGGTGGCGGAGCGGCGCGAAGCCCGGCTGATCGAGCAAAACGTTGCCGCCGGGATCAATTAGCGCGCAGATTTAATAGGTGATCATGTCGTTGAACAGCTCGATGGCAAACCGGTCCGTCATGCTGGAGATATAATCCAGAATGGCCTGAACGTAGGTTTCCCTGTCGGACAGATCGCCGTATATTTTCCGGTTGGCGCATTGCAGGGCCAGATCCAGAAGCTCTCCCTCCGGCGCAATATCCGGATCGCAGTACCGGGCCAGCCATTTTTGAAAATACTGAATGACGGACGGATAAAACGGGCGCTTGTCCTCCAGCGCTTTCCACGACTGTTTGCCGTCGAAGCAGTGGAAAAGCAGATCGAAAATCTGCGTGATGATCAGCTCGGAATATTTCCGGAACGGCTCCTGCCTTGAGTGCCGGTAGATGAATTCGTAGTTGAAATCCTTCAGCGCGTTCATCTGCTGGAACATCCTGGGGCTCAGGCAGATGCCCTTGTCCGGCGCGCTGTTTTTGCAGATATCGGTGATCATGTTGTACATGATCACGGTTGTATTCATAACCTTTTCATCGTTTTCCTGCGCCATCTTCAGCAGCTGGTTCTGCTGGGTTTCCTCCAGAAAGCCAAGGTGGATCGCGTCCTCGATATCGCGGCCGATATAAGCGATCTTGTCGGATATTTTCACCACGCAGCCTTCCCAGGTAGCCGCCTGATACTTGCCCGGCTGGTCGAACTCCTGCAGCGGAAACAGCCCGCTTCTGGGGATCAGGCCGTTTTCATCCACCTCGCCGCAGTGGGAAATGATCCCGTCGCGCACCGCGTACGTCAGGCTCAGGTTCTTGAACTTCTTATACTCGTCCTCCAGAAGCTCGATATCGTCCACAAACCGGAGGCTGTTTTTTTCGTGCCAGAAGTCTTTCCCCAGATGCTGCCTGGAAAGCGTCTTAAGCACCGTCTCTCCCTGATGGCCGAACGGAGCGTGACCAAGATCATGCCCGGTTGCGATCGCTTTGGTCAGCTCCTCGTTCAATCCCAGGTACTTGGCGATCGTCGAGCTGACGGATTCCACATGCCCCACGTGCTCCATGCGGGTGCAGATGTGGTCGTTTTCGATATTGAAAAACACCTGGGTTTTGTGCTTCAGGCGGCGGTAGGCCTTCGAGTGCAGGATGCGGGTATAGTCGCGCGCAAAGGGGCTGCGGATATCGTCGGACCGGTCGTGCAGCTTGCCTTCCCTTGCGGTCAGCGGTTCCCATAACAGGTGTTTTTCGGTGATGGCGTGCTCTTTGAAGCGGTTGCTCTGCATAAGGCATACTCCTCTTGCCTGCATGTCTGTCAGCTGTGTGTGAAAGCGGTAAAATTTGCACGTCGGATTCTTACTCTATTATAACACAGGCAATCCGGTTTGTTGAACAGGCCGGCGCTCCGTTGCCAGGGAATTGGGACGGTCCGCGGATCAAAAATGCCCCCGATACCCGGCGGGCTCGGAGGCAAGGGAATGATCATTGAACAAAGAGGAACTTTACAGCGTCAGCTCGTCCCAGAGCGCATCGCCAGTTCCCAGGCGGTACAGGCGTTTGAAGCCTCTGCGCTTGATCATCTCCAGCGCCTGCGGAAAGGCACAGTCCAGATACGGGGCGTTGTGGCAGTCGGAGGTCAGGGTGAGCCTGCCGCCCATCTCGCGCCACGCGTCCAGCAGAAAATCGGCCGGATAGGGGAGCGTGTCGTATCCCCGGGCGATATTGCCCGTGTTGACCTCGAGCATCCGGCAGCCCTGAAACGCGGTTTCCAGCGCGGAGAGCGCGGCGCGGCGGTAGTCCGCGTTTTCCGTGTCCAGACCCAGCACCTTCGCGTGCTTGCGGACGATGTCGAAATGGCCGATAATATCGGGCTTGTCGTTACGGATCGATTGGCCCAGCAGGCGGTAGTACGCCTTGGCCAATTCCACGGCGTCCCCGCCGAACACGTCCGTGACGAAGCGGACCAGCATCTCATCGGAGCCGTCCACGGCTTCTTTTTTTCCGTCCATTTTATCGGACAGATAGTGCACGGAACCGATGATAAAGTCAAACTGACGGCGGTTTTCATCCTTCTGCGCCTGCGGGGTCAGCGCGTCCTGCTCAAGCCCGACGTAGAGCCTGGGCGCGATTCCCTGCTCGCTATGGCGCTTCTGCAATGCGCGCAGTTCACGGATATACGCCTGCTGGGATTCTGCCGATAGGCAATACTCCAGATCGAAGCCCTGATGCCCGTGCTCCGAAAAACCCAGGCTGACGAAGCCCAGCGCCTGCGCGTGCCGGATCATGCCGGGGAGATCGTCGTGCCCGTCCACATAGGTGGAGTGGGTGTGGGCGTTGGACAGGAAGTTCATCGCATGCGCTCCTGCTTTACCTTGACGTCCACCACGTGCCGCTTGGCCAGCTCGCGGACCAGCTACTCGTAGGTGATGCCCATCTCCGCCATCAGCACCATGCCGTGGTACAGGAGATCGCAAAGCTCATACACGGTTTCTTCTTTATCGTCCTTGGCGGCGGCGATGATCACCTCGGTGGATTCCTCACCGACCTTTTTGAGAATTTTATCGATGCCCTTCTGGAACAGATATGTGGTGTAGCTGCCCTCCCTGGGGCTGTTCTTGCGGCTCTCGATTACGTCGTACAGGGCGCGCACCGAGAAGGGCTTGATTTCCTCGTCCTGATACAGCTCCTGAAAGAAGCAGCTTTCCGCGCCCGTGTGGCAGGCGGGGCCGCTTTTTTTCACCTCCACTACCAGCGCGTCGCCGTCGCAGTCCGCGCGCATGGCGACGATATGCTGCACGTTGCCGCTGGTTTCGCCCTTGCGCCACAGGCACTGACGGCTGCGGCTGTAAAAGCAGGTGCGGCCCTCGTCGATGCTGATCCGCAGGCTTTCACGGTTCATGTACGCCAGCGTCAGCACCTCGTGGGTGACGTAATCCTGTACGATGGCCGGGATCAGCCCGTGATCGTCGAATTTCAAGGTTTGGATCATTTCCTGATTGAGCATGGTTCCCTCCATCATACCCGCATGGGGATGCCGTTGTTCTTGAGCATTTGTTTCAGGTCCTTGATATCCACCTCACGGGAGTGGAAGATGCTGGCGGCCAGCCCCGCGTCCACGCGCGGCAGCTTGAACAGCTCGATAAAATCCTCCGCATTGCCCGCGCCGCCCGAGGCGATCAGCGGAAGCTGCACGGCGTCGCCGATGGCGGTCAGCATTTCCAGATCGAAGCCGCCGCGCACGCCGTCTGTATCGATGGAATTCACCACCACCTCGCCCGCGCCGGACTGCTCGCCGAACTTGACCCATTCCACGGCGTCGAGCCCCGTGTCCTCGCGTCCGCCCTTGGCGAAGATGTGAAAGCTGCCGTCCACGCGCTTGACGTCCATCGAAAGCACCACGCACTGGTCGCCGTAGCGCTTGGCGGCCTCGGCGATCAGCCGGGGATTCTTGATCGCGCCGGAATTGACGCTGACCTTGTCCGCGCCGCATTTGAGCACGCGGTCGAAATCCTCAAGGCTGTTGATGCTGCCGCCGACGGTCAGCGGAATGAACACCTGCGCCGCCACGCGTTTCAAGACGTCGGCAAACAGCGGCCTGCCCTCGAAGCTCGCGGTAATATCGTAAAACACCAGCTCGTCCGCGCCCGATTCGTTGTAAAACGCGGCGAGGGCCACGGGGTCCTCAATGTCGCGCAGACCCTCGAAATTAACGCCCTTCACCACGCGTCCGTTGCGGACATCCAGACAGGGAATGATTCGTTTTGTCAGCATCAGCGTACTCCTTTTGCGATACTAAGCGCCCGTTTGAGTGACAGCTTGCCGTCGTACAGCGCCTTGCCGACGATCGCGCCGTACACGTCCATTTCGTAAAGCGCGTTCAGCTCGTCCTCGCCGGTTATGCCGCCCGAGGCGACGACGTTCAGCCCTTCGATTTCCTTCAGCTTCCGGTACGCGCCGAGGTTCGTGCCCTCCAGCAGGCCGTCCCTGGCGATGTCGGTGTAAATGATGGTGGAAATGCCCGCGTCCACGAGCTTCTGGCAGAATGTGAAGCCCTCCTGCTCGGTGACGTCCTTCCAGCCGTGGATCGCCACAAACCCGTCCTTCACGTCCACGCCCGCGGCCAGCCTGTCGCCGTAGCGCCTGCCCATGCGCTCGGTAAAATCGAAATCCTCCACGGCGACCGAACCGAGGATCACCCGGCGCACGCCCAGGGCAAGGGTTTCCCGGATCGTTTTCTCGTCGCGGATGCCGCCGCCGACCTCAATCTCCAGCGGCAGCTCGCAAAGCTTTTGGATCACCGCGCGGTTTTGGGGGCTGCCGTCCTTCGCGCCGTCCAGATCCACTACGTGCATACAGGCAGCTCCCGCGTAGAGAAAGCCCTTGGCGGTTTCGACGGGATCGTCGGAATACACGGTCATGCGGTCGTAATCGCCCTGCTGCAGGCGCACCACCTTGCCGCCGCGCAGATCGATTGCGGGAAAAATCAGCATGCGTTACGCTCCTTTGGCGAAGCAGGACAGGATTTTCAGGCCCGTCTCTCCGCTCTTTTCGGGGTGGAATTGTGTGCCGACCACGTTTCCGCTGCGCACGATGGCCGTCAGCGGGATGCCGTAGTGCGCGGTGGCGACGAGCGCCTGATCGCAGTCTGCGCCGTAAAAGCTGTGCACGAAGTACACATAGTCGCCCTGCTTGATATCCTTGAGTAGCGGATCGTCCGGCTTTGTGATGTCGAGGCTGTTCCAGCCCATGTGCGGTACCTTGCGGTCGCCCACATAGGGAGCCATGCTTTCCACGTGGCCGTGGATCAGACCCAGCCCCTCGTGCGTACCGTACTCGAAGCCCTTGTCGAACAGAAGCTGCATGCCCAGGCATACGCCCAGCAGCGGCTTGCCCAGCGCGGCCTGCTCTTTCACGAGCGTATCCAATTGAAGAGCGCGCAGCTTGTCCGCCGCGTCTCCGAACGCGCCCACGCCGGGGAGAATGATTTTGTCCGCGCCGCGGATCACGGCCTCGTCGCGCGTGACCACGCCTTCGACGCCGATGTGGTTTAAGGAACAGGTCAGGGAATAGAGATTGCCTACGCCGTAGTCGATGATTGCGATCATGCGTTGCCTCCCAGCGTGCCTTTGGTGGAGGGGATATCGCCCGCGAATGCGGGATCAATGGCGACGGCGGTTTTCAGCGCGCGCGCCGTGGCTTTGAACATGGCCTCCAGAATGTGGTGCGTGTTTTCGCCCGCAAGCTGGCGGATGTGCAGCGTGATGCGGGCTTCCCGGACCAGCGCCAGAAAGAACTCCTGCGCCAGCTCCGTATCGAATGTGCCAACCTTTTGCGAGGGCAGGTCGGCGGCATAGCCCAGCGTGCCGCGCCCGCTGAGGTCCACGGCGGCGAGCACCAGCGCCTCGTCCATCGGCAGCGCGCAATCGCCGAAGCGCGTCACGCCGCGCAGATCGGCCAGCGCTTCCTTCATTGCCTGCCCCAGCGCGATGCCGATGTCCTCCACGGTGTGGTGGTCGTCTACCTGCGTGTCGCCCTTGCAGGCGATTTTCAGGTCGAAGCGCGCGTGCTTGGCGAGCAGCGTGAGCATGTGGTCCAGAAATCCGCAGCCCGTTTGGATGTCCGCCGCGCCCTTGCCGTCCAGATTGAGCGACAGGGCGATGTCGGTCTCCGCGGTGGTCCGGTTGACGGTCGCTGTTCTCATACGGTGGCCTCCTCCAAGAGTTCTTTGGTCTTTGTAAGCAGCGTCCGCATCTGCGCGGCGCTGCCGACGGAAATGCGGACGTAATTTCGCATTACGGGATCGTTGAAATAGCGAACGAGCACGCCCTTTGCTTTCAGCCCCTTGTAGTAGGCTTCGCCGGTTATGCGCGGCGGAGCGGCGAACAGGAAGTTGGACGCGCTGTCCAAAACCGTAAATCCGAGGGCGCGGAGGTCGGCGGCGGATTGCTCCCGCTGGGCGACGATGCCGCCGACGCATTCGTTGAAATACGCCGTATCCCGCATGGACTCGATGCCCGCCAGCAGCGTGAGGCTGTTGATGGAATAGGGATTGAAGGAGTTCTTCACGCGGTTCAAATCGTCGATGATCTCCGGCGAGGCCAGCGCGTAGCCAAGCCGCCCGCCCGCAAGCGAGCGGGACTTGGAGTAGGTGCGCACGATCAGCAGATTTGGATATTTCGCCAAAAGCGGCAGACAGGTTTCGCCGCCGAAATCGATGTACGCCTCGTCGATCAGCACCACGCTGTCCGCGTTGGTTCGCAGGATTTTCTCGATGTCGGAAAGCGGCATGGCGAGCGAGGTCGGTGCGTTGGGATTGGCGATGGCGATGGGCTTTCGGAGATTACAGAACTTCTCCGCGGGTAACGTGAAATCCTCGTTGAGCGGAATGGGGTCCCTAGGCAGGCTGAACAACCGCGCGAAGACCTTGTAAAAGCCGTAGCTCGGCTCGGGATAGGCAAAGCCCTTTGCATCGCCGTAGGCCATGAACGCGAACGCCAGCACCTCGTCCGAGCCGTTGCCCACGAACACGTTCTCCGGGGAGAGAGCGTACGTATCGGCGATTGACTGGCACAGGACCTTCGCCAGCGGATCGGGGTACAGGTTCAGCCGCGAGATGATCTGCCGGTTGAGCGCCTCCACCACGCGCGGGGAGGGCGGAAACGGGCTTTCGTTGGTGTTGAGCTTCACGTACTGCTGATCCTGCGGCTGCTCCCCCGGCACATACGGAGCAAGGGATTGCAGACGGTCTACCAGAAAACGGCTCATTTCATATCCTCCGTGCGGATGCCGACGGCGCGGGCGTGCGCGGTCAGCCCTTCGCTCTGGGCAAAGCGCTGCGCGTCGCTGCCGACTAATTGCAGCGCATCTTTGGAATAGTACAGGTAGCTGGAGCGTTTGCAGAAATCATCCACACCCAGCGGCGAGGCGAACCGCGCCGCGCCCGAGGTGGGCAGGGTGTGGTTGGGACCGGCCATGTAATCGCCCAAGGTTTCCGGGCAGTAGCGGCCCAGAAACACGCTGCCGGCGTTGCGGATCAGCGGCAGCCAGCCGAACGGCTCGTCCACGCAAAGTTCCAGATGCTCGGGCGCGATGGTATTGGCGATTTCGCAGCCGAGCTTCAGATCGGATACGACGATGATCCGCGCGTTGTTGTCGACGGAGGCGCGGGCGAATTTTTCGCGTTTCAGCTGCGGAAGCTGTTTTTCGATCTCCGACTGCACCTGTTTTGCCAGCGCTTCGGAATCGGTAATCAGCCACGAGGCGGCCAGCACGTCGTGCTCGGCCTGGCTTAAAAGATCGGCGGCGAGCCATGCGGGGTTGGATTTTTCGTCGGAGATCACCAGTATTTCGCTGGGACCCGCGATGGTATCGATGGCGACCATCCCCTGTGCGAAGCAAAGCTGCTTGGCGGTGGTTACGTAGATGTTGCCGGGGCCGAGAATTTTATCCACGCGCCCGATCGTCTGCGTACCGTAGGCCAATGCGGCCACGGCTTGCGCGCCGCCGAGCTTCACGATACCGGTGATGCCCGCGATCTTCGCCGCGGCCAAAATCACGTCGGGGATCGTGCCGTCCGGGTCGGGCGGCGTGGTCATCACGATGCGGTCCACGCCCGCGATTTTAGCGGGAATGGCGGCCATCAGCACGGAGCTGGGGTAGCGCGCCGTGCCGCCGGGCACGTACAGGCCGACGCTTTTAAGCGGCAGCACGCGCTGGCCGAGCACCACGCCGTCCTCCCGGGCGTCGATGAATCCCTCGCGCTTCTGCTTTTCGTGATAGCGGGTGATGTTTGCCGCGGCGCGCTCCATGGTCTGGATCAGCGCGGAATCGACGCGCGCGTATCCCGCCTCGATCTCCTGCTGCGATACCGTCAGCGACGTGAGCTTGGCGCCGTCGAACCTCTCGGAATATTCCTTTGCCGCTTCGTCGCCGCGCGCACGGACATTGTCCAAAATCGCCTGCACGGCGCTTGTCACGTCCCGCGTCGGCACGGACGCGCGGTTGAAAAGCGCCTCCACGGGCTGGCCCTGATAGCGAACGATCTGGATCATAAAGCTTCTCCTTCCCGCTTCAGCGCGTCCGTCAGGCGCTGGATTTCCGCGGTTTTGAATTTCATGGATGCCTTGTTGGCGATCAGCCGCGCGCTGACGGGCAGCACGGTTTCGCGGATTTCCAGATGGTTTTGCTTGAGCGTCGTTCCTGTTTCAACCAGGTCCACGATCACGTCGGACAGGCCCAAAATCGGCGCGAGCTCGATGGATCCGTTCAGCTTGATGATGTCGATCTCGCGGCTCTTACCCGCGTAATAGCCCTTGGCGATGTTGGGATATTTGGTCGCCACGCGCAAGGGAGCGGTGAGATCCTCCCGGAAATCCGCGGGGGCGGCCACGCACATGCGGCACCTGCCGAAGCCCAGATCCATCAGCTCGTACACGTCGTTTTCGCCCTCCAGCAGCGTGTCCTTGCCGCAGACGCCCACATCGGCCGCGCCGCGTTCCACGTAAATCGCCACATCGCTGGGCTTGACCAGCAGGTAGCGCACATGGCCGTTGGCGCCGGGGATGATCAGGCGGCGGTCGTCGTGCCGGATATCGGTTGTGTCATACCGGCTTTGGGCAAACAGGGCGCACACCTTATCCGCCAGCCGTCCCTTGGGAAGCGCGATGGTAAACATGCTCATTGCACCTCCTCAAGCTTGCCCTGTACAAAGCGCAGGGTCCTGCCGACCTTCAGGTCGTTCGTCTTTGTATCCTTACGGGTGATGACGCGCATTCCCTGCGCGGCCAGATCGAACACCGCTTGATGGAGCGCGGCCAGATCGTCGCCTTCTTTATAAAGCACCAGCGCGTCGGCGTCTAGCGCGCGCCGGTCGCTTAGGACGCGGTTCAGCTCGTCCAGATAGACGGCGAAGCCGATGCCGTCGGCCTGCTTGCCGAAGCGGCGCATCAGCAGATCGTACCGCCCGCCGGAGAGCACCGCGCGGGGCGCACCCTGCACGTAGCCCTGAAACACAATGCCGTTGTAATAGTCCAGCTCGTTGAGCATGGACAGGTCAAGCCTTAGCGCGTCGGAAGCGCCGTCCTGCTCCAGCGTATCGTAGAGGGCCTGCAGCTCCGAAAGCGCCGCGTCGGTCTGCGCGTTCACGGAGAGCTTTTGCGCGGCGGGGAAAACCGAAGCGAACGGACCCGCCAGCCTGGTCATCTGCACGATGCGTTCCGCGTCATCGGGCGAGATTTGCTGCGATGCCAGATAGGCGTCCAGCTCGTGCGCGCTCTTGCGGCGGATCAGCGAAAGCGCCTGCGCCTGCTGGTCCGGGGTCAGGCCCGCGCTTTCCAGAAGCCCGGCGGTAAAGCCCATATGGCTGATGTCCAGCACGTAGGGGAGAGCGGTCAGCTTCAGGCTTTCCACGGCGAGGCGTACGACCTCGGAAACGACGTACTGGTCCGTGTCGCCCATGGCCTCGATGCCCATCTGCTCCACCTCCGTCACCTCGCGGTTGAGCGACGAATAGCTGTACACGCTCTCCTGATAATACACGCGCTCGATGCCCTCGCGCTCGCTGCGCGCGTGCTTGACGATGGACAGCGTCACATCGGGCTTGAGCGCCATCAGCTTGCCGTCCGGGTTGGTGAAGGTGAGCACGTTCTCGCTTTTCAGGAAGCTCTTGTTCTCCAGATACAGGCCGTATTCTTCAAACCGGCGCATGGAAAAGCGCGTATACCCCAGACTTTCGTATAAATTGCGAAGCCGGAGCAGCAGCTGGTTGCGTTTGGATTCGGTGGGGGCCATGGCGTCCTCCGATCAAAATTCATGCGGAATGGTTCCGTGTTCGCTTAAAGTATAGCATAACAATATACTTTAATCAAGTAACGTGATAACGCGGTAGCGTAGAAAATAACGCGTGTTTTTTGTGCAAGTTAGCCCGGATCGGGCAGATCGCTCCGCCGGTAGAGGTAGACGGTATCGTACCAATACCAATCGGGCATCGCGGCGGTAGCGGCCAGTGTATAGCGCGCGGCGATGGTATCGGGCAGCGTATCCCGGCTGACCACAAAATCGGTGATTCCATCCGCTACATACCGGTTCTGCTCGTCCAGCATTTCCTGCTTGGGAACGTTGGTCTGGTGGAAATACTTCACGCTGGGCGCGACGCCGGCAGCGGTGTAAAAGCCAGCGTCCATAAAACCGTAGTTGAGCAGCGTGGCGTCCGGTATTTCATTGA
>Ga0116164_10003038_pt1 | contig 11675 bp, 5 predicted proteins | sample AD_UKC109_MetaG_FD_89888 | JGI IMG/M metagenome (GOLD analysis project Ga0116164, IMG submission 89888) | Active sludge microbial communities of municipal wastewater-treating anaerobic digesters from Hong Kong - AD_UKC109_MetaG | ecosystem: Engineered > Bioreactor > Anaerobic > Digestate... | reverse complement strand
CTTCGCAACCGGGATTACGCCCGGCGGCGGTACGGATGAAGAAGACCAACCCCTCACCTTCACCCTTTCGGATTACGATCAGACATTGTTCAGCGTGCAGCCAGTGCTGACCAACACCGGCGAACTTACCTTCAAACCGAAGGATAACGCAAACGGCACAACCCAGGTAACGGTTACATTAAGCGATGAAATCGACCAGGTGGAAAGAACCTTTACCATTATCATCAGGCCGGTGAATGATGCGCCGACATTTACGGCAAGCGGCAACGTGAGCGTATCGGAAGACTGCGGTACGCAAACCGTACCCGGATGGGCGAGCGACATATCCATCGGGCCGGACAACGAAAGCACACAGGAATTATCCGTGGAAACACTCTGTGATGACACGGAGTTGTTCGACGGAGAATCCGGTATGCCGAATGTTTCGCTGACAGGCGTGCTTGGTTTTACGCCAAAAGCGGATGTAAACGGTACGGCAACCGTTACCGTACAATATAAGGATAACGGCGGAAGGGGCTGCGACGGCGATGATGACAGCGATATCGTAGAATTTACGATTACGATACTCCCGGTAAACGACAGGCCATCGTTTGCCGATAGCGGAAATATCACTGTTTTAGAAGACTCCGCTGCATACGCAGAGGCGTGGGTGAAGACGAATACAATCTACATCGGGCCGGACAATGAAAACCAAACCTATGAGTTTTCCATGACGGAGGACGAGTCCCAGCGCGAGATAAGCGGGAATACGCAGCTGTTCAGCGTGCAGCCGGCGATTGATCCGATTTCCGGGGCAATCAGCTTCACACCGGCGGGCAACGCCAGCGGCTCCGCGGTCTTTACGGTGGTTGTGAAGGATACCGACGGAACGGACAACGGTGGACAGGATACATCGCTGGAACACGAACTGAAGATCTTTGTCAGTTCTGTGGACGATCCGCCAACCTTTGCCCTTGAGGGTAATGTAACCGTAAACGAAGACAGCGGACAATATCAAAAAATCGCATTTGCCACGGGTATTACGGCAGGCGGCGGTTCAGACGAAACCACGCAGGAGCTGACCTTTACACTGGAAAATGATAACCAGCCGCTTTTCAGCCGGCAGCCTGCCATGACAAGCGGCGGGATACTTACCTTTACACCGGCGGGTGATGCGTTTGGCACGGCGCTGGTTACAGTTGTGCTGGATGATGAAACCAACACTGTAAGTGACACGTTTACAATTACGGTGGAGTCCGTTAATGACCAGCCGGTCTTTACGGACTATGGCAATATTACCGTTGAAGAGGATTCGGGAGCGTATTCCGAACTTTGGGTGGATGCGGAAAGCATCGATCCCGGCCCGTCCAATGAGACGCAAAATTATACTTTCTCCATGGTGGAGACCGCGGGTGAGCGGGAAACCAACGGCAACACAACCCTGTTCAGCGAAGAGCCCGCAATCGACGCGGTTACGGGGAGGATTACCTTTACCCCTGCCTCAAATGCCTTTGGCTCCGCGACCTATACCGTTTACATGAAGGATGAGGACGGTACTTTGCGCGATGGCGTGGATACGTCGCAGGGGCATTCGCTGGTCATTACGGTGACATCCGTAAACGATTTGCCGGAGTTTACGCTCTCCGGTGATGTGACGGCGGATGAGGACAGCGGTGCATATCAGGACGCAATCTTCGCAACCGGGATTACGCCCGGCGGCGGTACGGATGAAGAAGACCAACCCCTCACCTTCACCCTTTCGGATTACGATCAGACATTGTTCAGCGTGCAGCCAGTGCTGACTAATACAGGCACATTGACGTTCACCCCCGCTGAGGATGCGTTTGGATCTACGCAAGTCGGCGTAACCCTGTCGGATGGGGATGACAGCAGCAACAAGACGTTTACAATAGCGATCAATCCGGTGAACGACCAGCCGAGTTTCACCGATGCGGGAGATATTACCGTTTCGGAAGACAGCGGAAGCTACAGCGCGGCCTGGGCGGATGATACATCGCATGATCTGGGCCCGGAAAATGAGAAGCAGACATACCAATACCGTATTACGCAAACTGTGGTCGCTGACGGTATTGCATTGTTCAGTGTAGAACCGGCCATCAACGCTCTGACTGGCGCTATCAGCTTCACACCGGCTGCCAACGAATTCGGCAGCGCGGAGGTTACCGTTGTTTTGCAGGATGACGACGGCACGGCAAACAACGGCATTGATACATCGCAAGAGCATACCTTTACGATTACGGTGCTATCCGTTAATGATCCGCCGATGTTTACCGATATCGGAGATTTGACAGTCAATGAAGACAACGGAGCGTACAGCGTGCAATGGGTGACCTTGATATCCGCAGGCCCGGATAATGAAACGCAGGAAGCTGCATTCTCTATCGAACTTGATGAATCTACATTGGAGGTATACGGGAATACGGAACTGTTTACGGTTGCTCCCGCCATCGACCAGAGTACCGGCGAGATCATCTTTACCCCGGCTGAGAATGCGAACGGCTCTATTCAAGCCACAGTGCTGCTGACGGATACCGATGGCACGGACAACGAAGGAAAAGATACTTCCACAGAGCATTCATTCCTGATTACAGTCAATACCGTCAACGACGCCCCGGTGTTTACAGCCGGTGAGGATGTGACCGTTGGCTGCGGTACCGGCTCGTATACCCAGGAACACTGGGCGTCGGATATCTCCGCAGGGCCTATGGATGAAGCGCTGCAAAAGCTCAGTTTTGATCTGGCGGTTGATAAGCCCGAGTTGTTTGACGTCCAGCCCGCTATCAGCGCCGACGGCATCTTAAGCTTCACACCGGGTGCGGATGTTAGCGGAACAGCGCAGATCACCGTAATGCTGAAAGATGACGGCGGTACGGCAAACGGCGGCGCGGATACAAGCGAGCAGCAGCAGTTTACCATCCAGGTTGTAGGCAATAGTGAACTGGAACTGACCGGCATTGTGTATTCTGCAAAAACACTGGAACCGATCAACGGCGCGTATGTACGGCTGATGGATTCCAATGGCGATGAAATGACCTCCGCAATCGTCGGCGCGGACGGCGTTTACCGCTTTGGCGGGCTTACCGGCAGCAGTGAAACGCTAACGCTGATTGCAACGGCTGAGGGGCATCAGGAAAGCAGAATTGCAACCGAGGTTTCCTTTGCAAAAGATATTTCCGGCACGATTACACAGGATATCCAATTGTCGGAATTCTACCTTACAGTTACGGTGGAACCATCAGCCATTTTGGGCGACGGGGAAGCGGAAGCCGTCATCACCGCTACGGTTCAAAATGATGAAGGACAGCCAATCGGCGGTGTAGAAGTACAGTTTGACTGTGCGGCCGGTACATTCAAAAACGGGATAGACATGGCTGTGACCGGCGCAAACGGTGAGTGTAACGTTACCTTTATTTCCGAAAAGCTACCCGGCATAACAGAACTGGAAGTCCCCATCAAGGCTATAGTTTACGATGATGTGCGCAAGCTTTACGGTACTGCGGTGATTTATGAGCGATTCGTACCCGGATTTGTGGAAGGCATCGTAACGACGCGCAGCGGCAACCAGCCTTTACAGGGCGCGATCGTAACCGTGTACAAGGATTATGACGGGGACGGAAAGATAGACTTTACGCAAACGGTTATCACCGGGGCTGACGGCAGGTATAATGTTGCGATACCCAGAGGCAATGTGGAGTACAATATCTCGATCACCAGGCCTGCAACAGGCAACGGCTCATCGGTTACGTTTGAACAATCTGTACAGGTTGGGGATATCAACGGCGGCGGAGGGGAAACGAGCAACCCAGGCAGATCTGCCGTAGGTATCGTTACCATGCAAAACGGCTCCGGCTCCGCCTGCAGCGAATTGCTGGGCTCCGGGATGCAGATGGAAATTATCGGTAACGGAACGCAGAGCAGCGTGAATCTGAATGCGGCTGCGGGTACGTTCTCCGCCGGCAATCTGGCGGAAGGCAGCTATACGCTTAATGTATACTATGAGCATGAAAATGGAAGCAAAATCATCGTCGGCAGCCAGCAAATCACAATTTCCAACAATGGCGAAACCAACATCAGCGAAGTGCTGATCGACCCATACGGGGTCATTACGGACAGCGAAACCGGCGATGTGATCAGCGGCGCTGTGGTGAAATTGTATTATGCGGATACAGGTGTGTTGGTTTCGCTGCCATCGGTTAGCGGGTTCCCGCCTGCAAACAACGCCAATCCGCAAACCTCCGATGCGGCGGGCGAGTATGCGTTTATGGTCTATCCCAATACCGCATACTATATCGTTGCGGTGAAAGACGGCTATGAAACGTTCTCCAATAAGGACAATCCGGTTTACGTCGGTGAGAGCATCGTAAACTATAACTTCCAGATGACGCCCGTTGAAGAGGAGATTGCCAGCAGCTTTGATCCTGCCGTTTTCGTAAGCACCGAGGGGAACCGCGTGCTGGAGAATGGGTGCCTGAGCTGTACGATAACCTATGGCAATAAAACAGAGGAAGTGCTGCCAAACGCAGTTATACGCTTGCGGCTTCCCGCAGGGATCTTGGTTGAGGATACCGGCGGAGGCGTGCTGTTCTCACTCGTCGATTGGTGGTATCCAACCAAGGTTCTTCGCCTATCGCCAGAATTTATCGAACGTGATCATGAGCAAAAGGTCGTTTGGCTTGTCAAAGACCTGCAGCCTGAGGAGGTCTACACGAAAACGGTACTGCTGCATATGGCGGATATTAATCCTGAGGAAACGGAAAGCTATATGACGATCACCGCGGAAATCACAACCAAGGAATCAATAGCCGTACCGGAAGACGATACTTCGTTTAAGACGATCGTCGTCGCGTCCTTGCAAAACGCAGCTGAGCATTGTGCATATTTACAAATCAATGCTGACGGCAGCTTCCAGGTTGACGACGGATTGACTCGGGGTGACGCGGCGGCAATCTTTGCTTCCATATTGGGCCTGTCCGGGGAAAACAACGACATCGTATTTGCGGATGTACAGGCGGATGATCCACATCTTTATGCAATCCGGGCAATCACTACAGCAGGGTATCTGCGTATAGATGAAAACGCGATGTTCTATCCGGACAGGGAACTGAGCAGGGCGGAGTTTATCGCGATGGTCGCAAATTATCTGGGGATTGAGCGCGAATTTGAAATTGAACCGCTGCTGTATCACTATACGGATATCGAAGATCACTTACTACGCAGCACCATTGAAGAAGCATACCGCTATGGTTTGCTCTCTCCTTTTGGCGAGCAGGCATTCCAGCCGGATACAGCGATTACAAAAAGCGAAGCTGTGATTATACTAAACCGTATGCTTTGCAGGGGAGCAGTGACCAATCCGAGCTTGGTATTCACGAATATACAGGGAGATGATCCGCTGATTAACGAACTTGCTGCCGCAGCGGCAGATTACCGTGCTATTACCAACGATGACGGAAGCGAAACGTTGCTTGCAGAGGATCAGCGAATATCCGAGAGATAGCGCCCGCATTGTGTATACTCTCAGAAATAATGCATGTTTATGCTAAAACTTGGTTAAATGTATTGCAATATGCTTGACAACAAAGAGTGTATGTGCTATTGTATACAACAAATCATACGAAGGAGTTCTCCGATGATTTACCTGCCGACGAACCTCAGCCTGATTATTCTTAGCCTTGCCGTACTGCTCCTTCTGGTAGTAGTAGGCATCATTCTTACGCGAAAGTTTAGGCAGGCGTGCAAGGTTAAAGCATAAGCGACAAACGCAAAGCACACTCCCTAAACTGCACAAGGCGGTTTAGGGAGTTTTTTTGAAGGAGGGAAAGCATGATAAGCGGCGCGCAAATTCTGCTGAAAGTGCTCAAAGAACAGAACGTGGATACGGTTTTTGGGTATCCCGGCGGATTTGTACTCAACATTTATGATGAGATCTATCACGCTTCGGACTGGCTTACGCATGTGATTACCTGCCATGAGCAGGGCGCGGCGCATGCGGCGGACGGTTATGCAAGAGCCACGGGGAAGACCGGCGTGGTCATCGCTACTTCAGGCCCGGGCGCGACCAATTTGGTTACGGGGATTGCCAATGCCTATCTGGATTCGATTCCGCTGGTGGCGATCACCGGCAACGTCCCCCAGGATTTTATCGGGCGGGACAGCTTTCAGGAAGTGGACATCAAAGGCATCACCATGCCGATCACCAAGCATAACTACATGGTGAAGGACGTAACGAAGCTTGCGTCCGTCGTGCGCGAAGCGTTTTCCCTGGCGTCCTCGGGCCGGAAAGGCCCCGTGCTGATTGATATACCCAAAGACATACAGTTGGCAAAGTGCGAGTATGCGCCCGTCAAGGAAGCCGTAAAGGAACACCCGCTTGCGCCCACGCACGAAATGCTTACAAAAGCGGCGGAACTGATCGCTGCATCCAAGCGCCCCTACATCTATGCGGGCGGCGGTGTGATCGCTACCGGCGCGAGCGAGGACCTGATTACGTTCGCGGAAAAACTCGGCGCGCCGATCGGCGCGAGCATGATGGGCCTGACTTCCGTGCCGCGCTCCCATCCGCTGATGCTGGGAATGAGCGGCATGCACGGCAACTACGCATCCACCAAGGCGATGGGGCGCTCGGATCTGATTATCGGAATCGGCGCGCGGTTTTCCGATCGCGCCACCGGTAAAAAGTCGGAGTTTTCCAAAGACCGTAAAGTGCTGCATATTGATATCGACCCGGCGGAAATCGGGAAAAATATTCCGGCGTATGTGGCCATGGTTGCTGATGTGAAGCAGGCGCTTATAGCGCTTAATAAAATGCCGCTGCATAAAAGCGATCCCAAATGGTTGGACGAGGTGAATAAACTCAAAAACTCCAACGCTAATCAATCCGTCATGAATCCCGCCAAGCTCAATCCGCATATGGTGATTACAGGCGTCGCGAAGCGCGTGCCTGCGGATACGAGAATTGCGACCGACGTGGGGCAGCACCAGATGTGGACCGCACAATCCTATCCGTTCAAGCAGCCGCGCACGTTGATTACTTCCGGCGGCTTGGGTACGATGGGGTTTGGATTGGGCGCGGCAATCGGCGCGTGCATCGGCTCGGGTAAAAAAACCATACTTTTCACCAGCGACGGCAGTTTTCATATGAATATGAACGAATTGGCGACTGCCGTTTCCAACCGTCTGCCTCTGATCGTCCTCGTGCTCAACAACTCGGTTCTGGGCATGGTGCGGCAGTGGCAGACGATGTTTTTTGATCAGCGGTATTCGGCTACGACGATGGAGAGAAAAACCGATTACTGCAAACTAGCCGAGGCGTTTGGGGCCAAAGGGTTTCGAATATCAAACATAAATGAGCTTGACCCTGTACTGGATCAGGCGCTGAAGCTGAACGAACCTGTGGTTGTGGACGTCGTGATTGACCGTGATGAAATGGTATTCCCGATGATCCCGCCCAACGGAACGATCAACCAGATGATTATCAGGGGGTAGAAACATGAAAAAGCTCGTTCTGTCGCTATTGGTCAACAACGAAGCGGGTGTACTCACGCGCGTATCGGGTTTGTTTGCCAGACGGGGATTTAACATCTCAAGCCTGTCTGTCGGGGAAACGCAGAATCCCGCATTGTCCCGCATTACCATCCAGGCGCTGGGGGACGAGTATGTACGTACGCAAATTGTGCACCAATTGAGGAAACTGCACGATGTAAAGGTGATTGAAAACATGGAACTGGAGCAGACGGTTTGCCGCGAGTTGATGCTCATCAAGGTCAGCGCCGGCAGCGAAACACGCAGCCAGGCGCTGGAGGGCGCAGGCGTCTTCCGCGCAAAGGTCTGCGACCTGACGCCCACGACCGTAACTATGGAACTGACCGGTGATACCGATAAGCTGGACGCGTTTATCACCTTCCTGGAACCGTTCAATATTATTGAAACCTGCCGCACGGGAATTACGGCCATCGGCCGCGGAGAATACACACTGAAAAATAGCGAGGAGGATATTTGAAATGGCTAAAATGTATTATGAACAGGATTGCAATCCGGACGTACTCAAGGGCAAGAAAATCGCGGTGATCGGCTACGGCAGCCAGGGGCACGCGCACGCCCAGAACCTGCGTGACAGCGGATATGACGTTGTTGTCGGCCTGTACGAAGGCTCCAAATCCGCGCAGAAAGCGCAGGCGGACGGCCTGACCGTGATGCTGACCAAAGACGCCGTCGCCGCGTCCGACGTGATTATGATCCTCGTCAACGACGAGAAGCAGGCCGCGCTTTATGAAAAGGACATCGCCCCAAGCCTTGCGGCGGGCAAGACGCTCGCGTTCGCGCACGGGTTTAATATCCACTTCGGGCAGATTGTAGTGCCGGAGGACGTATCCGTGATCATGATCGCGCCCAAGGGCCCGGGCCATACGGTGCGCTCGCAGTACCTTGAGGGTAAGGGGGTGCCCTGCCTGATCGCCGTGCAGCAGGATGCCAGCGGAAAGTCCAAGGAAGTCGCGCTGGCATACGCTGCGGGTATCGGCGGCGCGCGTGCGGGAATCCTTGAAACCACCTTCCGCGAGGAGACCGAGACCGACCTCTTCGGCGAGCAGGCGGTGCTTTGCGGCGGCGTGACCGCGCTGATGAAAGCGGGCTTCGACACGCTGGTGGAAGCGGGCTACCAGCCGGAGAACGCGTACTTCGAGTGCGTGCATGAGATGAAGCTCATTATCGACCTGGTTATCCAGGGCGGCTTAAGCTACATGCGTTACTCCATCTCCGATACCGCCGAATACGGCGACTATACGACCGGCAAGCGTATCATCACCGACGAGACGAAAAAGGAAATGAAGAAGGTGCTTGAAGAGATTCAAAACGGTACCTTCGCCCGCAACTGGATTTTGGAAAACCAGGTGAAACGCCCGGCGTTCAACGCCATGCGCAAAGCCGCCCAAACTTCGCTGGTGGAAAAGACCGGCGCGGAACTCAGGGCCAAGATGAGCTGGCAGAAGGAAAGCGGGGATAAAAAATGAGCCGTTCCGATACCGTCAAGACCGGCGCGGAGCGCGCGCCGCACCGCTCGCTGCTCAAAGCCTGCGGGTATACCGACGAGCAGCTCAGGCGCCCGTTCGTCGGCATCGTGAACTCCTTTAGCGAGGTGGTTCCGGGGCACGTGCACCTAAACCAGATCGCGCGGGCCGTAAAGGACGGCGTTCTGGCCGCCGGGGGAACGCCCTTTGAGTTTAATACCATCGGCGTATGCGACGGCGTCGCCATGGGGCACGAGGGCATGCATTACTCGCTTTGCACCCGCGAGCTGATCGCCGATACCGTGGAGTGCATGGTGAAGGCGCACGCGTTTGACGCGCTGGTGTTCATCCCCAACTGCGACAAAATCGTCCCCGGCATGCTGATGGCTGCCGCGAGGCTCAACCTGCCAAGCATCTTCGTTTCTGGCGGGCCGATGCTTTCCCTGAACGGAAAAGACCTCAACACCGCGTTTGAGGCGGTCGGCGCGTATATGGCCGGCAGCATCGACGAATGCGAACTGCGCGGCATTGAAAACGAAGTCTGCCCGACCTGCGGCTCGTGTTCGGGAATGTTTACGGCCAACTCTATGAATTGCCTCACGGAAGTCGTCGGTCTGGGGCTGCCCGGCAACGGCTCGCTGCCGGCGGCATATTCCGCTCGCATCAGATTGGCGAAAGATGCGGGCATGCAGATCATGAAGCTGTACGAACAAAACATTTGCGTGAAGGACATCCTCACGCCCGAAGCGGTTCAAAACGCGCTGACGGTGGATATGGCGCTGGGATGCTCCACAAACACCATTTTGCATCTGCCCGCCGTTGCCAGGGAAGCCGGCATTCCCTTATCACTGAAAACCGTTAATGAGATCAGCGCAAAGACGCCCAACCTCTGCAAGCTTGCGCCGTCGGGCCCGCACCACATGCAGGATCTGCACCAAGCGGGCGGCATTCAGGCCGTGATGGCGGAACTGAACAAGAAGGATTTCATTCATACCGATTGTATGACCGCTACAGGAAAGACGGTTGGCGAGAACATCAGGGGCGCGAAGGTGCTGGACGATACGGTCATCCATCCGATAGATAATCCGTATTCGCCATACGGCGGGCTGGCAATCCTGTTGGTAACCTGTGCCCAAACGGCGCGGTGGTCAAGCAGAGCGCGGTAGCCAAAGAGATGCTCACCCACGAGTGCCGTGCCAGGGTGTTTGACGGCGAGGAAGCCGCCGTGAAGGCGATCTTTGCCAAGGAAATCGTTCCCGGCGACGTAGTGGTCATCCGCTACGAAGGCCCCGCAGGCGGCCCCGGCATGCGCGAGATGCTTACGCCGACCTCCGCAATCGCGGGCATGAAGCTTGACCGGCAGGTGGCGCTGATTACCGACGGGCGCTTCTCCGGCGCGACGCGCGGCGCGGCCATCGGGCATATCTCGCCCGAAGCGGCGTCCGGCGGGATGATCGCGCTGGTGGAGGAGGGGGATATCATTGAAATCGATATCCCGAACAAGACGCTTAACTTAAAGGTTCCGCAGGAAGAACTTGACCGAAGGAAGGCAAACTTCGTTGCTCCCAAACGCAAAGAACTGACAGGATACTTAAAGCGCTACGCGGCGCTGGTGTCCTCCGCGGATCAAGGCGCGGTATGGAAGGATGGTGTATGATGCCCGATCAAGTACGGATTTTTGACACGACGCTGCGCGACGGCGAACAGGCGCCGGGCTGCAGCATGGATTTAAACGAAAAGCTGGAGATCGCCCACGCGCTGGAGCGCATGAAGGTGGATGTGATTGAGGCGGGTTTCGCTATCGCTTCCAAAGGCGATTTTGAATCCGTGGAAGCCATCTCAAAAGCGCTCAAGGGTTGCACAATCGCCAGCCTTGCGCGCGCCACGAAAAAGGATATAGACGCCGCCTGGGGCGCGGTGAAACAGGCGAAATCGCCTCTGATCCACACCTTCCTTGCGGTCTCGCCGATCCACATGAAGTACAAGCTGCGGATGTCGGAAAACGAGGTGCTGGAAACGATCACCGCAATGGTTACCTACGCGCGAAACCTCTGCCCGCAGGTGGAGTTTTCCGCCGAGGACGCCATGCGCTCTGCTCCCGATTTCCTTGTGAAAGCGGTGGACGCGGCCGTCCGCGCGGGCGCGATCGTGATCAACATTCCCGATACGGTCGGCTACGCTACGCCGGAGGAGATGGCGGCGACCATTAAGCACTTAAAGGAGAACGTGGAGAATATCGATACGGTTACGCTTTCGGTGCACTGCCACGACGACCTGGGGCTCGCTGTGTCCAACTCGCTTGCGGCGGTCGCGGCGGGCGTGCGGCAGCTGGAGTGTACGATCAACGGCATCGGCGAGCGCGCGGGCAACGCGGCGCTTGAGGAACTGGTGATGGCGATACACACGCGCCCCGACCTCTACCCGCAGCAATGCAACATCGACACCACGCGCATCGCGCCCACAAGCCGCCTGGTGTACAGCATTCTGGGCGTGAACGCGCCGATCAACAAAGCGGTGGTCGGGCAGAACGCCTTCTCGCACGAGGCGGGCATCCATCAGCACGGCGTAATGGCCAACCGCGCCACCTATGAGATTATGACGCCGGAATCAATCGGGCTCAGGCAGAACCAGATGGTACTCGGCAAGCACTCGGGGCACCACGCCATCGAG
>Ga0116164_10003037_pt1 | contig 11676 bp, 8 predicted proteins | sample AD_UKC109_MetaG_FD_89888 | JGI IMG/M metagenome (GOLD analysis project Ga0116164, IMG submission 89888) | Active sludge microbial communities of municipal wastewater-treating anaerobic digesters from Hong Kong - AD_UKC109_MetaG | ecosystem: Engineered > Bioreactor > Anaerobic > Digestate... | reverse complement strand
TGAACATGCGTTTCGATAACGGCGAGGAGCCCGAGGATATCGCGGCGGACTTCCTGAAAGACCGGGGATTTATTCAGTAGCGTTTATGCAATGTGGTTAATGGATGCAGGGGCATCCATGGAACATAGAGTGCGAATACTATCGCATGAAAGGAGAGATTTTTACATGATGAACCATATGAAGAGCGTAGGTATGTGGATGGCGGCGGTTTTTCTCGGCGTGCTTCTCTTTGGAGCGGCGCTTCCCGCAGTGGCGGCTCCTTCGGAGGATCCCATGGATTACGAGGGCGAAGTGGTGATAGCGGGGCAGACCTTTAACGAATCCATCGTACTTGCCTGGATCGCCAAGCTGCTTATCGACGAATACACGGGATTGGAAACGGAAATCAACACGGAGTTTGCCGCTTCCTCGGTATTGCACCAGGGAATGGTGGGAGAAGAGATCGACGTGTACCCCACATGGACCGGTACCCAGCTTACGGGAATTCTCCGGTACGAGGAGGAGGATCTCAAAAAGCTGAACACCCCCGAAAAGGCCTATGAGGCGGTAAAGGAAGGATACGAAAAAAATTTCCGCATGACCTGGGCCAAGCCCCTGGGATTCAGTAACACCTATGCCATGGCGGTACGTCGGACGGATGCGGAGAAGTATGGCCTGGAGAAGGCTTCGGATCTTGCCAAGGTGGCTTCCGAGTGGCTTCTGGGATCCGATGAAAACTTCGATACCCGTCCCGACGGTTATCCCGGCTGGTCGGAAACCTACGGTATCGAGTTCAAAGAGGCCCTGCCCATGCAGTACTCCATTATGTACAAGGCCATCGAAGGCGAAGAAGTTCAGGCCATTGCGGCGTATACCACGGACTCCCGGATCAAGAAGCTCGATCTGGTAACCCTGAAGGACGACAAACACTTCTTTCCCGATTACAGCGCCTGCTACGTCATCGATATGGATACTCTGGAAAAGTATCCCGCCCTGCTGAATGTGGTGGAAAAGGTTAGCGGTACTATCGACGAGCCCACCATGGCGGGTATGAACTGGCGTTTCGACGATGGAGAGGAGCCCGAGGATATCGCCCGGGACTTCCTCAAGGAAAGAGGCCTGATCAAATAGCCAGAAAAATTTTTCCCGAACTCTAAGGGGTTTACGAAAAAGCTCTCCCTCGGGAGGGCTTTTTCTTTTCTCCGGGAGTAGGGTATTATGGTGAAGATCTCTCTTCCGGGAAAAAATATTCCAAATGCCGGAGGAAGAGCCTTTTGGAAAAAAGATTCTCGCGTTATCGGAAAAAACGGAGACGAAAAGGAGGAGGGGAAATATATGGGTACGTTCAATACAAGTGTTCTCTACGAGGAGCCGGGACACCGTTTTCTGCATCTTGGCTGGGAGGAGAAGGAAGAGCAGGGAGTGGTACAGACAAACCAGTATATCATCGTTCACGGAGAAGAAGTGGTTCTTCTCGATCCGGGAGGGGCTCACGTTTTCCCCCGGGTTCTCGCCAACGTGGCGGAGATGGTGGATATCAAGGACATCACGAATATTTTCTATTCCCATCAGGATCCGGACGTATCCTCCGGCATCGCTCTCTGGCTTTCCATCGCGGATCGCTTGAAGGTGCACATTTCCTCCTTGTGGATACGGTTTCTTCCGCACTTCGGGATCTACGACCAGAGCCGTATCAATCCTCTCAAGGATCAGGGAGAGGAGATCCGCCTCCGGGATGGATACGCCCTCAAAACCATTCCTTCCCACTTTTTGCACTCCACGGGATGCCTCTCTCTCTACGATCCCAAATCGAAGATCCTCTTTTCCGGAGACATCGGAGCGGCGGTTTTTCCTCCGGGAAAGCGTTATCCCGTGGTGGAGGATTTCGACGCCCATCTTCCCTACATGGAGGGCTTTCATCGCAGGTACATGAGCTCCAACAAGGTCTGTGCGGACTGGGTGAACCGGGTTTCGTCCCTGGAGGTACGGGGAATTGCTCCTCAGCACGGAGCCTTTTTCCCTCAGGATCAGGTGCCCCGTTTCCTGGAATGGTTTCGCCAGCTTCGTTGCGGTGTGGATATCCTCGAAGAGTTCGTGTCCTCTTCGAAAACTCTTCGAGGGCTCTAGGGAGGTGTTCCCATGAACAGCGGAGAACGGGAAGCCCTCGTACGACTGGCTAGTGCCCATTTTGCCACGGTGGTGCTCAACTCCTTTACGGGTAATTTCGACGAGGTTATCGCCGGCCGGGTGCTTCGGCTTCAGGAAAAACTCATCACTCTTTCGAAAACTTTCGAAGAACTGCACGGCAACTTCTCTCGGCATATCGGGGATTTCGAGAAAAGTGCCGGTACCGCCAGGGAGAATGCGCTTAAGATAAACGCCCTCAACCAGGAACTGGAGGAGGAGTTTCGCCGTTCCGGCACCGACATGGCGGGAATGAGCGAAAATGTTTCCACCACCGTGGATTCTACCTATGAAACGTTGAACCGCTTTCTGGAAGTGAAGAAAATGTCCGAGGAAATCCAGAAAATCGCCAAACAGACGAACCTCCTGGCGCTGAACGCTTCCATCGAGGCTGCCCGGGCGGGAGAGCACGGCCGGGGGTTTTCCGTGGTAGCTGAGGAGGTGCAGAAGCTCTCGGTACAGAGTCACGAGGCTTCGGAGCGTATCACCGGCAGAGTTACGGAAATTTCCTCCGCCGTGGGGGATGCCATGGAAAACATTCGCCGGGTAAGCGAAGTCTTTTCCCTGGTGCAGGAGTCGCTCGACAAATTCCAGGGGCTTCTCGGATCGAGCAAGGAATTTATGGATAGCATCATCTCCGTTCTGGACGGAGCTTCCGAAGGCATGGGAGAAGGGCGGGATGATCTGACGGATGCCGTGGAGGTTCTGGATTATGCCCGCCGGAATTTCGATTCCATGGTTTCCATCGTATCTTCCATCGGCAAGGCACAGAAAACTTTGGAGAAAATCAGGCTTTAACCGTTACGACAAGAGGTTTTTCCAGAGAAGGAGAACGAGAGAGGAGAATGCTGTATGCAGAAGTCCTGGGGTTACGGAGGATCCGAGGTTTGGATCGATCTTTCGGCGGAGCGTTTCGAGAAAAAGCCTCTTCGCGAGGATGTCCGTAAATACTGCGGCGGAGCGGGATATGCCGCCCGTATTCTGTACGATACCTGGCATCCCGGAAGCGACCCCCTGGAGGAGAAAAATCTTCTGGTATTCGCTACCGGCCCTCTTACGGACCCCCGGGTTCCGGGAGGAGGAAGCCTGGAAATATGCTTCGTTTCTCCTCTGACGGGGTTGTGGGGAGAGAGCCGTCTCGGAGGGGAGGCGGGATTTTCGCTCCGAAAGGCGGGAATCGATATCCTGGTAATTACCGGAAAGGCTCCCGGTCCCACGGCGTTGGTGATCGAAGATGGAGAGATCCGTTTTCTCCCATGCCCGGAACTTTCGGGAGAGCTCTGTTCCCGGAAGGAAGCCCGGCTTCAGGAAAAGCTGGGAACGAAACGTTTCGACATTCTTTCCATAGGTCCCGGAGGAGAGAACCAGGTGCTTTACAGCACGGTAATGCATAAACATCGTGCGGCGGGGCGCTGTGGAGGCGGAGCGGTGATGGGCTCCAAGAATCTTCTGGCTCTGGCGGTACGGGGAACGAAAAAAGTTCCTCTGGCGGATGAAAAAGCCTTTCTCGAGGCCTGCCGGGAGGCGCATAAAGCGGTAATAGCCTCTCCGGGAACCGAGGAATTCCGCAAGTGGGGTACCATGGGAGGATATGTCTATTCCGACGCGAGCGGCGATCTGCCCACAAAAAATTGGCGGAGCAACTCCTGGGGAAAGGGACAGCAGATTTTCGACCATTACTACGAAAATAATTTTCAGCACTCTCACGGATGCTACCGGGGATGTACGGTGCAATGCGGACGAATTCTCCAGGTTCCCCAAGGCCCCTGGCGAACGCCTTCCCACGAGGGGGGAGAGTACGAATCCATGGCCGCCTTTACCGCTTTCTGCATGAACGAAGATGTGGATGCGGCGGTGCATGCTTCGTGGCTCTGCAACGAATACGGATTGGATACCATCTCTGCCGGGGCCTGCCTGGCCTTTCTTTTCGACTGTGCGGAAAAGAAGTTGCTTTCCTCGGAGGAGGAGCCGGCATGGGGCAAGGCGGAAATCTTTCCCGAAATGCTCCGCAAAATCGCCTTTCGGGAGGGGCTTGGAGATTTCCTTGCCCGGGGAGTTCGGCGTATGGCGGAGGAGCTGGGAGAAGAGGCCCGGGAAATGGCGGTTCATGGAAAGGGGCTGGAAGGCCCCGCTCACGATCCCCGATCGGGAAAATCTTTAGGGCTCAGCTATGCTACGGGAAACCGGGGAATGTGCCACATCCATCCGGTGGAGGCCAAGGCCTGGGATGCGGATAAGCAGGATTTCGGCCTTCTTCCCTGGGGATTGCGCAATCCGGAAGAGGTGGACCCCTGGGAGGAATCTCTCAAGGGAAAGGACGTAAAGCTGCTTCAGGATGCGGGGACCTTGCCGGAGCTGTTCTGTACGTGCAAGTTTTACCAGTACGTGGGAGTAACTCTGGATCATTATGCCGCCATGTTGCGGGGAAGCACGGGCTGGGAGATCTCCCCGGAGGAGCTTCTGGAGATGGGAGAGCGGGCGGTGAATCTGCAGCGTCTTTTCAACTTCCGCCAGGGAATGACCCCCGAGGCGGATTCTCTGCCTTCGAGAGTTCTTTCGCTTCCCGAATTCGGCCGGTATGCCGAAGAGCCTCGCTGCATTATCCGGGATTTGCCCGGTATGCTCCGGGAATATTACGTTGCCCGGGGATGGCATGAAAAGGAAGGAAAACCCCTGGAGAGTACCCTGGCCCGTCTGGGGCTTTAGGTTGTACATAAAGAGGGGAAGGCTTTTTTCAAAGCCTCCCCCTCCGTAAAAGGAGTGGTTGCTGTCGGAGTGGTGTGTGTTCTTTCGCGCATTTACAGTATAGTTCTCTCTCTCCCGAATCGCCTCCGACAAAGGGCCCATAAAAAGCTGGGTATTTTTACGTATTACAGTTTTCGGAGGGCGCTCAAAATTTTGTCGTAATCCGGTTGATCCGTCTGTTCCGACACGATTTCCGCATAGCGGATAATGTTTCCCTGATCTACGATGAAAGCCCCCCGGGCAAGCAGCCGGAGCTCCTTGATAAGCATGCCCCATTTGGTGCCGAAAGAGGCTTCCCGATGATCCGAAAGAACCGAGATGGCCTTGATGTCGCCGGCGATACAGAACCGGGCTATGGCAAAGGGAAGATCCATACTGATGTTCAGAATGACTACGTGTTCTCCCAGGGAAGCGGCTTCCTCGTTGAAGCGATGGGCCTGGAGGTCGCACACCGGGGTATCCAGGGAGGGGGTTGTGCTGATAACCTTGATTTTACCGCTGAAGTTTGCCAGAGATACGGGTTGCAGGGATTGGTCGAGCACCGAAAAATCCGGAGCCCGATCTCCCGGCCGAAGTTCCGGCCCTACCAGGGTAAGAGGATTTCCTTTCATGGTGATAATGCCTTCTCTCTCCATTCTATAACACCCGCCTTTACAGAAAATGGGATATGCTTTCTATCCTTTGAGTAGAATTGTATCCTAAAAGATCCGAAGCCGAAAGGTTTTTTCTAAAAACAAAAAGGATTTTAGACTTTTTGCTTTCAGATACATGACAAGAAAAGGGAGTTTATAAAAAATGAACCGTAAAAAAAGACGCGCTCTTTCTTATGGAACAGCTCTTTTGGGGCTTTTTCTGATTTTCGGAGTTGTGCTGGGCGGAACCGGTGCGCCGGTTTGGGGGGAAATTCGGGAGGAGCACCGCCTCTGTTCTCTCCAGGTGTATCTGCGGGGAGAGCATGAGCTCGAAAAACTTTCCCTGGAGGAGAAGATCGGGCAGATCCTCTTTCTCTCCTTTTCCGGAGGAGCTCAATCCGAAGAGCTGGAGGAACTCCTTCGACGCTATGCTCCGGGAGGGTTCATTCTTTACTCCTCCCGGGGGAACGTGGATTCTCCGGAGCAGGTGGTGGCGCTTATCTCCCGGGCCCAAAAGGAAGCCCGGCGATACGGGGTGCTTTCCCCCTTTTTCGCCATCGATCAGGAAGGCGGGCTGGTGGATCGGCTTCGCCGGGGAGTAACGGTGTTTCCCGGCAACATGGCCCTGGGAGCTGCGGGGAAGGCCGAATTTGCCCGGGAGCAGGCCCGGATTACCGCCTCGGAGCTCCGGGCCTTGGGAATTACCTGGAACTTCGCTCCCGTGGTGGACGTAAACAGCAATCCCGCAAATCCCGTCATCAACATCCGTTCCTTCGGGGAGGATCCGGAACTGGTGAGCGCCCTGGGAACCTCCATGGTGGTACCCTATGCGGAGGCGGGGGTTCTCTGTTCCGCCAAGCATTATCCCGGACATGGAGATACTCATGTGGATTCCCACGTAGGACTTCCCAAGGTGGAGCGGACTCTCGAAGAGCTTGAGAAGGTGGATCTTCTTCCCTTTCGGAAAATGGCTCTCGCAGGAGTGCCCTCCATCATGACGGCCCACGTGCTGGTGCCTGCCCTGGCTCCGGAACATCCGGAACTTCCCGCTACCCTTTCCCGAGAGGTGCTCTCGAAATTGCGGGAGGAAAACTTCAGAGGGCTTATCGTGACGGACTCCATGGGCATGGGAGCCCTTCGGGAGCGGTGGGGAGCGGGAGAAGCGGCTCTCCTCGCGGTGGAAGCCGGAGCGGACGTGCTGCTTTACGGAGCGGATCCTGGCTCGGGAATTCCGGTATTTCAGGAGGTTTATTCAGCCCTTCTCGGAGGTGTGCGCACCGGAAGAATTCCGGAGGAGCGCCTTGACGAATCGGTACTCCGCATTCTCACCGCCAAAATTCAGGCGGGCCTTCTGGACGATCCCTTTCCCCGGCCCGACTGGAAAAAAATTCTTCAGAAAGAGACGTCCCTGGGGATGGCTCGGGAGATTGCGGAGAAAAGCATTACCCTCCTGCATAATCGGGGAAACCTGCTTCCTCTTTCCGGAAAAGAAAGGATTCCCCTTCTTCTTCCCGAGGAACGGCGGGAGAAGGCGCAGCCCCTTCTCGAAAAAGTTCCTCAGCTTGTTCCTCTCTCCGTTCCTGCCACGAAGGGATGCGGAGAGCTCCTTCTTCCCGAGGAGATCGACTTTGTCCGGAAGGCTCCTTTTCTTGCGGTGGCCTCCTGGGGGATTGGAAAAAATCCCGAGCTTTTCGAAGAGTTGCAGAGGCTTGGAGCTCTCTTTCCGGAAAAGAAAATGCTCTATCTGGCCCTCCGTTCGCCCTATGATCTTCTGAAAGTTCCCGAAGCGGAAGCCTGCCTCTGTACCTACGGAGACGTTCCCTCCTCCCTTGAGGCTCTCGGAGCCGTGCTCCGGGGAGAAAAGCTCCCTCAGGGCGCATTGCCGGTGGAGCTTCCCGGATTGTATCCCCGGGGATGGGGAATGCGGCATTTCTGATTTCTGTTTTTAGAATAGAACATTTCGAGCTCCTCGGGATTGCTGCAACAATCCCGAGGAGCTTTTTTCGATGATCCCTCCGAAGCTGTACGGGAGGGCCGTTTTGTGGGGCTTCCTCTGGATGACAACAACCAGGCGGAACTCACGGAGAGCCGGCTTCAAAGCTGGGCGGAACAGCTGCGGAAAGAACTCTCTCTGTAGTCTTTTCCGCAAAAAGAGGGATTTTTTTGGGGGCCTTCAGGCCCCTTTTTTTTATTGTTCTATTTTCGTTTTTTTGCAAAAATTTCTTTTTCTGAAAAGTGGCATTGTGGACTTTCGGAGGCTTTCGGGATGTTTTTGTTTCCCCCGGTTTATGATACGATTTATCTTGGGGTATGGCTGTATATCTGTTTCAAAGAGACGTAAAGAGATGCTTTTGGTCTCACTCTTCGTGTCCCCTCTTTGCTTTGTATTCACGGCATTTTTTACCGCCAGAGAGCGGCGGAATACCTTTCCGGGAATTGCGAAAACTGCATAACCTACACCTAAGAATTTTGAGCCGTCATGTTGTTGATCGTCCCGAAATCTTTCGGAATACTTGTACGGAATTTCTATGCGGAATCGGGGTTTTTCGGCTGTGCTTCCCGAAAGGCGTTGCAAAGATGCCGCGTATCGGGGGAGTATGCGAGAGGAGGAGAATCGATGCGGTTTTTACAAATATTTCACAATATCAAAATGCGGAGCAAGCTTATTTTTCTCTTTGTCTTGACAGGACTTATTCCTTTGTTGGTTCTTTCCTATATTTCTCTTTCCAAATCCACCGATGCGGTGGTAAACGAAGTGTTTTCAAAAAATTCCCTTTTTCTGGAGGTTAAAAGAGGCGCCATTTCGGAGATGAGGCACAATGCCGAAATGGATTGGAGCATGCTTTCCATGACGGACATGGTCCATGCCAGCCTTGCGCTTGCGGATGAAAAGGGAGCGGATTCTCCCGAATGGAAAAGCCGCAAGAAAGAGGTGCGGCGGTATTTTGAAGAGCAGGTGGGGCCCCTTTTTCCCTACCAGGATTACTTTTTGACGGATACGAAAGGAAAGGTCCTTTTTTGCCTGAATACTCCCTCTCTCGAAGGCGTGGATCTTTCCGGAAGGGATTATCTTCAGGAGGCTCTCAAGGGGAACGTGAACTGGTCGGATTTCTTTTATTCCGAACATGTCGAAAAGAGCATCGTGGTGCTTGCGGGCCCCATTTTCAAGGAGGGAACCCGGGATGACCTGGTGGGGGTCTTCTTCCTTTTTCTCGGGCAGGATCAGTTCCAGGAAGTGGTGCATGCCTACGCCGGGGATCTGGGTAAAACGGGAAATGCCTACCTGGTGGACGAGAAGGGGCTTCTCATGATCGATACCCTCATCGGAAAATACGCCCGGGGGGCCGCCATGAAGGAAAGTATTGCCGGAGAGGCTCTGGACATGCTGATTCCCGAGATGCGCAAGGGAAACACGGATTTCCGGCACGTGGGTTTGTGGAAAGATTACGACGGTCATGCCGTTCTCGGAAGCCTGGGTGTTCTTCGGGTGGGCAAGAGTCCCCTCGGTTTGGTGGTGGAGGTGGACGAAAAGGAGGCCCTGGGAGGAGTCCGGTCTCTTCGGATGATCCTGGGCATTATTACCGGGGTGATCGTTCTTGTGGGAGTGCTTCTTACCTTCCTCCTGGCTTCTCTCATCGTGAAGCCTCTCAAAACCATCACGGTTATCGCGGGGCGTGCCCGGGATGGGGATTTTACCATCACCCGGGATGAGTTCCGGTATGAAGGAAGGGACGAGCTCGGTTCCGTGGCGGATGCCCTGGCGGAAATGATCCGGGGGCAGCGGGATACCGTGCGGGAACTCAAACAAAAGGCTCTCCATCTTTCGGCGATTTCCGAAGAGACCGCCGCTTCCACCGAGGAGGTTACCAGCACCGCCGGAGAGGTGGCGGAGAGCAACTCCGAGCTTGCGGAGGAAACCCGGGCGGGACGCGATAATGCGGTGGAATCCGCCAAGGTCATGCTTGAGATGAGCAGCCTCATTCAGATTGCTCAAACCCTGGCCAGCAATGCGGATGCCAACTCCAAGGAGATGGCGGATTCCGCCAAGGAAGGGTTGGAGACGGTGATGAAGACCGTGGAGCACATGGATAGCATCAAGCTCTCGGTGGAGGAAACCGAAACCCTCCTGGAACAGCTCGACACCTTCTCCCAGCGCATCGGGGTGGTGGGAGACACCATCACCAGTATCGCGGACCAGACGAATTTGTTGGCCCTGAACGCCGCCATCGAAGCCGCCCGGGCGGGAGATGCGGGCAAGGGATTTGCGGTGGTGGCGGAAGAGGTACGCAAGCTGGCGGAACAATCCCAGCAGGGAGCCCGGGAAGTGGCGGATCTGGTCTCCAAGATTCTCGCGGGAACAGGCTCCGCCGTAGCTTCCATGCAGAAGAGCCGCAAGAGTGTGGAGGAGGGGGTCTCCATCGCCCACGTGGCGGGGAATGCCCTGGAGGGAATCCAGAAGGCCATCTCCAGCTCCATTGCGGATATCCGGAAAATCATTGCCACCACCGATGAGGAAGTGGCGAAATCCGAAAAAGTCATCGCTCTTATCGATACCTCTTCCAGCGTTATGGAAAATACGGACGATCATGTGCAAAATCTTGCGGCGGCCATGGAAGAAGTGGCGGCGGCCATGGAAAACGTGGCTACCGGGGCTTCGGAAGTAAGCGGTACCTCCGAGGATCTGCGGAATATGACCGAGCGTTTCAAGGTGGGGGACGAAGAGGAGCCCCGGGAAAGCACCCTTTCCCTCAAGGAATAAGATTCTTTTCAGGAAAAAACTTGCCTTCTCAAAAGCGCCGAGGCTTTCCGAGCAATTTTTCGGAAGGCCTCGGCGTTTTTGGAGCAGGGTGCATTTTCGGGGTTGCCATATGGTTGCCGGAAAAAAGGGAGAGAATGGTTTCTTGAGAAGTGCAGAGCTTTAACGCTTCATTCTACCATGGAAAGGGAGATGAATGACACGGAGATTGTGCGGAAAAATCCTTTGAAAGCAGGGAGTTTGCATGTCAAAAAAGGGCTGGTCTTTTCTACAATGATATGCGAGGAATCTGGCTTTTGAGCGGGTTTTTCTATCTTTGCAGGAGGTGAAGCGGAATGCGGTTGCTGATGTCCCAGAAAAGAAGCAGATATGCGGTTCTGATTGTGGCGGTTTGTGCGGTGCTATGCTTTTCCGCCTCTCTGGGTTGGGCTCTTCCCGGAGATAGCGGAAGAGCGGGGGAGGCATACGGCAGAAACCACGCCCAGGCGGTGAGCCGGAGCGTGCAGGAGATGCTGCGGGCCGGAGAGGCCCGGGGCGTGGATTATCAGGAGGTTCTGGAGGGCGCGAAGAGCCGGGAGGCTCTCTATCGGGAGGTACTTCCCGAAAAGGTGGCGTGGATGAAGGGCGTTGCCCGGGGAGCCGGGATCTCCTACGAGGATCTTCTCATTCTCAATACCGCCCATCGTCAGATGACGGGCTTCGTGGGAGAATGCACCACTTTTATCGCCCAGGGCAGCGCTCTCGAGGCGGGGCACGGAGCTCTCATCGCCAAGAACCGGGATCTCGGAGCCCATACCATCAGTGAGGTGGCGCTGGAAGAGGCCCGTGAATACGAAGATACCGCCCTCTATCGGGGAGCCTACATCGACATTCCTCAGGCGGCGAAAACCTACCGTTTCGTTGGTTCCCGCTCTGCGGGCCGTTGGGGTTACGGCATGGGGATCAACGAAAAACAGGTGGCGGTGTCGGATAACGACGCTCCCACCCGGGATGCCCTTTCCTTCACCGAGGGGCTTCACGACAACGACTATGTGCGGCTTGTCCTCGAACGGGCGGGTACCGCCCGGGAGGGCGTGGAAATTCTCACGAAACTCACCGAAAAATACGGCCAGGCCTGGAATTCCATCATGTTCGAAATAGCGGATCCCCAAGAGCTCTGGGTGGTGGAGATCGCGGGATACCGCTGGGTGGCCAAAAAATACGAAAACACCGTTACCGCCCGATCGAATCAGTTCCAGATTACCGACGATTACGATCTTGCGGCGGAGGATCTCATCTCCTTCGCGGTCTCCAAGGGCTGGATTCCCGCAGGCACGAAAAGAATCAATTTCCGGGCGGTCTACGGAGGCACCAGCCTCTATCCGGAGGATAACGAGAATC
>Ga0116164_10003027_pt1 | contig 11692 bp, 6 predicted proteins | sample AD_UKC109_MetaG_FD_89888 | JGI IMG/M metagenome (GOLD analysis project Ga0116164, IMG submission 89888) | Active sludge microbial communities of municipal wastewater-treating anaerobic digesters from Hong Kong - AD_UKC109_MetaG | ecosystem: Engineered > Bioreactor > Anaerobic > Digestate... | reverse complement strand
GACCGACAGCACCGCAGAAAAGCACGATGCGTTTATCGAGCACAACGAAATGGGGGGTGTGGTGGAAGCATTTTCCGGCAAATTGCTTGCCCAGCAGGAACCCGATGCTTCGTCGTTTCCCAGTGGCGGGATCCGGCAGACATTTGAAGCGCGGGGTTATACCGCCTGGGATGTATCTTCGCCCGCATTCATTGTTGGGACAACCCTTTGCATCCCGACTATCTTTATCTCGTACACGGGCGAAGCGCTCGATTACAAGGCGCCCCTGTTAAAATCATTGGCCGCTGTGGACAAAGCCGCTGTGGATGTTTGCCAGTATTTCGACCGGAATGTGACCAAAGTAATTGCCAACCTGGGATGGGAACAGGAGTATTTCCTGATCGACGAAGCACTGTACCAGGCCCGTCCCGACCTGTCGCTTACCGGGCGTACCCTGATGGGGCATTCATCGGCGAAGGACCAACAGCTCGAGGACCATTATTTTGCATCCATCCCCGAGCGGGTGAGCAATTTCATGCGCGATCTCGAAAACGAGGCGTATAAACTGGGGATTCCCATCAAAACCCGCCACAACGAGGTGGCTCCCAACCAGTTTGAAGTAGCCCCGATATATGAGGAATGCAACATTGCCAACGATCACAACCAGATGGTGATGGACCTGTTGAACAAGATTGCCCGCCGGCATAAATTCCGTTGCCTTTTGCATGAAAAACCCTTTGCCGGGATCAACGGCTCGGGAAAACACAACAACTGGTCGCTTTCGACCAATACCGGTGTCGTGTTGTATTCCCCCGGGAAAAATCCGAAAGGAAATCTACAGTTCATCACTTTTATCGTCAATACTCTGATGGCGGTTTTCAAACACCAGGATTTGCTCCGGGCTTCGATTCTGAATGCGAACAACCAGCACCGGCTGGGTGCCAACGAAGCGCCTCCGGCCATTATCTCGGCCTTCCTGGGAACCGAAGTGAACAAGATGCTCGACCTGATCGAAAACAGCGTGAGTGAAAAGAAGATGAGCCCGGAAGAAAAGACCTCACTGAAGCTCAACATCGGACGGATTCCCGAGATATTGCTCGACAACACCGACCGGAACCGGACCTCACCTTTTGCGTTTACCGGAAACCGCTTTGAATTCCGTGCCGTGGGCTCTTCGGCCAACTGCGCTTCGGCCATGATTGCCCTGAACACAGCCATGGCCGACCAGCTAATTATATTTAAAAAAGAAGTCGACGCACTGATTGATAAAGGCATTAAGAAAGATGAAGCCATATTCCAGGTGCTGAAAAAGTATATTGGAATTTGTAAACCCATCCGTTTCGACGGGAACGGCTACAGCGAAGAATGGAAGGTGGAAGCCGAAAAGCGGGGCCTGACCAACATCACCTGTGTGCCCAAAGCCCTGGAAGCCTATCTTACCGAACCGTCGAAGAATTTATTCACCTCCCTGGATATTTTCAACGAAAAGGAACTGGAAGGCCGCGTAGAAGTGGAATACGAAAAATTCACCAAGAAAATCCAGATTGAAGCACGTGTACTGGGCGACCTGGCGTTGAACCATATTGTGCCAACAGCCATGAAGTACCAAACCCTGCTCATCGAAAATGTAAAGGGTTTGAAAGAGTTGTTTGGCGATGAATACAAAACGCTGGCCGGAAACCGGCTGGACATTATCCGCGAAATATCGGACCACGTTACCGCCATCAAATCGAAGGTTAACGATATGGTTGAGGCCCGTAAAGTGGTCAACGTTATCGACGACGGGAAGGAAAAAGCCTATGCATACGATGCTAAGGTTCGCCCCTTCCTCGACGACATCCGCTACCACATTGATAAACTGGAACTGATCATCGACGACGAACTGTGGCCTTTGCCCAAGTACCGCGAACTGTTGTTTAACCGGTAAGCGTCTAAACGATACGAAACGAAACAGGAGTTATTGCATGCAATAGCTCCTGTCTTCTTTTTCAATGAATTGATTTTTTGTTTTTTCTTTTCTAATTTTGACTGTGTCCTGATAAAAAAACAATTAAACGAAAGCAACATGAAATCTATCCCTTTTTTACTTTCGATTCTAATGATTTCTTTTTTATCCTGTGAAAAGAATGAAGAAAATCCTCCGATAAATGAAAACGAATTCTTTACTAAAGAGTTAATCACGGGATATGTGCAAAAAGGTCCTTTCATTATAGGAACTTCAATAAGCATTTCAGAGTTCGATGAAAACCTCTCGCAAACAGGTCGGAATTTTAACAGTCAGATTATTCGAAACGACGGGAGCTTTGAGATCAGAAATATTACACTCCAAAACAACTTAATTGAAATTAAGGCGGATGGTTTTTATTTCAACGAAGTAGAAGGACAGATATCCGAAAACCGTTTGACGCTTTATGCTTTAAGCGACATTTTGGAACAAAACAGCATTAATGTCAATGTAATTACCACACTCGAAAAAGCAAGAACGGAATACCTGACCGGTCAGGGTTTGTCGTTTTTCGAAGCCAAAAAGCAAGCACAAAAAGAAGTTTTGGCCGTATTTGAAATTGAAAAGGATGATATGCGTTTTTCTGAAAGGCTAAACATTGCTGATTCGGGAGATGATGATGCCATCCTGCTAGCACTTTCCATCATTCTGCAGGGCAACCGAACCGTGGCCGAACTCACAGAACTCCTTGCAAAACTGAGTCTTGATCTACGCGACAACGGAGTTGTGGATGATATTTCGCTCGGTTCGGCATTGATCAATTCAGCGAAAGTAATCTCCCTTTCGGATATTCGGGACAATATTGAAAAGAAGTTTGGAGAATTGGGAATCGAAACAACCCTCCCCGATTTTGAAAGCAGGATCAACCATTTCATTGACAATACCCCTTTCCCGTTCACACTCGGTATTCATTACCCTTATGATGGAAAATACGGGCGAAACATTTTAAGTCTTTCAGAAGGTGAAACCATTGCCTCACCGGCACACTATAGTTTAAAAGCTCTTTTACCCGAAGGGTTCAGTTTGCGTATTCATGTCAAACAAACGTCAGCGTTGAATGAATTGGACTTGTTTTATGGGACATACTTTATTGGAGAAGTTAGCACTTATGAAAAAAATTCTATTGCTTTTGGCGAACAAGAATGGATAACGAAAGAGCATGTGACCGACGCCGATGACCGGATCAGTTTTGAAGGGATCGGCTCAGGCAAGATAGATATTTATGAAAATGATGTTACAGTTCCGACAAAAACCATTCATTTTCATTGGGATGTACCAGAAAATACAGGTGTAGAATATCCGGATTCTGGTGAATTTGGTGACAATATTCTTTCATTAGCTGATCAATCCATCCTGCATAGCGGACAAACATACAGCATAGCCGCTTTTCTTCCAACGTCTCTTTGGATTGTTCTTGATATGTCTGTTATCCGGACGAGCGGGGCAGGGACTTTTCATGTGAATAAAAGTAAGACAGGAAACTGGTCTGTTGACATTTCCGATAGTTATGATTCACTTTTTGGCCGATGTGTTCCTGAAAGCGGCGGGGCCGACATGTCTGTTGTATTTACTGGAAGTGGAACTTGTTCGGTTGAAGTGAAAATATACAACGGCCATAATACGACAATACTTACCAAAAGTTTTAGCTGGAATTGAATCTACGGTTTTTTAAACATTTTATCCCCTTACCCCTTCCATTTGTCTGCCTTCACCGCAAGAAAAACCTTTATTTTTGTTGACGGTTAACCATCATTTACTACGATGAAAAAGTACATTCTTGCCTTTTTGCTTTTTCTTTTCCCCTTTCTTCCGTATGCCGGCAACACCCTTTGGTTTCATCATCCGGCAACAGCCTGGGAAAACGCGCTTCCGGTTGGAAACGGGCGGCTGGGCGCCATGGTTTTCGGAGAAATCCAGACCGAACGGGTCCAACTGAACGAAGAATCGCTTTGGACCGGCAGCCGCTATCAGTATACCGACAAAGAGGGGGCATGGAACATCCTACCCGAAATCCGAAAATTACTTTTTGCAGGAGAATATGCCAAGGCTCAGGAAATTACCGAGCGTGATTTTATGGGTAACGGAAATTGGAATATGTACCAAACCCTGGGTGATTTGTACCTTTCGTTCCAACATGGGGATTCGGTGCAGAATTACCGGAGGGAACTTGATCTTGCCTCAGCCCGGGCCAGCGTTTCTTATACCGTCGACGGGATTAACTATACCCGCGAGTATTTCTCCAGTTACCCCGATCAGGCCCTCGTAATCCGGATTAGCTGCGACCGGCCCGGAGCCCTCCATTTTACAGCAAAGCTGAGCCGGCCTAAAGATGCCGAAATCGAGGCAAGCGATCACAGCATTTCGATGTTCGGGCAGCTAACGGCCGGGGGGATCGATACGAAAAACCTGAATCCCGGTGTGCATTATTATTCCTGTTTGCAGGTGCTTCCCGATGGGGGGGGTACAGTTGTGGCCGACGGCAATCAGTTGTCGGTACGCGATGCTTCTTCGGCGCTTTTGTTCCTGACCGCTTCGACCGACTATTGGGGCAACGATCCCCAAAAAGTATGCATGGATCAAATGGAGAAGGCGGTTAAAAAGAGTTATCAACAGTTGAAAGACGACCATATTTCTGATTACCGGGCTTATTACAACCGGGTAACGCTCGAACTGGGCGAAGAACCCGATATCCCTACCGACCTGCGGCTCGAAAAAGTGAAGCAGGGAGGGGAAGACAATGACCTGGTCGAAACCTATTTCAACTTTGGACGGTACCTGCTCATCAGCAGTTCGCGCCCGGGCGACCTGGCTGCCAACCTGCAGGGGATATGGGCCGACGGGCTGGTTCCTCCCTGGAGCGCCGATTACCACATCAACATCAACATCCAGATGAATTATTGGCCCGCCGAGGTGTGCAATCTTTCGGAATGTCACCTGCCTTTTATTGCCCTGGTCGACAGCCTGCGCCGGCATGGTCGCGAAACGGCCCGTGAAATGTACAACAGCCGGGGTTTTGTCGCCCACTTTACCACCGATGCCTGGTACTGGACTACCGCAGTTGGTAAAGCCGAATGGGGGATGTGGCCCATGGGCGCAGCCTGGGGCTGCCAGCACATTTGGCAGCACTACCTGTTCACGCTCGATCGCGATTTTCTGGAAAAGAATTACCCGGTTATGAAAGAAGCCGCGCTCTTTTTTGTCGACTACCTGACCGAAGATCCCGAAACCGGGTACCTGGTGACCGGCCCTTCGAGCTCGCCCGAAAACAAGTTTGAAACCCCCGATGGAAAAATTTCCAACATTACCATGGGACCAACCATGGATATGGAAATAACCCGGGAATTGCTCGCCAACACGATCGAAGCATCGAAAATATGCAACGACGATAAGGTCTTTCGATCTGAATTGGAATCAATCCTGCCCCGACTCAGCCCCTTAAAGATTGGAAGCGACGGGCGGATTATGGAATGGACGCGGGAATTTAAGGAACCCGAACCCGGGCACCGCCATATTTCCCACCTGTACGGGCTTCATCCCGGGAATAACATCAGCATGACAAAAACCCCCGATTTTGCCGAAGCTGCCCGAAAAACAATTGCCTACAGGCTGGCGCACGGCGGAGGGCATACCGGCTGGAGCCGCGCCTGGATGATCAACTTTTTTGCCCGGCTCGAAGACGGTGAACAGGCCTACGAAAACATGCTGGCTCTTTTTCGCAAATCGACGCTGCCTAATTTGTTCGATACCCATCCGCCTTTTCAAATCGATGGTAACTTTGGTGCCACAGCGGCCGTGGCCGAGATGCTCCTGCAGAGCCATGCCGGAGAAATCAGCCTGCTCCCGGCGCTTCCAAAAGCATGGGGAAAAGGAAAGGTTACGGGATTGAAAGCCCGGGGGAACTTCGAAGTGGATCTGGAATGGGACAAAGGCCAACTTGTGCAGGCACAAATCCGATCGCTGAAAGGCCAACCAGCCCGCGTACGGTATAAAGGAAATACGGTGGAACTGACCGGAGAACCCGGTATCGAAATCCGCTTAAACGGAAAACTTGAAATCCGATAAACGACCCACAGGAAAGCGCCCATATATTCATATTTTATCCCGTTTTGGATATACCGAAACACAAATTTCTTCGTTATTAAATGCACCACAACAGAGGGTTTTCGGTGTTTCATCGAAAATCTTTACTTTTAGGCCCATTATTATTGAGGAATATGGTATTGAAACAAGCGAAAACAGGTTTTCTTTTTCTTCTGATCGGGATTCTTTCCGGCTGTTCGTCGACGTATACGACCCGTACTGCCTACAAATCCTACGAGATTGGGGAATACCATGCGGCCATTCAGAAGCTGATGAAAGCTTACCGGAAAGAAAAAGACCGGGAGTTAAAGAAGGAAATTGAATACAAACTGGCCCAGGCCTATTGGTATCTGGGCGATACCCGAAAAGCCGAAGTGCGTTTGCGGAATTGTGTCAACAACCAGTATCCCGATAGTTCGCTGCAGTTGAAATATGCCCATGCTCTCCGGTACAACGAGAAATACGAAGAAGCGGCCCGGATCTATCAACAGGTTCTTGATTCGTTACCCGGATTGGGTGAAGCAGCCATGGGGCTTGAAGCCTGCCGGCTCACTCCGGAATGGATCAAAAACCCGACCCGGTTTCAGGTAACCCGCGAACGTTTGCTCAACACCCGCGATGCAGAATATTCCCCGGTTTTTATTTCGGGTCTCGACAATAAACTGATTTTCACCTCTACCCGCGAAGGGGCAAGAGGCCGGGGGAAAAGCCCGATTACCGGGATGCGAAATGGCGATTTATGGGCTGCCGATTATGATATTCAACGGCAACGCTGGGACAAACCGGTGTTGCTCGATGAAGAGGAACTGATTAATACATCGTACGATGAAGGGGCTGCTTCGCTTTCGGCCGACGGAAATAACCTGTATTTTACTCGTTGCCGTGTGGAAAAGGCCAAAGCCCTGGGTGCCGAGATTTACGAATCGCAAAAAAGCCGCGACAGCTGGTCGGAGGCTACCGCCCTTGAACTGATCGGCGACAGCCTTATTGCCGCACATCCGTCGCTCTCGGCCGACGGCCTGACCCTGTACTTTGTATCGGATATGCCCGACGGATTTGGGGGAAAAGATATCTGGAAAGTCGATAAGCTGGCCGAAGGATGGGGCGACCCGGTGAACCTGGGCCCCGACATCAACACGCCCGGCAACGAAATGTTTCCTTTTATCCGCGATAACGGCGAGCTTATTTTTCATCGGATTACCATGTGGGTATGGGGGGTCTCGATATTTTCCGGGTCTGGATCGATAACTCTACGGGTGAGGAGATCCAACGGGTCGAAAACATGAAAGCGCCGATCAATTCAACCGGCGATGATTTCAGTATTTTCTTTCTTCCCCGAAAGGATCAGGGGATGTTTGCCTCGAACCGAAAGGGATCGCAGGGCGACGATTTGTACTCCTTTGTGCTCCCACCGAAAATTTTCCGGGCCGAAGGGGAAATCGTGAACAGCGAAACCGAGACCCGCGTAAAAAATGCCTACCTCCGCATCATCGGAACCGATGGCACCATGCTGAAGGTACGGTCGGATGACGGGAAATTTCAATACCGCCTGAATCCCGAAACCGAGTACATTTTTGCCGCCTTTGGGGAAGGTTTTCTGAATACCAAACAAATCCTTTCGACAGTAGGGCTCGACGACAGCAAAAACTTCGACCTGAGCCTGAAATTAACCCCAACTGATGCGCCGGTCAATGTTGAAAATATCAACTACGAATTTGGTAAATGGGATTTGCTTCCGGATTCGAGAAAGGCGCTCGACAGCCTGATCATGATCCTTACCGTAAATCCCACCATTGTGGTTGAAATCATGTCGCACACCGACTACATCGGGTCGGTACAGTTTAACTCCGAATTGTCACAAAAAAGAGCACAGGGTGTGGTTAATTACCTGATCGAGAAAGGAATCAATTCGGGCCGCCTTGTAGCCAAAGGCTATGGGGAAACCTGGCCCAAGCAGGTTTCGCGGAAAATTGCCCGGCAATACGATTTTCTAAAACCCGGCGATGTTCTGTCCGAAGAGTTCATTGAGAAACTCGAAGCGGACGAACAAAAAGAAATTGCCCGCAGCCTTGACCGTCGAACCGAATTCAGGGTTTTGCGGAGTGACTTCCGTGAGTGATTTAAAACGCGCAATTTTTCGGAGTCCGGGCAAAGGGGATGACATCGCGGATGTTGCCCATGCCGGTCACAAAGGTGATAAGCCGTTCGAAACCCAGCCCGAAACCGCTGTGGGGAACGGAGCCGTAACGCCGGGTGTCGAGGTACCAATCCATTTCCCCGAGGGGTATGTTCATGGCTTTCATCTTATCTACCAACACATCGTATCGTTCTTCTCGCTGCGATCCGCCAATAATTTCCCCAATTTGCGGGAAAAGGACATCCATGGCTGCCACGGTTTTTCCGTCGGGATTGACTTTCATGTAAAAAGCCTTGATGTTGGCCGGGTAATCGATCAGGATTACAGGGCGTTTGAAGTGGGTTTCGACCAGGTATCGTTCGTGCTCGCTTTGCAGGTCGGTGCCAAATCCGTTAACAGGGTACTGGAACTTTCCTTTCTGAGCGGGCTTGGATTTTTGCAGGATGTCGATTGCCTCGGTGTACGTTAAGCGGACAAAATCGTTCGATACGACGAATTTCAGCTTTTCAATCAGTTCCATCGACCGTTGGTCGGCAGGTTTGTCTTTCTCTTCCTGTTGTTGGCGCTGACTGAGGAACAGCAAGTCTTCCATGCAGTGATCGAGCGCGTAGTTGATCAGGTATTTCAGAAATTCTTCGGCCAGGTCCATGTTATCGTTCAGGTCGTAAAAGGCCATTTCGGGTTCGATCATCCAGAACTCAGCCAGATGGCGCGATGTATTCGAGTTTTCGGCCCGGAATGTTGGGCCAAACGTATAGATTTTCGACAAGGCCAGTGCGGCCAGTTCACCTTCGAGTTGCCCGGAAACGGTCAAGTTGGTGGCTTTCCCGAAAAAATCCTGGCTGAAATCGATTGAGCCGTCTTCGGTTCGGGGCAGGTTGTTTAGGTCGAGCGTGGTAACCTGAAACATTTCGCCGGCTCCCTCGGCATCCGATGAGGTGATGATGGGCGTGTGGATATTGAAGAATCCCTTTTCGGTGAAGAATTTATGTACGGCAAAAATCATCGCGTGCCGAATCCGCGCAATTGCACTGAAGGTATTGGTCCGGAAGCGCAAATGGGCAATTTCGCGGAGGAATTCCAGGCTATGGCGTTTGGGTTGCAAGGGATAGCGGTCGGGATCGGCTTCACCGACCACATCAATTTCCTTCGCGATGAGTTCAACCCGCTGTTGCCCGCCCGAAGCCGCCAGTTCGCCAACCACGGTCAGGGCGGCGCCGGTATTGATTTTTTTCAGAAGGTTCTCGTCGAAAAGATTCACATCGGCCACGATTTGCAGGTTGCTCAGTACGGTTCCGTCGTTCAGATTAATGAATTGAACGTTTTTGCTTTCGCGTTTTGTGCGAACCCAGCCGCTAACTTTCAAGGTGCTCCCAATGGCTTCCGATTGCAGAATTTCTTTGATCTCCTGTCGCTTCATGGTTGTTTGAAAAATTAAAAATGAAGGTCAAAGGTAAAATTTTTTGCAGAAACAATTTTTGACCGGGTCGAATGTTCTGAAAAATTATCGTTCCGGAAACATTTCGGACAGAGAAGCAGGATGGGCTTTGCAGATTCCCCGTTCGGTTATCAGGCCGGTTACCAGCCGGGCCGGCGTGACATCGAAGCCATAGTTGGCAACCGGACAATGATCGGGGACAACCTGGACCGTTCCGTTTTTCCCTTCCAAAAAAATGATCTCTTCCGGGCTTCGCTCTTCGATGGGTATTTCCTTCAATCCGTCGGTTAGGGTGAAATCGATGGACGAAGAAGGCATGGCAGCGTAAAAGGGGATTCCGTTGTCGTGGGCAGCGAGGGCCTTCAGGTAGGTTCCGATTTTGTTGCAAACATCGCCGGTGCAGGTGGTACGGTCGCTGCCCACCAGCACAAGGTCGACCTTTCCGTGTTGCATCAGGTGGCCACCCGTGTTATCGGGGATGACGGTAAAGGGAACACTTTCCTGCTGCAGTTCAAAGGCTGTCAGCCGGCTTCCCTGGTTCCGGGGGCGGGTTTCATCGACCCAGACGTGTACCGGGATTCCTTTTCTTTGGGCACAATACACCGGGGCCAGCGCTGTACCCCAGTCGATGCAGGCGAGCCAGCCTGCGTTGCAATGGGTAAGGATATTTACCGCTTCGCCTTTCTTGCGTGCGGCAATTTCTTCGATCAGAGGGAGACCTTTTTCGCCAATAGCACGGGAACAGGCCACTTCGTCCCGGCGCATCTTTTCCGCGGTTTCAAAAGCTTTCCGAATACGGGAAGAAGGATCTTTTTCATCTTTGATTGCGCGAAAAAACGCATCGACGGCATGGGCCAGATTGACCGCCGTTGGCCGGGTCGCTTTCATTTCGAGGCAGCGTTCTTCGAGAAAATGAAAAAGGTCTTTCCTGTTTTTTTCCTGAAGCATACCCAGGTAAAGGCCATACACAGCCGTTATCCCGATCAGAGGTGCTCCCCTGACAAGCATATCGGCAATTGCCTTCCGCGCGTCGTCGAATGTCCGGAGGGTTTTGATCGTGAAAGCAAAGGGAAGTTTTTGCTGATCGATTACATAAATCCGGGCAGGATTGTTCGGATCGGCCCAGATGGTTTGAAAATTTTGTCCGTTTACGTTCATCGTTTTTTCGGATTATTATCTTTGCGGCAATTTATTAAATCCTGAAATGACCGGCGAACATTCCATCAAAAATCTGATCCTCGATCTTGGGGGCGTGCTGATCGACATTGATCCCCACCTAAGTTATGCAGCTTTCAAACGGATTTTGTTGCCCCGGGTAATCGAACAAACCGATTGGAAGGAAATAAACGAGGCCGTTGTCATGATGGAAACCGGGAAATGGTCGAACGATCGCTTTAAAGAATTTATGCTGTCGAATTGCAAACCCGGAACCACACCCTCACAGATGATCGATGCCTGGTGTGCCATGTTGCTTGAATTTCCTGCCCGGCGTTTGCACATGTTGCGGCAACTGGCTTCCCATTACCGACTATATTTGTTGAGCAACACAAACGAATACCACATCCGTTTTTTTGAATTTGAATTTGCGAACCGGTTCCACATTCCACTGAACAGTATGTTCACGAAAATCTATTACTCATCCCGGATTGGTTTCCGGAAGCCCGATCCGGAATGTTATCGCTATGTTTTGGACGATGCGCGGATAGTGCCTTCCGAAACGGTGATGATTGATGACCGGACCGACAATTGCCAGGCGGCCGAAAGCCTGGGAATGCAATCGATGAAGGTGCCCGAACAGAGTGGACTGGAAGCATTAATGGAAACGTTGATCCAGATTGCGGACAAACGGTGAAGCGCCGTTACAAGGTGGGCTGCCTACAAAAGCGAATTGGTATCGGTATTCGGAAAAACGAGCGATGGTTTAAATGATTTGGCTTCCTCAAAATCCATCATCGCGTAGGAAATAATGATAACCACATCGCCCACAGCAGCTTTTCGGGCGGCGGGGCCATTCAGGCATATGGTGCCGGAACCGCGTTTCCCTTTTATGACG
>Ga0116164_10003025_pt1 | contig 11697 bp, 9 predicted proteins | sample AD_UKC109_MetaG_FD_89888 | JGI IMG/M metagenome (GOLD analysis project Ga0116164, IMG submission 89888) | Active sludge microbial communities of municipal wastewater-treating anaerobic digesters from Hong Kong - AD_UKC109_MetaG | ecosystem: Engineered > Bioreactor > Anaerobic > Digestate... | reverse complement strand
GACATAGCTGCCGCGGCATGTCACTCGGTCGCACAGCAGGTATATGAACAGCAACTGCAAGAGGTCGATATCCGGGAACCTGTGATACAGGTGGGCGGTACGTCCCTAATTGAAGGCCTGAACAGGGCCTTTGAGGACATATTGAACCTTAAACCCATCGTTCCCAAATACTCCCAGTTCATAGGTTCTATAGGCAGTGCGCTGTTGTCTTCGGCAATGATAGGTGAAGAATGATGGAAGTGATCGTCAGAGGGGGGACTCAGGAGGAGAACGAATCCCTAAGGAAACTGACAGAGGACACCCTGAAGGACTCGGGCCTTGGAAAAAAGCAGAGAAAGGTGATCATTGCCATAGACATTGGGATTCCCGCCTTCTATATGGCTGTGAGGTTCAAAAGCGATGTTGAACCCATAATACTAGACAACATCGCCACGATAAGAGAACAGTCCAACAAGATGAAGATACAGATCAATCAGGAAAGATACTATGACCAGGTGATCGAGAAGCTCTGGTCAATCTATGGGAAAGATATGGTAGAACAGTCCGAAAGGAACATAGTATACCTCAACAAGAAGGATGACGACATAAAGAGCATAGTCATCTACGACCTCACCGAGGAGATACGGGAACGTACCATTGATATCCTTTGGGGCATTTTGCCAGAGGGATTCAAGGTAAGGCACTTTAAACATTTTGATGACGGTTTCATACTTGTGGCCACAGACGTGCCACAGATGAAGGAGTTCTACAACACCATCGGGGCCTTGGAGCAGGAGATAAGGGGGTGAAGCAAATGTTCAAGATATATGTTTTCAAGGGCGGCATATACCGACACGACGAGGTCATTGAAGAGATAGAGGACCTGGGCGGAATCATCTTACAAAAGATGCCGATGCAGACAGAGATAGACATAGTGTTCGCGCTTGAGGAACCTGACATAGAACATCTGGAGAAACTCACCAAAAAGCTCCGGGGAGAGGTGATCGACATTCCCTTCGGTGATATGGAGATCGCCATAGTGGCCCCTTCGCTGTCCAGGCATCACCTTCCCCATCCTGTCTGCGACCTTTCGGAATTTTTGAGAAGATACGGTTCCACGACAAACATCATAGGGCTCGCAAGGGGATACGGAAAGACGATATTCCAGATATCCGACAAGGAAAAAAGGATAATATCCGAACATGACGCGGCCATATTCTCCTACGGCATGTTTGAGGAGTGTATCCTCATCAAGGAGAAGGAGGTAAGAGATTTCACGATCCCGTATGTGCTATGCGGAGGACCGTCAAGGATCGATGGGATCAGGAACTACATAGGAGACATAGGACGCAAGCCCGGCAGGATGAAAAGCTCAGAAGACATCAAGACATTGGAGAGGGTCAAGAATCTGTTGCTGGAGATGGTCGAGAAAAAGAGGGAGGATATAAGCAACGACCCGCTGATGCTGCCTCCTGTGTATGTAAAAAGGGCTTTGGAGGATGAACTTGGTCTGGAAGGCACCCTGGGCGACAATCCGATCGTTCTCCACCTTGATGGCGTGAGGGTCAAAAAACCATTCAATGACCTTTCCATAAAGGTTGCAGATTCCATTATAGGAGGACACAGGCTGGGCGACATCGCCCGCATCACGAGATCGAACATGAACGATACCATAATCGTGAAGATGAGGACGAAGAGCGAGATGGGGGTTGGCGCATGAAGGCATACCTTGACTATGCACCAATGGATGTCGATGGGGACAGGATATCGGATGTGACCGACAGCATGCCCACGCAGGAGATGCCCTTCGTATTGGAAAGAAAAACGACAAAGTCCATGCTGATAAAGAACAGATACGAAGTGGTAACCGACAAGGGCAACTTCATTATAGAGACAACAAACAACAAGTTTCATGATTTCTTCAAGGAGAACATCGAACATTTCAAGGATCTGAAGGTCCAGTGGGCCGACAGGAACACTGTGAACTTCGGATATGTCCCTACAAGGATGGAGCCTACAAGAAAACAATACGATTATGATAAATACAGTGTCCTTTTGGGACTTTCCGGATATGATAAGGAAATGGGCGTATTGACCCTGTCAAAAATGGGGCATATCTCCCGCAACGGCATCGAAAAAAGCGTCTTCGGAAAGGTGACCAAGGGCAGGCACATATTGGACCTGCTGGGAACCAATGACAAGATAAAGGACATAAGGGAAGTTGAGGTCAGATCGGAACAATATGAATACGAGGTCGTCACAGATGATGCCACTATCAAGGAAAACGACAACATAATAACAAAAACTGTGATAGATGTCTTTGAACAATGCCCCTTTGCAGTTGAACACCTTCTTTTCCTGATCAGGGACGGGGTGTTGGCAATAGATAAGAAGAACATAACATACTGCAGGAACGACAAGCTTCAAGGCGTGTCATTGCCGCAAGAATCAAGCCTTGAGAGGAAAAGGGGAAGCATAAGTGTCAGGAACGCGGGCAAGGGAAAAGGATCTGTATTCATCTATTTCAGGGACGCGATAGAGGACAAGAGTCACTCGGTGGCGGGCAACATCATCAACGGACTAGAACTTCCAATGAACCTCAAGCCAGGCCAAAGGTTCAAGATCGAGTCGAAGACCGAGAGACTGAACACTTTGGGATTGGAACAGATCGAGGCAGAGAAGATCACGAAGAGGATAGGCATTGGCCATGAGAGGATTGGCGATACGGACGACAACGCCATAATAATCGAGCAAGACCCAGAGATAACCATGGATGCGAAGAAGAACAAGAAGATAGTGACAAAGGGTATCGATCCCAACATGGTCTTCAAGATAAGGCTTTTCGAGGACAAGGCGCCGAACAGCACTAAATACTTCAAGACGATCACTGGGCTCACCACCAGGCAGCTTGGCAGCCTCGATGTTCTCGTGGCCCACGAAGACCTTGACATGATAATGTTCAAGGGAGACCAAAAGATGGCCGGAGAACTGGCGCCCGAGAACGCGCCAAGCAACGGCAGCAAGAAAGGCAGGATAGGGATCACGAACATGGCCTCAAGGCAAAGGGGCATCATCGGGGTGAGATTCAACGACAGTGAGGAGTATGGGCCCACAGGGGAGGACATGTACCATACCAACTGTGTAGGGGAAGTAATCAACTTCGAAAAACTTCGTGATATCAAGGAAGGGGACACGATATATCTCACTTTTGAGTAGTATTATCTTTTTGTATTTCCACTATCGCCAAACAGGTATGTCATCAAATCAAAATATGGTCAAAATGGGAATAGTTTTTTCCATTAGAATTCCCTTTTCATCAATATTTGAATCACATATGGGGAAAAATACGATGTATGAAAATATGTTATATGTTTATTATAATGAATATAATTTATAATTATATAATATTCTGAATAATAATTTATAATTCAGGTAAAAATAGATGTTATGTATTTTAAGATATACTATTGTCCCATATCTGATATAATCGTCAAGTCCATAAAAAAACAATATGATGTCAAAAATAAAGTATTATCATATATTTATAAATGATATTATAACTTAGTATATATAAATATAAATAATAATATAATATATTTTAATACACTGGAAAAAGTTTATAAATAAACAATATATCGTATTATTGTGTCTTGTTAGAAAATAATTTTTTTTCTTTCAGGCAACGAATATAGGAGGGAAATTTTGATGCTAAAGTATCAAGATAAGATAGATCTATATGACAACAGGGGCAAGCTCATTGAGTCGGATGTTCCCTTAGAAGCAATCAGCCCTCTTAAGAACCCTGCGATAAAGAAAATCATATCGCTGGTTCAGAGAGCTGTTGCGGTGGATCTAGAGGCCATACAGAAGTCACTGGCCAAAGCCAAGTTCGGAAAGCACTTCCAAATCTTGGGAAGGGGCATTGAGCTCCCTATCGTTGACAACGCGGTATCCATAAAGAACAGGGTCTGCGACATAGTCAAGGTCGATGAGGGTGATGACTGCACAGTCGAGCTCATATCAAACAACAAGAGATTGCTCGTCCAGGTTCCGTCGGCAAGGATACAGGCAGAGTACTCCGCCGGCCTGACGGCCGCCGCCTCGGCAGTGGTGCAGGCGATCATCGAGGAGTTCAACGTGCCGATCTTCGATGCGGACCTCGTGAAGGCGGCAGTGTGGGGAAGCTACCCGCAGACCGTCGACATGGCGAACGCGAACATCAAGACCATCCTCGATGTGCCTCAGAAGAACGAGGGTCTCGGATACGCTCTCAGGAACATCATGGTGAACCACATCGTGGCGATCACCGACAAGAGGGCGATGGACGCGGCGGCCCTTTCGGCAATATTCGAGCAGACCGCCATGTTCGAGATGGGCGACGCCATCGGGCTCTTCGAGAGACAGCACCTGCTGGGTCTCGCATACGAGGGCCTCAACGCGAACAACCTCGTGATGAACATCGTGAAGGAGAACGGAAAGACGGGTACAATAGGCACATGTATCGAGTCCATGGTGGAGCGCGCCATCGAGGACAAGGTGATATATGTCGAGAAGACCATGCCTTCCGGCTACAAGCTGTACAACACGAAGGACACGGCCATGTGGAACGCCTACGCTTCCGCGGGAATGATGGCCGCATGCATGGTGAACTGCGGCGCTATCAGAGGCGCGCAGGCTGTGCCGTCCACCATCCTGTACTACAACGACCTCATCGAGCACGAGACAGGTCTGCCGGGCGTTGACTTCGGCAGGGCCCAGGGTACCGTGGTCGGTATGTCGTTCTTCAGCCACTCCATATACGGTGGCGGAGGTCCAGGTATCTTCAACGGGAACCACGTCGTGACAAGGCACTCCAAGGGATACGTGATCCCGGCGATCGCGGCTGCCATGGCGCTGGACGCGGGGACGCAGATGTTCTCACCTGAGATGACATCGGGTCTCTTCAAAGAGGTATTGTCAAGGATACCGGAGTTCAACCAGCCATTGAAGCACGTCGCAGATGCGGCAATACAGATAAAGGGAGGCCTCTAAGCAAGTGATCCCTATGAAGGCAAAACCCGAGTTACAAATATTCCCCTTAAGACTAATGTCTGAAAGGACTATCAAACCCATGGTCGACGAACTTGAAGCCCTGGAATATGTGAGCAACATTGGTTGCAGGGGATTCAGCACAACAGACAATGAGGAATACAAGGTAGGTTGGATCTGGATAGAGATCGAATCAGACGAAGAAGAAATAGTCTCTCAGATTGAGGATATTTGTGACAGATACCTATCTTTCGGATATGATCTCCAAAAAGGGAGATTCACAAAATATCGGGTTACTACTTCGGATCATTTAAGAGGACTTGTTAAGGAGGAATGATGATAATGGCATATAAGGCACAATTTGCTCCCGGCAGCTCGATCATCTCTAAGAACAGGAGAAAGTACATGGACCCGGACTACCAGCTAAAGAAGCTGAGGTCGCTGTCCGATGAGGACATAGTCCTTGTTCTTGGGCACAGGGCGCCTGGAGAGGATTTCAAGAGCGTTCACCCGCCGCTTGAGGAGATGGGGGAGCCGGATTGCATTATTCGAGAGCTTGTCGAGCCCACAGAGGGTGCAAAGGCAGGGGACAGGATAAGGTACGTCCAGTTCACAGACTCCGTATACTCTGCACCCATCACGCCGTACCAGAGGGCCTGGGCGTACTGTCACAGGTACAGGGGCATCGACACGGGTACTCTTTCGGGCAGGCAGATCATAGAGGCCCGTGAGAGGGACGTCGAGAAGATATCCAAGGAACTCATCGAGACCGAGATCTTCGACCCCGCCAGGACTGGTATAAGAGGTAGGACGGTCCACGGCCACGCCGTAAGGCTGGACGAGAACGGCCTCATGTTCGATGCGATGAGGAGGTACATATACGACGCCACGTCCGGAGAGGTCAAGTACGTCAAGAACATGGTGGGGGAGCCCATCGACAGGCCCGTGTCCGTCGGAAAGCCGATGGCCGACGCTGAGCTCGAGAAGATGACGACCATGTTCAGGGGAGATGGGGTCTCCATCAACGATGACCAGGAGGTCATAGACGTTGTGAACTCCGTTCACTGGGGAAGGACCTTCGGTGGATTCAAGAGTGTGAACAGGGATGGTGAGTAAGATGGAGAGCAGAAAGTTATACATAAAGTCCATGGAGAAAAAGTTCAAGGAAAAGCCTGACGACAGGAAGACCGAGTTCTACAACTATGGCACATGGAGACAGTCAAAGAGGAAGACCGCCTACGTCGAGGCCGCAAAGAAGATCGAGGCCGAGAGAGGCATACCCGGATACAACCCGGACGTGGGTCTCGCACAGGGCCAGAGGCTGCTCATGCCATACCAGCTCAACCACACAGACTACATAGTCGACATGGACGACCTCCACTTCATGAACAACGCTGCGATGCAGCAGATATGGGACGACATGAGGAGGACCGTCATCGTCGGTATGGACATGGCTCACAACATCTTGGAGAAGAGATTGGGTAAGGAGGTCACTCCTGAGACGATCAACCACTACATGGAACTGATAAACCACGCAATGCCTGGTGGCGCAGTCATCCAGGAGCACATGTGCGAGGTGAATCCAGAGATCGCATCCGACTGTTACGTGAAGTTCTTCACCGGTGACGACGAGCTCGCGGACCAGATCGACAAGAGGTTCCTCATAGACATCAACAAGAACTTCCCGGAGGACCAGGCCGAGGCAATAAAGAACGCCATAGGCAAGTCATCCTACCAGGTGGTCAGGGTCCCGACGCTCGTCGGTCGTGTCTGTGACGGTGGTACGATCTCAAGATGGTCAGGTATGCAGATAGGTATGACTATGATGGGCGCCTACAACATGGCTGCCGGTGAAGCTGCAACTGCAGACTTCTCATACGCCGCAAAGCACGCATCCGTCATTGAGATGTCATCCTTCATGCCCGTTAGGAGGGCACGTGGTTCAAACGAACCCGGAGGTATGCCTTTCGGTGTTCTCGCAGACTGTGTACAGTCCAGCCGTCTCTACCCGGATGACCCAGGTAGGCACACATTGGAAGTCATCGCTGCCGGCGCAGTTGTATACGACCAGATATACCTTGGTTCATACATGAGCGGTGGTGTGGGATTCACCCAGTATGCTTCAGCAACATACACCGACAACATCCTTGAGGACTTCGTATACTACGGTATAGACTACATCAAGGACAAGTACGGAGACTTCTGCACCGTGGAGCCAACAGTTGCGAACATCGAGAAGATCTCGACAGACATCGCTGTGTACTGTCTTGAGACCTATGAGAACTACCCGACCGTCATGGAGTCACACTTCGGTGGCAGCCAGAGGGCAGCTTGCATATCCGCCGCTTCAGGATGTGCGACAGCAATGGCAACAGGATCCGCAACAGCAGGTATCAACGCATGGTACCAGTCCCAGCTCCTGCACAAGGAAGAGATGGGCAGGCTTGGATTCTACGGATACGACCTGCAGGACCAGTGCGGTTCATCCAACTCATTCTCATTCAGGTCAGACGAGGGTCTGCCATTCGAGATGAGAGGTCCGAACTATCCAAACTACGCCATGAACGTAGGTCACATGTCCGCATACTCTGGTATAGCAACAGCCCCACACGCAGCCCGTGGAGATGCCTGGACTCTGTCCCCACTGATCAAGGTGGCATTCTCCGACAACTCACTCATCTTTGACTTCGGTCATGTGGTAGAGTGCTACGGTAAGGGTGCGATGAGGGAGTTCGTGCCGGCCGGAGAAAGGGACGCAATAACCCCATAAAGAGATTCTTTTATCTCTTTTCTTTTTCATTATTTTTTCTAACCAAAAAACTTAAATATCTCTATTCTTTAGAGCAAAGCTATATAAATTATTAATTTCTAGAATTAGTTCAGTATCTAATGATCATATCCCGGAAGGTTCAAAGATGCATAAGAGAAGTTTTATGATTGCAACCACTGCCATCGTGCTCTTTTTGGCTAATCTGTTGCCAATCACATCAGATGATGGACTTTCCAAGGACTTTTTTATCGACCCATATACCGGCCAGAGCAACTGTATAATAATAGTTGGAGAAAACGCGGCCGCATCCGATGCGATGTCGGCGGCCTGGATTGCCGCACAGATCGGGACCATGTCCTACTATGAAGAGTCAACGGAGACATATTACTACAACGAGCTGGTCTATTACGCCAATGACGGGACATACAACAAGATGAACACAGATACAGGGGTAGGGAACGACGATGCGGGGATATACATCGATCAAGCCTCCATCGACACGACCGCAAAGGCGGTTCTGCCATTCCAAGACGATGATGCTCCATTCTGGAACTACGACATTTATGTTGATTCCTTCACTGATTTTGGTGAGGACTCCATCAATTGGCTCGTTGACACGGGATTTTCGTACGAGAGCATCACAGCGGACCTATCCGTCAGGGATGTCAACGAATATCAGGAAACTGTCATTTTAAGCAATCCCGCAACAAAACAAAGGAGCGCGACCCTCGATGATTTTGATCTTGAGGAGTCACAGTCTTATCCGTCCATCTACCCAAGGCTGTACTGGGGACTAGAGGGGGATTACGACCCATTGGGCGGGTTGGAGTATAGGGTCATAGTATATGGCATGACAGGGGCTTTGGATGCACAGGGAACGCAAGGTATGATAATCAATGAAGACTTCATGCTGATAGACAGGAATGGGCTTGTCGAAGATCTCTACAGGACAGGGACTGAGGTATACTTCATAGGCGAAAGCTACAGCGCATTGGAATTTGGGACAGATGAGGATGGATACGATTATATGTTGTACGGCATACCGCTATGGTATCAAAAGGAATACAACGCTGGAAATACCTTTCTTTTCGAAAACGGTTGGAGCATCAATGTCAAGAAGATAGATATATACAACACTTCGGTCGAACTGAGATTGATAAATCCAGAAGGCATTGCAAGTGATTATCCGATAGACATGGGCGATTCGATAACTGTGAAGGAGGAGGTCCTTCCCGGGGTGTCCCCGACCATCCTTAGCATCGAGGTCGACAAAATCACCCTGAAGGACAGTCCGACCGTCAGCCTTACCATCTACTCGCTCAGCGAATACGGCCATATCAGGGAGACGATATACGGTTACGACGAACCCTACATATCGAGTGTGGACCTTGAATGGCATCTTGACATAGTGCCAGCAGATGATGTGCAGGAACTTGACGTTGACAACGATGTGGCATTGTACGAATCTGGGAATCCCAGCTATGATCTATCAGACAGCCTTATGGTCCTCTCATCCGAGGTAGAGGAAGGGGTATCAGTGCCCTATCTCGAACTCTGGTTGGCAACCCCCATAGAGGTTGACGATGGAAACATATTCCTTGGTCTCCTTGTGGATGGCGATGAGTATTTCCATATAGACATAAGCGACAGGTACAACGGGGATCTGATCATCGACGACTACATAAAGGTCGGCAGGACCACCAAGGAAACCTATCTGGAGCGCAACTACGTTGATATCGACAACGCGTCATTGGTCATAAGGGACATCGAGATGACCGTGGACATAAAGAGCAACTATAATCTCATCCTTGTGGGGGGACCGGTCGTGAACAGCCTCGTGAACGAGCTCATAACTCTTGGCGTCACCACCCTTGACACATGGGCAACGTCGCCAGGCGAATACATACTTTATGAAGATGCTTTCATCAATGGCAAGGATGTCATCGTCGTTGCGGGCAAGGACAGGGAATCAACGAACAAGGCGGCCAAATCCTTGCTGGATTACCTAACTAATTTATAATCATGGGGATATGTAAAGATAAATGCATATTTTCAGATATTAAATCTTTATAACGTATATCATCTATCTAAATAACTATTATAAACAGAATATACTACAGATATTCCATTGAAATAACCATTTCAGATGAAAAAATTAAAAAAACCATTTTCCCCATGTTAATCATGACACCCAACGTTCACAAGGATGATGTGATAGGCATTGTCGGAGTGGGTTATGTAGGACTGCCACTCGCCATGTGCTTTGCGGAGAGGTATATGGTGATAGGTTACGATATATCCCAAGAGAAGATAGGCGCGCTCAATGAGGGAAGGTCCTACATAGATGACGTGCCCGACGAACTATTGAACAAATATCTCAACAAGTCTTTCTTCGCCACGACTGACAAGGATGACCTTAAGCAGTGCAATTACATAATGATAGCCGTACCTACCCCGATAGACAAGAACAGGAAACCGGACCTGGGGCCTGTCATAGGTTCCACAAGGACGGTCTCATCGATATTGCAGAAGGGACAGACGGTGATATTGGAATCGACAACATATCCTGGAACTGTCGAGGAGGTCATGGCCCCCATACTCGAAGAGGGCGGCATGAGGGCCGGGAAGGACTTCTTCTTGGCATATTCCCCGGAAAGGATCGATCCCGGGAACAAGAAGAACACCATATACAACACTCCGAAGATAGTGGGGGGGTGTGACGAAGACACGACCCAGAGGGTGTATGAGATTTATCAGAGCGTGATATCCGCACCCATCAAGAAGGTAAGCAACATAAAGACCGCAGAGGCCACTAAGATATTTGAGAATGTGTTTCGGGCCGTTAACATAGCCCTGGTGAACGAACTGTCGATAATATTCGACAACATGGGGATAAATACATGGGAGGTCATAGATGCTGCCTCCACGAAGCCCATGGGCTTCATGGCACATTATCCGGGTGTCGGTGTCGGGGGGCACTGCATCCCTGTGGACCCGTATTACCTTTCCTATAAGGCAAAAAAGATCGGCCATAGGACAAGATTCATAGAACTCGCGGGCGAGATCAATCACTACATGCCCATCCATATCGCATATCTTACGCTCGATACCATGACCAGGAGCGGCATCAGGCCCGAGGACTCCAAGATAACGGTGCTCGGCGTGGCCTACAAGCCAAACACGAACGACACGAGGGACTCGCCATCGATCGACCTCATAGAGCAACTCAAGGAAGAGGCGTTCGAGGTAAGGTACTACGACCCGTTCGTGCCCCTGTTGAGACTTGAAGATGGCGACATGCATGGGTGCAGGACGCTTGAGGAGGCATTGGACAGCGACTGTGTAGTGCTTGCCGTGCCCCATGACATGTTCAGCAATGCCACATTTGAACAAAAGATCCAACAGTCGTCAGTGAAGGTTGTGATAGATTGCAAAAATATATTAAATGGGGATCTGATGGACGGCAAGATATACAAAAGTATAGGGAACGGTAGGAGAATATGAAAATAATGACGGTGGTCGGGGCAAGGCCAAACTTCGTCAAGATAGCGCCCCTTGTGAATGAGATGAAGAGAAGGAACATCAATTACGACATAGTGCACACTGGCCAGCACTATGACAAGGAAATGTCAAAGGATTTCTTCGATCAACTGGAGATACCGGACCCTAACATATATCTCGGGGTAGGATCGGGGACCCATGGGGTACAGACCGGAAAGACCATGATGAAGATAGAAGAGGTCCTTATGCAAACGGAGTACGACATGGTCATGGTGGTGGGGGATGTGAACTCCACCCTTGCCGCGGCGATCGCCGCTGTGAAACTTCAGGTGCCTGTGGGCCACATCGAGGCGGGATACCGTTCCATGGACATGCAGATGCCGGAAGAGGTAAACAGGGTGCTTGTCGACAGGGTGTCG
>Ga0116164_10003023_pt1 | contig 11699 bp, 9 predicted proteins | sample AD_UKC109_MetaG_FD_89888 | JGI IMG/M metagenome (GOLD analysis project Ga0116164, IMG submission 89888) | Active sludge microbial communities of municipal wastewater-treating anaerobic digesters from Hong Kong - AD_UKC109_MetaG | ecosystem: Engineered > Bioreactor > Anaerobic > Digestate... | reverse complement strand
CGCACAGATACCCCTCCATGCCGGGAATCAGCTTGATTTTATGCTGTTTTGCGGCGGCGAACGCGGCGGGGTAGGCCTGGGTTACGCCGTGGTCGGTGACCGCGACGGCGGGATGCCCCCACGCGGCGGCCTGCGCGATCAGCGAGGCGGCGTCGGCCGTGGCGTCCATGGCGGACATCGTGGTGTGCAGGTGCAGCTCCACGCGTTTTTTGCCTTCGGGGGCCGTGTCCTGCCGCTGGACGGTTGGCATAATCTGCAGATCGCGGATATTGACGGAAATTTCGTCCAGATAGCCGTCCATCTTGCACTCGCCGCGCAACCGCGCGCGTACGCCGCGCCGTATCTTCGCCGCCTGTTTGTTGATCTTTTCCTTCTGGGCGCGGGTGGGCGCTTCGTCCGAACGCCGGTTTTTATAGTTGAAAAACGCCTTACAGAAAACCGTGGAGGTATCGTCGCCAAGCGCGAAGGAAAGAAGCGCGGTCTCCCCGCCCTTGAGCTCCCGGAACGCCGGGGTGTTGGCGACCGTGCCTTCGATGACCACCACGCCGCTTTCCTCGTTCAGGCTTTCGATCGGCACGGGTTTTTCGGCGATTGTCCTTCCCTTGATTGCAGCGCCGCTTCTTTTCGCCCGCGCGGGTTTCGCTTTGGCCGGTTTTACGGGTTCCGGGGGCGGATCGATCGTGGGATCGTCCGCCGCCGCCGCGGTATGCGGGTTCCCTTCGCGGTCTTGTGCGTGTTGCTCTTGCCTGCGCGCGTCCGCGTCGGCGCGCATGCGCTCCACCCAACGCTCGCGCTCGCCGCATTTTTCAAGCCGCACGGGCATGCGCAGGCGGAAGATATCCCACACGGCCTGGGACAATTTTTCATCCAGCTTGTTGCGCTTGAAGAAGTTCACGGCAAAATCATCCGGGCATACAAGCATTATCTGCCCGTCCGCAACGCTCCAGCCCACGTCGTCCAGCCAGGTTTTGATCGCAGGGCTCTGCCGGCGCAAAAACGCCTTGAGCACGGGCGTGTATTTGACGATATCTAAAAGAAAATCGTCCTTAAGATGCGGGGAGGCGACGCGCAGCGCGATCCGCATGTCCGGGAACAGCGAAGAAAGCCGCTGTTCCAGCTTCAAATATGCGCGCTCGTCCACCAGCGCGTCGGACAGGAGGCTGAAATACGCCTTGTTGTCCGCCGCGCGGAAGAGCACGCGCTCAATCGTCAGCTTGCCCATAAGCTCGGGCAGCGATTTTTCCAGGGTGCTAATCAATTCGGCTTTGTTCAAGTTGCATACTCCTGACGCGCTTGATCAAGATGTCCGCAAGGTCGCCTTCCACGGGTTCGGGCGGCCTGCCTTTTTGAAAGATCACGCCCTTGCCCCTCCCGCCGCCAGCCAGCCCGATATCGGCTTCCTTCGCCTCGCCGGGGCCGTTGACCACGCAGCCCATCACCGCGACGGTGAGCGGCGTTTTGATATCCGCAAGCTCCTTTTGCACGCGGGAGGCGATGCCTTCCACGTCGATTTGCGTGCGCCCGCAGGTGGGGCAGGATACCAGCCGGATGCCCGTTTTGCGCAGGCCGCAGGCCTTGAGGATGGCAATGCCCGCCGCGACCTCCGGCACGGGGTCGCCGGTGAGGGACACGCGGATGGTGTCGCCGATGCCCATAAGCAAAAGGCTTCCGATGCCGACCGCGCTTTTCACGTTGCCCTCGCCGGGCAGCCCCGCCTCGGTCACGCCCAGGTGCAGCGGGTAATCGCAGGCTTTGGAAACCAGTTGGTTTGCAAGCACGGTCAGCGGCGCGTCCGACGCCTTGAGGCTTAAAATGATATCGGTAAAGCCCGCTTTTTCAAGCATTGCCGCGTGTTTGAGCGCGCTTTCGGCCATGCCCTCGGCGGTGACGCCGCCGTACTTGCGCAGGATTTCCTTTTCAATCGACCCCGAGTTCACCCCGACGCGGATGGGCGCGCCATGCGCCTTTGCGCAATCGGCCACGAGCCTGACCTTCGCTTCCGAGCCGATATTGCCGGGGTTGATGCGCACCTTCGCCGCGCCGCGTTCCAAGGCGCCGACTGCCAGATCGGCGCGGAAATGGATGTCGGCAACGACTGGAACGGGCGCGGCTTTACAAATCGTTTCAAACGCGGGCAGGCAGTTGTCGTCGTACACGCTGACGCGCACAATGTCCGCCCCGGCGGCAGCGAGCGCGCGGATCTGCATCAAAGTCGCCTGCGCGTCCCGCGTGTCGGTATTGGTCATCGACTGCACGGATACCTTCGCGCCGCCGCCGATAGGCACGCCGCCGATCTTCATCAATCGGGTCATCCAATTCGTCTCCTTGTTGGGGCAAATCCGGCAGGGATTTCGCTCCGATGGATGCCATTATAGTACCATGATTTACAAAGAATGAAAACCGCCTGAGAGGGTATCGGCAGGAGTTATACGCGTAAAAACAGAAATACACTTCGATGTAAATTATCGAAGGCACACATGCATACCGAACCCGCCGCCAAGCGGCGAAACGCTTTTGTAATCAGCGTTTGCCATCATCAGGAGGAACCATCTTGAGCGAATTTCTGGTCCCTTTGGACAACCGGCGCGCGCAGGACATGCTGCGGGAGCTGGGATTTTATACCGCGTACTCCAAAAAGGGCGCGGAGAAAGTAAAGGAACTTCTGCGCGCGCGCTACCCCAAGCTCTTTGAGCGCATGGAGGAACGCCCGTTTGAGCACGGCGCGTTCACCCTGGAGATGGCGGGCGCGGGCAACGCCGACCCGCTGTTGTTCGTGTCGCACCTGGACAGCCTGTCGTGCAAGACCTGTTTGAACGGCAGCCCGGCGGTGCCGCTGCAGCGCGCGCACCTCATCGCGCTGCTGGAGGCGCTGGACGCGCTGATCTCCGAGGGTTACCGCCCGGGCGGAGAGCTGATCCTCGCGCTGTCCATGGACGGGCTTTCGGGCGGCACGGGCGCGAAGTCCGTAGCGCAATACCTGCGCCACCGCAAGATCTCCCCCTGTTTTGTGCTGGACCACGGCGGCTATGTGACGGACGCGGCGTTCCGCCGCTTCCTGCCCGCGGGCGCGCCGCTGGCGCTGATCGGCATCACCGAAAAAGGGCAGCTGGAGGGACATATCGACGCGACCGAGACCCCGGAGGATTCCATGGGCTCGGCGCTCAATACCCTGTTTAAAAACGGGGCCTGGCTTTCCCGCCACGAAACGCGCGACGAGCTGTGCACGGCCAGCGAGATGATGCTCAAAACCCTGGCCGCGTCCGCGCCGGCGCGCTACCGCCTGCCGCTAAAGTATCCAAGGTTTTTCTTTTCCGTGCTGCGGGTACGCTGGCGCCGGCGCGCGATTATGGCGCAGTTCTTCAAAAGCCAGCTGACCATTACCGCCATACACACCAAGGGCGAGCCTTCGCGGCCGCCGGTTTCGGCGTCGCTGGGGTTTTCGCTGGCCACGGTGCCGGGCAAGCGCAAGCTCAACTGGTGGCAGGCGCGGCTGCTGAAAAACACCTGCCGCAGCGGCGGGAAGCTCGCCGTAACCGTGGAAAACGAGCACTCCCCGATCAGCAGCGTGAGCCATCCCGCGTGGGCCGCGCTGGAGACCGCCATCGAGATTTTGTTTGACCGCGCGGTGATCGCGCCGTGCCTGTCGCCGCATGTGACGGACGGGCGCTTTTACGCGCCGCTCGGTGGCAACGTGTACCGCTTTTCGCCCTTCCTGCTCACCGCCCAGCAGGCGCTGCGCGGCGAGTGCGCCATTGATGAAACAACAATGCAAACCGCCGTGCAGTTCTTCCGGCAGATGCTGTCAGTTTAAAGCAAGCTCCTCCACCATCCCACACCCATTGCCGGATATATTTCCGTGATCTTGCGCCTGCGAAGCTCTCGACGTAGCGCTGCTACTACATCGAGCCCCACAGGCACAATCTCATCGGAAATTTACCTCGGCACTGTGCGTGTTCCGGCGGTATCGCTTGCTTTGTGGGATTCTTCATTATTGAATTTTTCAAGTTACGGAGGCACAGATTTTTGATCGGCATTGTCTATCTTCTCCTCTTCATCACCGGCGGCATTTTTATCGCCCGGTTCTGGCTGCCGGGGCGGCGGGCGGTGGTGCGCTGGTACCTGGGCGCGGCCATCGGCGTGCTGCTTACCATGTGGCTGCCCGCGCTGTGGGCGTACGCGGTGAATTTTTCGCTGCCGGCGCACGGGCTGGCGGCGGGCACGCTGTGCCTGCTGGTGCTCGGCGCGTATTTCACGCGGGATAAGGCCGCGCCGCTTAAATTTTCCGGACAGGATAAAAAGAACATCAAGCTGCTGCTCATCCTCGCCCTGCCGCTGACGATATTGGCCGGGTATCTTTCCTATACGCATTCCATCCGCCTTGCGGCGGACGGCACATACCACGTAGGGCAAAGTACCTACGGGGATCTGTCGCTGCATCTGGCGATCGCCACCTCGGCGGTGAACGCGAGCTTCCCGCTGCAAAACAGCCTGCTGCTGGGATCGGCGCTTGCCTACCCGTACCTGTCGGATACCATCGCAACCTCCATGCTGATGATGGGCATGGGGCTGCCGGCGGCGATGGCGTTTACCGGCACGCTGTTTTGCGCGATGGCGTTTTCCGGCTACGTGCTGCTGGCAACAGAGCTTTGCCGCAAGCGCGGCGCGGCGGCGCTGGCGGCGCTGCTGCTGTTTTTAAACGGCGGGCTCGGGTTTTTCTACACGCTTTCGGGCACCGTGGAAGACGGCGTAACAACCACGCTTTGGGACAACCTGCGCACCGTCATGACCGGCTACTACAAGACCCCCACCAACCAGCCCGATCCCTACAACCTGCGCTGGGTGAACATCATCTGCGATATGCTCATCCCGCAGCGCAGCTTCGCGGGCGGATGGGCCATGCTGATGCCGATTTTTCTGCTGATCCTGCCGCCGATAACAAAAAAGCGCCGGATTACGGCTCCTCACCCCGATGAAAAGCCAATGGGATGCTCGAAGGGTCGCGACCCTTCGAATGACAATCCGAAGTCAGCGACATGCGCGGTGACTTCGGAAGCCTTGCAGGGCAAGGCTTCCTTACGCCAAAGGCTGGCCGTGAGCGCGCAAAGCGCGGGAACAAGCCTTTGGCGCAAACTCGGAAAAGCGACATTGGCGCTTTTCCGAAACACAAACGCGCCACGCGCGTTTGTGTTAGCAGGCGTGATGGCGGGCGGCATGCCGCTGTTGCATACGCACAGCTTTCTGGCGCTGGGGCTTGCAAGCATTGGCTTTTGCGGCTACGCGGTGGTCGAAGCCAAAAAAGGCGAACGCTTCAAGGCGTTCAAGCCGTTTTTGTGGTTCGGCGGCATCGCGGTGCTGCTCGCCGCGCCGCAGTTATTCAGCCTCACCTTCGTGCAGGCCACCGGGTCGGACCATTTCCTGCGCTTTCAGTTCAACTGGTGCAACAACCGCGGCGGAAACGGGCTGGTGGAGCCGTATTTCTGGTTCTACATCAAAAACATCGGAATCCCCTATATTCTGATTATCCTCGCGTTGTTCCAAAGCAAGCGCAAAGCCCCCGGTTCTGTACGCCAGTACCGGCTGATCGCGGTCGGCGCGTTTTTGATCTTGCTGGTCGCGGAGTTTATCGTGTTCCAGCCCAACGAGTACGACAACAACAAGCTGATTTACGTGTGGTTTTTACTGCTGCTGCCCATGGCCACCGATTACCTGGTGACGCTGTATGAGAAGCTCCGGGGCGTCGGCGGGCGGCGCATCCTCGCCGTGCTGGTGTTGATCGCCTGCTTCCTCTCGGCGGGGCTGACAGTGGCGCGCGAGTGCGTGAGCGATTACCAGGCGTATACCGCCGAAGATATTGAGGCGGCGGAATACATCCGCGAAAACACCCCGGAGCACTGCGTATTCATTACCGGCACCCAGCACCTAAACCCCGCCGCGTCGCTGGCCGGGCGCACGATTTACTGCGGCGCGAGCCTGTACCTGTATTACCATGGCTACTCCACCACCGATCGCCAAGCGGCGCTGAAACTCTTTTACGAAAATCCCGCGGAGAACCTGACGCTGCTTAATGAAAACGGCGTTTCCTACGTCTACGTGAGCAGCTGGGAGCGTTCCTCCTACGCCGTGGACGAAGCGACGCTTGACAGCCTGTTTGACCGCGTGTACGAAAGCGGCAGCGGCAGCACCGTGATCTGGGCCGTCGGGGACACAGACCAATGAACCGCTTTTTACGCTACTCGCTAGAGAAACGGCGGAAAATCCGCGCCGTGCTGATGCTTTCCGGCGGGATCGCGCAGAAAAACGTGACCGTGCTCTCCCTCACAGAAACGCAGGCCACGCTGAAACTCGGCGCGAAAAAAACGCCGGTGGTTGTTGAGCTTGCCGACATCCTAAGCTGCGATTACGCGCGCGGCGACCACGGGGAGGAGTAATGTCAGTTACAAAATGAGGAATTAGGAATGAGGAGTGGGGAAGTTCCTTGAATTAGGAATGAGGAATGAGGAATGAGGAATGGTTGAAAGATTGCTCCGCAATCTGCTGATTTCAATTCCGTTTAGAGTAATCCAATATCACAAAGCATTGCTGATATAAAATCGTTTCATAAAGAAATATCAATTCATTCGGTTGCGTAAGCAACCGTACCGCCATTCCTCATTCCTCATTCCTCATTCCTCATTCCTCATTATCCTTGCGCAACCTGTGGTTGCATTTCTTTTCCGTTTGGCAAGCGCGGGTTGGTGGATATACCCGCTGAAATCCGTATACTCAAACTGCATCGATGCGAATGAGGCCTCTGAATAAAGATCGGAGGAAATAACATGAACTTTGCAAGCAATCTGCAAACGCTTCGAAAAACGCACGGCAACCTGTCGCAGGAAGCGCTGGCGGACAAGCTGGACGTGTCCCGCCAGACGGTATCCAAGTGGGAATCGGGCGCGGCGTACCCGGAGGTGGACAAGCTGGTCGCCCTGGCCGAGTTCTTCCATTGCACGCTGGACCAGCTGCTGCGCGAGGACCTGAACGCCGGGCATAACGCCCTTTCGCCCGTGGAGATCGTAAAGCTTCCCCGCTTCCGCATGGCGCAGTACGCGGTGATTTCGGGCGCGCCGGAGGACGACTCAATCGCGCACATGCAACTGTGGGCGAAAAAAATGGGGCTGGCCGATTATAAAATGATCGGCTGCGACTTGCCGATTCTCAGCGTCGAACAGCAGACCGTGTACGGCCTGCGCGGGTACATGAGCGCGGTGATATTACCCGACGGCGCGAAATGCGAAGGCGCGCGCGAGGCGTGGCAGGAAACAAACAAGTACGCCCGCATCACCATCCGCGAGCCGTTCCGCGCGGCGTTTGAGCTGATTCCCAGGGGCTACAAGACGATTCAAAAACATATCAAAGATCATGGAATCCGCCATACGCACGGCGACGAAACCCAGCTGTGCTGCTTTGAGTATGTGTACGAGAAAGACGGCATAACATTCATGGACGTGTACATTGCCGTGGATATGCTGACGCCAGGCGGGGAGAAAACCGTTACACTCTGACGCAAAACAAACCTTTTTAGGCGAATACAAATAGGCGGGGTGTATCCCCGCTTATTTGTATTCGCACAATCCTACCGCCACTCCGGCACGGCATCCAGCGCAGTCCTTGCCTGTTTGCTGAGTTCCTCAAGCCGCTGGGAATCTTCGTAGGATGTGGCGTACATTTTGCCGTCGGCAGTCGTCATGGCGGAATAAATCGCCGTGATTTGATCATTAAGCGCGAAATACGCCTCCATCTCCTCAGATGCCGAGGGAATGCCGTCACCCGCCTGCCAGACGATCGCGTACTCGTCGGGTACGCCTTTGCGGATTTCCGCAAGATTGTTTATATCCGCAGCGGATAGCTGTGTACAGGAATAATTGGCGTTGGGCGTGCTCAGATAATGCGGGATTCGCGTGGTCATGTTGTACACATAGAGGATCTGCTCCCCGTCTTCCTCCACCCAATCAAGATTGATCGCCATATATCGGGAGCTCTCCTGATAATCGATATTGACCGATACCCTTCCGTCGTCAAGCTGCGACAAAAACACATTGTATTGCCCGTGATACACAAACGTCGTAAAGTCGTGCGTCAGGCGCGTCCATGCCCAAAGAACTCCGACCGCCACAAGCGCGCCGATCAGGATGCCGATCGATATGTTGCGCCATAAACGGAAACGGCGTTTTTTTCGCAGCTTATGGGCCGCCGCGTCAAATTCCTTCTGCTCTTTTTCGTTGCTTGCTTTCATGGCAACCGGCAGAGCGTCCTTCATGCCATCGAAATGCTCCCGGCAGGCGGCGCATTCCTCCAGATGCTCGTTTAACAGGGTTTGGCTCTCTTCGCTGGCCGCGCCGTCCAGCACTAGCGGCATCAGGTCGCGGGCGACGTTGCATTCATGTTTCATCATCATCAAACTCCTTCATCCCGTCGGCCAGCTTCTGCCTGGCCCGGTAATAAGTGACGCGCGCCCATGTTTCGCTTTTCCCGAAAAGCTCGCCGATCTGCGCGTGGCTCAGCTCGCAGAAGGTACGCAGGGTGAACACCTCGCGATAGGGTTCTTTCAGCGCGTGAAGCATCCGCTGCGCCGCCATGGCGCGGTCGTTTTCAATAAGGCGTTGCGTGAAATCCGGCGCGCTTGCCTCAGCCGCGCATTCAGCGGAAACGAGCGTTTTCTTCCGCAGGGAGGCCCAGTAGAGCCGCTTGGCGATCCCGCAAAGCCAGGTGGATATCCCGGCGTCGCCCCGGTATCGCTTCCAGCTCCGAAGCGCTTGGTAAAAGGTCTCCTGGGTAAGCTCGTCGGCCAGGTCCGGGTTGCCGCACAAGCGCATGAGAAAGGCGTGGATCATGCCGCCGTATTCCGCGTAAATATCTTTAAGCTCATCCAAACGCTTCACCTCCCGGAATGTACGCACAACGCCTTACACTTAATTGGTGTCTGAATGAAACAGTTTGTTACAGCCGTCCCGTACAGCAGTGTATCACACGCAATGCGTGCGTACAAAATGAAACGGCTGCCATGGGACGTTTGCGCAAAGGGCAGGGAAATAAACGGCAAATGTGGAATCAAAACACGGGAATATCCTCCGCACGCAAAGGAGAACGCCGATGCAGAAGCTCAAAACCCTGTACGCCGAAAAAAAGAACGAGTTCTGGGAACTGGTGCGCTACGTGATCGCAGGCGCGCTGACGACGCTGGTATCGCTGGTTGTGTCCTACGGGCTTTACTTCCTGCTGGCGCTGGGCGGCGCGCCGGAGATGCCCGGGGGCGGGCTTGGGGCGGCCGTCCGGTGGACGGCGGACGTCATCAACTCCGCGACGACCATGCAGGTAACCGTCGGCAACGTGGTTTCCTGGATTGCCGCGGTCATTTTCGCGTTTTGGATCAACCGGGGGATGGTGTTCCGCGTACACTACGCCGACCAAAAATCCCGTTTCAAGGCGTTTTTGCAGTTCGTGTCCGCGCGCGTTGCCACGCTGCTGGTGTTCGAGCTGGGGCTGGCGGCGCTGTTAAGCGTGCTGGGAACGCCCAATATCATCGGGCGGCTCATCGTGCAGGTTTTGGTGATCGTCTTCAATTACGTCGCAAGCAAATTCTGGGTTTTCAAAAAAGGCTGAACCAACGGGAAATTGACCGTTATAAATTCTGTATTGTCCTTCCCACACCTTTCCAATCGGCTGAATTTGCTGTATACTGAATACGAAAAACTGACAAACGTGATTGCAAAGGAGCGTCATCATGTCAAGGAACGGCAAAAAGGCAAGCGAAGAATTTCTATCGGCCCCCTTCGCGCCGCTTGGCCTCATTGTTATGCCAGGCTGCGAGGAAATGGGGGCCAAAGTAAACCAGTGGCTCATGGGCTGGCGCGAACAGCGCGAAGCCATGGAAGACACCCACACTCCGCTTTTCGGCGTATTGGGCGCCGACCGCGAAGACTTTCTCATCGACGTTTCGCTTCCCCGCTTTTCCACGGGCGAAGGCAAAGGCATGATCAAATCCACGGTGCGCGGGTATGATATTTTCATTATTACCGACATCGGCGCATACAACGTAACCTACAACATGTACGGCAAGCCGACCCGCATGTCGCCCGACGACCATTACCAGGACCTCAAGCGCATCATCGCCGCCGTCGGCGGCCGCGCAAAGCGCATCAATATCATCATGCCCATGCTCTACGAAGCCAGGCAGCACCGCCGCACCAACCGCGAAAGCCTGGACTGCGCGCTGGCGCTGCAGGAGCTTGAGAACATGGGCGTAACCAATATCATCACCTTCGACGCGCACGATCCGCGCGTGCAAAACGCCGTGCCGCTGATCGGCTTTGACTCGGTCAAGCCGACCTACCAGCTTTTGAAAGCCCTGATGCGCGAGCAGAAGGACCTGTGGCTGGACAAGCGGCACATGATGATCGTCTCCCCCGACGAGGGCGCGATCGACCGGAATATCTACTACTCCTCCGTGCTGGGGCTGGATATGGGGATTTTCTACAAGCGCCGGGATTATACGCAGGTTATCAACGGGCGCAACCCAATCGTGGCGCACGAATACCTGGGCGACAGCGTGGAGGGCAAGGATATTTTCGTGTCCGACGATATCCTGGCCTCCGGCGAGAGCATGCTGGACCTGGCCAGGGAGCTTAAAAAGCGCAACGCGGCGCGTATCTACGCCGCAGTCTCCTTCCCGCTGTTCACCAACGGCATCGACGAGTACAACGAAGCGTACGAGGACGGCATCATCACCCGCGTAATCTCCACTAACCTCACCTACACGCAACCGGAGCTTAACGACATGGAGTGGTTTTTACAGGCGGATATGTCCAAATACATCTCCTATATCATCGCTTCCATCAACCATGACCGCAGCATCAGCCCGCTGCTAAATCCCTACGACCGCATCCGCCGGCTCGTGGAACGCTACCAGGCCGAACAGGCCAGAAGCGGAATCAGGCTGGCATAGTTTGTACTACAGGAGGCATTGTTTGCTAGCTTTCATTGATGTATCAGGAGATCCGTACAGCAGTCCAATCGAATCTCCTTGGATTGTTATTCATACAATCTGCATTAGGAAGAGAGCCTTGGATTATATCAACAATACCATGCATCGATTAAAACGTGATGTTTTAGGAAACGAAAATATCGAAATTAAATCTACAGATTTAGTGAATAAGAGTACTCTCAATCATCCTGAGCTAAATAAGAACATTTTTCTTCAACAACTCGTAGATACCTGTATAGATTACTGTGATTGTTACCATGCTGCTATTGTTTTTGAAAATACTGGAACAAACAGCAAACCGGATGCGAATAGTTTCCCAAAACATTATCGAGATATCCTGTTTCGTATTGAGGCAATTAGTCGTAAGAACCGCGTCAATGATACCTTAGTAATTATTGATAACAACAAAAGGAAAGTTGACAAATCACTCGCTTTCTCTTTTTCTAATTATATGTATCGAACGGCAAGTAGAGATGTACTACAGAAAGTAATCAGCGTACCGATATTTGCCGATTCTGAGATGACAACCGGTTTGCAAATATCAGATATTACATGTGGGATTATTCGCAACTATTACTACCAAAACCTTCATGAAACCGCACCGTCAAATGGCGAATCGTTATTTCACCAGAAATTGCGGGAATACATGTCATATATCGAACATAGATGTATCAACTAT
>Ga0116164_10003022_pt1 | contig 11699 bp, 12 predicted proteins | sample AD_UKC109_MetaG_FD_89888 | JGI IMG/M metagenome (GOLD analysis project Ga0116164, IMG submission 89888) | Active sludge microbial communities of municipal wastewater-treating anaerobic digesters from Hong Kong - AD_UKC109_MetaG | ecosystem: Engineered > Bioreactor > Anaerobic > Digestate... | reverse complement strand
CCGGAGGCGCCGTTGGAGCGGCCCTGGCGGCATACCACCTTTATTTCGATCGCGATCGGATCGATGCTCCCGGAGATGCCATGCAGGGATCGTTCCTGGGACCATCGTATACCAATCGCGATATTGAACGCATGAAGGCGTCGTACCGCGCCGTTGCAACACGGTACGACGATTTTTCCAAACTCGCCTGCGAAGTTGCCCGCTTGCTCGATGAAGGAAACGTTGTTGGCTGGTTTCAGGGACGGATGGAATTTGGTCCGCGTGCCTTGGGAAACCGGAGCATCCTGGGTGATGCCCGCAATCGCGATATGCAACGAAAGCTGAATCTGAAAATTAAGTACCGGGAAGGATTTCGTCCCTTTGCCCCTTCGGTGTTGGCCGAAGAAAACCGTCGGTATTTCGATCTGGAAACCGATTCTCCCTACATGCTGCTTGTGGCGCAGGTAGCCCGGGAGCATCTGCGGCCACTGCCCGAAAACTACGATCAACTTCCTTTGATGGAGCGACTGTACGTTGTGCGGAGCGCTGTGCCGGCCATTACCCATGTCGACCTTTCGGCCCGGATTCAAACAGTTCACCGCGAAACCAATGAGCGGTACCACGAACTGATTCTTGCTTTCCGGGAACGAACCGGATGTGGCTTGCTCGTCAATACCAGTTTCAATGTTCGGGGCGAACCCATTGTATGCACGCCCGATGATGCTTATCGTTGTTTCATGCGCACCGAAATGGATTACCTGGTCGTTAACGATTACCTGTTTGTAAAGGCCGATCAGCCTTCCTGGCCGGAACACGACGAATGGCGTACGGAATTTAAACCCGATTAATGGGCATATTCACGAAAAGATTAATTTTGGATTCATAAAAAGTTAAAAATACACAATGGATTTTTTTAGAGACTTTTGGAATTACATGAAAGAACGAAAGAAATGGTGGCTGATTCCCACGTTCATCGTTTTATTTTTGTTGGGCTTGCTTATTGTTCTTAGCTCGGGAAGCGCTCTGGCCCCGTTTATTTACACACTTTTTTAACAACGGCGATGAAAAGGGAAAAAGAACTTGAAGCTTTGCTGGTAATCGCCACCGGTTTTTTGGTATTCTATATCCTGAGGGAAAAGGAGTGGATGCTCTATGTTTCCATGGCCATAGGAATTACGGGCATTTTTTTCCGGCCGCTGGCAAACTTGCTTGCACGGGTATGGTACAAGCTGGGGGATTGGTTCGGCTGGGTTGTTTCCAAAGTGGTTCTTTCCCTTCTGTTCTTTTTGTTTTTGGTTCCGTTGGCTTTATTATACCGGATGTTTCATCATGATTCGCTTCGCTTGAAAAAACGTCCCGAATCTATGTGGCTGGAACGAAACCATGTATATACGGCCAGCGATTTGACAAATATCTGGTGATTCTGCTTCATCCGGATCCTTGCATCGGATGCAGCACAAAAATGGAATGTATGAAACGGACGATTGGATTTTCGGTTGCTGTGCTGTTTTTTTTTCTTGCCTTTCTGGTTTTTTACAGCATCGTTAACCCGGTTCTCTTATTTCACGCCCGGCAGTTGGGTTTCAGTATTTCATCGGTTTATCTGAAGGAATATCTGTCCTATCCCGGTGGTCCGGCAGAGTATCTGTCACTATTCCTGTTTCAGTTTCATACCCTTTCGTTTATTGGTTCCCTGGTTTTTTCCCTCCTGGTTTTGTCGCTTGTTTTGCTGTTTCGTTATGGGGTAAGAAACCGTACTCGTATTTCAGCCGATGTGTTGCCCTTTATCCCTATGGTTTTGGCACCGATGCTGTTTGCCACCTATTCGTTGCATCCCTTTTTTCTTGTTGTTCTGCTTATTCCGGCTCTTTTTCTGGCCATTTTCAGGAAACTTGTTGTATCGTCCCGATCCGGTGTGATCCTATTACCGTCGATCATCCTTTTGTCGGCGCTGGTTTATTATGGAGCCGGAGGTTTTGTTTTCCTGGTTTACACCCTATCGGCGATCCTGATGGTCGTTTTTCTTAAACCAAAAAATTTTGGGCCTTCTCTTCTGATACTTGTTGCAACGAATGCACTGCTTCCCCTTATTGCATCCCGCTGGATTTTCTTCATCCACGTACCCGATGCTTTTTTGAAATATGGACCCTACCTCGAAAAAGAAATGCCGGGTATAGAGCCCTATGTTTATGTGTTGTCTCTTCCGTTGGTCGTTCTTTTATCGGGAATATGGATGGCTTTAGAGAAAAAGATACCGTCGGTTTTTGCGCGCTCATACCGGATTACCTTGCCTGCTTTTCTTCTTTTAGCCGGCTGTATGTTCGCCGGGTTTTTCCTTTCCTTTAACAGCGAGCAGAAAAACAAACAGATAATCGACTATCTGGCCTCCCGCGAGCAATGGGAAAAGGTACTCGAACGGGCTGATGCGCATCCTTCAAACGATCGGCTGGTGCAGTTTCAGACAACCCGCGCTCTGTACCATACCGGAAGAATGACGGAACATCTGTTCGATTATCCCCAGGAATGGGGCGTTGACGGGCTTTTCCTTACCCGACATTTTGCTGAAGAAATTTTGTGGCCTTCTGCTGCCTTGTTTTTCGATCTTGCCTATTTGAACGAAGCCATTCATTACGCCAACGAAGCCTTGTCGCAGAACGAAAACTCCCCGCTGGTAATCCAACAACTTATCCTGTTCAATAAGGCTTCGGGGAAAGAAAAGGCTGCCCGTTTATATGTAAACGATTTGAAGACCTATCCGTTTTTCCGTCGACGAGCCTCCATGTATGCGACGTACCTTAACGATCCCGGATCGGTTGATTTTGGAGAACGGATGAGCGAAATACAAAACCGGATTCCGGTTACCGATTTCATTGTTGACAGGCTCAATCCGGCGAACGATCTGTTGCATTTGCTCAACGACCGGCCGATGAACAAAATGGCGTATGAGTATCTCATGGCCTGGTATCTGCTCAACAACGACCTGGCATCTTTTGTCCGGTATTTTCCGATGGGCGAAAAACTGGGGTATTCATCCATTCCGACTCTTTATCAACAAGCCCTTATCATCTATTCCTACGAATTGGTGCGGCAGGGGAAAAAGCCCCTGGGGCTCCGGTTTCATCCCGACATTGTTTCCCAGTTTAACGAGTACATGCAAATTCTGAAAGATTATCGGGGCGATCGTCAGGCCGCTCAAAAGAAACTAAGCCAGAATTTTGGAAAAACGTATTGGTATTACCTGCATTATGTAAGCCCGGTGACTACCCATAAAAAAATTGTTGTACAATGAACAGAACCGGTTTTCTGCTAACGCTCGCGATGATATTTCTATTATTCTCCTGCCATACGGAGAACGAAACAGGCGAGGTAGTTGTTAAAGATTCCTATCCGTCAATTTTTCCCGATTATGTCGATGTGACCCTTCCTCCGAATATTGCACCGATTCATTTCCGGATCCTGGATGAAGGATCCCGTTTCGGTGTATCGATAAAAGGAGCAGACGGAACGATTCTAATACGAAAAGCCCGTAAAGGAGTGGTGAAAATTCCACCGGCTTCGTGGAGAAAAATGCTGGAATCCAACCGGGGGCGTACGCTTACTATAGAAATTTCCGGGCAGGAGAAAGGGAGCAGTATTCGGTTTAAGCCCTTTCACTGGGAAGTTTCCAACGACGAAATCGATGCCAATTTGGCCTACCGGCTCATTAACGTAGGTTATATACTCTGGGAGAAGATGGGTTTGTATCAGCGCAACCTTGAATCGTTTCGCGAAGCAGCGATTATGGTGAACCGGAACACCGACGGGAACTGCATGAATTGTCATTCGTTTTGCCGGGGTAACCCCGAACGGATGATGTTCCATATGCGGGCTAAAAATGCCGGAACCCTGATTCTAACAGAAGATTCGATCTTCAAAATCAATACGAAAACCCCGTACACCATGTCGGCCGCTGTTTACCCCTCCTGGCACCCCGAAGGAAAGCACATTGCTTTTTCGCTCGATATTGTCAATCAGTGGTTTCATGGAATCGAACACAGAAATGAAGTGTACGACAAAGCATCCGATTTGGTTGTGTACAGTTTGGAAACCAATACGATGACCACTCATCCGGCGGTTGCTTCTTACTGTCGGGAAACCCTTCCCTGTTGGTCGGCCGACGGCAAAAGCCTGTATTATTGCCGGACCGGGCCCATGAGCGATTCCATTCACTGGCTCGATGTGCAGTATGACCTGATGAAAATCGACTACGATGTTGCGACTGGGGTTTGGGGCAGCCCCGAAACGGTATTAACGGCCGAACAGGCAGGGGGAAGCATAACTTTTCCCAAGGTTTCGCCCGATGGACGTTTCCTGATTTTTACACGGGGGAGCCATGGCTATTTCACTATTTATAATCCCAGCAGCGATCTTTGGATCCTGGATTTGAAAACGGGAGAATATGATTCGTACCCCTACAACAGCGATGATGTGGATAGTTATCACAGTTGGTCGCAAAACAGTCGTTGGGTCGTTTTCAGCAGTAAACGAAGCGATGGTTTGTGTACCCGGCCTTACTTTTTTCACATCGACGAAAAGGGACAGACCACAAAGCCCTTTGTGTTGCCGCAGAAGGATCCGGATTTTTACAGACGCTTTAAAAACAACTACAATGTACCCGAATTATTTACTTCGGCAGTTAAAACCAATCGAATGAATTTGCTCATGAAAGCAAAAGGCGAAGCACAGGACGTGGGTTTTGACCCAAAAGTGGACGTGAACGCACTTTCGGGAGCTACACGAATTGAACCTTCGTTATTGCATTAACGGGATTTTTTTGGTCGGGAGCGATGGGATAAATTTTGGATGAGAAGTAGTTATTTAAGCTTTTTGATAATGTCCCGGGCGTTTTTTTCGTAATATCCCTTTTTCTCAATAATGGAATTCAACAGGGGTAGGGCTTGTACCTCATTGCTGTCGGCCATGAAACTGAGTGCAAGGTACCACTCGGCCTGTTCGATAAACAGGTTATTCTTTTCATCGATCACCTTTTGGAAAAATAGCCCGGCTTTTTCGTATTCTCTTTTTTCCATGTAGCAGAGACCCGAGTAAAAGTTGCTCATGGGATGGTATTCATTTTCGGTTAGAACACGGCTAAATTGTTCCAGAGCCGCATCGTATTTCCGTTCGTTGTAGCATTCGATACCGGAAAATACCGGGTTTGCCTGTGAGAAGGAACGTTGAAATCCTTTTTCTGTAAAGGGTTGATACATTTGATGGAACAATTCTTCGGCTGTTTTGTGCGGACGGAACATATAGTGGGCTCCGCTTGCTAAAAGCGCTGTAACCGAAGCCGCAGCCCCAATGTATATTAAGGGTTTCTTTCTGTTGAACCACGAGGCAGAATGTTCCCGATCTTGTTCCGACCGAATGATATCGGCGGTTAGCTTTCGGAGGCGCATGACCTCCTTTTCTTGGATTGCTTCGTTGATTTCCCGGTTCAGACCGATTTCACGACGGAAGTGTCCGTCGTGCTTCATTTGTTTTTCAAAGTCGATCCGTTCATCATTGTTGAGTTGATCCAGCAGATAGGAATCGATGGATGCAACAGGTTCTTTTTTTGTTTCTTCTTCGTCCATGATGTTTTTAATTGAGGTTCGAAGTGAAAAAATATCATTTTCGAGCAGCGCATTCATTAGATGCTGGTTGAAATGAACTTCATCTTGCAGCTGGGGCGATTGGTTCATTTCGTTTTCAAAATCCATTCGTTGGCTCTCGTTCAGATTGCCCAGAAGGTATTCGTCTATGGTATGGTTCAGTTCAAAAGTCATAATCGGATAAATTTTTAAAATTTGCGTCTTTTTTAATGTTCTGTATGAGGTGTTCCTTGCATTGGTGTTTGCGTTTTTTTGTGTAATTCTCGCTAGCCAATCCCATTATTTCCGTGATTTGTTTGAATGAATGTTTCTCAAAAAATAACTGCAAAATCTGCTGGCATTCTTTTCCCAGTTGCTGGAAATGATCCTGAAACAGGCGATATCGTTCGTTTTTTTGGATGAGCTCATCCATGCCTTCATCGAAAACCGTTTCGGAATAATGATTGGTATCCTCAATGTTTAGAACGCTTTTTTTTCTTTTTTCGAGTTGTTTGAGCCACAAGAGCCGGCAAACCGAGAAAAGATAAGTTTCGAACGAGCAGTTATGCAGCACAAGGCCTTCATCCTTCAATTTGCGAAAAATGACAATTATGGCTTCTTGGAAAATATCTCGGGCTTCGTCATAATTGCCGCTGTTTCGTATAATGTAAGAACGAATTTTGTGAAAGAACGACTTATATATGTATCGTATAATGATACCGTTATTCCCGAGAATCCCTTTAAGTAATTCTTCGCTGCTAAATTCTGCCATGTTCACTTGTTTATTCCGGATTATCCAAAAAGGTTACCAAATTAATCGAAAAAAATGAAAAAAAAGGGTATTTCTGGTAGGGAAGGGTACAAAAAAGAAAGGATAGATGCAGTCATCTATCCTCTTCTCCAACTAACTAAATCTAACTAAACCTAAAACTTATGAAAAATAAACCTGATTCAAAAATATGTTTTTCAGCAGGTAGTGCAAAAAAAAACATGTTAATACTTGTTAATCTCGTTTTTTTTTACCTTAAGTTAACATTTCGGCGATTATTGGGGAATAAAGGTATAATAGATCGATCCTTTTTGGATGATGGGCGCTTCTGGTGATGGGTTAAAACGGGTTCGCAGGGCTGCGGTTTTGGCATAGGATAAGATGGGATCGCTGAGCCCGGGTTTTATGAGCGGTTCGGCCCTGACCACTTTCCCTTCGCGGTTAACTTCGATTTGTACCTGAACCTTGCCTCCATCCTGGGCCAGGTATACCGGAATGGGCAGGCGCAGGTGAAAACGGTTTTCCAGTTCGTATTCCACATTGCTTTCGCCGCTGTACAGTTTATTTTTTAGTGAGTCGATATTCAATCCTTCCGAAGATTCTTCGGGCATTTGCAAATCGTTCAGGGTCGGTATTTCCCGTGAAAGCTGCTTCGAAACTTCCCGGGCCAGTCGCTGGGCATCTTCGAGTTCCCGTTGAAATTGTTCGTCGTGATCCCTGTTCTTTTCCGGAAGGGAACGATTGGATGCCCGGTTTGTCCGATACGCTGAGCCCGGAATCGGATCCGAAGGTTTGGGTTCTGCTTCCACCGGGAGGGCATCGGTGATATACCGGGGGAACTCGATGATCATTTCCGGCTCCTGGTAGATGGTTTTTGTTCGGAACTGTGTTATGTTCAGTATTGAAAAGACAAGGATATGAAAAACGAGCGTTGCGATGATCCCGTTGATGTTTTTGTGATATTGCCTGTATAGCCACGACATGGTAGCAAATATATAAAAAAGCAAAGGGACGGGTCAGAAAAAAAGCTTTTACATCAGTTTTGTTGTAAAAGCTTTAATTGGCTGATTTCGGATTCGATCTTCCTGAGAAGCTTGAAGTCGGTGGGACGGGCATCGATGTTTTTCAATCGTTGAACGAGTTCCTTCCTCATCCGGTTCAATTCCTCCAGCCGTTCATAGAATTCTTTTCTACCCATGGCTTATGAATTTAAAAGTTGCTACGAATATAACATTCTGAAAGGGGAAAGGATCGGTTTTTAAGGTTATTCAATTGTTAAAAAAACAGAAAATGTATGGGTGAAGCCACAAATTGAAATTCCCGGAAGGATGGATATTCGAAGGATCGTCTGATCCTCTGTTCCATGCCCCGGGAATTTCCGGTTTTCAGGGTGTTGCTTTTTCCGAGTGAGGAAACTACCGAATAAAATGCTCTTTTGGTACAAATATTTTGGCGACAACGCTTGAATCCCGAAACAGAGCTCCTTTATTGAGCGAGCTCTGCAATAAGATATCGGATCCGGTTCCAAAAGCTTCAATCTGAATGGCTTCAGGCATATTATTGCCTTCAATTTTCAGCCGATATTCAGGACTTCCTTTCTCTTCCCTGTCGCTCAGGTTATACGAACGGAGGTTTTTCAGGCTGTTCAGGTAGGTGGCAACGGTAGCCGAATCGGCGTCCATATCCCCAATTTTCCATTGGTTGCCTTGTTTCTGAAGCGTATAGGAACCGTGATCGGGATGGGTGTACAATAATTGGGTCCAATTATCGGTGGATGCATCAATAAGGGTTTTGCTGCGAAAATCGTTGGCCGAACGATTAAAGGTCATCCCCAGGAAACCTTCGGTTGCGTATGTGTTTTTCGCATCAGCGGGTCGTACATAGGTAGCCATTTGACGGGGCTGTGAAAAACGGAATTTTCCAATATAGAGGTCGGCGATTTTCTTTCCCGATTGAAAGGCCTGTACACGGGTTGCCAGCGAATCGCTTACTTCGAATTCGTTCCATTTTTCTTCCGAACGGGAAACCAGGTTGGTGGCTTCCAGGTTCTGAAGGGTTGTGAGCATCGATTGAACACTTGAGGTTTCGGCGGGAAATCGCTTTCCTTCACTTTCCACATCCCAGGCATTTTCCACGGTGCGGATCAACCGGATTTGGGTACTCTTGTTTGCACTGGGGAAAAGGATCAGTTCGCTAACTTCATCGGGACGAAGGGAAACCAGTTCTTTGGTGAAAGTGCGTTCTCCTTTCTTTTTTTGTGCAAGGGAAGCAATGACCCAGATTGTGAGCAATACAGCAAAAGCCAGCAATAAATACCGGAGTTTCGATTTCTTGATCATGGCTGTTTATTTTATGTAGTTTTCCTGCATTCGTTTTATCTCTTTTATTTTATTTCTGCGGTACCTGAAAATGCCATACGCGATGATCAGCAAAACGGGCAACAGAAAATTCAAATACTTAAGAAAAGCCTTCTTCCCGTCTTCAATCTGGTCGATCGGGCGGTTGGTAATGCCTTTTGTACGCAGTTCGATCAGTCCCGTGTCGTCCGAAAGCCAGTCGATGGCATTGACCATCAAGTTTACGTTGTCGGGATTTAACTGGCGGGTTTCCTGTCCTTCGCCGTTTATGGCAAAATCGCCGTCGCCCACAAGGACGATTCTCGACGGGATATTCCCGGAAAAGGGCCCTTCAATAGCCGCTGCTACGGGGAGGTTTTTCAACGGAAAATCGGCCTGGGTCCATTTTTTCTGGATATCGAAATAAAGAGGCACCGAGATAGTCCCCGATTTTTCGGAAGAATAGGCAAGGGGTTCGAAGCGGAAACTGGTATCGCCCTGAAAGGAAATGGGGCTGGCAAATTGCAGCAAAACCGACTCCAGTCCTTTGCTGGCCGGGTGTTCCGAAAAATTGGCAATGTTGGGCAGATACGGGAAGCTGATCTGCGACGTCATGGTAAAGAAACCTTGTTGTTGCCGTACCGACACCGAGCCGCAAGTGGCATCGACCAGAAACTTGTTTTCCAGTTGAATGCCCTTTTGGGCCAGCCAGCTTTCCATCCCGGTGGTGACTTCATAGCCGGTAGCATTGTTGAAATCGCCTTCAACCCGGTTCAGAGCCAGGTACAGGTTGCCACCTGTTGCCAGGTAACGGTCGAGTACCGCCTGTTCGGCCGGAGGCACCGAGTCTTTTGGAGCGACCATAACCAGCGATTTATACTTTTCGGGCATCAGTGTGTCCGACAGGGTTACTTCTTCCACATCGTAGAGCACTTCGAGCGACTGCATGGCCTGAAGCATGGCCTGGGGAGTGCTTTCGCCGTGCCCGGTTATAAACCCAATCAGGGGTTTGTTTTCAATGATCAGTTTTTTTATGGAAGTGGATAGAGAATATTCCATGGCTGTTCCGGGCAGGATCAGCGGGATTACCTCCTGCTTTTCGCCGTATTTGATGGTGGCAGCCAGATATACTTTTTTCTGTACGGCCTGGTCTTTTTCCCGGACATTCACAATTTGGGGTGCAATGCCATACTGGGCAATTTCCCGTTCCACTTCCTCATTTTCATTCGGACTGATAAATTCGAAAACCAGATTTCCCCGGGAAACATTGGCATATTCGACAAGCATTTCCCTGAATTCGTTTTTAATTTGCATGATTTGCGGTGGGAGGTCCTTGGTGAAATAGGCCGATACCGTTACGGGGTCGTCAACCGACCGCATGATGTCGCGGGTGGCTTTGCTCAGAGTATAGCGTTTGTCGGCGGTGAAATCGAGACGGAAGAAGTATTTGCTCGAGAGGGCATTCACAACGACGATGATGCCGGCGATGAGCAAAACATAAACCAATAGTGTATTCTTGTTCTTCATCGTGCTTCTTTTTATTAATTAATCCCTTTTCGATAATACGGCTTCTGATCCAACAAGCCCCAGAATGATGATGGACAAAAAGTACAGGAGATCCTTCGAATCGAAAACCCCCCGGGAAATGGATTCAAAGTGAGTCGACATGCTCAGGAAGTGGGAAACAGATCCCAGGGCTCCGGGCAGACTGGTCGAGAGAATATCGAAAATAATATGGAAAAAGATCCCGATAAAAAGCGCCAGCAGAAAGGCAATGATCTGGTTGTTGGTAAGGCTCGATGTAAAGATGCCGATGCTGATATAGGCGGCGCTCATGAGCACTAGTCCCAGGTACCCCATAATAACGGCTCCATGGTCGATGGGGCCCAGTTGGGCAACCGTGATGTAATAGGGTAGGGTAAGCACCAGTGCGATAACGATCAGGAGCAGGGTGGATAAAAACTTGCCGGTAAGGACTTGCCATTCGGAAACCGGTTTGGTCAGCAACATTTCGATGGTTCCTGTTTTTCGTTCCTCGGCAACCTGTCGCATGGTCAAGGCCGGGATAAAGAAGAAAAGGGTCCAGTAAGCAATCGAAAAAAAGGATTGGAGACTGGCCTGGCCTACGAAAAATACGTCTCGCCCCTGGATCCAGGTGAAAAATCCACTAAATCCGAGGAAGGCTACAATCATGATGTAGGCCATCAGGGAATCGAAAAAGGAGCTTAACTCTCTTCTCGTGATTGTTCCTATTGATTTCATCTTTTTTTGTTTTAAACTAGTTAGCGGTTACTTCGCGGAAAACATCTTCCAGTTTGGTTTCAACCGGGGTAAGCTGCCCAAGGTACCATCCTTTTTCCTTGCAAAGGTCGAAAATGGCCCGTGCCGAACGGCTTTCTTCTTTTGATTGCACCTCGAAGAGGAGTTGTTCGGGCTGGAGTATGTCAACGAGCGAAACGGTATCGAGCGAACGAAGTGCGTTGAAAATTTCGTTGCGTTCGCCACCAAGCACCTGTACCGTAAGAATTTCATTGCCTCGGGCCTGCTTCCTGAGTTCTTCGGGAGTGCCGTCGGCTACAATTTTCCCGTTGTTGATGATCAGAATCCGGTCGCAGGTGGCTTCTACTTCGGCCAGGATGTGCGAACTTAGGATGACGGTTTTTTCTTTCCCGATTTTTTTGATCAGTTCACGGATTTCGACAATCTGATTCGGGTCCAGGCCGGTTGTGGGTTCGTCGAGAATGAGCACTTCAGGATCGTGTATCAGGGCCTGTGCCAGGCCAACCCGCTGCTTGTAGCCCTTGGAAAGTTCCCGGATTTTTTTGTGCTTTTCCCCTTTCAGACCGCACACAGCAATCATTGCCGCCATACGCTCCGGGATCTTTTCGGTGGGAATGCCCTGCAATTCGGCAACAAAGCGGAGGTAATCGATAACGGGCATATCGTAATAAAGCGGATTGCTTTCCGGGAGGTAACCAATGTGTTTTTTTACCTCATCGGGGT
>Ga0116164_10003021_pt1 | contig 11705 bp, 14 predicted proteins | sample AD_UKC109_MetaG_FD_89888 | JGI IMG/M metagenome (GOLD analysis project Ga0116164, IMG submission 89888) | Active sludge microbial communities of municipal wastewater-treating anaerobic digesters from Hong Kong - AD_UKC109_MetaG | ecosystem: Engineered > Bioreactor > Anaerobic > Digestate... | reverse complement strand
GGCCACAAAGCCGCGTGAAGCGCTCATATTTTCGGAAAACATCGTCAGGTACCCAAGGCTCAGGTGCGCGCCGGACAGCGACGCCATGATGCCGCAGAGCACGGACGCGAGCATCTTCATGCGGTCGGGGTTCTTGCCCGCGGCGCGCAGGGCCTCGGGCGCTTCGCCGGACGCGCGCAGGTGGAAGCCCAGCGGAGTCTTGTATAACAGTAGCCAGCACACAAGCACCAAAATCCAGCTGATATACACCAGAAGGGTGTTGCCGCTTAAAATCGTGCCCAGCACGGGGATGGACTCAAGCCAGGCAAAGTGCAGGGTCGGCAGCGGTACGATGCCTGGGCCGGAAAACGAGCCCTTGACGCCGAACAGCGTCCTGAGCAGGAACACCGTCAGCCCGCCCGCAAGGATATTGAGCGCAATACCGATGACAAATTCATCGCTCTTGAACTTGACGGAAAACAGGTAGTAGAACAGCCCCAAAAGGATACCCAGCACAATGACGAACACAAGGCCCATCACCCAGCTGCCGTACAGGTAGCTGCCCAGCACCGCGAAGAACGCGCCCATCAGCATCATGCCCTCGACGCCGATGTTCATAATGCCCACGCGCTCGGTCATCAGGCAGCCCAGGGCGCACAGCACCACCGGGGTCGCGGTGCGCAGTGTGTTTTGAAACAGCAAAAGGTTGAACACATCGCTCATACGGCGCGCACCTCCCCGGCATGTTCCCGTTTTACCCGGCGCTTGGCCGCGTAAGCGCGCAGCGACTGGCGAATGCCGCCTTCGGCCGCCATAAAGAAGATGATCACGGCCTGCACGATCAGGATAACCTCGCCCGAAATGCCCGCCGAAAGCTCCATGGCCGAACCGCCGATGGTGAGGATGGCGAAGAAGAAGCTCATCAAAATCACGCCGAAGGGCTGATAGCGCATAATCATGGCGACAAGCATGCCGTCGAAGTAATACCCCGCCGACAGGTTGGTGATGAAGCGCTTGTGGATGCCGAAGACCTCGATCATCCCCACCAGCCCACAGAGCATGCCGGAAATTACCATGCCGATGATCATCAGCCGGTCTGAGCGGATACCGCCGTAGCGGGCAAAGCGGCTGTTGGTGCCGGTGATCTTCATCTCAAAGCCCATGGTGGAGCGTGTCATCAGATACCAGATACACAGCGCCGCCAGGATGGCGATCCAGATGCTGCCGTTGAGGTTGGAAAGCCTGATGATGGGGGAAAACGAGGCGGCGATGCTGTCCGTTCCCGAGGAGATGCCCCGCTCGGTGGTTTTCAGCGGGCCGTTGGCCAGATAGCTGCATAAGTAGATCGCCGCGGAGTTCATCAGGATGGTGGTGACCACCTCGTCGACCTTGAGCTTCACCTTGAGGATGCCGGGAATCCACGCGTAGAAGCCGCCCGCGATCAGCGCGGCCAGCAGCGCGCATAGGATGATGACCCATGCCGGCGCGCCGATCAGGCTTGCGCCGACCACCGCCGCGGCAAGCCCGCCGAAGTAAAGCTGGCCCTCGCCGCCCACATTGAAGATGCCTGCCTTGGCAGCGACGCTCATCGCCAGCCCTGTCAGGCACAGGGTGGCGGTTTTTGCAAACGTATTGCCAAGCGCCCGTGTTTTGCCAAGCGCGCCGACGAACAGCGCTTTGTAGCATACAATCGGATCGTACCCGGTCAGCAGCATGATACCCGCGCCAACCAGAAACGCCAGGTCGACCGCAATGAACAGCGACAGCAGGTACTGCGCCGTCAGCCGGTACTTGGGGTTGCCGATCAGCAGATATCGGATGGCCTGCCAGAAGCGGTACAGTTTCCTCATGCTTGCCCCTCCTGCCTGTCGCCGGTCATGTAATAGCTGATCTCCTGCCTGGAAATTGCACCGTTTTGGAAGCTGCCTGTCAGTTGCCCCTCGTAGAGGGTGACCAGCCGGTCGGACAGGCGGAACAGCTCATCCAGATCCGAGCTCACCAGCAGGATTGCGCAGCCCGCGGCGCGCTTTTCCAGAATCTTTTCGTGAATAAACTCAATCGCGCCGATATCCACGCCGCGCGTGGGCTGGTTGATGATCAGCACGGGGGTGTTGAAGGAAAACTCCCGCGCGATAATCGCCTTTTGCATGTTGCCGCCGGACAGGCTCTTCATCGGCAGATCGACGCCGCCGGAGCGCACGTCGAAGGCCTCGGCCAATTCACGGGCATAGGCGGTGGCATGGCGTTTGCGGAATTGTATGCCAAAGCGTTGGAACGCGGGCTGCCGCTGCTTACCGACCAGCATGTTCTCCGTTACGGTCGCCTCAGCGGATAGTCCGGTGCGGATGCGGTCCGCCGGGATGAAGCTTACGCCCATTGCGCGGATCTCTCCGGGGCTTAGGCGGCTGATGTTTTGACCGTTGAGGATAACCTCGCCGCCCGCCTGCGGACGCAGACCCATAATGCACTCGGTCAGCTCTGTTTGCCCGTTGCCCTCCACGCCACACACACCGACGATCTCGCCCGCGTGCAGAGTCAGGCTGATGCCCTTGACGGCAGGCAGACCCCGGTCGTCCATAGCCTGCAGGTTTTGTAGCGTCAATACCTCCTGCTCGCCGGGTTCGCCGGAGCGCAGGTCGTCAAACAGCACCTCGCGCCCGACCATCATGGCCGCAAGCTGCTTTTCATCGGTATCGGCCGTATTGACAACGCCCACAAGCTTACCTTGCTTCATCACGCCGACGCGATCGGAGAACTGCATCACCTCGTGCAGCTTGTGGGTAATCAGGATCACAGTCTTGCCCTGACCCAGGATCATGCCGCGCAGGACCTCAAACAGCTCATCCGCCTCGGCGGGGGAAAGCACGGCGGTGGGCTCATCCAGAATCAGGATATCCGCGCCGCGGTGCAGGGCCTTTAAAATCTCCACGCGCTGCTGCAGGCCAACGCTCAGGTCGCCCACGATATCAGCCGGATTCACCGGCAGCCCAAAGCGCTTGGCCAGCGCAAGCACGTCCCGGTTCAGGCGTTTTTGATCGTAAAACAACAGGTTCTTGGTCGGCTCCGTGCCCAGCGCGATGTTTTGCGCCACGGTAAAACCAGGCACCAGCTTAAAATGCTGGTGCACCATACCTACGCCCATGGCAATAGCGCGCATGGGGTCGTGTCGCTGCGAGACGAGCGCCTCTTTGATGCGCACCTCGCCAAGCGTGGGGCGCACCAGGCCATAGAGCACGTTCATCAGCGTGGTTTTGCCCGCGCCGTTTTCGCCAACCAGCGCAAACGCCTCGCCGCGACGGATGGAAAGGGTCACGTCGTCGTTGGCGAGCGCGCCTGGAAAGCGCACGGAGATGTGATCAAAGCGCACGATGGGGGAGCTGTCTGTCATCCTGTCACCTCTGGGGCGTATTGCAGGGAAAGGGAGCCGTTACCGGATGCGGCGCACCTTGGCTTCTTCGTAAAATCCACGGCGCGCGGGGGCTTCATCCGCCGTGCCAAGGGTAACAAGTGAAAAGGGTACGTGATCCCGGATATCCAGGATGTCGGCCACAATTCCCATGCGGTCTTCATAGGGGTAGAGCGCGGACCAGCAGCTGCCATAGCCAAGCTCCGTTGCCTGCAGCATCATGGTTTGGGTCGCGGCGGCGCAGTCCTGCGGCCATAGCTCCTGTCCGGGCGGCTTGGGATACGCCTTAGGATCGCCGCAGACGACAACGCAAAGGGAGGCATCCTTCAAAAACTTGGCGTAAGGGTGTTTTTCTGCGATTTCTTTCATCAGCGCGGTGTTTTCAACCACGACAAACGAATAGGGCCGCATGTTTCTGGCGCTCGGTGCGCACATGGCGGCCTCAAGCATCAGGTCGATATGCTCCTGCGGAATAGGCAGCCCCGGCTTATACTTGCGGATGCTGCGGCGTGCACGGATGGCCTGGGTTGTATCCATCAGATATTTCCTTTCTCAGGGCGTGGTCTTGCAGGGAAAGTATTACCATAGATTATAAAAATAGCGATGTGGAATGTCAATCGATCAGGCTTGACGCGTTTCATCCGGCGGAGATACGGGTATGGTTTAAAGGACGAAACCATAACATGGATTGGAGAGGAGCAACCCCAATGCAACGCAATCGCTGGAAAAAACCATTTCTGGTGGGCTTGGCCTGTGTGCTGACCGCTATGACCTTGTCGGCCTGCTCCGGACCCTCCGGTGATGTCGATCAAAACCAAGCAACCGGGGAGGATACAGCGGTGTACCATAAGATCAGCGCGGAAGAAGCAAAAACGGTAATGGATTCCGAGGAGAATATTATTGTTCTGGATGTGCGTGAGCAATCCGAGTACGATACAGGGCATATTCCAAACGCCACGCTGCTGCCGGTAGGCGAAATCGCCGCCAAAGCGGCCACTGTGCTGCCCGACAAGAGCCAGAAGATACTCGTGTACTGCCGCAGCGGCAACCGGTCCAGAACCGCGGCAAACGAGCTGGTATCGCAAGGCTATACCCAGGTGTATGATTTTGGCGGCATTATCGACTGGCCCTATGACGTTGTGAAATAACACGGCAATGTCATTTAAAAACCGTCCCGAACAAGCGGGACGGTTTTTGAATGTGCAAAGAGCCTACTACATCACGCTGCGGACAATGGCATCGTATACCCGGTCGCCGAATAGTTTCTGGATATACACCATTGGCTTGGCGCCGAACCCCAGCAGATAGCGCGTTCGCGGCCGGCGCACGGTCGCGGCTTTCACGATGCGGTTGGCAATCACCTCCGGCTTAGTCATCAGGCCGCTGTTCTTATAGCGTTTTTCCAGCTGCTGCGCCGCCTGCATAGCCGCGGTTTGATAGGCCCCGTCTTTGGAGGCCTCCCGCAGGTGCTGTGCGGCGATCTCGCCCCACGGGGTTTTGATGCCGCCCGGCTCGATGAGCACGACATCAATATTAAAGGGCTTGAGCTCCAGCCGCAAACTGGCAGATAATCCCTCCACCGCGAACTTGGTGGCGTGGTACCAAGCGGCAAACGGCGTCCAGATCCGGCCGGCCATGGACGAGATGTTGATGATCCGGCCGTGCCCGGCTTTCCGCATGGCGGGCAGCACCAGCTGCGTCATCCGCGCCAGACCGAATACGTTGACCTCGAACTGCCTGCGGGCTTCAGCCATGGGCACGTCTTCCACCGCGCCGTGCGAGCCGTAGCCCGCGTTGTTGACCAGCACGTCAATATGGCCTTCCTGATCCAGTACTTCGTTCACGCATGCCTGCATGGACTGGTCATCTGTCACGTCCAGCGCCACGGGATGAATATCGTCCGTTGCGAGAGCTTTCAGCTTATCCATGCTGCGTGCGGCGGCATATACGGTGAAGCCCTCCCGGGCAAAGCGCTTCGCGGCGGCCTTGCCAATGCCCGACGACGCACCGGTAATCAACACAACTGGTTTCATGCTTTCGCTTCCCTTCCAATTCTCATGATATAATCATTATACGGCTGATTGTCGCTTCAAACAACTCTGCATCTGCCGGTTTCGTTTCGCTTCCAATATGTTATACTAAAGAAAACAAATTCGGGAGGGAGATACCATGCTTAAGGAGTTCAAACAGTTCGCTATCAAAGGCAACGTGATGGATCTGGCGGTCGCGGTTATTATCGGCGCGGCGTTCGGCAAAATTGTCACGTCTCTGGTCAACGATGTCATCATGCCCGTCATCGGGCTGATCATTGGCGGCATCGACTTTGCAGCCCTGAAAATCATTCTCACACCTGCCGTTGGCGATACGGCGGAGGTTGCGATCCTGTACGGAACCTTCATTCAAACGGTCGTGGATTTCCTGCTGATCGCACTGAGCGTATTCTTTGTGGTTAAGCTTTTATCCAAGCTCAAGAAAAAAGAAGAGACCAAGCCGGAAGCGCCCGCCGAACCGCCCAAGGATATCGTTCTTTTAACCGAGATCCGCGATCTTCTCAAGGCGAAATAAACCCAGCCGCCAGCCAGCGGAATACGGAATCCCAAGTGTCAGGCGCACCTTTGCTTGACAATGATTTTGGCATGGGCTACAATGGATTTCGCACCGCGCGCCCGTAGCTCAGCTGGATAGAGTGACAGACTCCGACTCTTCGGAAACCCTTATGAATAAAGGCTTTGAAGCCGCTTTGCGGCTTCTTTTATTTTGTCTTCCCGACCGTGAGCATAGCGATTCATAGTGGTGCTAATATCGGAATGTCCGGCGATAGTTTGAAGCGTTTTGATATCAAGATGACTTGCTGCCATCGTGATATAGGTGTGACGGAAAACGTGCGCAGTAGCACCGTGGAGTTCAATTCCTTTGCGGATACGTTGCCAAGCGCGAACATATGCTGATTCTGATATAGGCATATCTCCTCCGCCGACAACAAACCCTTTGCTTTGTATCGGTTTGAGAACCGACTCCAATTCAGATTGAAGCGGAATAGAGCGAATTCCCGCTTTACTCTTGGTTGTGCCCATAATGGGTTGATTTTTACTAAACGTAACAGCGCGGCGAATATATAACAGCTTGTCATTCCAGTTAATATCAGACCATTTCACCGCTAATACTTCACCTTTTCTTGCGCCAGTATAAAGCAATAATGCCAACAAGGCGCGGTCATTATCCCGTAGTTTGTGGAGATTGCTTTCAATGTCGCGTGCTTCCTCCGCCGATAATGCTTTGCGTGTGGATTTCCGTTTGGTGAAGGTTAATCGGTCACTCTTTGCTGGATTGCGTTGAATATGACCATCTTCAATAGCACTATTAAAAATGCCACTGATGATAATTGACATACAACGAACCGTTGAGTGTGCTTTATCAGACATAGAATTATAGAAATCCTGAATGTCTGATGTTGTAACCTCCGCCATCCTTTTATCCTCAAAGAACGGAATGATATGCTTTTCAAGATGGGTATTATAGTTGTAAGCGGTGTTCCTTTTTAGCTTAGGCAATTTGAAGGTTTTGAACCAAGTTCGCGCATACGATGATAGTAAGGGTGTTTCTTTTACTCGCGCTTGTATGCCTTGATGAATAAGCATCAATTCAAATGCCTTTTCAAATACCTCTTGCTTTGAATATCCAGTAATCCACTTCTGTTCATTGCCTATTTGAATACGTTCACGAATTCTTTTCGCCATTGTGAAACTTCCTTTCGCAATGGCTGTTTTGTAATGTGTTTGGAGTTGTCAAGGTTCATCTTTCTACAACCTTTAACAAGTATTATACCATTTTCTACAACCTTCCTAAAAGAAACAACAAAAATGGAACAACTCTGTATAACTCTGATTAAAATCTCTTCGTTAATCATAGTATAAACGATAAAAACACTAACTTTGTTGTCCCACATATAGGACAACGTATCTGATATCATAGGGTTACAAGGTTCGGGAACAAACCGAAACCAAAATAAATTGACCGAAATGGTCAGAAAGAAGGTAACCTATGAACCCCATTAAATTTGACCACGCGCAATCCAACATTACTCTGGACAAGGCTTTTGTGAAGAAAGCAAACGTAATCGGTAGCAAAGAATATGAAGACCTTGTTCGCCTCCGCCGAGACTACCCCAAATACTCCATTACCGTGAAGACTATCAAGAAGAAGACCGACAAGAAAAGGCACGCAGGACTGGACTATGATAGTATGGGTAAGTATATTGAACTGACCCACGGCGCAGATTCACCCGCACTGCTCGCGTTTGAGCACGTTCAGGCTTTGGCAAAAACCCAAAGTGGGCAGTATGCCTATGTCAAGAAGTGGTTCTTGGAATCATTTCCTGACTATGACAAAACCCAGGTTTGGAAGCAAGAAATCGGCATTCAGGCAAAAGCCGTAGATTCCGATACCGACGAAACCCAAGAAGATGCCGCATAAGAGAGGAGTAAGTATCAGTGAATAAGCGGAATTATAAGGTTGATTTTGTCACGAATACGATTATCATAAGCAAGCGTTTTCGGGAGTTGGCAAGTCAAAACGATACCAATGAATACGTAAAGATGAAAGAACTGAAAGCAGATTTTCCATCAATGAGTGTTCATACGAGAACAAGCAAACGGAATGGTAACACCTCCGCCAAAATAACCTATCGTAAGATGATGAGTTATTTTGAGTGCTTGCCTGAAAGTGAAACAATCATCAAGCAGTTTGAGATTGTTCGTAAGGCATCCAAGAACTATCAGCAGGTTCTTAACTGGTTCAACGAGTCGTTTCCCGAATATGGTCAAATACCTCGTTTTGATAGCCAAGGCAACCTGTTGTATGGGAGCAATGTTATCCCTTTCGTATTGGACACTACCGCAGACACAAGTAAAGTGAAAGAAAGCGCGACCTCACCCAAATTGGCAGTCGCCCAGACTAACAAATAATGCTTGTGAGTGATGTAAATGGGAAACCGCATAGCCTGTAAAGGCAAAAAGAGAAGACGAAAGAGCAGATTTGTTCTTTCGTCTTCTTTATCTGCTATACGGGGAAACCCTTATAATATAAAGGATAGCGCGTTTTCAAATTTGACTTTTCTCCCATATTATGGTATAATAATTATAGTGAAAAAGATAAGAGATCCTCTTTACGGTTGGCAGATTTTCTGCCAACTTAGTTGTTCCTATTACCCATAATATACTTTTATGAAAGAAAGGCTTGGTATTACAAATGGAAAACCTAACAATTGAACGCAACCTCGCAAACGAACTAAACAAAGACCTATATATTGACTTTATAGGCAAAAAAATCTATTTCAAAGATGGTTTTGATTATCATAACCATTATGGTATGGTAGATTGGTTGGTGAATGGACTTCTCTACGTGAATAAAGATTTTGAGATAATTAACAAACCCGATTGTATAGAAGTAGGCGACACACGAAGAGCACTTTGTTCCGATTTATGTGATTATTATCTGAATAATTTCTCTACGGGAGATGAAATTGAGCAGTATGAAATTGAAGACAACGCAGATTCTTTCACGTTTTGTTTTTATCCCGATGAAGAAGAATAGAGTTTTAGGCGACAGATAGTTCAATATCATACTCACCAAAAAGGAAAAAGAAAGGGCGAAAGGGCAGATTGTTCTTTCGTCTTTTATAGTGTCGCTATGCTTCTCTCTGATAACCGCATTCAACACAAGAAAGTTGTTCCCCTGTATTAGCGCGCTTACATTTTGGGCAAGTCCAGCCTTTCATATTCGTAATGGAGTCTGTGGTTTCATTTTCACCCTGATAACCGACAAATTCACGCCCGCATTTCCAACATATACTCCGGTTGGAATCTTGTAGTTCACCACATTCACTACATTTTATCTGAGTTTTGCCAACCCTTTCAATGCTATTTTGGATTTTATACGCCTTATTTGATTCTGTTTTCTGGGGAGTGGAATCCGATTTTTCACTTTGTGTCTTCCTATCCTCTCCACAAAAAACACAGAACTTGGCATCATCATCATTTTTCTTCCCACAAGATGAACAGTTCCATCCGGCTTTTAATATTCTTCGTTTTCCGCAGTCTTTACAGAACAATGCTTCTTTTCTATTTTTTGCTCCACAACCACATAGCCAAGTGCCTTCATCTTCACTTTTATTGACAGTGACTGGTTTGCTATATATAGGTTTTTCATCTCTTGTTCTTGTCACAATGTTAGGTCTGAATCCAACAACAAGCAAACCAATTAGTCCAAGGAAAAATCCCCAAGCAAAGCCGCCTTCATATCCTTTGCTTTCGGAAACATATTTTGTAATCAAACCAAAGATAACTCCATCAATCAAATAGATGATTAGTATTGTTCCCCACATATTCAATTCACCTCTTCCAGAAGCATATAAGGTATATCATTTATTGTCAAGAATTTCCTATACTTTTTCCCCTGTCTGCGGGTCAATAAAGTGAATATCAATTTCCAAACCTAACGCAGCCGCAATCTCACGAAGGTCTTTTTCTGTGAAGTTGTCGCGCTTCATTTTGTTGTAGAAATTCTGCGGAGTGATATTCAACCTGCGGGCAAGTTCTGATTCAGATATATTACCGCGTTTTACTAACGCGATACGAATCGCTTCAACCATACTCATATAAAATCACCTCTCTCTATTTATATACTCATTCGTGTTATTCGTCAACTATAATATGAAAAATAATCACCGAAAAGTATGTTTTTGTATTGACAAATAACACTTATTAGTGTATAATTGTAACTGAAAGAGGAACAAAAAGTTCCAACCGAAAGGAGACCAACTCAATGAGCACACAGGACATTGAAACCAAGGCGCGCGAACTTCAAGAACTTCGCCGGATGAAGGAAGAACTGGACACGGAAATCACAGCCTTGGAAGACACCATCAAAGGGGAAATGACCGCCCGTAACACCGAAGACTTGACCGCCGGAGCATACCGTATCAAATGGAGTTCCTTCCAGACCAGCCGCTTTGATACTTCTAAATTCAAAAAGGATTATGCGGACTTGGCGGCGACTTACACCAAAACCATCAACACGCGCCGTTTCTCCATCAATTAAAGCGGCTTGAATGCTTTGGCGAGCATCCAAGCCTATGCCCCGCCTAAACTCGCTACATGTAAAGGGAAGCACAGTCATTATATCATTGATGCTGTGCTTCCCACAAGAAAGGAAGCACAATATGGATATCTACAAAACGGTTACGGATAGAATGATACAGCAGATGGAACAAGGCATTGTCCCTTGGAAAAAGCCTTGGGTTTCCACTTCTGGCGCGATTAGCCATATGACAGGGAAATCGTATAGCCTTCTCAATCAAATGCTTCTGGGGCATTCTGGTGAGTATGTGACCTATAAACAATGCCAACAGGAAGGCGGCAAAGTCAAAAGCGGCGAAAAGTCACAAATTATCGTTTTCTGGAAATGGATGATGGTAGAGGATGAAGAGACGAAGGAAGAAAAAGAAGTTCCCTTTCTCCGCTACTATAATGTATTCAATATCAGCCAATGCGAAGGCTTGACCGCCAAGTATCCTGTAAATCATCCACAACAGGATATTGCGCCGGATGAAGACGCGGAAAGGATTATCACAGCCTATTGTGACCGCGCCGGAGTGAAGATGCTTCACGAAGAAAGCAATTCAGCTTTCTATCTCCCAATGCTTGACCAGATAACGCTACCGCTTCGCAAGCAGTTCATTGATACTGCTGAGTATTACGGCACAGCCTTTCACGAACTGATACACTCCACAGGCCATACAAGCCGCCTAAACCGTCTTACCAATACCGCCTTCTTTCTCAATGAAGAATACAGCAAGGAAGAACTGATAGCGGAAATCGGCGCGGCTGCCATCGTCAATCATATTGGTCTGGAAACCAAGAGCAGTTTCCGAAATGCTACGGCTTATATCCAAAACTGGTTACGAGCGTTACGGAATGATAAAAGGTTCATCGTCAGCGCGGCGGGTAAAGCGGAAAAGGCGGCACAGTTAATCCTTGCGCAATAGCGGATGGTGAGGCCGCCAATAATGCGGCGGCCTCTTTCCCTTTCAATCGCGTCTCAAATACTACACTCTTTGATACGCACAAAACAGGGGAGAAAACGCGTATCAAAAATACCGTAATTCACTATTGATACGTTTCAGGCGGCAATACCACTTTTTGATACTTGTATATAATGTGAATGCTAAAATGGACTTGAGCCACTTTGGGTAAAATGCCAACGAATATTTGAGCCACCGGACTATATGCCCTACAATAGTCACAGCACTATTGGAAGGGGC
>Ga0116164_10003019_pt1 | contig 11707 bp, 7 predicted proteins | sample AD_UKC109_MetaG_FD_89888 | JGI IMG/M metagenome (GOLD analysis project Ga0116164, IMG submission 89888) | Active sludge microbial communities of municipal wastewater-treating anaerobic digesters from Hong Kong - AD_UKC109_MetaG | ecosystem: Engineered > Bioreactor > Anaerobic > Digestate... | reverse complement strand
GAAATTACCTGGGGGTGTTTTTTGCCTATTTGCTAAACGGGATGTAAAACCATCGGATGCAAATGCTCAGAAAATCCTTTCGGTTACCTGTCCCTCCTCCTGAACCGGATTATCTCTTGCGCCCGATGCAAAAAAGGTGGTGTTGACCACGAATAAAAATCAAACCATCGGAAATAGCCGGCGTGGCCATGCAGATCTCATTGATGGGATTGTTGGCTATTAATTCGTACACCCCTCCGGCATGGATCACAAAAACTCCTTTTTGTTCGCTGGTGCAATAAATTTTCCCGTCGGCTGCTATGGGCGATGCCGTAAAAGCGCCCCCGTTTTTAATTGCTTCCCGGTATTTGCGTTCACCGGTGAGCGCATCATAGCAGCACAACACGCCATTATTCGCAAGAGTGTATAAAAATGACTGATAAGCAACCGGAGTTGGCATATAGGTGCCGCCCCTCAGGGTTCTCCATTTGATATATTTGCCAGAATTGAGGCTGTCGGGTATGGAGATATCGCCTGATCCCCCCGGGAGAATGGCATAAACAGGGGAAACAGGAGGATAGCCTGCAGTAATGAAAATCAAACTGTCCATAATAATCGGGGTTGCAACCGTTATTTCAGAATTGGGTTTCAGCCGCCAAAGTTCTTCCCCGGTTTCCGGATTATAAGCCCGGATGTAACGAGTAGCATGGGTAATCAATTCGTCGCGATCCCCATAAAAGATCGTCGGGGTACCCCATGACGAAATTTCATCACGCGGGGTATTCCATCGTTCTTCTCCGGTTTTCAGGTCAAAGGCTGCGATGAAGGAATTCTTTGAACGGTCGCACTGAACAACAACCGTATTCTTATAAATTATGGGAGAACTAGCGGGACCCCATTGGGTATCATCGTTATAAAACCATCCTGCATCGAGAACCCCAAGGTCGTTACGCCATATTTCGTTCCCTTCGGTATCGTAGCATACCAATCCCTCTGAACCAAAAAGAGCAACGACATATTCGCCATTCGTAACGGGTGTGGCATTGGCCTGAGTTCCTTTTATATGCCTTTTAACACGAGGTACTCCTTCATAGGCTTTTCGTTCCCATAAAATTTGTCCCCCGGCTTTGTCCAGGCAAAAAATCTTCCATTCATGGGGTGAATCATCGTCGGCGGGATCTACATCGCCAAATAAACCCACCCGGTACTCGGCTGTTGTATCCCTGCCCACCGCAGTAACAATGAAGATCCTGTTTCCCCAGATAACAGGGCTGGCATGCGAAAGCCCGGGAATATAGGTTTTCCAGCGGAGATTATCCGGGCTGTGGATATCCCAGGTTACCGGAGGATGTTGCCCATCGGCCAGGCCACTTGCCTGGTTTCCCCTGAACGAAGCCCAGTTTATGGGTGTCCCGACGTGAAACAACGAATCATCTTCTTCGCTGTATACCCGATCATTTACGCGATCTGCCTCCTTGTCCTTGCGGGTAAATTTTGTTTCTTGTTCGTTTTGAAGTAAACGCATGCCTACATACTGCCCGGCCACTTCTTCGAAAATAATTTCTACCCCGGGAAATTCGGCGAACTCAAAAGACAGTCCTGCTTTTTGCTTTAATGGATAAAGAGGGGATCCGTCAAAACGAACCATCAGAACAGCATCCTGAATGCTTACTTCTGCCTTACTCAATTCTGCCGACAAATAATCTCCGGTCATGTTTTCGTTCAGTTCCAAAACCGGATCGTCATCCCCTTTCTCAGGAAGACGGGCTCCTGCCTGTTTCAGAACAGCAATAATCGTTTCGTGCTTTCCACTCGTGGCAAGAACCAGCGCCGACGACAGGGTTTGTTCATCCATGCGACAAAAGGGAAAGATCTTCTCAAACAAATCCACATCCCCATTTTTGATGCAAAACTGGGCTGCTTTTTCGGCACCGGGAGCTCCTTTTTCTATCATGTAAAGAGCAATTTCAGACAAACCCATCTGAAGGGAGCCCAAGACAAAATATTCATTGGATAAATCGGCCCCATGATCAATCAATGTTTTTATTACAGACGGATTTTTACGATATATTGCCCATCCTAAAGGAGTTTCGCCATAAAAAGAATCTTTTAAGTCGGGATTGGCACCGTGTTCCAGCAAGAAGCGAACGGCTTCCTGATGGCCTTTGTCTATGGCGAAGCTTAAAGCAGTAACACCATAATGATTGGCTGTGTTCACATCCATTCCTTCATCAATCCATCGTTTAAGGGAAAGAGTGTCGTTGGCCCGTGCAGCATTCCAGAATTGTTCGTTCCGATCCTGGGCATTGAGTTGGATAAAGGCACAGAAAAAAAAGAAGAAGATCAGGCTTGATTTTGGTTTCATTGGTTTGGTTTTTAAATGCATCCGATACAAAGATATAATATATTTTATTTCATGCTGCCCGGTTAAAACAAGAGATTGCTTCGCGACGCTTGCTATAAACAGGTATTTGAGAAATTCTTTCAGGGGTTGGTTGGCGGTTGCGCCGCCAACCAACCCTCCCCCATACATCAATAATCTGATTATGTGCGTCATTGCTTCTCCGCAAATTGGCAGAGAAGCAATCTGCCCACTCTTTTTCTATTTCCCCGGACAAATGAAACTGATGTCGAAAAGCGGCTTATTTCTTTTTCCGTTGAATGGTTTAAACATGTTAACTGGATAGCAAATACACCCAACATTCATTCAGTACAGAAAACGCTCAGAATCATTGCCGATGATTTTTTATTGGGCAAAGACAACACGCTTGGCAAAAACAAGCCCCTGATTCATGCAGCCTTTGAACATTGATAACACCTCACATTATTACCTGTATTAAAAAGTACGATTTTCGAATAAGATAACGTGTCCCCTAGTGTCCCATTAAAATCGGGAGTGATGTCAATGCTTAGTAAATTTGAATTTTTTTACATGCAACATGTTTACTATCTGTAATATACAAAAAGTATATTCCTCTATTTAAATTACAAACCGATATCTCTGTTAACGGTTTAATATCATTAATTGTTAGTATTTTTGATCCCACTATGTTGTAAATTGTTATTTTTGAGTTGACTTCGAAATTATGTTGCTCAACAATTAAGTACTCATCACCAGGATTAGGATAAACCTTAACATACTTTTCCATTTCGGAATTCATCTCTGTTCTTTGGTTGAGATAATTTTCGCTTTTCGTATCACAATGAACCAAATATGGATTCGGGATATCTTCACAAAACGATCCTGTTAATGTGATATATGAATGCATAAAACTCCCTTCATGTGCATGAAATCCAGGCAAAAAGATAATGGATTGACCTGCAATTAATAAGGAAGAAGAACCATTCTCAAAATCAATTGTTGTTCCGTTGCCAGCAACAGTAATTTCACTTAATGCATTGAAACATTCATCACTCCCGTAGACCATATTTTCTTCGGATAAAGATAGGGTATCAGGAATACTATTCTTTCTAATAGTTACTATAACTGAATCCATTTCAGAATATGCAATTCCATCGTATACAATTAGTTTGAATAAAAGACTCGTATCATTTGTAATCTTTGGTGCAATAAAATCGGGTGTTGCTGAATATTCATTATTTAACGAAATATTGTCAGGTGAAATCCATAAATACATAATCTCATCAGGGTCTGCTTCTGAAAAGAATGATCCATTAAGGGTAAACTGTTCATTTTCAAATATTGTTTGATCGCTACCCGCATTGGATATAGGTCGGCTTTTGTAATTATTGACTGCGTTATCTAAATATATAATACCTGCAACATCCATATTATTTGTGCATTCATCAATTTCTCCAGTATTGTGCCAACTTTTCCTTTGCGGGGAATAAGTATATCCTTCATCTTGATCAACAATCTTAATATCAAAACCTATGGCTCGGGATGAAAGTATTTCAGGACCTGTGTAATTCCCATTCCGGTCTAAAAAACTCTTCCAGGGTATTGCCATTTCGATACTATAACCCTCACCAGATAATGAAAATGCATAAGTGCCTCCTGGATTTTCATTTCCCGGCTCGGGTTGATTTATTGTGATTGGAGTATCATAGTATCCCTCAATAAATTTCGGAGAAAAATGGTAGTGACCTGAATTAGATACAGCAGCTCCAATTCCATCTTTAAGTACCTCATTTACATCCCAAAATAGCTCAATCCCATCGAAATCCAAGAAGTTTCCACCGGATTCCCATGCAGGCCAGTGATCATCATCATTACAACCAATCATACAGTAAAAATAAGTTTCATCATAAAGAGCCCTCCAAAAAGAGTAACCAATTGTTGCTCTTTCTGAATTGAAGTCAATTCTAATTGGCTCTTCAGAAACTATATCCCAAATCTCATCTCGAAATCCGTCAATCTCAACTGGATCATTTATATGTTTTATTAAGATATTGTTTTTATAAAATCCAGTTTGTTTTACATTAACTATTCTGTCAGTTAAATTATTTGATTTAATCGTAACAACTGCATTACGAATCTCTCCAAAATTCTCATCTGCTATTAATAAAACATTATTATTATGGGAATTAGAATATGGAATGACTTTAAGCCACGGTTGGTTTGATAAGGCTGTCCATGACACAACAGAGTTAATGTTTATTTTCGTGCCACTTCCGGCATTGGCATTTAAAACAACCGACAAAGGAGCAACCTCAAGTCCTGAAAATTGGGTTACGTTTATGCAATGGTCTGCTTGCCCTGATGACTTTACAGTGACGGTACCATACCGTCTTTCGCCCTCATTATAACCATTGGCCTGTATAAAAAGAGTGTCATCCCCAAAGCCAAATGCTGGGTATACTGTCAGCCAACTTTGGTCCGAGACTACCTCCCAGGGAACATTGGCAAAAATTGGGATGCTCTTGCAGCTTTTGTCAAAAACTGTAAGGTTAACAGAATCACAACCAACAAAAAATCCATCTCTCTCGTTAATACTTCCAAAATCCTTCCAAATATAGTCATTCTTGTAACGACGATAAGTTCCATAAGGCACAGTCAATTTACAGTTTGTAATATTTGATTCTTTGAAAAGCTTAAGCGCTGAATGCAAGTCAAATGGAATATGCCAATCTACATTCACTGAAACAAGACTATTGCAATAATGAAAATTAAAACTTTCAATTATTTCTACAGATGAAGGAATTGAAATTCTTTTCAACTTACCACACTGATAAATAGCAGATTCTATAATACGAGTCACAGTTGAAGGTATAATAAAATCTCCTGCTTTTGATATAGGACATTGAATAAGCTCAGATTGATTCTTATTATACAAAACTCCATCAATACTGGAGTAGTATGGATTATTATCATCTACATGAATATAAGCAGGACATCTACCAAAAGCATACTTTTCTATTGAACGAACATTGGAAGAAATATAAATTTCAGATAAACTAGTACAATACCAAAAAGCACTTTCACCAATAGATGTAACAGAAAATGGTATAGAAATACGAGAAAGGCTTGTACAATGGTAAAAAGCATAATCTTTTATTGTCGTCAAAAAAGGGGACATGAAAACAGACTCCAATTTTGTACATCTACTAAATGCTGATGATCCAATTGAAGTAGCAAAAGGGGGAATCTCAATTGAAGTTAAACCAGTACAATATAAAAAAACAGACTCTCCAAAAGATAATAGTGATGACGGAAGTATTACTTTTTCCAATTTATTTTTATTAAAAAAAGCAAAATCAGGTAATTCATTTGCATTGTATTTTGTATGATAATTAGTTCCATCCTCACCATTATAAGCTACAATTATTACATTCTTCAAATCTAGTTCAACCAATGAAGGCAGACTATCCCTAATTGTTTTAAAATCACGAGCATCCATTAATCCATTTATTGTAAGGGAAACAATTGATTCTTTTTCGCTCATAGTTAAAGAATAAGATAGTCTGCCGGCAAAACATAATATTGTTTTTTCAATTTGTGCATGAAGTACAGTACCAATAAACAATAAAGAGGAAAAAAGTAATATTCTTTTCATTAAAGAGTTAAAAATAAATGCACATATGCTCTTCATCCTTAAAATGGTATCATGAAATTTTTCTCAAACCTCCTCATACTCTGCATCAACCGTATCGGGTGCCTTGGGCGGGTGCTCCTTCCGGTACCTGCGCACCCGAAACGATCCGATCACTTCGCCGGCGCCATAAAGGGCAATTACGGCCCCGAAAATGATCAGGATGGTTTGGGCGCTTTCGAAGGGATTAAAGAGCATGACCACGCCCGAAAGCAGGGCAATCATAGAAAAGAGGGTAAGCACCCAGGAAAAACCAAGCGCGCTTCGCCCCGACAACTGGGACAGAAACTGGCTGGCACCGGCTACCAGTAATACAAGACCGATAATGAACACAAAAATCCCGACCATAAAAGCAGGAAAAAGCAGCAAAACCGTACCGATGATCAGGTTGGTGGTACCCCGGGGAACAATCAGGTATGCCGGTTGGTCTTCTTTCTTTTTCGATAGCACGATGAGCAGGTTTATCAACCCGTCGATGAGCAAAAGAGCCCCCAGGGCCTGAATGACCAACTCAAGGGTTAAGCCCGGAACGGCCAGAGCTGCTATCCCGAAGGCAAAAGACAGAATTCCCCGGATCAGCATCCGGTTTGGGTTCATCGATTGAAAGGAAAACAACATTGCTTTTTTCCTCAAAGATAAGCGAAATCATCCCGAAGGAAGAAATTTCCGGGATCATTCTTTCGGGATCACACCCAGACTTACATTTTTTTGTACATTTAATGAGCGTACAAATGTTGCTGAATGAAACTCTTTACCGATATACAAAATGACCGGAACATTTTCCTGGAAGCGCTGCTCGAAGGAAACCGGAAAAAAGGATCAACCGTTGCCCGGGCTTATTCCGGATCGACAGAACGGGTCAAAATCCTCTACGATCAGGTAATTAGACCCTCGTTATACCGGGTTGGCGAGCTCTGGGAGTACAACCGGATCAGCGTGGCTGCCGAGCACCTGGCCACCGCACTGTCGGAATCGATCATGAACGAACTTTACGAGGGAATTATTTCCGATGAACGCTCGAACAAAAAAGTGCTTCTGGGCTGTGTCGAGAATGAATTGCATCAGGTGGGGATCAAAATGGTAGCCGATGTATTTGAAATGAACGGCTGGGATACCTTCTTCCTCGGGGCGGGTGTTCCGGCGCACGAACTGATCGAATTTGCCCAAACACTTAAGCCCGACCGGATTGCCCTTTCGCTCACGGTCTATTCTCATTTACCGGCACTGGAAAAAATGATCGGGGAAATTGAAGCCGCGTTTCCCAAAACCGGCATCCTGATTGGCGGACAAGCATTCCGGCACGGTGCGGGGCAAATTCCGCAAAAATTCCCAAAGTTTGTTCTCCTGAGGGATCTGAGCGAAACAGAAGAATACATCAAAAATATGCACGAATATGAACCGGGAAGAACTAATCAGCGAAGCTGAAAAACTGGCGCCTTTTTCGACAAAGGCTGTCGATGAATTTGAGGAAAAAATGGCCGGGAACCTGGCCCTCTTAAACCGGGCGATGGAAAACCGGCCCGACCTTACGGAGCTGATCGGCCCCAATAACCTGTCGATGATGAAGGATAACCATGCCAACCAGGTACGATTCCTGCTTTCGATTATGCGAAATTTCAACGCGGAAATGTTGGTCGATACCATACTCTGGGCTTTTCGCACCTATCGGAGCCGCTTGTTTCACAGCAGTTACTTTGCTGCCCAGCTGAATACTTGGATCGAAATCTTCCGGAAGGAATTGAGTCCGGAATGTTACAGGGATGTAATACAGCTATATATCTGGATTCAGGTTAACATTCCATCGTTCGTTGCCTGTACCGATGAAAAACTGGCTGAGAACCGTTCGAAAAACATTCCCGACTGACCATGTTTTCCCATTGGAGCAAAGAAATTTTGGAAGCAGCCCTGACCAGCAAAACACTGGCCATTGCTCTTTTCGACACCGGGGGAAAGCTTTTGGAATGCAATCCGGCCATGAAATTAGCCTGCCGGGGAAAACCGGATGGCAATTTCGTAAATCCAACACTATCCCAAATGCTGGAAAGTACCCGGGAAAAACCCTTTCGCGGAATGATCACCTTTGCCGACGAATCGACGAACAACTATTCCATCGAAGGCGTTGTTTACCAGAAAGAAGGAGAATTGCTCGTTTTGGGCGAAGTGAATGTCTCGCAGTTGTTGAAACAAAATGTGAGCATGACGCTGCTAAACCAGCAGATCAATAATTTGCAGCGCCAGTTAATCAAGGAAAAAAAGCTGCTGCAAATCGCCAATCAGAAGCTGGACAAACTGAACCAGGAAAAAAATCATTTTCTCGGCATTGCTGCCCACGATTTGCGTAGCCCGATGAGTGTGTGCTATTCGTTTTCCGACTTGATCCTGGAAAGCTGGACCGAAATGCCCCCAGGGGAAATACTCCACTATCTGGAGCTGATTCGAAACCAATCGCAGGATGCCATAGCGTTGTTATCAGAATTACTGGACGTTTCTGCCATCGAAGCCGGTAAAATTGAATTGAAAAAAGAGAAAATCCTTCTGAACGAACTCGTACGGGAGGCAAGCGAAACGCATCTGATTTTTGCCCAAAAAAAACAAATCCATCTCACCCATTCCGGAACAGAAAAGGACGTGCTCCTTTCGCTCGACCGGATCCGGATCCGTCAGGTGCTGGATAATCTGATCGGCAATGCCCTGAAATATTCACCGCCGGAAACCCGGGTTGTCGTAAGCCTTTCGTCAAAAGATACGGATGTTGTTGTTTCCGTAAAGGATGAGGGACCCGGCATACCCGCCGAAGCGCTGGAAAGAATTTTTCAGCCTTTTCAAACAACACAGAACAAACCTACCGGCAATGAAAAAAGCACGGGCCTGGGATTGTCGATTGTTCAAAAAATCATTACCGAACACGGGGGCTCCGTATCGGCAGAGAGCGCACCCGGTAAAGGATCGAATTTTTCGTTTCGCTTACCGCTTAATTGAGGCCCTCATCGAGGAACCGGCTAAAAACTTCGGCATTGTATGTAACTTCGAGCACATGTTCATCCCCTCCGGGTTCAATCACTACATGATAGGGAATGGAATTGATGTTGTATTTTGAAATCAACAGGTCGAGATTTACCTTACCCATCGTCTTGAGTGTTTTCCCGTTAGTCGCCGATACCTTCCACTCCGATTCGGGCAAAGGGGTACGGTCGTCGGTGTACAAGGCAATAACGATGTAATCATTTCGGAGTTTTTCGAGAACTTCCGGCTCAGCCCAAACAGTGTTTTCCATTTTTTTGCAGTTCGCGCAGGCATGCCCTTTAAAGACGAGGAATACCGGTTTGTTCTGCTCTTTTGCGCAGGCAAGTCCTTGCTCCAGTTCAAAATAGCCCGTCAGTCCGTGGGGCAGATGCAGCTTGTCAGCATATTTGGCCGGGCCGCAGAGAGTCGTCGGATGTTCGGCTATGGGTGCCGAAGTTGACGCTACCATGCGGATTTCCTGGGCCGGCAAAAGGGATGAAACCGCTTTGAGCGGAGCCCCAAGCAAGCCGGTGAACAGGTAGATGGCAAACGTGAATGAGGCAATGACAAGGAACAAGCGGCCCACACCGATCCGGGACACCTCACTGTCGTGCGAAAAACGGATTTTCCCCAGCAGATAGATCCCCAGCAGTATGGCGAGCGTGATCCAAATGGCAAGGAACAGGTCGCGACCCATGAAATCGAGGAAGACCACATTGAGAAATTTCAGGGAGAAAGCGGTCAGAACAAAGGCAAAAACCACTTTTATTTCGTTGAGCCAACCGCCCGATTTGGGTAGTTTCTTCAGAGCAGAGGGAAAGAAAGCCAGCAAGGTAAACGGGGTAGCAAAGGCCAGTCCAAAGGCAGTCATCCCAAAAAGGGGCATCCATCCTCCCTCTTGTACAGCGCTGATAATTAAAGAACCGATAAACGGACCGGTACACGAGAAAGAAACAATTACCGTGGTAAGCGCCATAAAAAAGGCGCCAATCAAGCCCCCTTTATCGGCCTGGGCATCGGTTTTATTTACCAGGCTTCCCGGTAAAACCAGCTCGAAGAGACCAAAAAACGACAGCGCAAATACAACAAAGAGAATGAAGAAAAGGGCATTGGGGAGCCAGTGGGTGCTCAGCACGTTGGCTACATCGGCCCCGAACACATTAAATGTGAACAAAGCGCCCAAAAGGGCGAAAATAAATACAATCGAACCTCCGAAAAAAAGGGCGGTAAAAATAGCTTTCCCGCGGTTTTCGCTTCCCCGCATGAAAAAGGAAACCGTCATGGGAATCATGGGAAACACGCAGGGGGTTACCACGGCAGCCAGTCCGGCCACAAAAGCAAGGAGCAGGAAAAGCAGTCCCCCGTTTTCTTTTTTCTGTTCGTTTTTTACAGGTTCTTCAAGTTGGGTCTTTATCGGTGCGGCGCTTTCCGGGCTTGCTGTTTGGGCTTTGTCGTTCCCGACAATAAAGGTAAACTCTGTTTCGGCGGGCGGCGTGCACGATTCGTCGTCGCAACTCATGTATTCGATATAGCCGGAAATGCTTGTAGTTTGATCATTGCTTAATCGCACAATCTGCGTAAAGGTAACCGAGTTGCTAAAATATTCCAGCTCCATATTAAATGCCTTGTCGAAGACTTTCACGGGCTGGGCAGAAGCACTTATTTCGCCTATCTTTTCAACGCCGTCGGGCAGACCGGTAAAATGAAACGTGGTGGCTATGGGACCTCCTTCCGGCAGTTTTTGGGAATAGAGATGCCAACCTTTTTCGATCGATGCGGTGAAGTGAAGTTCAAATTCACCATCGTCCATTTTTTCATGATCGAAGCTCCAGGCAACGGGGTTTTTCGGCTGGGCAAGAGAAACACCCCAAAGGGTTGTCAACAGGAAAAAAAGAATAGCGGAATATTTCATACAATTTGTGTTTTATTTTCGTTTTTCGTTAAATGTAACAAAAATATCCGTCCCGGGTTTTTGCCCGTGTGACTATGGTCACAAAAAAGGGAAAGAAACAGTTTGGAAAAGGGCAAAAAAAAGACTGTCCGAAGACAGCCTTTTTTCAAAAAATAATTTCTTCCATGTTGCCGTCGAAAAAGTGGGCTTCCAACAAGGAGATGTTTTCATCCCCGACGACATCAATTTTTTTCAAGTACTTCCAACGCCATTTTCTTAAGATGGAAATGAACCCTCGTTTCAGGTGCGATTCGACAAAGGGGTGAACCTGGATGGTAATTTTCCTTTGGCTCAGATCGGAAAAAATGTAGTCGATCCGGCTGGCGATTTCATCCGTGAACAAAATGGTTGGTGTAACTTTTCCGGTTCCCTTGCAAACAGGACACACCTCGGCGGTGTCGATATGTTCTTCGGGTCGGACCCGTTGACGGGTGATCTGCATCAGGCAAAACTTACTTAACGGAAGTATGTGGTGCTTGGTGCGGTCGTCCGTCATAACGTCTTTCATTTTGAGATAAACTTTGTGGCGGTTTTCCACCTCGTGCATATCGATAAAATCGATAACGATGATGCCGCCCATGTCCCTTAAACGCAACTGTCGGGCAATTTCTTCACATGCCGACAAGTTAACTTCGAGAGCGTTTGTTTCCTGGTTATTCCCGGCTTTAGCCCGGTTACCGCTGTTCACATCAATTACATGGAAGGCTTCGGTATGTTCGAT
>Ga0116164_10003017_pt1 | contig 11711 bp, 6 predicted proteins | sample AD_UKC109_MetaG_FD_89888 | JGI IMG/M metagenome (GOLD analysis project Ga0116164, IMG submission 89888) | Active sludge microbial communities of municipal wastewater-treating anaerobic digesters from Hong Kong - AD_UKC109_MetaG | ecosystem: Engineered > Bioreactor > Anaerobic > Digestate... | reverse complement strand
ATGTTGATGGATATTAAGAAGTAGAACTTTACCCCGGAGAATATACCCTCACAGCCAGCAGTTTAGGGATGCATGAAAGAAATTACCGGATAAAAGTATTATCGTCGGGAGAACTTCCCATAGAACTGAACACAAAAACATTTTTATTAGGCGAGGCTGTTGTTTCAGCTAATAAGAGCCATAATGTGCGTAGCACAAACATGGGTTTTGAAAAAATTTCGGCAGCAGCCATAAAAGAACTTCCTGTAGTGCTTGGCGAAAAAGATATCGTAAAAATTGCCCTATTGCTGCCTGGAGTGCAAACCGTAGGAGAAGTTTCTGCAGGATTTAACGTAAGAGGCAGCCCCGCTGACCAAAATATGTTTTATATAAACGATTTACCTGTATATAATTCATCGCATGTTTTTGGGCTGTTTACAACTTTTAACTCAGATGCTATCAGTGAGTTTAATTTTTACAAGAGTAATATCCCAATAGAATATGGAGGGCAACTTTCTTCTATTTTTGAAATTGAGGCTAAAGAAGGAAATAAAAAACACCTAACAGGAAGGGGAGGCATTGGGCCAACATCGGCAAGGGTATTAGTGGAAGGCCCTCTAAAAAAAGACAGCAGCAGCTTTATTATAAGCGTTAGGTCAACATATTCAGACTGGTTACTTAACAGAGTAGAAAATCTGGATATAAAGAATAGTTCTGCCTCCTTCTCTGATGCTTTAATGGATTTTTCATTTGGATTAAACAAAAAAAACGATTTAAAAATATTATTGTATGGAAGCCAGGATAAATCGGATCTGGCATTTGGAATAAAAAACGGTTATTCCAATTTGGGAGGGGCAATTAAGTGGATTCATTATTTCAATAGAAATTTAACCAGCGAATTTAACCTTATTAACAGCCAATATGCATTTGATGAAAGTAATTATGAGGTAAGCTATTTAGCTTATAAACATTCGTTTAAACTAAACCATAACGAAGCAAAATTAAAGTTTAAATACAATCTGAATGATAAACACGATTTACAGCTTGGGTTAAATTCAAAATATTATCAATTAGAATATGGCGATTTAAAGCCACTAAATGAACAATCCATTATAAAACCTATAAATTTTGAATCGGAACAAGCTTTAATAAACAGTTTATTTGCTGGGGATAAATGGGATATTTCAAGCAGATTATCACTTGAAGGAGGTATAAGGTTTACCATGTATTCCTATTTAGGGCCAAAAACAGTTTTTACCTATGAGGAAGCATCGCCTATAAATATAAATAACATTGTTGACACAACCACTTACAATAATAATGAGTTTATTAAGAACTATTATAATTTTGATTTCAGGCTTGCAGGAAAGTACGAGATAACCAATAGCTTTTCGGTAAAAATGAGTTATAATATGCTCCACCAATACGTTTTTATGCTTTCTAATTCGATTTCGGTATCACCAACCAGCAAATGGAAACTTAGCGACACACACTTAAAGCCTATGAGTGGAGAACAATATTCGTTTGGACTGTATAAAAATTTATGGAACGATAAAATAGAAACTTCTGCAGAGGTTTATTATAAAAATGTAAAAAACCTTGTGGAATATAAGGATGGTGCAGATTTTATTGCAAATCAGTTCCCGGAAACTAATATAATTCAAGGCGATTTAAGTGCATATGGCATTGAAATTATGCTAAAAAAGAAATCCGGAAAGCTGAATGGATGGATAAATTACACCTATTCTAAATCTGAGGTTAAAGTACTAAACGAAACAACTGGCGAAATGAATAATAATGGTTTGCCATATCCGGCAAATTATGACAAACCACATGCTATAAACTTAACATTCAACTACAAACTAACGAAAAGGGTAAGCATTTCCTCAAGTGTTGTATACTCAACCGGAAGGCCTGTAACATACCCAACTTCGATTTATTACCTTAACGATATCCAGGTTACAGGATTCTCAGGAAGGAATGAGTATAGGATAAAAGATTATTTTAGAACCGACCTTTCTATTAATATAGAAGGAAACTTAAAGAAAAACAAGTTGGCGCATGGATCATGGTCGGTATCATTTTATAACCTTACAGCACGAAAAAATCCATATGCCATCGTATTCCAGAATGAAGATGGAAAAATTAAGGGATATGAGATTTCAATTTTAGGAACTATTATACCATCTATAACTTATAATTTGAAATTTGGGAACTATGAAGACTAGATTACTGATATTTTTTACATTAATATTTGCATTAGGATGTAAAGAGGAAATTTTATTAGACTCAGTGCAAAATAAAAAGGCGTTGGTTGTAGATGGATTTATTACCAATGAACCTGGCCCATACCGAGTTAGGCTTACATACACATCCAATGCTAACCAACCAGAAATATTGCCTGTAACAGGTTGCGAAGTAATAATTGACGATAATACAGGTAATACAGAAATACTTATTGAAAAAGAACCAGGTAATTATTATACATCCGAATCAGGAATTATAGGAATAATTGGAAATCAATATAAATTAAGTATAAAAACCCCTGAAGGGAAAGAATATATAACTGAATTTCAGGAAATGAAAGCTGCGGTTGGGATTGACTCAATTTATGCCAAAACTGAGTTTATACCTAATATTGATTTTCCTTATGGAATACCAGGATATATGTTTTACCTGGATACTAAACCTACGAATGAACAACAAAATTATTTCTTATGGGGAATGACAGAAACCTACAAGTATGATATTGATTATGAACTAGGCTATATAATAGATAAATATGGCGATCAAATTACAAACACACTGGCATTTGATACCATTGAAACATGTTGGAAAACTGAAAGTGTTAAATATATCTCAACAGGCACCACTGCAAATTTAACGAATAATCAATTATTCAATAAACAATTATATTTTGTTAGCACAGAAACGAAAAAATTAACTAAAAGGTATAGCGTATTAGTCAAGCAATATACAATAGACAAACAGGCATTCCAATACTGGGATGAGGTAAGAAAACAAATTACAAACGAAAATATCTTAACAACTAGTCAGCCATATAACGTAAACAGTAATATTTTTAATACCTCAGATAATGAAGAAAAGATTTTAGGGTACTTTACCGTTGCTTCTGTTGTTGAAAAAAGAATTTTTGTTGATCAGTTAAGGGAACCATTTTATTTTAATAAAACAGTTGTAATTACAGACCAAAGGACAATTTCTGATTATAAAAGGGTTCATAAACCTCCTTACTATTACGTAAAAATTGAAAATGAATCATATGGATTATTAGCAGACCCTGCATGTTTAGATTGTAGGAATGAGGGAGGGACTTTAAATAAACCCGATTTTTGGATTGATTAATTAATATAACTACAAACTTTATGAAGTCATTAATTTACACTTTTTATACGATTTTCATCATTTTAATACAAATCCAAACTTCTTTTGGGCAAAAGGATCAGATAAATCTAAATAATATAAGAGAAACAATCCACATTAATACCGACCGGGATTTATATTTTAATGGAGAAATAGTTAATTTTTCGATAGATTATTTTATTAATGAAACTCAGCCGGAAAAAATCCTAAGCAATATAGTTTATGTAGAACTTATAAATTGTAATAGCAAATCAATAATATATCAGGAGAAACTGTTACTAAAAGATTTTAAATCGAATGGAAGCTTAATTATTCCAAAAGACGTATTGAGTGGCAATTATATGTTAAGGGCATATACCCAATACCAAAGAAATTTTTCCGATTATAGTTTTGGCTATCAATTTATTAGCATTATAAATCCAGCTGAAGAAAACATTCAACTTTCCTCAAACCCAACATTAGACTCGATTAAAATTGTTGCAGAAAGCAATATATTGTTAGAAGGCACAGAAAACAAAATTGTTTTTCAGGTTGCTGAATATCTGCACAATCCTGAAAATAAATATTTTATTACAGATAGTAAATATCAGATTATAAAAGAAATTAAACCAATTCATAAAAGCTATTTTCAGGAACTTGTCAATTTAGAAAAAGGTAAATATTTTTTACAGATTGTTGAACCAAATGGTAAATCCTTTTATAAAGAATTCCCCAAAGTTTTAAATGAAGGTATCCAAACAAATACCGAATTTCTTAGTGATTATATACAATACAAGATAAATCTAAAAAAACAAAATGAGCCCATTCAAAATATAAAATACCAATTGAATGTACTATCAAGCGGTTTTATATTAATGCATAGTGAAGAAATAAAAATGTCAAGCCAACAAACCATAAGGAACATTTCAACACAAGAATTAGCATTCGGCATTAATTATTTGGTTTTAATTGACGAGAATGGCAATATTTTAAAAGTAAACCCGGTTTATAAACCTATATCATTTGCTGAAAACCTAACTATAGAACTGGATAAAGAAAGGTTTGGCCCGCGAGAAGAAATATCCATCAAAATAAACAATACTAATCAGGACAAAAAAGGATTAGGTAAACTTTCCATTTCAGTTATATTGGATGGAGTTTTGAAAAGCAGCCCTAATTTGAATCTGTCAAATTATACTCAAAATGCTCTTGTTTTAGAAAATATCCTACAAAATAAAAACCTACAAAACGAAGAGCTGAGTCAATTAATGATACTATTAGCCAGCAATCTGGATTATAATTTAATTTCCGAGAAACTAGCTAAACATAAGTTAAATATATTAGAGTATTTACCCGAAACCAGAGGGCTAACTGTAGCAGGTATCCTCCGCAACAAAAAAGGTGAAAAACCAATTGCCGGGAAAAATGTATACATATCAGCTTTGTTTAATAATCCTCAACTTCATATATATAAAACCAGAGATAATGGAGAATTTATATTTTCGTTAAATAATTTAGATGGGATTAATAATGTATTTTTATGTACTGATTTAAAACAAGACGAAAATACCGATCCTGAAATTCTTATTAAAAATTCCTTTTCACAAGATATCCCCGATATAGGATTATTTCCAGTTTTTGTTGATACCATGGATAAAAAATCATTAGAAAAAGCCTATATTAATTCACAAATTCAAAATCAATTCTATAAAAAAGAATTTAAAGAAGTACATAAAAAAATAAAAACAGGGCAGTTTAATATTGGAGGCAAAAAAATAACCAAGTATTTAGATAACTATGTTAAGTTGGAAAATATGGAAGTAGTTTTTACAGAAATATTTCCTAATATAAAATATAACAAATCAAAAGGAGGATACAACTTAAACATTGTTGATGAAAATGGATTTTATTTAACAGGGAATCCGCTTGTACTAGTTGATAATGTCCCTGTTTTTGATATAAACACCATAATGCAAATGGATGTATCACTAATCGAAAAAATTGATGTAGTTTATAAAACCTATGTTCTAGGGCCTAACATTATTCCAGGTTTAATCCATATTACAACAAAAACAGAAAATTTTGCAGGTATAAAACTTCCAGATTCAAGTACGTTTATGGAATACCATTCGGTTAACAAACAGGTATTAATTAATGAACCAATTAATACAAAGGAAGTTCCTGAAGAATACCCTGATTTTAGGACTACACTGTATTGGAATCCGGAATTTGAACTAAACAATAATAGCTCAATAAATTTCTTTTCATCAGATAGAAAAGGTACTTATAATGTTATTGTCAAAGGGTATAACTCAAAAGGAGAACTTATTACCGGAAAAAAACAATTCATAATAGAATAGCTTTAACCTGTTGCATTGCATTTACGATCAATAGTTAACATACTTTCTTTTTAGTATTATTTTTGATAATAAGGACTAGTTTTAATAACTTTAACATTATCAAAAAAGAATATTTGTTTATGCGCAAAATAACCTGTTTTTCTTTAGTACTTATAACAATACTATTTGCCAGCTGTAAAGAAGAAATTACCTTAGACTCATCCAAAAAAGATACAATTTTAGTTGTTGATGGATTAATAACAAATGAAAAAGGAGCTATTATAAAATTATTTTTGACTTCAGAAATAAACAATACGGTTAAATTGCCATATTCAGGCTGCTTAGTTTCAATAAATGAAAACAATACTAAATCAGAAACCTTAGCTGAAACAGAACCCGGCATATATTGCTCAACCAATGATGGCATTATTGGCAAAGTAGGTAATCAGTACCAATTAATTATAACTACTCCTGATGGTAAAATCTATAAATCCGATTTTCAAACCATAGCGGAACCTGTAGAAATAGATTCTCTTTATTATGATTTTATGAAACGTGAAGTTTTAGGATACCCATTTGGCTTACCGGGATATCAGTTCTATGTTACAGCAAAACAAACTCACACTAGTGAAACATACTTTTTATGGACAATGGAAGAATCTTTTCAATACACTGCTGATTATAAACTATACGCAATTGATGGTGGTGCTGGTATTAGGATTTGCGGCATAGATACAGTTACAGAATACGAAAATTTATATCGTTGTTGGATTACAAAACCTGCTTCATATATTTTTACAGGAAAAACATCAAATCTAAGCATTCCGCATATTGAAGAACAACCTTTGATGTTTATTGGTACTGATTCAAAAAAACTACAAGAAAGATATAGCCTATTATTAACACAATGCGTAATAAATAAAGAAGCATATTATTTTTGGAAGGGGATTGAAGATCAAATTTCCGAAGATAATTTTCTGGTTGCTAACCAACCATACAATATAATTGGTAATGTAGAAAATATAAATAATCCTGAAGAAATGGTTTTTGGTTATTTTACTGTAGCTTCCGTTACTCATAAGAGAATCTTTGTTAATAGGCCATATGCTGCATTTTATTATGAGATATGCTACATCGATTATGATGGGAATTTTTTACCTCCCCCTAAATTTTATATTTTATTAGAAAATGGCATGCTTGGAGAAGTCCTCGAACCTTGTGTTAATTGCACATCAGAAGGAGGTGAACCTGTAAAACCTGATTTTTGGGTAGATTTCTAATATAAAAAAATGAATAAATTAAACCGTTTACTAAAATTCCTAATAAATTCAATATTTATAATCACAATTGGATGTAAAGAAGAAATAGTATTAACCAATCAAAACTACTCTTCTGTTTTAGTGGTTGATGGTTTGATCTCGAATGAAAAAGGCCCTTATACTGTGAAGTTATCATTCACATCTCCTTTAAATGATTATTCGATTACACCTGCAACAAATTGCTTAGTTACTATATCTGATAATAAAGGCAATACAGAAACTCTTTCTGAAACTATGCCAGGATATTACACAACATCTGCTACCGGAATACAAGGTAAAATCGGGAACTCCTATAAGCTAACTTTAGAAACATCAGATGGAAATAAATATGAATCTGAATTTCAGGAAATAAAAGGATTAGTTGAGATAGACACCATAAATGCTGAATTTACAAAAAAAGAGCATTTGGATTATCCCTTTGGTTTACCAGGATACCAATTTTACGTCAGTACAAAAATTGCATCAAATCCCAACAATTACTTTTTATGGATAATTGAAGAAACATATCAATATACGGCTGATTATAAACTTGATGCAATATGGGATGGAACAAACATTTTAATTGAAGGAGCAGACACAATTTCAGGTTATGAGAATTTATATCGTTGCTGGAAGACACAAAAAGCAAGTAATATATTCACAGGTAAAACCTCGAATCTTGTAATCCCTCAAATAAAAAACAAACCTATACTTTTTGTAGGCACAAATAGCAAGAAACTTCAAGAAAGGTACAGTCTCCTTTTAAAACAATATACTGTATCTTTTAATGCGTATTTATACTGGAATTCACTTGAAGGTATTTTGGAACAAGAGAATATCCTGACTACCACACAACCATACAATTTAATTGGAAACATTTATAATATTAACAATCCTAACGAAACTGTTTTTGGTTATTTTACGGTAGGTTCGATGTCTCAAAAAAGAATTTATGTTAACACACCTACTGATGTACCATTTTATTATGATCTATGTTATCTTACTTATGATTATGCCGAAATATTTAAACCTTTAAAAGCACCTGTTTTCTTAATATTATTAGAAAACGGATTTTGGGCTGAAGTTAAAGAACCATGCATAGACTGCACTTCAAATGGTGGCTCAAATGAGAAACCAGACTTTTGGGTAGATTATTAGTATCCCATCAACAAAAATGTCCCACATGAATTAGTAATACAAATACCGTTTTATTTTTTGAGTTGCAGTTTTTTCAAATGGTAATGTTTGTAGTTGAATAGTATAAATACGCGAGAATTTATTTACTCTTTCATTTACATAATCTTTTAACTCCTGGACTAATTCTTCGGTTTTATCTTTAGCAAACTGTACCGCTTCCTCTTTTATATTATTAAATTGTTTTTCCAACTCTTCGTAGTTTAAATGAACTAATGCAACTAATTTCCCTTTCTTCTCAACTACTATGGATTCTAAAACATATTTAAAATTATTGATTACCGATTCAATTTCTTCCGGATAAATATTTTCACCACTGGCACCAACAATCATATTTTTAATACGGCCTTTTAAATATAGAAAATTGTCTTTACCGAAATAACCTAAATCACCTGTTTTTAGCCAACCATCTGCAGTAATTACCTCTTTTGTTAATTCAGGTTCTTTGTAATAACCTTTCATAACATTATCACCTTTAGCCCACACCTCTCCTTCTCCGGTTACCGGATTTGGGTTATTGATTTTTATTTGCACACCTTCCATAACCGGACCTGTAGCACGAAAACGCACCTTATGCGGATTAGCTCCGGAAAGCAAAGGAGCAGATTCTGTTAAACCATATCCAATAGCATAAGGGAATTTGGCTTCACGTAAAAATTTTTCGACCACAGGATCGAGTGCTGCCCCTCCTATTCCAAAAAATTCTAATTTACCACCAAAAGTCTTTTTCAGTTTTTTCCCTGCAAGCAAATTTAAAAGCTTACGAAAAACCGATGTTTTATATATTAAAGCAACAAAAGCATTTTTTGTAAATTTAGGTAATACCTGATTTCGGTATACTTTCTCAATAACCATCGGAACACTTAATATATGCGTAGGTTTAACCTTGCTCATGGCAGGTAAAAGAGCATTAGCTGTAGGCGGTTTTTCCAAATAATAAACCGATGCACCCTGCATAATGGGTACTATTAAACCTAAGGTATTCTCATAAGTATGCGAAAGAGGTAGAATAGAAAGAAAACGATGCCTTGATTTTACAGGCTCTATAGTTAAAACCTGTATTGCATCAAATACAATGTTTTTATGTGTTAACATTACACCTTTCGATTTACCTGTAGTACCAGAGGTATATACAATTGATGCTATATCAGATTCATCGGCATAACAACTATTATCATTTTCCAGATTTGAGTTAACATTTCCTTTTACTATTTCAAAATCGTCCGTATAAATGATAATATCCAGTAAGTTACTTTCCAGGTTTTCAATTTTTGAATACATCAGCTTTGAAACAAAAATGGCTTTTGTTTCAGAGTGTTCCAATATATTTTGAATCTCGTTTTCGTGAAAATCTGGTAATAAAGGTACAGCAACAGCTCCCATCGAAGTTATTGCAAAAAATGCAATTCCCCAATTGGGCATATTCCGGCTCAGAATGGCAACCTTATCTCCTTTATTTATTCCGAGTTTTATTAATGTATTTTTGATTTTTTTTATTTCAGAATGCAAGTTGTTATATGTAAGTGGCAAATCATTTACATACGATAAGGCAATATTTGAAGCATAACGCTTAAAACTATTCTGTAGAATAGCAGGTATAGTTAAGTTTTTAATACGTTCCATTTTCTGTTGTAAGATGATGTTAGTTAACAAGAAAAATTGCTTCCCTATATTTTTAACTGTTCCAAATGTAACACATAAATGTTGTAAAACATAATTATGCTATACCATTTATAAACAAAGTCAGTTTACAATTGTTCATAAAAATTACCTGAATACTTCTATTTCAGATTAATAAGAAAAATTTTCTTGACACATTTTTCAGTTTTATGTTAATTGGCCGGTTTGGATTATTGGTTTAATTTCGCCAAATACTTCTGCAGTTTTTCAATAAAAAGCTCACCTACGCTAAAGCTTCGGTGAGCGAATGTGGAGCTGGCGGGACTCGAACCCGCGTCCGAATAAGAAACCCAAATGCTTTCTACATGCTTATCTCTTTGTTATTTTTCGTGAGTGGCCTGGCAAAGAGCAGCCGAACCAAACCTTAGCTTCTTAAATTTCGCCGGGTTATCGAAGCACTAACCTGGCTAGTTTAACTTTTACGATGCCTCTGTATCAAGTGCCGTTAAACAGGGCTCTTTGAGAGACAGCTTGTTCCGGCGGCCTAGCGTCGGAATTAAGCTTATTCACCTGGTGAATTAAGCAGCAAGCGCGTAATTATTTTCGCCGTTTATTTTTTTGAGCCTTGAGATTAACGAGCCAAAACACAAAGCTCGGCATGCTTACATTCCAGTTTACCTTACCGTCAAAACCAAAGCAACCCCATGTAGCAACTGCAAAATTACAAAATCATTGGCTCATTACTACTTTTTTTCGTAAAAAAATATAATTTTATCGGCTAGTAGTCAATCTTTCTAAAAAAAGCACATATGAACAAGATTAAATTAGGGGTTTTGCGTGAAACCAAAAACCCACCTGATAAACGAGTACCTATAACTCCTTCGCAAGTTGTAAAATTAACCGAACGATTCCCTGATGTTGATGTATTTATTCAGCCAAGCGATATACGATGTTATACAGATGAAGAATATCAATACCTGGAACTAAACTTAACCGAAGATTTAAATCCTTGCGATATTTTAATCGGAGTTAAGGAAGTCGACCCTAAAACCCTGATTGATAATAAAACATACTTATTTTTTGCTCATGTAGCAAAAAAACAACCTTATAACCGGGAATTATTACAAGAGGTTATTAAAAAGAAAATCAGGTTAATTGATTACGAATACCTTACCGATTATAACAACCAGCGGATTGTAGCTTTTGGCCGATGGGCGGGCATTGTTGGAGCTTATAATGGATTAAGGGCAAGAGGCATAAGAACAGACGAATTTAACTTAAAGCCTGCGCATCAGTGCAAAGATATGGATGAGATGTTTGCCGGATTAAAAAAGATTAAACTTAAAAAGAAAAAGATTCTGGTAACCGGAGGTGGGCGTGTTGCTATGGGCGCAATGGAAACATTAAGCCAATTGAACATACGTGAAGTAACACCACAGGAATTTTTAACCGAGGAATTTAACGAGCCTGTTTTATGCCGGATTGATCCCGAACATTATGTAAAACACAAGGGTGGGATGCAGTTTAACCTGCAACATTTCTTTAAACACCCCGAAGAATATGAATCAACATTTAAGCCTTTTACCAAGGTAACAGATATTTATATTGCATGCCATTTTTGGGATCCAAAATCGCCCAAATTTATTGAAGCAGAAGATTATCTGGAGCCTGATTTTAAAATAACCGTTATTGCCGATGTAAGCTGCGATGTAAACGGCCCAATAGCATCTACGGTAAGAGCATCTACCATAGCCGATCCTTTTTATGGATATAATCCTTATACCAGAAAAGATGAAAGGCCTTTTATGAGCCCTAAAAACATTACCGTAATGGCAGTAGACAATTTACCGGGCGAATTACCCCGCGACGCATCTTCTGATTTTGGAACAAATCTTATAGATAAGGTATACCCTTCGTT
>Ga0116164_10003016_pt1 | contig 11714 bp, 9 predicted proteins | sample AD_UKC109_MetaG_FD_89888 | JGI IMG/M metagenome (GOLD analysis project Ga0116164, IMG submission 89888) | Active sludge microbial communities of municipal wastewater-treating anaerobic digesters from Hong Kong - AD_UKC109_MetaG | ecosystem: Engineered > Bioreactor > Anaerobic > Digestate... | reverse complement strand
CAGCCGGAGGCCACCATCATGGCCACCACCTCCGGCCTGGCCTTCGTGCCCAGCTCACAGTTCCCGGCCTACTGCGGCAGCAAGGCCTTCCTGCACTCCTGGCTCCAAAGCCTGCGCCAGCAGCTCAAGGAAACCAACGTGGAGGTCCTGGAACTGGCACCGCCCTACGTGCAGACGGAGCTGACCGGTGCCCACCAGGCCACCGACCCCAACGCCATGCCGCTGGCCGAGTACATCGCCGAGGTCATGGACCTACTGAAGGAGCCCGAGCCTCCGCAAGGCGAGATCCTTGTGGAACGCGTGAAGTTGCTCCGCCATGCGGAGCAGAAGGGGGAGTACGACAAGGTGTTCGGCTTTCTGAATCCGGCCTAGAGCCTGTCGTTCCGCCCCGCTATCATTCGGGCCTTGAGCCGGGATCGCGAGATCCCCGGGTAGTCATCTCTGCGCAGCCCCCTGTGCTTCTTGCGATCCCGGGTCACCCAAGGCTTGGCCCGGGGCCTGAACGTCGGTGCCTGGATCTCCCTCACTCCTCCACATAGTATGAGGTGACCACGCACACCAGCGCACAGGGCCACTCGTGCGTCACCATCACCCCACGCTTGCCGTCCGCCGAGCGGAAGGGGGCGTGGAACGGCCCGAAGTCCGAAGGACCGACAATGGCGTGGTCCTTCAGCCGTTCGCCATCGCCGCGGGTCACCACCCGCATGCCGCCCTGCAGGCGGTCCTCCCACACGAGCAGGTAGCCGCCCGGTCCATGGACACCGGTCTCGGAAGGTGGGTCCATCACCTTTATGCCCTCGCGGAAGTGGGCAAAGTCCATGCTGTCCCCGGGGCTTTCGTAGATGATCGGCACTTCGTACAACGGGTTGGGCTGGAACACCTGAACGCCTGGCTGGGCCTGGGCGCAGGCGGTGAGCAGCAGGAGCAGGGCGGGTAGTGGGTTGGGCATGATGCATGCCCGTACACGGGGCAGGGGCAAAGGTTCAACGGGCTCTCCCAGGGACAACGCATCCGTGCGGAGCAACGTCGGAATGGTGATGCGCTTGACCCACCTCTCCGCCGCTGCTCTCCTGCTTCTTGGTGTACGGACCGAAGCCCAGACCTGGGACCAGCCCGGCCTGCAGGGGCTCGGGACGGTCCATGACATCGCCCTGTACAACGGCGACCTGTACATCACGGGGGACTTCGAGGAGATCGGCGGGGTGACGGTGGACCACATCGCGCGGTGGGACGGGAGCGCCTGGTCCCCGGTGGGCACGGGCCTCACCAGCGACGGCTATGGTACCGCGCTGGCGGTGTACAACGGTGAACTGTACGTGTCCGGCTACTTCGACACGGCCGGTGGGGTGAACGCCTACCGCATTGCCCGGTGGAACGGCAGCACCTGGTCCAACGTGCTCACCGGACTGGACATGATGCTGGTGGCGAACGACATGCTGGTGATCGGCAACCTGCTGTACATCGGCGGAAGCCCGGACCCCACCTGTAACACCCCGTTGGTGAACATGGTGCAGTGGAACGGCAGCGCGTTCAGCACCGTGGGAACGGGGGAGTTGCAATACCTCGCCAGCTCCCTGTTGCTGGGCACCGTGCACGCCCTGGCAGAAGACCAGGGGGAGCTTTGCGTGGCCGGCGTCTTCGACCACGTGGACGGCCTGGCCTGTGAAGGCCTGTTGCTCTGGGACGGTAGCACCTGGTCCGCCGGCCCCTCCGGCCTGCCCACGAGCTACAACCTGGACGTCGCCTTCATCAACGGGTCCCTGACCTGCGCGCAGAACTCGGACCTCGTGATGCAATGGAACGGGACCACCTGGACGGACTTCACCATCGGCTTGCCGGGGTCGGGGGTCACCATGGCCATGGTGGAGTTGAACGGGATCCCGGTCATCGGAGGAGCCTACAACGCCGGACCGTTCGCGAAGAACCCGGCCTGGGCGGAGGTGGGGTCGCTCACCGGTGCACCGAGCGTTCAGCAGTTGCGTGTGCTGAATGGGGAACTGTACGCCGTGGGCGATCAGGGCGTGGTGGTCAATGGCAACGTGGAGCGCCACACGCTGGTGGCCAGATTGGCCAGCCCGCTGGGCCTTCCCGACCGCGAGCGCACATCCCTTCGGCCGTACCCGAACCCGGCCACCGACCGTCTGTACTTGGATCGGCCGGTTCATACCACCGATGCCATCCGCATCCTGGACCTGCAGGGGCGCGTGGTGGAAGGTTGGTCCATGCAGGGTCCTGATCGGGTCGACGTCCGGGCCCTGCCCACCGGCATGTACCAGCTGGAGGTCCGGCAGGAGGGTGGCCTTTCGGTGGGGCGGTTCGTGAAGGAATGAGGCCACCTGCCGTGGATGTGGATCGGTCCGTTCCGATCGCGATATTCGGACCATGGCCGCCCTGGGTAACCGCCGTTCCATCCGGTTGAAGGGATACGACTACACCCAGGCAGGGGCGTATTTCGTCACCGTGTGCACGCATCAACGCGCACGGTCGTTCGGGCACATCAGGGATGGCGCCATGCACCGTTCGCCCATCGGGAACATCGTGCAGGCGTGTTGGGATGCCATCCCGGAACACATGCCCCATGCGGCGTGCGATGCGTTCGTGGTGATGCCGGACCACGTGCACGGGATCGTGGTGATCACGGGGACGGCGGCGGACGGGACGTTGGGCGGTGGCGATACCGCCGTAGGGTCGACGGATCCGTCGACCCTACCACATACCGCCCCGGACGGGAACCCCGACCATTCGCCGCCGGCCGGGGATCATGCCGTACGCCGCCCACGCATCGCCATCATGCCACGCAATTCGTTGGGCCACATCGTGCAATCGTTCAAAGCCGCCGTTTCCCGCCAGGTGTACCGCGACGGGTTGGTGCCGCGCGGAACGCCTGTGTGGCAACGCAATTATTACGAACGCATCATCCGCGACCAGGACGAATGGGACCGCATTGCCCTGTACATCGCGGAGAACCCCGGACGGTGGAACGGACAGGGACCGTTCGAGGGGCTAGGGGACGTGGCCGATCGGTGATCGCGCCATCCGCATCCTTCACACCCGCTCCTCCAGCACCGAGCTCCCCGCCGAGCCATCACCGCTGGTCCATTGCCAGGTCTCGTGCAGGCGCAGGCGCCCGTCGGGCAGCTGTTCGGGGGTGGTCCTGCACACCCCGGTCATCAGCTCGCCGCGGTCGTTCACCTGGTGGTAGCGCATGTCCAGGCTGCCCTCCGTATCCACCAAGGCGATCAGCTGGCCCTGCACGATGCGCCCGCCGCGGTAGCTGCACGTCAACACATTCCCGTGCTGCTGGTAGTGGAACTCCACCTCCTCGTTTACCTCGCCCTGGGGGCTGGTCTGCACGGGTATGAAGCGCCGGTCGTGGTAGTTGATCATGGGCCGAAGGTCGGGGGCGGGGAGGGATGGTGGACCTGGGCAGATCGATCCCATCCCTTTACGCATGCCCGAGAAGCCCCACGCGCATCCAATCCTGCATGTGCGCCGGGCTGCGGTCGCGCATGCGGTCGTCCCTGTTCACCCCATGCGTCCCTGGGGGTGGAAGTGGCTTTAACTAAGGATTTAGTTTTGGCGGTATGGTAGTCTCCGACCGAACCCCTTCCTCGCTCCGCGCGGCCCGTGCCCGTCGATCCGTCAGCTCTGGCGTGCAGGCCCTGGCCCTGCTCACCTTGCTCTTCGCCACCCGGCATACGAGTGCCCAGCCCACGAACAGCTGGACCATCCTGCACTATGCCGCCGGGTCCAACTCATCCGAAGTGGACCTCCTGAGCGACATCCAGGAGATGATGGACGGGAAGCTGGCCGAGGGCTACGAGCTCATCGTCCTGATCGATCGGACCCCCGGCCATTCCGAGGACTCCACCACGCTGGGGGAGAACTTCACGGATACGCGCCTGTACCGGATCACGCACCATGGGTACGAGCGGCTCCACGGTGGCACCGAGCTTGCGCAGGTCCGTGCCGATCGCCCGGTGGACCTCGGGATGGGGGATGCCCAGGTGCTGAAGCAGTTCGTTCGCTTCGGCAAGCAGCACTTCCCCGCGGAGCATTACCTGCTGGTGCTGCGTTCGCACGGGAACGGCGTGGGCATGTGCCCGGACCATGAATCAGGCACCGAGGACCGTCTGTTCCCGGGGGAGATCAGTGATGTGCTCACCGCGGAGGAGTCGGTGGACATCCTGGGCCTGGATGTCTGCTCCATGGCCGGGTTGGAGAACCTGTACGAATGGCGGCCGGGCAACGGATCGTTCTCGGCCGATCTGGTCATCGCATCCGCACCCTTGTCGGGGGCATGGGCCTACGATCGCATCCTGAGCAGGCTGAAGGACGGCCCGGGCACGGCCAACGAGCTGGATCCTGCCCGCATGACACCCCTGCAATTTGCTTCCATGATCTTCGAGGAGATCGAGGCTATGCAGCCCTGGGCCTCGTGGGGGCTCTTTGACAATGGCCGGATCGCGCGCGTGAAGGCCGAGGTGGATGAACTGGCCGGGCTCCTGGCCGCGGAGGATGGCGCCATCCTCCTCCAGGCCATTGATTCCACGCTGGGCTACCACCACCAAACGGCAGCGGACCTCGAAACTTCGCTGCTCGCCTTTCCCTACGTAGATGCCTACCATTTCTACAGCCTGCTCAGCCGGAACCAGAAGTTGCGACCCACGAGCCGTGCGCAAGCCACGGAGGTCTGCGCCGCCATCGATGAGCTCGTGGTGGCGTCCTACTACGGGACCGGTTTCCTGCCGACGACCAGCGATTTCGTGGACGGCAAAGGCGGCGTGTACCAGGTACTCCCCAGGGGGCGGAAGGTCTTCTCGCAGACCGGCTCCACCTTCTGGGCGCACACCACCTGGTTCCATCCCGACGCCATCACCGGGGAGCCGGATTCCTATGGCGCCTATGATTGGTGCGGCGACGGTGCGGTGAAGGGGAATGGCGAGGTCGAGAACTTCTTCGAGCTCATGGACGCGCTGTTCGATGATCCGAAGGCCGCGGATGGTGGCGTGAACCACTACCCTTGGTGAGATAGGCTTCTCAGGTCCCCCACATCGATCGCGGACATGGCGGCGTGCCCATGGGTACCGCTGATGGTACCAGCCTGGCACCGTCTCTCCGTTGCAACCCGACCGGGGCCGAAGTACCCGAGCGCGCCTGAGCACGGCCGGTGGTGGCACCAACGCGGATCCATCTCCGACCGCTGAGATCGCCACGGCCGCCTGCGTCGGCCTCGCGATGACGGTTTGGCGCGCCCACACGTCATCGCGAGGAGGGCCGTGCGACGCAGGAGCCAGGCCCGACGTGGCGATCTTGGAGGGCGCACCGGCAACACCGTCACCACCCGACCGGGGCCGCGCTGCCCGAGCGCGCCTGAGCACGGCCGGGCAGGCACCAACGCGGTTCCTTCTCCGACCGCTGAGATCGCCACGGCCGCCTACGGACGGCCTCGCGATGACGGTAAGGCGCATCTGCCATCGCCACCCATGCACTTGCGATCCACTCCCGTGCAAGCGCACCGCATCCGGTAGCAGGCTGCCCGGCACGGAGTGCAACCGCCGGATCGGTGGATGCAGTTGCAAAGCGACCTGTTGCATGTGCCACCGAGGCCGCGGCGATCGCCATGTGACCTGTTGCAAGCGCACTACTCCGGAGCGCAGCTGCACCTCAGCAGGCCGCACACGCAAGGGCCCGAGAACACGCTGCAGGGCCCACCCCTGCGATCGCATTCGGATCGGGTGCAAATGAGGATATGCATCCGGCAATGGCATTCCACCAAGGTGCAATTGCGGCCCATCCCCATGCACCTGCAACCTTGTATCGGGACGTGGCGTTGAAACCGCCAAAAGATCGACCATGGACAAGGTAAAAGCAGGATTACGAGGGCTCAATGCCCTGCAGAAGGCCACCAAGGCCGCCATCGTGTACCAGCAGATGAACGGGAACCCCGACTTCCCCGCTCCGGATCCCAGCATGGCGGAGTTCCATGCCGCCTACCTGGAGCTGAAGGCCGCCAACCTGGCCGCGCTGGACCGGGGCCGCATGGCCATGCACCGGCGCAACATGGCCGTGGAGCGCATGGACCACCTCCTGACGCGCCTGGCGGCCTATGTGAACAGCGTGTGCCTGGGGGACCGGTTGAAACTCGAGTCCTCGGGCTTCAAGCTGGTAAAGAAGCCCAGCCCGATCAGCTCCCTGGGTGTTCCCGGGGATCTCACCGTGCGCCGTACGGCCTACGAGAACGTTTTCAACGTCAGGTGGGACAGCGTGAAAGGGGCGTTGATGTACGAGGTGGAGGTCAAGCCGGACGGTTCGCCGAACTGGGAGCGCGTCACGCTCACCGGCAGGACATCCGTCCGGGTGAAGGACGAGCTGGCGCAGCCGTTCGTCCAGTTCCGGGTCTGCGCCATCGGCAGGCAGACGACCAGCCCATGGACCGCTCCCAAGTTCCTGAATGCCGAAACACTCCCCGTGTCATGATCGCGCACACCATGACCAACGCGGAGATGATCGCGGACGCCCGCAAGGACTTCCCCGCGATCGGCAACCGCATCAAGCCGCTGGTCCGCGAGGCGCGGCGGGACATGATCCGGCGGAAGAAGGACTGCCTGATCATGACCGAGTGGCGTTCGCCCCGCAAGAACAACTGGCTGCTCCTGGTCATCCACCGCAAGGCCGGGCCCAGGCTGTACGCCCTTACGTGGTACCTGGACCGCGACAAGCGGATCAACGCCTTCATCATGACCCACGAGGGCCTGGTGTACCGCATCAGCAGGCACGTGATCGAGCGCTACGGCGAACGCTTCGACCCCACCGCCAACCCCCTGCAGCGCCTGCGCAACTTCTTCCAGGAGAACTACTCCTACTCCGCGGAATGCACGGAACAGGTGGGCGAGGACCGCTTCAAGGTGCAGGTGGGCATGTGCCACGGCATGGGCCTGGGGGAGTGGGACCGCAAGGAGGGGCTGGTATACATCAACACCTTCGTGAACCACGGCCAGCTGTTCCAGAACCAGGCCGACTCCATGGAGCGGATGGACTTCGAGCGGCTGCTCCACCAGCTCTCGCCCTCCCAGCGCCGCCACCTGGTGGCCCTGTACAAACGCAAGTATCCGGAGAACGTGGGCAAGCCCGGCATGGAGTGGCTGGAGCGCTTTGCGGCCTGAGCCACTGAGCCGCTGAACCGCTGGCCTGGCTTGGGCCTCAGGCGTATTGGGCCGGCGGAGCCGGAGTGGCCTTCAAGCTTGTTGGCCGCTTGGCCTGTTCGCTACGCTACTTCTGAGCCCCTGACCGCTGGCCTGGCCTGGGCCAAAGGCGCATTGGGCCGGCAGAGCCGGAGTGGCCTTCAGGCTTGTTGGCCGCAGGGCCTGTACGCTACGCTACTTCTGAGCCCCTGACCGCTGGCCTGGCTTGGGCCTGAGGCGCATGGGGCCGGCTGGGCCAAATTGAAATGGAGGTCTATTGCCTCGCAAGGCCAGATACACGGTTACGCTGAAGTCAAGCAACAACAACTATAGTGGACCGGTCCTCCATCCTGAAATACAGATGCTACGCCGAGGAAACAGAGTACACTGTAATCTACCATACTATACTTCGAGGCCCCCAGATGTAGCTTCGAAGAGTTCGTTTATTGTGGATGCTGATACCTTGTTCCGTGTAAACAAAATCGGACCTACAGGTGCAACAAAGCGGTGGCTGGGTAGGTCCCGTGGCCAAGTTCCAACTACAATATCTCCTACTGGTTTAGGCCAGTCTTCATACACTTCTTTCTTAACACTAAGACCGTCAATAAGAAACTCGACCTCCTTCCTTCTCTTCGACCAAGAAACAGTGAACATGTGCCATCCTTCTGATAGAATTCGCGTTGTATGCAGCTGATGCTTCGTGCCCTTCTCGGTAGAGGACCAAGTGAACCGCCATTGTCCTGATGGAATAGATTTCGTTGGATGGAGCCGAGAAATACTAAATCTGTTAGGATGAGTTTCAATAGTTGGATTCGATTCATTAGGGTATCCACTCAGTCCTGAGTGACTGATTATATATGTATATTAATTATTTGAGAGCATACGAATGTGAAAAGCTGTAATTTTTGCAAATACACATAATGTCCCATCAACTTCTCTCAAAATATTCCCAGGAATCGACTTGTTCTGCATCTCCATCCAAGGAATCCCTGAAAGACTTACTGGAATTATTGGACTGCCTTCAGAAATATCTTCTTGATAGTCCTTCTTGGTGTTAAGTAACTCATATGATTCCATTTTCTGATCATGTTTAATTTCATTCTCATGAAGCTGAAAATGTCCATGATACTCATCGTGGTTGCAGCATGCATCGTGAACAATTGGCGATACTCTTATAGTGTCTTCTTCGGCAACTGACATTATTCGTTGTGCCTTATTAATCCCATCTCCAGCAATATTAAGTGAATTATTGATGGCTTTGATGATTAGGTCATCATGCTCGTGCACACCGATACGAAGTTTGAATTTTCTAGACCTCTTCTCTTCAGATTGGTTGTATTCATGTACAAGGTCACGAATTCTCTTTGCGGTGTTTATGTGAATGTTGTACGGTTGATGTTTCATTATTCCAATGCATACGCCATCCCCAGTAGGAATTAGTATGCGATCATCTTTTTTAATTGATGATTGCCTTAAGGCTTTAAGGATTATGCTATTAAGGTTTTTTATAATATGGTATTGGTCTTCAACAGAACGTTTTATTGTGAACTTTGATATATCAAGAAATATCAGCTTAAGCTTCTCTGTGCGAAAGGGCTTAGAGGTAACCCGCTTCTTACTAGTCATAACACTAAAGGGATTGATTCAACTAGCATGATCTTCTGAGTTGGTCGGTACGCCAGTCTTCTTAGCCCCTAAGTCTGCGTCACTCCCATATTGAACTCCCGCGTGGCTGGGCTCCGATGCGCTGCCTCGATGCCTATGCTGATCCACGTCCGAGTCTCCAGCGGACCAATGATCGCATCCAGCCACCCCGAGGTCCTCCGGATTTATTCCAGGGCCGGGGCATGCGCTCAGCGGAAGGAGAGGGGCTTGCATTGTCCTCAGGTCTGTAGCACGCCCATGTTGAACTCTCTGGTGGCGGGGGCTTGTGAGGCCGCTTCGATGCCCATGCTGAACTGTAGGTGGGTGGAATTGGCAAATCCCGTTATCCGTCTTTGGTCCAACAAGTTATGTCTACTATGGATCTCATCGAGTAACCACAAAGGATGCTTTGGCAGCGGTGCCCTCATGGTTATGAACCGATAGAAAGTACAAGCCTGCTGATAGACCTGTGCAATCAAAAAATGTTTGCTCGCTGGGTATGCTTTGAAATGCATTCAGCAATATGCCAGTAGCATCATAGATCTCTATTTCGCAGACACCTTCGATCGCAGTCGCTATTCGGATCTGGTCGGTTGCAGGATTAGGGAAGACATGGATTTGCGCTTTGTGTGGGTATTCCAGTTCGTTCATTCCCACAACGATTCCTTCGGAGTTCGTCTTTACCACATAGTAGTCATTTCCACGTTGACCTGCGAAGACCAAACCACCGTCATGCGTACTCTCGATCGCATAGGCGATGTCATCATTGACACCACCATAGGTTCGCTGCCACACTAGTGTGCCGGCAGAGTCCAGTTTGAAGATGAAGCAGTCATATCCGCCAACACTGAAACTCTGTGTAGAGCCTGCTACTAAGATTCCACCATCAGAAGTGACGGTCAACGCATTCGCCCAATCGTCGTCAAGTCCACCCTGAGTAGTTGTCCATTCAATATCTCCAGTACTGTCAACCTTCATGACATACGCATCATAACCACCGGCCCCTATGGATCGGGTGGCACCGGCTATCACAAAGCCGCCATCATCTGTTGCTGCAATATCATATCCATGGTCATCATTGGGGGCATAATAAGTTCTGACCCATAACGTATCCCCGAATTGGTCAATGCGCATTAGTTGGATATCGTTGAGTCCTGGCACCAAAGAAGGGAAGGTGATCCCAAGAAGCGCTGCCCCGCCATCTTGGGTGCCGGCCAAACCAAATACTTGACCACTTTGATCGGGATCGTGGTCATAATATCTGGTCCAGACAGTATCACCAGTAAGAGTGATCTTCGAGGCCATGAAGTGAACACCTACTCCAAAAGTCCAGTTATAGCCAGCCAATAGTAGATTTCCATCGGTCGTTTGCACGATATCCTGAGCGTTCGACTCGGATGGAGCACTGTAGGTCTTGGTCCAAAGTGTATCGCCATTGATATTCATTGCAATAGCACATGACAAAATTTGAACGGGTGAGGTTGGAGCAAATCTCTTCCCCACCCCGACAAGGAGACTATCACCCACATTGACCACTGAATACCCGAAGCTGTTGCCCGGATAGAAGGTTTGCCCGCTCGGATATGTCGACCACATCGTATCTCCTACAACATCCAAACGAGCGAAGTTGAGATACCAAAGGGCATCCATATTCCTTGAAGTTCCAATGATCACGATTGATGAATCCCCCAGCTCGGTGAGCCCGTATGCGACATCCGGTCCAATGTCGCCAAACACTGATTCATAAACATGCTGCCCCAATGCTTGAATTGTTAGTAATGAACAGCCACACAATAAAACAGCACTTGAGCCGAAATGAATCTTCCTGTTCATGGCATGTTCTGTTACTATTTCATGTCTGAAGAAAGCCTCCTATTGAATTTGCTCAAGGTATGAAGGCTCCCGCTCAAGTTTGTAATACTCCCATGTTGAACTCCTTGGTGGCGGGGGCTTGGGACGCCGCCTCGATCCCCATCGATATCCATGTCCGCGTCTCCAACGGATCAATGATCGCGTCCAGCCAGAGCCGTGCGGCGGCGTAGTAGGGGCTGGTGCTGTCCGCGTACTTCTTGCGGATGCGGCCCAGGATCTCCTGCTCGCGTTCGGGGGTGATCTCTTCGCCGCGGCCTTTGAGGGCGGCCACTTCGATCTGCAGCAGCACCTTGGCGGCCTGGTCGCCACCCATCACGGCCACGTTGGCGCTGGGCCAGCCCACGATCAGGCGCGGGTCGTAGGCCTTGCCGCACATGGCGTAGTTGCCGGCGCCGTAGCTGTTGCCCACCACCACGGTGAACTTGGGCACCACGCTGTTGCTCACGGCGTTCACCATCTTGGCGCCGTCCTTGATGATGCCGCCGTGCTCGCTGCGGCTGCCCACCATGAAGCCGGTGACGTCCTGCAGGAACACGAGGGGGATGTTCTTCTGGTTGCAGTTGGCGATGAAGCGGGTGGCCTTGTCCGCACTGTCGCTGTAGATGACCCCGCCGAAGCGCATCTCGCCCTGCTTGGTCTTGACGATCTGCCGCTGGTTGGCCACGATGCCCACGGCCCAGCCATCGATGCGGGCGTAGGCGGTGATGATGCTCTTGCCGTAGCCGGCCTTGTACTCGGTGAACTTGGAGTCGTCCACCAGCCGCTTGATCACCTCCTTCATGTCATAGGGCTTGGTGCGCTCCACGGGGAGGATGCCGTACAGATCCTTGGGGTCGGCCTTGGGCTTGGCGGGTTTCTCGCGGCTGAAGCCGGCGTCCTGCGGCTTGCCCAGTTTGTCCATGAGCTCCCGGATGGTGTCCAGGCACTCCTGGTCGTCCTTGCACTGGTAGTCGGTGACCCCGCTGATCTGGCTGTGGGTGGTGGCGCCGCCGAGGGTCTCGTTGTCGATCTCCT
>Ga0116164_10003013_pt1 | contig 11721 bp, 11 predicted proteins | sample AD_UKC109_MetaG_FD_89888 | JGI IMG/M metagenome (GOLD analysis project Ga0116164, IMG submission 89888) | Active sludge microbial communities of municipal wastewater-treating anaerobic digesters from Hong Kong - AD_UKC109_MetaG | ecosystem: Engineered > Bioreactor > Anaerobic > Digestate... | reverse complement strand
TAAACAATCTATGTTAGATGCAGCTGGCGTTGATAAACGTTTATTTGAAATTGATAATGAAATTAATAATCTGATAGATGCGATGAAAGCTAATGATTTATGTAGTTCTGAACAAAAAGAAAAACAGAAAGCCCTTATGTTTTCAATTCTAAATGAGATGAATTATGCGTATAAGTATATTGATCCAGATGGAACTCTTACTTTTTCAGAGTTATTCACAAAGGGCGATCAAGTATATTCTGGTAGCGAGGCAACAGAATTTCATTTGGTTAAATTGTATGCTTTAGCAAAAGTACTTAAACATCCCAGCCCTATTATTGTGGACTCCTTTCGAGCCGAAGATTTATCTACTGACCGAGAAAAAATTGTTATTGAGTTGTTTTCGACATTGGATAAACAGGTAATCTTTACCACTACAATAAAGGAAGAAGAAACTGGTAAATACCGCGATGAAAAAGGTATCAACAGTATTGATTATAGTAAAAACGCTCCCAGCAAGATTTTAAATGAAAATGACGTGACAGAATTCACTGAGCTACTAGGAGTAATTTCGGTATCTCTATAGGATGGCTTCTTTTCAGAAAGTCTTCTAGGATGGCAGAAAAATTATTTATAGGCGTTTGTTTTATCCTCACAATGAGTTGATATGTTTATTATAGTGGAATTGAAAAATTATTGTATACTGACTTTCCTGCTTATTTATCACTATACAAGCGGTAGTAGTAGAAAGGCTTTTCTTCGGTTTCGCCGGAGTTGAGGATCATGCGTGTGCCAAGCTTCTGAAAACCGCACTTTTCCGCCACGCGCTGCGAGGGATGGTTGTCCGGCTCGACGATGGCAATCAGGTAGCTTAGCTTCAAGCTATCCAGCGCCCAGCGTGATACGGCGCGTACGGCCTCGGTGGTATAGCCTTTTCCCGCATAGGTTTCGGAAATGAAGTATGCGGTTTCGATCTCGTTATTCACTTCCTGTTTGTTGCCGATTCCCACAATGCCGATCAGGACGCCGTCGAGAAACACGCCGAAGATCACGCGCGCCTTCTCTTTGGTGGCTTCGGGGAAATGGGGCGCGATGTTCTCAATCAGCCGCAGGGTATCCTCCGGCGAGGAACGCCAGTCCGGCATCCATTTAAGTATATGCGCTTCGTTTGCAACGCGGTTGAGCGCCTGCGCGTCGCCCGCCCGCAGGAGCCGCAGGGTAAGCCGTGGCGTTTGTAAAACAAGATCCATTTCTGTGCCCTTTCGGGGTTTCATTTGCAGGGAAAGTATAATAAAATAAGAGTACGATGTAAAGCTGCGATAGCAATATAGGCGGGGTATATATGTTATTTGAAGGTATAAAGTGGATATTTATGGATATGGGCTCAACCCTCATAGACGAATCCGAGTCCTACAAGGTTTGGTTTCAGCGGGCGTCGGAGGCGGTGGGCGGCGCGATCAGCCCGCAGGAGCTTTGGAAACGGTATCAGGAAGGCATGGCGCAGTATAACGTGACGATCGCCGGGCACCTGAAGCCGTTCGGGTTTCGGGGCGACAGGGCGGGGTATCTTTACCCCCCGGAGCTGGACAGAGCCTACCCGCAGGCGAAACCGCTGCTTGCAAAATTATCAAAAAAGTATAAAATTGGTATTATTGCCAACCAATCCCCCGGCGCTGCGCAGCGGCTGCAAAGCTACGGGCTTTTGCAGTACATCGATTTCGTCCTCGGCTCCGCCGAGGCCGGGGTCAGCAAGCCCGATCCGCGCATCTTCCGGCTCGCGCTTGAAAAAGCGGGCTGTGCGCCCCGCGAAGCCGTGATGATCGGCGACCGCCCGGACAACGACATCTACCCCGCCAAACAGCTCGGCCTGCGAACCATCCGCATCCGCCAGGGCACGTCGTATACCCAGCTTCCCAAATCGGAAGAATACGAGGCGGACGCCACCGTGCACAGCCTCGGCGGGCTTTCCGAAATTTTCAGAGCATAATGGGGCCGCCCCCGTTACACCGATACTGAAAATAATCATTTGGAGGAAAAATGCCATGAAAACGCTTGCCCGTGTCTTCTCAACGCTGATTGTGATCACGATGCTGTTGTTCGTAACCGCGGCCGCGCAAAGCGGCGAACAGGATTTGTACGCGCCGTTTACAAGCGACACCGGCCCGATATCCATACAGGCCCTTTATCCGGGGGACTTATACGACGATGACGTCCTGTCGGAAACACAGTATTGCGTCATGATAGAATTATCCGCGTCCTGGGACTTTTACAGCGAAGTTGAGGGGCTGGATTCCGATATGTCCGGGATGTTCTATCTCGTAAGCTTGAACGGGTTTTTATACACCAACGGTTTCACGCTCGACGAAGAAGCGGACGGGAATATGTGCATTAACCTGTTCTTCTACCTGCCGGCAGGCAGCGAACTTGCGGAATACCGCCTTGTGTATGACGGCCAGATGCGCATGCTGGCGGAAACCGGCAGCGAGCCCGAGCTTGCCGAAGACACAGGCGAAACCGCGGTCTCCGGGGATTCCGGCACGGATGAAACTGTTGTTTCGGAGCCCGACGAAACGGAACTGGCGGACGAGGACGATTCGCCGGAAACCATCGACATCATTCTGGAAGCGCTGGGCGAGCCGATTTACCAAACGACCTACGAGGACTTGGCGAAGGGAAACGTGATATTAAAGGACGATAAATCCGGCAGCGCAAAGGGACTGCAGACGCTGCTGCTTGCCTTCGGGTACGACGTAAGCACCGACGGCCTGGCGGACAAAAAAACCTTCAACCCGCTTCACAACCTGCAGGCGATCTTCGGGATGGAAGTCAACAACACCGTTGACGCCGAGGATTTCTCCTTCCTTCTTAAATGCCTGTATATCATGAACGATCCCGACGGCGCGGAAGAACTGCTGGCCGGCGCCGAGTTTACCTACGATGAGTTTTATTATCTGCTGGGCTGCTGCGCGGAGCTTCAGGAGCTGTACTATACGGCCTACGAGTACTTCGACTATTGCAGCGGGGAGGACGCGTACAACCGCGCGCAGGCCTGCATCCGCCCGTGGCCGGATAACGGGGAGCTGTATCATAATAAAAATTACGTCAGCAGCCAGATGCAGCTGAATATCCAGGTGGATAACCAGGACGAAGGGTATGCCTCCTACTTCAAAATCTACAGCGGGGACGGCGATTGGGCCTGCAGCCTGTTCGTATACGGTTCCGGCACGGTGTCGACCAGTCTGCCCGGCGGCGTGTATACCATCAAACTGGGCACGGGCGAAGACTGGTTCGGCGTGCAGGAAGCGTTCGGCTACGATGGGTATTACGAAACGCTGCTGTTTAGTGACGACACAGCGGAGGTTGCGCTGGAGTCCGGGTATGAGTACACGCTGACGATCAATACCTCGCAAAGCGACCCCGAGGCCGACGACGTGGACTCGGAATATACGGATTTCGGAGATTTCTAAGCGTTGCGACGCATTCAAAAATATACTATGCCGCAACACCGCCGATGGCCGCGCGTACCGCGCGGCCATCGGCGGAAAGCATAGCTTCATCCTGTATGGTTAAGTATGATATAAGATAGAGAGATGACCTTGCCGGACAAGCCCAGCAGCAAATACCAAAAATACAGGCGAAAACAGTGATTATGATACACATCTTTAATGTGTTTACGGATTTTCGGGGTATAGGGATTTCATCCCTATGACCCTGACAAGGGCTTTCGCCCTTGACCCTTCCTTGGCCGCGCTTCGCGCGGCCAAGGGGTATAATTTATTCCTCTTCGTCTAAGTCTTCCCAGTCCTCATCCGGAAATATCTCGTCGTCCGGGTCGTCCCAATCCTCCTGAAGCGGGTCGGCGCCGTCGCCGTTTGCCAGCTCGAAAAACGCCAGTTCCTCCCATTGTTCCCTGTCCGTCATGCGTATGGCCTCCCAACGAATGTCCTGAAAACCGCACCTCCGACTGTGTGATGTGCGGCTACGGGTTCACCGGCTGCTGAAGTAAATTGAGGAGCGTTTCTGATTCTTCTTCTGTTATAGGGCTGTCCTCCGAGGTAAAGGTAACAAAAATCGTATAAGAATCCAGCAAGCCGTAATACTGTTCATAGAGCTGCCCGCGCGTTGTTGTATGGATGGAAGGAATACCGCAGAGTCCCTCCTGTACATACTGGCTCTCCGCCGTTACGCCCATGTTGTTGACGGCTTCCGACACACCGGCGCAAAGGCTTTGCATCCCGCTTTCGGTGTACATGTCGGCGATGGTGGCGCTGCCGGTGATCACGCCGTCAGGCGCGGCGTTGATATTGTAATACCGGTTTGAGCCGTCCAGCGCGTACAGGTAGATATCGCGGGTATCGGCGTTGTCCTGCCAAATGTCCACGCCGTAACCGTCGGGAATAGAGATATCGATCGTCCTGCTAAGCAGGGGCAAGCGCAGGACGCTGCCGTCCTGTTCGGTGGAAAGGCCCGGTATCCAGTCTGTCACCGTGCTCTGACCGCCCATCAGCTGGTGCATAAGCTGTTCCTGCAGCGATGAGATCCAGTCCGGATCCAGGGTATCGGACACCAACATCACAGTGGTATACAGCGCCCACCCGTCCCGAAGCCCCAGCATGTGTTCAAAGGTGCCGCCGTCGCTCTCGTAGGCGATCACCGGCTGGCCGTTTTCAAAGTCTTCAATCCAGGTCACGCTGTCCTCGTCGCATACCTTGTCCGCGGAGGGGAATGCCATCGTCTCCAACAGCTTCCCGCCGTCGAGGGTTTGCACAGTATTGCCCTGATAGGCCGTATCCCTTACGGCAAACACATGTACCGCGGACAGCTGGTAACCCGGCGAATGGGGACAAGCCAGCACTTCGTAAAAATCCGGAGCTTCAGTCGCCAGGCAAAGGTAGAGGGTATCGGGAACGGAAATTGTAATTTCGCTTTGCGGCAACGTAATGCTCTGGTAACGGTCGGCAACGCCGTCTTCCGCGCAAATCGAGCGCATCAGGTCGTCCTGTGCGGCGGTGAGCTGTTCAAGCGGAGTCGAATCATTGTAATACTGGACCAGCATCAGGTTGAGTATCCATCCGTCCTTCAGGGCGATCAGGTGCTCCGAATAGAAGTCGTCAATGGGTTCCGGCATGCGTATCAGGCGTTCACCCGGAACCAGATCATCCACAAACGTGTAGGAAAGGGACGCTGCTTGATTAGATATATTGTAGAGTATGTAGGAAAGGTTGGTTTGATCCGTATCTTGCAAGGACAGGTTTTGTAAACTGTCATCTTTGAACGCGAAGAAAACAAAAAAGCTGTTTTCGTACTCCGGCAGCGAAATGAGAATCGTCTTTTCGGTTACGGCGTCGGTATAGGGCTGCACGCGCGCGGTAATCGGCAGCAGCAGGGAAAGGTCCACGTCCGTCAGGTAATATTCCATCACATACCCGCTGGTTTCATCCAGCGGGACAACCTCCATGCTTGTTGCCAACGCGAAAACCGTGACGGAGCATACCAGGCATACGACCGCGGCGGCAAACCGAAACCGGCGATGGTTCTGCATTTGGATTCCTCATTTCTGCCATTATTTCGTATTGATACGTTTTGCGTGAACAGACAACCGTGAGTTCTGCTTTCGCAAGCCCTACTTAAGCAGCAGCAAACTCAGCGCCATCACGGCCATGCCGGCGACGAGGCCGTAGATGGACAGGTGGTGCTCGCCGTACTCGCGCGCGGCGGGCAGCAGCTCGTCCAGGCTGATAAACACCATAATGCCCGCAATCACGGCAAAGATAAGGCCGAACACCGTATCGTTGATAAACGGCAGCAGGATTAAAAATCCCACGCCCGCGCCCACGGGCTCGGCAAGGCCGGAGAGGAAGGAAAGCCTGAACGCCTTTTTGCGGTTGCCCGTGGCGTAGAAGATCGGCACGGCCACGGCGATGCCCTCGGGGATGTTGTGGATGGCGATAGCGATGGCGATGGGTACGCCCAGGTGCGGGGCGGCCAGCGCGGCGGTAAAGGTGGCAAGCCCTTCGGGGAAGTTATGGATAGCGATTGCCAGCGCCGTTAAAACGCCCATGCGCATCAGCTTGGAGGTGTGGATCTCGCCGCTGCCGTCCATTTCCTCCACGGTATGCACCTGATGGGGGTTTTCCGAAGACGGGATCAGCTTATCGATAATCGCGATTAAGAATATCCCGGCAAAAAACCCGCCCGCGGTCGCCCATGCGCCGGGCTTGTCGCCCAGCGCGGCGGAAAGCGTGGTATTGGCCTCTGCCAGGATTTCCACAAAGGATACATAGATCATCACGCCTGCCGAAAAGCCCAGCGCGACGGAGAGGAATTTGGTATTGGTCTTGTTGGTAAGCAAGGACAGCAGGCTGCCGATACCGGTGGACAGGCCCGCCAGAAGCGTGAGCGCAAAGGCAAACAGAATATCATGTGTTGTCATTGTTATGTACTCCTGATTTTTCGGCGAAAGCGTTTTATATGCAGCGGCGGCGCAGCGGCCGGAGATCTTCCGCGCGCCGTTTGAACAGGTAGGGTATTCGGGCATACTTACGCCCGGGTTGGGCCGCCGCTCCGTCAACCAAGCGCCGCGCCCTCAGCATAGAGAATACCACGATGTTTGCCCGCCGTAAAGCCGCGTTACTTGCCCTCGTCGTCGGACAGGTCGACAGCGTTGGCGGGGATGCACCCGCGCGCCATGCCGGCGGCGGTGGTTGCTTCCACATACGCCCAGCTGCCGCTGTTTTGCATCCAGCACAAAAACGTCACCTGGTCGCCGGCCTCAAGCGTCGCCAGCGGCGTGGAGGCGATCACCGGATCGTCCGTCAGCGTGCAGCGCCTGAGCACCGTAACCTGTTCATAGCTGAAGTCCAGGGTGTTTGCAGACACGCTGTTTGCTATCTGCGAACCGCTTGCGTACCCGATGCGCACGCCGCCGCTGTCCAGCCGGTAGAGCACCAGCAGCCAGCCGTTTTCCCAGCCGTACACATACACCGAGCCGTTGGTCGATACCAGCGCCTTGCCGTTTGCGCCGCGCACGTAATAGCTGCCCGGCCCGGAATACACGGCAAACTTCTGCCCGGGCGTGAACGAATATTCCACAAATCCCAGGGGGATATTATACAGCGGCTCCTCAAGCTCGGGCAGCGCTTTTCCGTCCAGGTTGTAGTTTTCCGTATCCCGCATTTCCTGGCGTACGTCCTTGATCAGCCGCTCGTTGTACCACTCCGTGCTGTTGAGCCAGTCGTAGGTGAAAGCGGAATCCTCCGTATACCAGGATTGGCTGTTGAAGTAATTGTAGTACTGCCCGTCCGGATCAAACGGGAAGCCGTAGCGCGCGAAGATCTCGTTTAAAACATACCCCAGCGCGTCGTACTGCCATTCCCACAGCTCCGCTTCAGTCAGGCGGCGGCTGTCGCTGTCTGTAATCAGGTAGAAGTTGGACGCGCAGGCAACGCCCTGCACAGTGAGCAAGACAAGAAGCAAAACGAATGCCAGCAGTCTCTTTTTCATCGGGGTTCCTCCTTCGCAATTGCGGTCGCGCAGCGGCTGAGTATCGGTAGGCTATCGTTATTGATAACGCCGCGGTCGGCCAGCGCCGTCGGCAGGGCGTTTGTATAAACGGTTCCCACGGCGTTGGTATCGGTCTCCCGCGCCTGCATAACCAGGGAATTGTAGCCCGTAACGCAGTTTACAATCAGCAGCAGGCACAGCGCCGCGCCGAGCAGCCGCCTTAAGACCATGCGGCCCTTTCCGGGCGGGGCGAGGCGCGTGTCTTCCGCCGCGGAAAACAGGCACAGCAGCGCCGCCGCCGGCAGCCAGAACAGCGGCAGATAATTGCGCGCCGAATACAGATAAGGGACGAAAAACGCCGGAACAAACACCGCGAGCAGGAGCAGCAAAATCAGCCAGCCCCGGCGCGAGCGGCGCTTGTCCGCCACCGCCAGCGACCAGAGGATCACGAGCACCGACAGGCTGAAGATGCCGGAGAACATAACGCCCCAGCCGCCTACGACGGCGCCGGGCGAGGCGAGGCTGAACTCGCTTGCCGTGACCGTGAAGGGGATCTTCAGCGCGATTTCACTCAGCGGCCCGGCGGATACGGGCGAGAACAGCGATACGAAAACCTGCGCCGCCAACGGCAGGCCGCCGATCACGGACAACGTCTCCAAATCCGTGTTCATCGACGCGGCGGCGAACATCCCGTAAAAGGGATCGCCGTAGCGCAGGAAATTGGTCACATAAGTAGCCGCGCCAAGCGCGCACAGGGCCGCGGCAAGCATCGCCGCGAAATAGAGCAACAAACACAGCTGCCGCTTTGTGCGCGTTTTGCGGGGCGCGCCGGAGCGCGCGATGCCGATCACCCGCGCAATATAGCACAACAGGCAGAGCGCCGCGCAAAACGGCAGCGCGGAGGCTTTGATGTTTACCGCCAAACATACCCCGGCGAACGCCGCCGCCTTCGCCATGCCCGCGAAGCGCCCCTCCGGCTTGTACGCCATGTACGCCAGCGCCGCCGCGGCAACGGTGAGCGTCTGGTACATAAAGCCGTCGCCTTCGTACGTCAGCGCCTGGCCCAGGGTGACGGGGTTCACCACGGCGAGCAGCGCGGCGGTGAACGCCGTAAAGCCGCTTAGCTTGAACGCGTCCCGGATCAGCGGCCCGGCGACGCACACAGCCGCGGCCATGCCTGCGATATTGAACGCCTTGCCGCAGGCGATATTGCCCGTGAGCGCGTAAAACCCCGCGCCGATGATAAGCGACGCCCCGGGCCGGGTATCCGCCTGGGAAGCAAGCCACCCGGCGCCGTACGGCAGGTCGCTTGCGGAGCTTGCAAAGGCTGCAGCCGTCTGCTCAAACGGGTTCCAGCCGCGGGCCAGCAGGTACGTATTCACCTTGTCGCAGCCGTCGGGGGCGATAAACCGCGAAACAAGAAGCGACGCCGCGGCCAAAAACAGCAGCCCCAACGCCGAGATCATCAGCGCATACCCCGGCGCTTTGCGCAGCCACGCTAGCCCAAGCCACGCAAGCGGTATGGCGTACAGCGCTGTGTACCGCCCCAGGGATACCCCGGCGGCCAGCAGCGCCGTGGCGACGAGGACCAGCGCGAAAAAGTACAACAGGATGAACAGCCCGAAATCAAACACGGCGGATTTTCGCCCGGTTTCGCCGGGCTGCTGCCGCATCTGTTCCAGCTCCCGCCGGATTTGGGAATACTCTGTAGATGTCATCCTATCCGCTCCGTTACTTATCGTTTCGATAGGGGATGATGTATTAGGATTATACCATATCGTGTATGAAAAGAGAACCGCAGCCGCCTATATATTGACAGGCTGTGGTTTTGGCCTATAATGACGGGGAACAGGCATAAAGGAGGCGGCGGCATGAAAAAGCATGCGGGGAAGCTGGTCGCGCCCATCGTCATTGCGGCGCTGATCCTTGTGTACTTCGCCGGGTTCATCATCGTAGCCCTCACCACCGATTGGCTGCCGCTTGGGTGGATGATCGCGGGCATCGCGGTTCCGCTGTGCCTGATGGGCGTGATGATCTATGTGCTGATTGAAAGACTCAAAGAAATAAGGAGCGGTGAGGAAGATGATCTTAGTCAATACTGATTATATCTCCGGCAAGGAGCTTACAACCCTGGAGCTGGTGAAGGGCTCCACCATCCGGTCGCGCAATATCGGCCGCGATATCACCCAGGCGTTCAAAACCCTGGTCGGCGGGGAGCTGAAAGCCTACACCGAAATGATGAACAACGCCCGCGCCCTTGCCACCAAGCGCATGGTGGAACAGGCCGAGGCCCTCGGCGCCGACGCCGTCGTCAACATCCGCTACGCGTCCGCGGCCGTGATGGCCAACGCGGCGGAGGTCATGGCTTACGGTACAGCCGTAAAGTTTAAATAAACTTTACGGCTGTACCGTAAGCCTAGTAAGTCATTCAGGCAAACTCTGCGCAAATCCCCCGCGCGCTGCCGGCCATAGTGCCAGCATCTTGCGTTTACGGCATCCTTGACGTAGCTCTGCTACTACTGCGGACGCCGCAAGCACAATCTGCAAGCCACTCTGGCGCGGCAGCACACAGGCTTTTACGCATCGTTTACCTTCATTTTGGTTTGTGGAGCGATATTTTTAAGTAATGGCTATTCATCTAAATAGAATCACGATGAAGCTATTTGGTAAAACATTCTTTGTTCAGCTTTTCACATACTTGATTCGTTATTAATACAATAGTATCAAAAACGTGATGCGCAGCTTTTTGGGTATCTGGATCGGTGATTTGATCTAGACTATTATCTTTAGTTATGACAATATCAATATGCTCCTTTACATCAGAAAAGATGGCTTCGTAGAATGCTTTTGTATCGAATTGCAGAATTTTGATATCTAGAGTGAATCTTTTTGCAGGATTACTCCCATTTTCAAGGACAAAGCAGGAGTTTTCAAATTTGAATTTATAATCCTTTTTCATATCGTTTCATTCTCCTCTCGATTGTAGAAAGTCCGCCTTCAATATTTTCTGCAACAATTTCTAGGATTTTATAGCTTTCATTTTCATACTCGAGCGCTCCCGATAGAATTTGCAATGAATTCGCATTATCTATATACATGAAAATAACATTATCAACATCAAGATTCACTATGAATTGTGGATTGTGAGTTACCATCAGTATTTGCCTCATTTCTCCCATAGTTTTAAATTGATCAAGAAGATAGTTTTTAATTGCAATAGGTGATATATGATCCTCTGGTTGATCAATAATATATATTCCTTTATTTTTTGATTCGCCTGAAAGGAGCGAGAAATAAATACGAGCATTGAAGCCATCAGACAATTCTTTATATACATCCATATTATTCTTAATTATTGAGTGTTTTGGCTTAAAGTCTTCATCAAGTATACTACAAATTTTATTCCTCAATGCATCCAACGGTGTTGTTGCATCTTCAGGATAGTGTAATATCATATTTCGGAGATTCTCTTGTGTAATTTTCATAGTGGAAAGAGTTTTCCCTTTTTTCAGAACTCTACGAAGAGTTTTTTTCAAATATTCACTCGATATTTCATCAATATTTAATTTCGATATAAATTTATATTGATCAACATTAGCTTCATTTGGAGGAATCAAGCGTTGTGCTAATTCAAATTTATAATCTAATACTTTTTGTTGTGTTTTTATAGTGTTTACAATGTTGTTTATTGACGTATCAATATTTACTAGGAATGCTGAACGCAGTTTCTGTTCATCGGTATTGTGTCTAATATATTCAGTACGAAAATTTTTAATTGTCGTTTTTACCACATTCATCTTTTTATTTTCATCTTGCAGCTCTTGGTGCTTCTGGCTGTATTTACCATACATTTTCACCAAAACAAGGCGCATCTTTTCGATTTCCTTAATGTCTGATGGATCAAGGATATTATTCTTCTTAAGTTGACTTAATTGACCAGAAAGTTCATTGATTTTTTCTATAACGTTTTGGTAATCATTATCTTTATGAGCCTTAATGTTATCAATGAATGTTATACTTTGTGATACGTTGTCTTTACAATCAAGTTTAAAAGATTGTAATTGCATAACATTTTGATCAAATTCAAATTTCATTTGAATTGCAGCATAGAAGCGTTGTAATTCATCATCTACTAGATTCCTATACAATTTCGGTGATTTTTCAGTCGGAAAGAAAGGATTTAAAACTTCACTTGCTTTTAATTCACCTTCCGCAAACTGTTTTCGTATTTCTCCTTGT
>Ga0116164_10003009_pt1 | contig 11730 bp, 10 predicted proteins | sample AD_UKC109_MetaG_FD_89888 | JGI IMG/M metagenome (GOLD analysis project Ga0116164, IMG submission 89888) | Active sludge microbial communities of municipal wastewater-treating anaerobic digesters from Hong Kong - AD_UKC109_MetaG | ecosystem: Engineered > Bioreactor > Anaerobic > Digestate... | reverse complement strand
CCTGCATACAGGCCAACCACAACATCGTATCCGCTGTCGTGCAGGTTCTGCGCGTGCGCGTGGCCCTGGCTGCCGTAGCCGATCACCGCGATTTTCTTGCCTTTGAGTACCTCGGGTTTGCAATCCTCTTGATAATACATTTTAGCCATTTGAAACATCCTCCTCATTCTTCTTCAGCGTGTATTCTCCGCGGCCGATGGCCGTAATCCCCGTGCGGCAGGTTTCCAGAATGTTAAACGGTTCCAGGAAGGTGATAAAAGCATCCAGCTTGTCGGTATCGCCGGTCAGCTCCATGGTCACAGTCGTGGGTGTCAGGTCGCAAACCTTGGCGCGGAACACATTGGCGCCTTCAAGCACCTGGCTCCTTGTGCCGCTGCCCGCGCAGACCTTGATGAGCATCAGCTCACGGCACACGGTTTGCTCAAGCTCCATGTTCTCCACAACCTTCACATCGTGCAGCTTGCGCAACTGGTGCACCAACTGTGTGCGTACATACTCGTCCCCCACAGCCTGGATGGTAATGCGGGACAGGTGAGGGTTCTGCGTCTCCCCGACAGACAGAGAGGAGATGTTGAAGCCCCGCCTGGCAAACAGCCCGGACACCCGCGTGAGAACGCCCGCTTCGTTGTTGACCAGCAGTGACAGTATCAGTTTATTCATGCGTTCACCCCCTGATGATCATTTGGTTGATGGTTCCGTTGGGCGGTATCATGGGGAACACCATTTCGTCGCGGTCGATCACGATATCCACCACCACGGGCTCCTCCATGCTGAGTGCCTGATCCAGCACCGTATCGAGCTCATCCAGCTGCGATATGCGCAGGCCCTTGGCGCCAAAGGCTTCGGCGAGCTTCACATAATCGGTCTTGCGTTCCAGCGTCGTGGACGAATAGCGCTTGTCAAAAAACATCGTCTGCCACTGACGCACCATACCCAACACGGAGTTGTTGAGGACGAGCACCACCAGAGGCAGACGATTGGATACGGCAGTCGCCAATTCGTTCATATTCATATGGAAGCTTCCGTCGCTTGTGATGAGCACGGTTTTCTTCCCGGAGCCGATGCACGCGCCGATGGCAGCGCCCATTCCAAAGCCCATTGTGCCCAAGCCGCCGGAGGTGATGAACGTGCGGGGCTGCTGGAACGGATAGAACTGCGCGGTCCACATCTGGTGCTGACCCACGTCGGTTGCGATGCGGGCGTCTTGGGGCACGCGTTTTGCCACGCTTTGCAGCACCAGGTAGGGATTGAGCACAGCGTTGTTCATCACGGTACGGTTATCGTTGGATTGCTTGTATTCGTTGACTTCCTGCAGCCATTCAGGGTCGCTCTTGTGCAGGGGTATCCTGTTGAGCGCTTGCAGGGCTTCCTTCACATCGGCATGCATCGCCACGTAGGCGGGGATGTTCTTGCCGATCTCCGCGGGGTCGATATCAATGTGAAGCACCTTGCGGTTTTTGGAAAACTCGGATTTTTTACCGGTCGCGCGGTCGGAAAAGCGTGCGCCGATGCCGATGATCAGGTCGGACCGCCCCATGGCCTTGGTGGACGCAAAATTACCGTGCATACCGGACATCCCCAGCATTAAGGGATGAGAACGCGGCACGGCGGACAAGCCCATCATGCTCGTGCCGATGGGTGCGCCGAGCTTCTCCGCAAATTCCAGCAGGTCTTTGCTCGCGTCCGTTGCGACCACGCCGCCGCCCGCATAGATAAACGGGCGTTTGGACGCGGCGATCAGCTCCGCCGCTTCCTTGAGCATCGCGGCGGTGGGCGCTTTGGCGTTCATTTTCCGGGTTTCCTTCGCCGGGGTGTACTCACACTTGGCCAGCTGCACATCCTTGGGAATATCGATCAGCACGGGGCCTTTGCGGCCGGTGGACGCGAGGAAAAATGCCTCCCGCACGATATCCGCAAGCTTTTCCACGTCCTTGACCATGTAGTTATGCTTGGTAATGGGCATGGTAATTCCCTTGATGTCGACTTCCTGAAAGCTGTCGCGCCCGATAAAATCCTGCGGAACGTTGCCGGTGATGGCGATCATGGGGATTGAGTCCAGATAGGCGTTGGCAATGCCGGTGACCAGGTTGGTCGCGCCGGGGCCAGAGGTGGCGATGACGACGCCGGTCTTGCCCGTCGCGCGGGCATAGCCGTCCGCAGCGTGGGCAGCGCCCTGCTCGTGGCAGGTGATGACATGGTTGAGCCAGTCCGCAGCGCCGTAAATTTCGTCGTAAATGTTCAATACGAATCCGCCAGGATACCCGAAAATCGTATCAACCTTTTGTTCCTTGAGCACTTCCAGTAAGATTTGTGCACCGTTGAGCATGTTTCCCCTCCTTCTCAAAAAAACTCCCTAAACCGCTTTGCGCAGTTTAGGGAGTGTGCTTGCTGTTTGCTTTCGCTTATGCCGTAACCCTGCACGCCTGCCTAAACTTACGCGTAAGAATGTTGCCTACTACTACCAGAAGGAGCAGTACGGCAAGGCTAAGAATAATCAGGCTGAGGTTCAAGGGCTGGCCAATCATCGAAAAATCTCCTTCGTATGATTTGTTGTATACAATAGCACACCGTATGGCGACTGTCAACCTGTTTGGTTGGTTTTTTCGCTGTACTTATTTATAAACATACATCGCAGCCGTGTAAATGGCGGGCTTATGCACCGATATTCAAGGATGCGAGCTTTTCTTCGATCATCTCTTTGGTGGCGTGATTAAGCGGCGAGAAGCGGCCTTCCAGCGCTTTGTTCAGCTTTTCCGCCGCGGCCTGGGTGTTGCCGTCCGCGATATCGTACTCCGCAAGAAAAAACAGCGTGTCGATCTGCCCCGGCTTCTGGGCGAGCGCTTTCAAAAAGTATTCCTTGGCCGTTTCTTTGTCGTTCTCCACCAAATAGTAGGCCTGGGCGAGGTTATCCAGCGTGATGGGGTCCTCGTCGTCGTACTCCAAGGCTTCCAGGTTGAACGATACGGCCTTTTCCTTGTTCCCGGTGGCGACGTACAGATACCCCAGCGTCTGGTACACCAAACCGGAGGGGTCCTTCTGGTGCAGACCTTCCAACACACTAACCGCCTTATCATTCTCGCCAAGCTTATACACGCATACAGCGTAGTTGACAAACAGCTGTTTCCTGCTTTCCGCGTTGAGCAGCGGACTTTTCTGGTGCTCCACCAGCAGCTCCCGCGCTTTCTGATATTCGCCGGACCTAAGCAGCAGCACAGAATAGCTTAAAATATACCGGGGATCTTTCAGCCCCGATTGCATTGCTTCTTCATATAACTTCTTCGCGGCTTCGATATCGCCGCTCTGGTATTTTCGTCCGGCCGACTGGGCCTTGATGCTTGCCATGAAACTATTCATCCAAGAGAACCTCCTGCGATTTTACGGCGTAAACGCGCGTAACGGTATTGTAACGCATTTCGCCGGGATTGTACAGCCTCGCCGGCCTCCAGGCCGGGTTCCGACAGGATGAGAAGCGCTTGCCGCGTATAGAGAAGCGCCTGGGAAAGGTCCCTGAGCTGGTGCTCGTACAGCTTGGCAAGGGCGACACAAACGTCGGCCGTATCCTCGCTGCTCGAGAGCATGGCGGTGTAGAGCTTTGCCGCCCGCTGCGCGTGCCCCTCCCGTTTCTCCTGCTCGGCCAGGGCGTGGAAGGCGCTTGGGCGCAGCCCGCCCTGCGCCGACAGACGAAAGCACTTTTTGGCTTTCAGCGCGTCGCCGCGCTTGTTGAGCGTACGGGCGAGCGAAAACAGGTCTTCCGGCGCCTGGATGGTTTCCGGTTTCAGGTGCAGCCTGCACAGGAAGAAAAACAACTGGGCAAGGCTTGTGATATCCTGCCGGTTATGTGCCATGATGCTGCGGATCGGCTCAAAATCCCGGTTCTCCAGATATTTGAAATAGGTCTGCGGAATCATCGCGCCGGGAATGTCGCCCTCACGGACCACGCCCAGAACGCTTTCCTCCAGGGTTTGCAGGTTGCAGCTGCCAAGCCGCAGCTTCCACAGCCTGCGGGATGGATACAGCACATCGGCATGCACGGATTCGTACTTATCGCGGAAACGGTTTAACAAAAACCGGCTTTGCAAAACCGGCATATCAAAGGTGCGGCCGTTGAAGGTGACAAGCACGGGAAACGCTTCCAGCAGGCGGCTCACTTCCTGCAAAACAAACAGCTCCTCATCATAATCCCGCATGAGATACTGTTCCACAACGAAATGATCCTGCGTAAAATACCCGATACCGACCAGAAACGCCACCGTACCCGCTCCGCGCGAAAGCCCCGTGGTCTCGGTATCCAGAAACAGCAGATCCTGCATTTTGACTGACACGGGAAACGGAAATCCGTAGATTTCCTTGAGGATATCGGCGTTCATGTGCCGCGCGTCGGGAAACGAAGCGATTGGGTAGCGTTCCGATACCCGGTAGCAGTCCTGCGATGCGGTTTTTTTAGGCATATCGGATTGCGCCATGTGCTCGGCGCTGATCATCCGCAGTTTATCGCTCAGGCTTGGCATTTGAGAAGCTCCCGGAGAATATGCTTGGCCGCCTCCTTGCCGCGCTCACCGAACATGGGGCCGACGCAGCTTGGGCAGCCGTCCTCGCAGTCGCAGCTGTTTACCACGCCAAGCGCGTGCTCCAGCAGCAGCTCCTGCATTTCGTATGTCTTTTCACTCAGGCCGATGCCGCCTGGATACTGATCGTACAGGAAAATCGTCGGCCGGTCGGTATGCGGCGCTTTGACCTGATAAACGATCTTGATGTCGCGCGGCGCGCACATCAGGTAGATGGGCGCGACGATGGCCAGGAGGTTGGAAATGCCCATCATGGCGTTTTGGAGTTCGTCGTTCTTGTAGTGCCCGGAAATCGTCTGGGGCAGCGTCCACCACATGCCGGTGGTGTGCATGTTGCTTTCGGGCAGCATCACCTCGCCAAAGCCCAGATTTTCGTGCGTGTCGAGCTTCATTTTCTTGAAAATCTTGACGATGGTGGTTACCTTGAGCTCGCCAAGCGTCAGCTGTGCGCCGCAGGCCAGCGCCTTTTCCTTCATCTCGTCGAGCACGCCGATGCTTACGTTCAAGTCCGCGTCGGTGTAATAATCCACGTCCACGGCGCGGATATAGGCCTTGCAGGCGTCAAAATCAAGTTTCTCCACCTGGAACTGGTTGCCGCCGTGCAGGTAGATGGCGTTTTCATGCAGGAGCATCGGCACCGTAAAGCGGTCCATTTCGCCGATGACACGGTGGTGCGCCGCATCGGAAATATCAATAATAACAAAGTTTTCGGTCGTCGCCGAGCGCAGATTGATTTCACTGGCAGGGAACTCCTCTGCGGACCAGTGGTAGCGCTTGCCGACATGCCTAAGGATGCCGCCTTCCGTGAGAAACTCCAGAAACTGCTGCGTATCCTTTACGTTGCCAAATTGCTCGCCGTCTTCAAACGGCAGCTCGTAGGCGGCGCACTTGACGTGCGACAGCAAAATATACAGGTTATCGGGATGCAAGAGCGCATGCTCCGGCGATTGCGACATAAAATACTCAGGATGCCCGACGATGTACTGATCAATCGGCGCGGAGGACGCGACCATGATCGTGAGCGCCGTTTCGTTGCGCCTGCCCGCGCGCCCGGCCTGCTGCCAGGTGCTTGCGATGGTGCCGGGATAGCCGCACAGAAGACAGGCTGTCAGCGAGCCGATATCCACACCCAGCTCCAGCGCGTTGGTGGAAACGACCAGCTTGATCTCGCCTGCGCGCAGCTGATGCTGGATCTTCTGCCGTTCGCTGGGCAGATAGCCGCCCCGGTAGCCGCGCACGGCGTCGCCGTTCTTGCCGCTTGTTTTCAAGGCGCGGGTCAGCACCTCCACCTGCACACGGCTCTTGGCAAAAACAATGGTTGGAATATCGTTATGCAAAAGCGTCTGGGCCAGTGCGCGTGTTTCGCCCAGCGCACCCTTACGGATGCCCAACTGCTTGTTGACAACCGGAGGATTGTAGAACACAAAGTGCTTTTCCCCCACCGGCGCGCCGTTATTATCAATCTTTTCAATATGCCTGCCCGTAAGCGTTTCCCCCAGCTCCGCCGGGTTGGCGATGGTCGCCGAACACAGGATGAATTTGGGGCTGCTTCCATAGAACTCGCACAGGCGCATCAAACGGCGTAAAACGTTGGCCAGATGGCTGCCGAACACGCCGCGATACATGTGAATCTCATCGATGACGATATATTTGAGGTTTTCAAACAGCTTCACCCACTTGGTGTGGTGCGGCAGAATGTTGGCGTGCATCATATCCGGGTTGGTGACCACGATGTGGCCCGCCTGGCGGATGGCCTTGCGCGCGGCGGCCTGGGTATCGCCGTCATAGGTATAGGCTTTTACGTCCACGTCCATGGCCTCAATCAGGTCGTACAGCGAGCCAGCCTGGTCCAGCGCCAGCGCCTTGGTGGGAAACAGATACAGGGCGCGGGAATCCTGATCCTTCAGGATTGCGGAAAGCACAGGCAGGTTGTAGCACAGGGTTTTGCCGCTGGCCGTCGGGGTAACGACTACATAGTCCTTCCCGGCCGCCGCCGCTTCCCAGGCCGACGCCTGGTGGGTATACAGTTTTTGAATGCCGCGTTTTTTCAGCACGCTTGCAAGCCGGGCATCCAAAGACACGGGAAATTCCACCATCTTGCCCTCACGGGCCGGGATGGTTTCCCACGCTGTGACATAGTCCATGAATGCCGGGTCTTGTTTGAGCATTGCCGTAAGCTGATCGATATTCATGCTGCCTCCAGAAAGGGGAAATTGCCTGATTGTTCATTTCTACAAACGGAGACGGGTTTCCCTGCCGAAAAGAACATTTGTTTGCATTGTCATTATAGCATACTTCTTGCTCTGATGGTATGAAAAACAAAAACCGCTTGCGCGGTTTTTGCTGTATTGGTTGTTGGGTTACGCCTTTTGCGGCGTTTTGATCAGATCGGTAATCCGGCAGGAGCGCTCGAAAGCGAGCTTGTCATCCTTCACATAGAGGTGCACCATATCGCCAAGGGAGATGCGGCCCGCGATAATTTCCTCGCTAAGCGCGTCTTCCACCACACGCTGGATGGTGCGCCGCAGCGGGCGGGCACCGTAGTTCACGTCATAGCCCTCGGTGGCGAGGAGGTTTACGACCTCGTCGCCATATTCCAGGCTGATACCCTGCTCTTCCAGCCGCTTGGCTACGTTGTGCAGCATCAGACCCGCGATCTTCACCATATCGTCGGCTTCCAGAGCGTGGAACACGATCAGCTCGTCCACACGGTTGATAAATTCGGGGCGAAACACATCCTTGACCTCCGCCATGATGCGTTCCTTCATCTTCTCATAATCGCGCACGGTTTCGATCATACCGCCGAACCCTAGGCTCTGCTTGCCAATGATGGAATGCGCGCCCGCGTTGCTGGTCATGACGACGATGGTGTTTTTAAAGTTCACCACACGCCCGTCGCTATCGGTAAGGCGGCCGTCATCCATGATCTGCAAAAGAATGTTGAACACGTCGGGGTGGGCTTTCTCCACCTCGTCGAACAACACGACGCTGTAGGGCTGCTGGCGCACCTTTTGGGTGAGCTGTCCGCCCTCTTCAAAACCCACGTATCCGGGAGGCGAGCCGACCAGGCGGGAAACGCTGTGTTTTTCCATGTACTCGCTCATGTCGATGCGAATCACGGCTTTTTCGTCGCCAAACATCGCCTCGCCCAGGGCGCGGCACAGTTCCGTTTTGCCAACGCCCGTGGGGCCAAGGAAAATGAACGAGCCGATAGGCCGCTTGGGATCCTGCAAACCGGCGCGCGCCCTGCGCAGCGCACGGCTGACGGCGGAAATAGCTTCCTCCTGGCCGATCACGCGCTTGTGCAGCGTGTCCTCCATTTGCAGCAGGCGTTTGCCCTCGTTAAGCGTCATGCGCTTGACGGGGATGCCCGTCCAGCTGGATACGATCTGGGCGATATCCTCTTCCTTGACCGAGGAGTGAATTTTGGCGCGACGTGCCTGCCACTCGACCTTTTTCTTGTCGATGGTCTCCTCCAGCTGCTTGATGGTTTCGCGCAGCTCGAAGATGCGGTCGTCGTCGTCGGCCATGACGGCGTCCTTCAAATCGTTCTTCAGGCAGTGCAGCTGCTCTTCCAGCTCCCTGACCTTGGGTGTTTTCTTGTAGCGGCGCAGGCGCACGCGCGAGCCGGCCTCGTCCATCAAATCGATGGCCTTGTCGGGCAGGCGGCGGTCGGAAATATACCGGTCGGAAAGAACCACGGATGCGCGCAGGGCTTCGTCGGTGATCTTCACCTGATGGTGCTTTTCATAGCGCTCGCGCAGGCCTTCCAAAATCGCAAAGGTCTCGTCCACGGTGGGCTCAAACACCTTCACCGGCTGGAAACGGCGTTCCAGCGCCGGATCTTTTTCAATATGCTTGCGGTACTCGTCCAGCGTGGTGGCACCGATGCACTGCAACTCGCCGCGTGCCAGCGCGGGTTTCAAAATGTTGGCGGCGTCAATGCTGCCCTCAGCCTTGCCTGCGCCCACCAGCGTGTGGAACTCGTCGATAAAGATGATGATATTGCCCTCTTTTTTGATGTCCTTGAGGGTATCCTTGAGGCGCTCTTCAAACTCGCCGCGATATTTGCTGCCTGCGATCATGCTGCCCAGATCCAGCGACAGGATGCGCTTGTTGGCAACGGTCTCTGGCGCTTTGCCGGACGCGATCATCATGGTCAGGCCTTCCACCACAGCGCTTTTGCCCACGCCCGGTTCGCCGACCAGCACAGGGTTGTTCTTGGTGCGGCGGCTTAGGATCTGGATAATGCGTTCCATTTCCTTATCGCGGCCGACCACCGGATCCAGCTCGCCGTTTCGGGCGGCCTTGGTTAGGTTGCGGCAGTATTTCTCCAGGGCCGATTCGCCGTCTTCCTTCTCCTTTACCTTGGCGGGAACCAGCTCCGGATTCACCTTGTCGGATTGCAGCACCTTGGTGATGGACTGGGAAAGTGCCTCGGTGTCGACATCCAAATCATGCAGAATGGAAACGGCAACGCTTTCCTCTTCACGGAGCATGGCAAGCCAGAAGTGCTCCGTGCCCACATAGGCATGGTTGAAGCGCTTGGACTGGATAATGCTGCTCTCCAGCAGTTTTTTGGAACGGGGCGTGAGCTCCAGAATACCGCGCACGGTGGATGTGCCCTCGCCAAGATCGCGCACGCGTTCCATGACGTTTGCGTAGGTGACCTGCTCGGGGAGCAGGCGGGTCACGGTGGGGTCGGGATCCTTCAAAAGTCCGAGCAAAATGTGCTCCGTGCCCACATATTGTTGTTTAAGCGCCACAGAAGCCTGCTGTGCGTAGGCTATGGTTTGCTGTGCCCGCTGGGTAAACCGTCCAAAAATCGCCATGGTTATCCTCCTAAAGAAGCGTCGCTCTTTCTGGCAATTTGCAATAGCATCGCCTTGAGTATCTTTGCGCGCAGCGCGTCCTTGATTGCGGCATGAATGGGCAGCGTATAACTGGATTCATCCATCGCCGCTTTCATCATGCCCGCCTCCAGGGGCGAAAGCACATCACGCTCCCTGAGCTGCGTAATCAGGTGGTCGGCTTTCAGCGCTGATATTTGGTCGCCGACTCTCTCCTCCAGTAAATAGACAAGCTGTTCGCTGGTGTCCTGGTGCATGCGGAAAATGCGGATGTATCCTCCCCCGCCGCGGCGGCTTTGGATCAAATACCCGTGGTCGGGCGTGAACCGCGTTGCAAGCACGTAGTTGATCTGCGAGGGGGCGCAGTTGAAATACTCCGCCAGCTCGTTGCGCTTTAGCTCGATTTCGTTTTCATCATGCGTCAGCATGGTTTTGATAAACTGCTCTATCGTATCGCTCAGGCGCATACAAAAACCTCCTTGCCAAAGTAGTTGACTATCTTTGACCATTATAGTATAGCACGCTTTTCCCAAAATGCAATGATTTCCATTTCGGATTTCCCCTTTTTACATTCAGGTTTTAACACATGCGAATGCGCCCGTTGCCTTCTTGTTCGCCGGAAACGCTTGTGCTATAATGCCGTTATCATTTCACAGTACGGAGGTAAACCATGGCAAGCAAAGCAAGCGCGAAGGCCAGGCAAAAGCGCAAGAAGATTTTTTACCGCATTATGACGATCACCGTCGCGGTTGTGATGGTGGGCGGTATTCTGCTGGCAACGCTGCTTTCCCATTGGTACTAAGCCATGGCTGAGCTAAAACCGGCAACCGTCCCAGCGCTTCCCCGCGTTGCGGGCAATACGGATACATCCTTTCTGAAGATCGTCGCGCTCATTTTTATGATCATCGATCATGTGGGCGTTGCTTTTTTCTCCGGGGTGCCGGAGCTGCGGGTTTTAGGCCGCATCGCCATGCCGCTGTATGCCTGGTGCCTGGTGGTTGGCATTGAATATACGCATAGCGCACTTCGATATGCGTTCAGGCTGTTTGTGCTGGGGATCGTCTCCCAGCCTTTTTATGTGATGGCGCTTAATAATCACTGGACGGATTTCAATATCCTGTTCCTGTTCAGCATCGCTGTTTTGGGTATCGCGGGCATCAAAGCGAAATATTACGGCAGCCAGTTCTGGGCACCTGCCCTGTGCATCGTTTTACTGCAGTACATTCATGTTGATTACGGCCTGAACGGCTTTTTGTTCATTCTGGTTCTGTATGCGGCCCGCCATACCAAATCGGGTTTGGCCGCTGCGTTTCTGGTTGCCGCGGCGTTCTGGGGCACAGTCAGCTTCCCCGTCAATTCGCTGTTTGGCGTTCCGCTTTCGTTTATGGTCGGTACCCCCCTTAACCCTGTACGCAAGCTGTTCTTCCAAATGCAGGCCTTTATGTGGATGGCGCTGCCGCTGATTCTCATCCAGACGCATGCGGATCTTCGCATGCCAAAATGGATGGGATACGGCTTGTATCCCATCCATTTACTGGCGTTGATCCTCGTGGGGCTGTTACTTGGGATTCCGTTGTCCCACTATATCAGCTTGCTTGTAACGTTTTAAGGGTCGTGGCAATCGCGTTCATAAACCCTTCGGTATTGAGGGTTTTGGCTTCGCCTTCATACAGCAACGCCAGGTCTTTGGTCATTTCGCCGCCCTCAATGGTTTGTAGGGTGGCTTTTTCAAGCGTCTTGGCGAACGCGCACAACTCATCGTTTTGGTCCAGCTCGCCGCGCTTATTGAGCGCGCCGGTCCAGGCGAAGATGGTCGCCACGGGATTGGTGCTGGTTTCCTTGCCGTCCCGGTGGCGGTAATAGTGGCGGGTCACGGTGCCGTGCGCCGCCTCGTACTCAAACTGGCCGCCCGGAGACACGAGCACGCTGGTCATCATCGCCAGGCTGCCAAACGCCATGGCGACCATGTCGCTTAAGACATCACCGTCGTAGTTCTTCAGCGCCCAAACAAACCCGCCCTCGCTTCGCATTACGCGGGCGACAGCATCGTCGATCAGGGTATAGAAGTACTCAATCCCCGCTGCTTCAAATGCTTCCTTATACTTGGTTTTGTACAAATCGGCGAAAATATCCTTGAAGTGATGGTCGTAAATCTTGGAGATCGTATCCTTGGTGGAAAACCAAAGATCCCGTTTCTTATCCAGCGCGTACTGGAAGCAGGCGTCGGCAAAGCTTAAAATGCTCTTGTCGGTATTGAAAAGCCCCTGGATGATGCCCGCGCCTTCAAAATCGTGAATGGTTTGGGCTGTGGTGTT
>Ga0116164_10003008_pt1 | contig 11730 bp, 10 predicted proteins | sample AD_UKC109_MetaG_FD_89888 | JGI IMG/M metagenome (GOLD analysis project Ga0116164, IMG submission 89888) | Active sludge microbial communities of municipal wastewater-treating anaerobic digesters from Hong Kong - AD_UKC109_MetaG | ecosystem: Engineered > Bioreactor > Anaerobic > Digestate... | reverse complement strand
GGATGAGTTCTCAGCCTCCAACTTGGCCCGGCATGTCTGCGATATGAGGGATCTGGGAAGATATAAAACCAAAGCGGTCAGGGATATGATTCTGCGCCGCAACACTCGGGTAGCCATTCAGACATTTGAAGAAAATTTGCTTGATCTTTCATGGCATGAGCAAATGGAGCGATTACAAGGCTCAGATCTGGTCATCGCCACAACCGATTCCACAGCCGCCCAATTTATGGTCAATGAAATTTGTCACAGTCTGCAAATCCCGTCACTCTATGTGGGATGTTATGAGCGGGCATGCGCCGGTGAGATTCTTTTTGTTAAACCAGGCCAGACCGCCTGCTTCAATTGTTTCATGGAGTTTAGGCAATCCTATCTATCGGAGCTAAAGAAAAAAGAACAGCGTATTCCCTACAGCGACGAGCAATCGTCCGAATTGAAAGCGGAGCCCGGATTGGCCATCGACATTGCTTATATTGTGGCCATCGCTTCCGCCTATGCCCTGGCACTACTGCTTCCTGATTCTAATAGAAATAGCCTGCTGGACTTAGATCGGAACTTAGCACTGGTCCATGCTGGTAGCCCGCCTCAGGGCCGGTATAGTGAAATCTTTCACCAGCCTTTTGATTTTTTGCTTGCGCGGGTCAAACGGGACGATGCCTGTCCGATTTGCCAAAAATCTACAGGAGGAACGTATGAGACGTCAGCCGACTTTAGCCGAAATCCTGTCTGACGATACAGGCAAAATCCGCGCAGAAGTAGCCGATCTCTTAATGGAGCCTAATAACCAAAGGTTGCGGCCAGTCCAACAAGCCAGGCCACAACCAAGACCCCAGCGGCGGCCATTTAGGATAGGCTGGATAGTCATTGGTTTGGCCATATTGTTGGTTGTTATTATCTCAAAAGCCTTTAACGGTTCAAAGGATCATTACACTGAGATCATGGGAATGCAGACAATGGATAACAGATCTCAATTCCCTGTTGCACCGCCTGCAGAGGTTATGACCGTAAGGAAAGGTATGGTTATTGGCGATAATGTCAATGTCCGATCGAAGCCGAATCCGCAAGGAGAGATCATCAGAAAAGCAAATCGGGATGAAATCTTGAAAGTTATCTCTTTCCGTGACGGGTGGTATGAAGTTGTTCTGTTTAATGAAGGCAGCGGATATGTTTTCGGGGCTTATCTGATCCCTCAGAATTTCGATGTCTATCCTTACCGGGTGGTCGTAACCAATAATCAAACTAAATTGCTAGTGAAAGAGGAAGGTGATCCCACACATTATCTGGCGATTATGCCAGATGGAGAAACGACATGGATGAGAAAAGAAGATGTGGCGATTATTAATAAATAAAACAAAATTTGGGTTGTTGCGGTGGCATGCTTTAGTGATTGCTTCTAACCTGATTTTGAGCTTTTGTGTTTTGCTTTCCCTGAGCGCTCACAAAATTGATGTTCCTTTTCTGACAAAGCCTTCTGCCGAAAGCCATGAGATTGACCATGCGTTGGATCGGCAACAACCACTGGGAAATAATGCAGCTCCAGGTTTTATTTTCTATGACTTGCCCTTGCCGGGTTGGGCCAAGGGATTTAGGATTCCCATAGATGGAGCTCAGATTCCGCAAAATGCTGATCTTCTGCCTGGAGCAGCCAGAAGTTACCGGAATGGTCGGCACGAAGGTGTCGATATCTACTGCGCTTACGGAACACCCGTCTTGGCATCCAAAGACGGATATATTCTGAGCGTGGGAGCCGATTATCATGACCTTCCTAAAGTGCTCAGAGATAGGCTCCTGGCAATCACCAAGAATCTTTTCTCGACACCCTCTGAAGTTACCGATGCACTACATGGCCGACGAGTTCTTCTCGATCATGGTATTTCCGATGGTCGATGGATAGTGACTGTTTACTCCCATCTTTCGGACGTGGAAAAAAATCTAAAACCGGGAACTTTCGTTAAGCAGGGACATATCATCGGTCGAGTTGGTAATTCAGGAACCAGCAAGGCCGGAACCATTAACGATTCACATCTTCATTTTGAGATTCGGGTGAACGATCATAATCTGGGCGAAGGCATGAGCCCCAAAGAGGCTGGGAAACTTTATTCTGCCATTATAAATGGAGGAATAAAATGATCTTACAAGCGATTGAGCGTGCGCTCATTAAGGTATTAGAATCAGGAATCGCCTTTGAAAAAAACAAAAACGAAGATCATCCTTCTGAGGGATTGCTTTTGGGGATGGCCGGTCATCCCTATGATTCCAGAAAATGGGAAAAGGTTTTTCTTCCAAACCGGGATCGGCTCAAACATCTTTATATTTTAGGCGCTACGGGTTCCGGTAAAACTAAGCTGATTGAAAATCTTATACGCCAGGACATTCTGGCTGGCCGGGGTTTTTGCCTGCTCGATGCTCACGGCGATCTCTGCAACAGTATCATACAATATCTTGCATACCTCGCCACCATCCAGAATTCCTTTTCGTTTCTGGAAGATCTGAGCAACAAATTAATCCTGATCGAACCGTTCAATCAGCAAAGCGTCGTGGGATTTAATCCGCTGGAAACCAGGCGCTACTCTTCTTTTTCCCAAGCCGCAGAATTGCTAGGCATATTCAAAAAATTTTGGCAGGACGCCTACTGGGGGCCCAGGATGGAGGAGCTGCTGCGCAATACTTTCATCACTTTATCAGAAAACGGTCTGACGCTGCTGGAAGCATCGCGTCTTTTAACCGATTCCTACTTTAGAGAAAAGATGATCGAAGGGTTGAAAAACGAGGTGGCCAGAGATTACTGGGTGAACCGCTATCATGCGCTTTCCGACAAGATGCAGGCAGTTTATCGTGAACCGGTTTTAAACCGGATGGCGGTTTTTATCGGTGATCCCGGTGTGCGATTGATGCTCGGGCAAGCAAGGAGCACCATCGATTTTCGGGAAATTATGGATAAGGGTAAATGGCTGATCATTAACCTGAGCAAGGGGCAATTGCGAGAGAATGCTCTTCTGCTGGGCGCTCTCTTGATTGCCAAACTAAAGTTGGCCACCATGACCAGAGCCGAACTTCCTGAAAACGAGCGCTTGCCTTTCTACGGATTCATCGATGAATTTCAATGCTACATCGGCGATGATTTTGAAACTATACTTTCTGAATCCAGGAAATATGGATTGGGGCTGACTATCGCGCACCAGAATCTGGATCAGATAAATCTTAAACTCAAGACATCTATTTTGGGTAATGTGGGTACACAGATCATTTTTCGTTTAAGCCATCACGACGCTTTGCAAATGTCTCAAGAGATGGATCTGAAGGCCAGACCCCTGATTGAAAAAAATCTCATCGATTTTAGAGTTTGCCAGGCATATCTCAAACTAAGGGGGCAAAAGCCCAGACTGCTTCGCACGATTCATGTTCCTGAAATGAAGATAAACCAGCAAATAATTCAGATTATCAAGGACACTTCTTTTGCTGACTATACCCGTCCTATAAGAGAGGTGGAGGAGGAGATTGCAAGAAGACAGAATATGTTTCCAACCATTACTGATTCATCGACTAGGTCACTTCAGACGAGAAGGCCGAGGGTTGTGCAGATTAATGATTTAGCAGAGGGGTGGAATGATTGGTGAGATGATGAACAAAGAAAGAAAAATATTATTTTTGAGAAAAAAGAAGCCCTTGTTTCTCCAGCCCAGGGACGAAGTCATTATGACTTTTGTTGCCGAATTCCGGCTCCTTTCCCGCGAGCAGATTCAGAAGCTACTAGATTTTCCTTGTATTACCCGTATCAACATCCGCTTAAAAAAGCTTTATGACCACGGCTACCTATCCAGACTTTTTCTACCGACCATTACCGGTACCCCCAAAACTCTGTATTATCTGGGTCCCCAAGGAGTCCCTGTCGTATCTGATAACCTAAGCATTGATCCTTTACTCTTGGAAAGAGAACGAAAGCATCTTCAGGACAGAAAGGTGCTCTTTTTAAACCATCAACTTTTTCTTAACGATGTAAGGATAGCATTCACCCTGGCTATCAAAAATAATGCGCAGATGACCTTGGAGCAATGGATCAAGGAAAGGGATTGTTTCATTGAGTTTCAGCATAACCAAGGAAGATTGACGGCTCTGAGACCGGATGGATGCCTGTGTCTCACCTATCAGAACAGACTTTACAGCTTTTTTGTGGAGGCCGATTGCTCAACTATGACCAATGGCCGGTTAAAGTCCAAGGCCAAAGCCTATCTTGCCTATGCCAGATCAGGCCGTTCAGAACAGGACTTTGGCTTTAAATATTTCCGGGTACTCATCATTACCAAGACTGAGGCACGGCTTTTGAACCTTAAATCAACGATAGAAGAGCTGAACAACAAAATTTTCTATTTTGCCGTAAGAGATGACATTTGCCAAGACTATGTTCTGGGACGAGTCTGGCAACATGCAGGCTGTCAAGGTTTCTTTACCCTGCTGGAGAACTGAAATGCGTTACTGTCCATATTGCAGACGATTCAATGAAGGCAACCCTCAAATCTGCCACTTTTGCGGAAGGACCTGGTATATCAAATTGTGTCCACGCGGCCATGAAAATCCGTTTAATGCCCAGTATTGCGGTACGTGCGGTTCTGCGGATTTGTCGGATACAGCTGGTTCCAGATCTGTAATCCTTGTCGTGATAAAACTAATCATCAGCGCGGCTATAGGATTTTTTTTATTATCATTAGTTGCAGCTCTTTTTCAGCCTAAGTCTATCCGATATTTCCTGTCATTGGCGATCGTCTCTTATATTCTATATTTTGTTCTTAAATATTTACTTCCTAAATCAATGACGCAGTTTATAAAGAAAATATTTAGTTCCATGATCGTCAAAATGTTTTCAAAGTTGGGAGATCTTTTCAAATGGATATGGAATATATAAGAAAAGAAGAATTAAGTCGGGGGGATTATGAATCATGAAAATACCGGACAAGTTATCGATTACGTTTACAATATCGTTTTTCATGGGTAGTGCAGCGATTATACTATGCTCTGCACTACCTTGAGGAAAGGGGGATATACAAATGTATGATTTACCATCTGAAGGATTTTTAAGATTAAATCAAATTGTCGGCAGCAAAACAACGCCAGCTATTATTCCTATTTCCAAGTCAAGTTGGTGGGCTGGAGTTAAAGAGGGAAGATTTCCGCAACCTATTAAGCTTGGTAAGCGAACAACTGTTTGGAGAGTGGAAGATATTAGACTTTTATTTGAAAAGAAGCCGCAACAAGAATAGTTCGGAGCTTGTTTTACAACCATTCAAAGGCGGTTACACGTGTATCATAATTTAGTTATTTGCATGAACAAACTTGACCTTATGACGAGTGTCAACACAATCGATAGCTGCCTGTAAGTGAATGTGTCCTATTTGTTCCATCTATACAATGTTTCAAATGGAAACATTTTCATAAAACATTAATATCCATCTTTTGAGAGTTCATTTCTTATTTATTTTAAAGCATTTTTTATATTTACATTTTTATTGAAATGATTTAGTTATATTTTATTTAGTAAATCCCATTACCTATATGACTAGTTGTGTGCGAAAAGGAATTGCCTATGCCTCTTTCGGATAACCAGTTTTCTGCAGCAAATCCAGCACTCGGATACATTTACCAGTTGCGATACGCACTGCTTCAGATACTTCGTCTCCCTGAGGAGACAGCATGTTTCATCGAAAGAGATGATGACATTGACTTCACAGATCCAGATGAGGGCCGGATTCTAGCATCCCTCAAGCACAAGGCACCTGGGGACACTCTGACTGACCTTTCGCCGGATTTCTGGAAGTCGGTCCGAATCTGGCTCGATTACTATATCAAGCATCAAGCCTCAACATTGCCACTTTCTTTCTTTTTGTATACAACAGGGCGAGTAGCTGCTGATTCATTTTTGGCGACATTTTTGCCGAATGCTGAAAAACCCGAAGACTTGATCACTCGGGTGTCTGAGATGTTGGGTCTATCCGAATCCAAAACCATCTGTAAAACAAAAGATCTTCTCGAACATCTTCCTCGCGAAAAATGGCTGGACTTCTTCTGCAAGATCACAATCTTTGATTCTCAGGAACGAATCCAAGACATTCCGACCCTGATTATTAATGAAAGGTTTAGACCGGTTCGTACTCAGTTCCGCGTCTCGGTTTATGAACGTCTCGAAGGCTGGTGGAATAATGCGTGTATCGATCTTCTTACTGGAAAGAGGAATGAGCCCATTCATGGATGGGAAGTTTCAGAAAAGCTCGGTTCTATAGCGGAGCAGTTTAGGGAGGACAGCCTTCCTATTGATTTTGAACATGCCGAACCCGATGAAGGAGTGAATCCTGACTCTGACGAGCGCTACTTCGTAAAGCAACTCAGAGTTATTGGACTGCGCTCGGATCGTATTAGGAGAGCGATTTTGGACTATTATCGAGCCTTTGAGCAGAGGGGTTCGTGGTTGCGAGAAAATGTCACACTCTCTGGTGAATTGGAACTATACGATGATCGTCTCGTAGACGAATGGGCAAGACTTCGGGAAATCATTTTTGAGGAACTAAATGATAGTAGTCCCGAAGAACTGCTTCAGGAGATGGGCAGAAAACTGCTCACCCAGTTATCCACTACCGATAATCCCAACTTGCGCATTCGAACAGGGGTGACTGCTACTTTCGTCACAATGGGCAGTTACCATATGTTGGCAAACAATGAGGCACCCCGCGTTCATTGGCATCCTCGATTCGAGGAAAGGGTTGAGCAGATTCTTTATGGGAGGAAATCATGAAGCCTTGGAACCAACGGCCTCGCGAGATTCGAAATCTATTCAATCCCGCATTCTGTGGGCTTGTTCTAGCTCGTGGCGTGGAAGGTTTCAGCGAAACGACAAATCAGCCTATGCCATTCTCGTTGACGCTTTTGATCCTTCCCTTGTGTCTCCACAAGCGCACACGAGAGCAAATCAAAGAAGCTTCTCAATCCTACTTCACAAAGATTTTGCAGGATCATCCCGAAATCCGGGTTGATTTGGCCCAGCGCACGCGAGGTCTCTTCCCCTATACGATGGAAGCCTTTGCCTACTTGATGTCCTGTGGAGCTATCGTCGTTGATAAATCTGGCTGCATTGCAATTAGGGATAAAACGGTCCGAAAGTCCATCGCGGGATCACAAGATACCAAAGACTGTCAGATGGTAGCCCGTTCGTTAGGACGGAAGTTGGCTCTGATCAATGATCGGATCACAATCTATACAATGCTAGGAATTCGACCATGAACATCCGTGAAATTATCCTTTATAGCTATACAGGCGAAATACGTCGCATTTCCTTTAAGGTCAATGGGCTGAATATTGTCACCGGGCGTTCTTCCACCGGAAAATCGGCTCTATCGGACATTGTTGAGTATTGTATGGGTCGGAGTACGTTTAACATTCCTGAGGGCCCTATCCGTGACAAAGTTGCTTGGTATGCAGTCATTTACCAGTTTCCCGGCGAACAGATCCTGGTCGCAAAGCCAGCCCCGGCGACAAATGCGGCTAGTTGCTCAAGGGCCATGATTAGGAGGGGAGCCACCATAGAGCCGCCCCCTTTCGACGAACTCCAACAAAACACTGATGATGATACCGTGGTCTCAATGCTTTCGGAACTGCTCGGAATTCCCGCGAATCGGACACAGGTCTCACAGGGGCATAGTCGGGATTCATACCGGTCCACGATCAAACATACCTACTACTATCTTTTTCAAAAACAGGGACTCATCGCAAACAAAGAACAGTTGTTTTACCGACAGAATGAGCCGCAAATGCCACAGGCCATCAAGGATACCCTGCCGGTGCTCCTTGGTGTTGTACCGGATGATCGCTTGGAAATCGACTCCAAACTACGAGCCGCAAAGCGTGATTTGAAAATTGCGCAGAAGCAACTATCAGAGGCACAACAATTCAGAGAACAGCTTGACGTCCGGGCGCTACGACTATTGTCTGAGGCTCAACAGGTCGGAATTTTCGCTAGCGGTGCAGCTCTCGAAACAACCAACGAGGCATTGGTAAAACTGTTGGAAATCACCAAGTGGAAACCTTCTCCGATTCCGGATGAAGACACGCGGCGTATTTCTGCGTTGGAAGACGAGATAGCAGCAATTCGAAAAGAGAGAGCTGCGACAAACGAGACACTGAGTGCAACGCGATTGTTTGCCAAGAAGGAAGATGGTTTCACGACAGAGGCGCAGGAGCAAAAAAGTCGTTTGGAATCTATAAATGCTCTGCCTAAGCAACCGGAGTCAGGAGAATGGCAATGGCCATTTGCTCCGCAAAACATCGATCTTAATACGCCTGTCGCCGTAGCGCTTCTCCGAGAGCTTCAATCGCTGGATCAGGAGCTGATAGCTGTAGCGGGAGACCGTCCACACCTGGAGGAATTTACACAAAAACTCGAACATCAAACATTAGAACTGAACCGATGCTTGAGAAGCAAGGAGGAGGCGCTTGCAGCGGCAATTGCAGCGAACGCAGCGATTGCGGAAATGGGCAGTCGAAATGCTGCTGCAGCAAAAACAGTTGGGCGCATAAGTTTTTTTCTTGAAAACTATCGTCCCGACGATGATATGGTTGCCCTAAAAGCAAGAGTGGATGATTTACAGACGCAGGTAGCACAACTTGAAAAAGATTCCGGTGCAGACGATAGCGCAGAACGTCTTGCATCGATTATCAACATCATCTCGAGTCGAATAGGCCACTACGTTAATGAACTTGAGGCCGAGTTCGCAGAATATCCATTTAGACTCGATATTGCCAATTTGACGGTTATTGCTGACAGGCCGGAGAGACCGGTCCCTATGAATAAAACAGGAGGTGGTGCTAACCATCTAGCTTACCACTTGGGCGCGATTCTGGCGCTTCACTATTTCACATCCAGCAACAAAAAGCCGATACCTTCCTTTTTGTTCCTCGACCAACCCACGCAAGTTTACTTTCCTTCAGAGCAAATCTATAAGGCTGCATCAGGTTCTATTGAAGAAACGGAAAGGGATGCTGACCTTGAAAAGGTTCGAAAGCTCTTTGCTATGCTGTTTCGCTTTGCAACTCAGGAAGTCCCTGGTTTCCAGATAATCGTTACTGAACATGCCAATCTGCGTGATCAATGGTTTCAGGATTCTATTGTCGGGGTTCCATGGACCAAACCTCCTGCCCTTGTTCCAGATGAATGGAAAGTCCCATCCTAACTTATACAAGGAGGGCAGGACAAATTATTATTTAGTTATCTTTCTAAAAGGCAATACCTTTGCGCCCTGCTTTATGTCATCAAGATAATCTGCCCATTTCTGCATCATTTTTCGTCTTTCATTTATGTGTGCGGTTCGGTTATAAGCGCGTCCGTTAGGATCTCTGACTGCATGGGCGAGTTGATGTTCAATAAAATCCGGCCTGATCTGCAGTACCTCATCAAGAATTGTTCGTGCCATTGCCCTGAATCCATGACCGGACATTTCTTCCTTGGGATAACCCATGATTCGCAAAGCCACGAGAATGGCATTTTCACTCATGGGACGTTGAGAAGATCTTTCTGATGGAAACACATATCGTCCTGTACCGGTTAGTGTATGAAGTTTTCTAAGTATCTCTATTGCTTGTCGTGACAATGGCACAAGATGAGCTTCTTTCATCTTCATTTTACTGGCAGGAATGTTCCATTCAGCGTTTTCAAAATTAATTTCAGACCACTCAGCATGACGTAATTCACCGGGTCTTACAAACACCAAAGGCGCAAACTTTAATGCGCATTGCACAACAAAAGTTCCCTGGTAGCTGTCAATGGCGCGTAACAGTTCCCCAACTCTTTTAGGGTCGGTAATAGCTGCCCTGTGTTTTTCTTTTACTGGTATCAACGCACCTTTTAAGTCAGCTGCCGGGTTTCTTTCTGTACGTCCTGTTGCAACTGCATATCTGAATATTTGATCGCACAGATTTCTGATGCGGTGAGCAAGTTCTAATGCGTCTCTTGATTCCACTCGTCGTAGGACCGCCAACAATTCAGGGGCTTTTATATTTTTGATTGGCCGTAAGCCAATCAAAGGAAAGACATTTAATTCCATTCTGCGCATAATTTTATCCGCATATTCTTCCTGCCATTTTGATTTGAATTTTTCCTGCCATTCTCTGGCAATGATCTCGAAGGTCTCCGTCTCTTCAATTTTTGCTTGTTTTTGAGCTTTACGCACGGCGCCGGGGTCAATGCCATGTGCTATTTGTGATCTTGCTTCATCGCGTCGCTTCCTTGCGTCAAGAAGGCTTATTTCGGGATAACTACCAAAAGCAAGTTTCTTTTCCTTGCCGTCAAACCTATATTTAAAACGCCATAGCTTTCCACCAGTAGGTGTCACCATAAGGAATAAACCGCCACCATCAAATAGTGTGACGGGTTTATCTTTTGATTTTGCTTTTTGAACCTTCATGTCGGACAATGGAATAATTCTCTTTGGCATAAAAGACCTCCATTTTTGGGTACCCGCAATATTTTTGGGTACCTTATGGCTGATAATAGGTACCTAAAACAATCTGATTTTGATAAGTCTTATAACACGTCTTTGGACAAAAAGCAATAAAAAACCCGCTATTTCTAACGGGTTTTTTGATTTCCTAGGATGACCTAGGATTGTGTTCTGGCTCCCCAGCGCGGACTCGAACCACGGACATGCTGGTTAACAGCCAGCCGCTCTACCGACTGAGCTACTGGGGAACGTATTTTCAAAGATTCCGAATTTTTGCCCCGGGTATTGATCCGACATGACGGATTGCCGAAGCATTTTTTTCTGGCGCTTCATAATACAAGAAGAGACAGATGTCAACATCAATTAAATATTTATTCAAAATGATAAAAAACCGGATCTTTATATGAAAAATGCCGAATTCTTTTGCAATGTTCGGAAAATTGACCGCCGAAATGTTTCATCAGGCCGTATCATTTCCTTGCCTCAAAAATCACGATAGGATATAAAAGCCTACTTTTATGAATCAGAACGGCAAATAAGGTTGGCAATGATGACAGGCAGCCAGAAATTCTTGAAAAAACATGTTTTGGACGAGGGGTTATGCACCGGTTGCGGCGCCTGCGTGGGCATTTGTCCGTATCAGGTGATTTATCATGACCGAACGGTGCAATTACACGGCTGCGATTTGGTAAAAGGCCGTTGTTATGATTATTGTCCCCGGACGCCCTGTGATGTCGGAGCCATCAGGGAACGATATTGCGCAGCCGGTGATCTGACGCCGGAAATCGGCGCGGTCAAGGGATATTATTTTTCCAGAGCTGCTGATCCTGGGTTACGAAACATCGGCCAGCATGGAGCAACAGTAACGGCTATGCTGGAGTTGGCCCTGTCTGAAGGCCTGATTGATGCGGCTGTTGTTTCTTCCCGGGACCAATTATCGCTGCGAAAAGGCGTTATTGTACAAAACAGGGAAGCGATCAGAACACATGCCGGCAGTCAATTTACCGTATCGGCGACGGTAGCCGCTTTTCACCAACTGGTGACGAAGCAAACCGGTCAAGTCGGAATTGTCGCCACGCCTTGTCAGGCGCTGGCCCTGGCCAAGATGAAATTCAATCCGGGACATGAAGACATTGCCAGAGTCAATCAACTGACGCTGGTAATCGGTTTGTACTGCGGCTGGACGCTTTCCGAAGAAAAATATTTAAAGTTACTGACGGATAAGGGCATCGCTTTGGAATCCATAACCAAAATG
>Ga0116164_10003006_pt1 | contig 11733 bp, 14 predicted proteins | sample AD_UKC109_MetaG_FD_89888 | JGI IMG/M metagenome (GOLD analysis project Ga0116164, IMG submission 89888) | Active sludge microbial communities of municipal wastewater-treating anaerobic digesters from Hong Kong - AD_UKC109_MetaG | ecosystem: Engineered > Bioreactor > Anaerobic > Digestate... | reverse complement strand
GACGACAGCAAAGACTACCCGGCCGTTTTCAGACTTGACCGGATAACACATATGCAAGCAACCGGAAATACCTTCTCCATCCCATACGCCAACCGATTCGAAGATGGCGAGTTCAGAAAACGGGTTCAATTCATGTACTCGGGAAAGCTAAAAAAAATCACCTTTGAGTTTTCAGGACGATCCTTAGAAGCTATCTTGGACAGGATTCCCACGGCAAAGGTGATTGAAGAGAAGGAAGATGGTTATGTCATTCAAGCGGAAGGCTTTGGAGACGGGATTGAGATGTGGCTTGGAACGCAGGGGGAGAATGTGAGGATTAATAATATAGAATAAAATACTACTTAGAATTAAGGAGGCATAAAATGGGAGAATATGTTAAAGACACAAAAAAAATGAAATTTCCGAATTTGGAATCACTTGAAAACGTAAAAAAGGTTATCAATGATTCAAATGAAGCTTTAAATGACCAAAGTAGAACTATTGAGGATAGCCCTCTTTCAGAGGTTGTTAGTGGCGCATTAGGTGCTGGGATTGGTGGTGCTGTTTCTTTTGGCGCATTATGGGGATTGGGAGTATCTGGTTTATCGGCTGCTGGAATAACCTCAGGGTTAGCTACTGCTGGTGCTTTAGTTGGCGGAGGCATGGTGGCTGGTGTCTTTGTTTTGGCTGCTCCTGTTGCAGCGTTGGCTGCTGCTGGTGTTGGAATTGCGGCAATGAAAAAAAGGGAAAAATTAAAAGAAGAAAAAGAAAGTCTATACATTGAAGCGTTAAAAAAACACAATGCGATTATCAAAGCACTAAATGCTGAAGCCAATTCTTGTAAGAAAAGAATTGATTATCTTACCGGAATTAATATTCTGCTTCAACAAGCAATAAAAGACCTCGGAGCTGATTTAGGCAAAGAGCAATATAGTTTTTGATTAAAATGAGTAGATATGATTATTCAAAAAAAGAACTACAAATAAACAAAGTTATCAAAATGCACGAGAAAGAGGAATATATTTTATTTAACAAGAATGATGAAATGAAAAGGGATTTAGATAATTCCATTTCTTCAAGTGAGCGATTATTACAACAATTAGGTTATGGATCCGAATTAAAAAAACTAAAAGAAAAGAAGCAAGAGGTTTATGATAAAGAGCGGTTAAAAATAAGAGATTGGGATCTTATAGTATCAGAAGCCGAGAAGGAATTTTCTGAAGATGTTTTCTTAGAAGATATTCTAAGTGCTGACGAATTCAAAGCGGCTATAGAGGATTGTGAAAATATAAGAAATGATTTTGCGAGGAGAGTTAAACTGGGAAAAACAGATATAACGTTTTTATTTTTAGCAACCGCTTTGCTTTCATTGAAATCTTTATTAATTCCTCAATTAGGAGAAAGAATCGATGGAAACAAACGATTGAAGCATGATGATCCTAAAATAAAAAAAGAAATTAAACTGAAAAATCAGCAATTCAAAGACATGCATCTTAGAAATGGTGGAAATGGTTCATGGGAAATATCTCCAAGTGATAAAGGATACAAATCTTGGCTTGAAATAATCTTCAGCTCAGTGCCATATGATGCAACAAAAGGTGCAAAAGCAATAGGGATAAACATGGAAGGTGGCTATCACAGATATAAAACACTTGGTCATGACCCAATTCTTGGTTGGATATTTGGAACTGCAAACATAATCACAGATACGATAACTTTAACCAATTTTTCTACGCATAGAATCAAAAAAATGACTTTTGTAGATGAAAGAATCACTCTTGGTCAGATGTTTTATGAGGTTAAGGATAGTTTAGAAGAGGATTTTCATAGATTACCAGCTGCAGTATTTGCTCAAGGTGTTCATCTAAAATCAGATAAATATACCAAATTAGGATTACCAGTACCCATTCTTGCCACTTTTTCTGAAGAACTTGCTGGGGATTTATATAAAAGTCAATATGATTCCTTATGCTTAAACACAGATCTAAAAACAATTAGTTTTTCTGTATTTCTATCAATATTTATTAATATGATGATAGGGATTATTCATGGTATGTTTTATAATCCCAAAAAAGAAAAAAACAGAAGTCTTTATGAAGTAAAAACCAAAAAAATAATCCTGTATTCAAATGTAATAGCTTCTTCTAGCAATATAATTCAAAGTGTTATAACTAAAAATCTAAAAAATTTAGATATCGGGGGATTACTTGTAACTTTAAGCAGACTCTTCATGGACATTAGGTTTATATCAAGAATACAAAAGGAATTTATTGAAGAAGCATTATTAGAAAAATTAAACACTGAGATGATGGAACTAGAAAAATTTATAGATTCAAATTATATCGTTTAAGAGACTTGTATTTTATTATTTTGATTTGTCATTAACCGAGAGATTATTCCTGAGATTAAAGGGAGCGGCAGAAAAATCTAAGATAGAATTATCAATAAAACTTTAAATGGATATCAATCTGTCCTTTATCACAACAACTTCCATTGGTCCTTTTTAGATGGAACAATAATTGACAATATCCACTTTGGAATTATTAGTTAGAAATCACATCGAAAGCAGAAGAAACCCGATTAACAAGGCTTTAAAAGTTAACATGCAGAACAATGACGAAATCGATGAAATTCTTCTCGCGGTTGGAGTGACCAAAATACCCATGGAAAAGAAGCTCATCAAGGATATCTTTGGAAAAGTCGCAAACAAAGGAATCAACTCGGATAAAGCTGTTGCATTTGGAGCCGCTATACAGGCATAAATAATGGCTGGAGATATAGGAAAAGATATGATTCTTGTTGATGTAACACACCTTACACCGTTTGTTGAAGTCGTGGACGGCGTATTTAAATCAAACATCGAAATTGAACCAATCATTGAATGAAAGACACCAATCCCTTTAAAAATCAGAAATGTATACAATCTTAGAGGATGGGCAACAGGAGGTAAAAATAAAAGTCAATCAAAGTAAAGATTCAATGGAGTCACTCAATAAGCGAATAGGAAGCTATCAGCGGGGCGTTTTCAAGCTGTTGAGAAGAAACAAATGCTGTACACCGTAGTGTACAACAACAACATATCAAAAGTTTATGGTTTTTTAAAAGAGAAAGAATATCAAAATGTAAAAAGCACCTATATAGCATTAGTTAAAGAGTTACCAGGAAAATATCTATAAAATTAGGATCGAAAGGATGTGTAGTGATGTTTTTAAAAGCATTAGGCAATGAAGAAAAAAAGAGCTTTTTGGATCTTGCCCTGAGGATTGCAAAATCTGATGAAGATTTTTCGGTTGAAGAGAAGGGGATGATTGAAGAATACAAATATGAGATGAATTTGGATTATGATCCTGAATCAATTTGTTTTGAGAAGGAAGAATTTGATTTGATTGACGCTTTTTCCGATTCGGAACCTGCAACTGTCAAAAAGATTTTTATAGAACTGATCGGGTTAATAATGGCTGACGAAAAATTTGTTGAATCTGAAAAGGCCATCATTAAAGACTTCATGGAAAGATACGATCTCACAGATGATTATCTGAAGAATGTCCAAGACTGGGTTACAAAATTGAATGGGTTGTACCAAGAAGGGGTGCAACTGATCGAAGGCTGATATGTTTGAATGTGATAAATGTGGTCTTTGTTGTATGAATCTCAATCTCAATCCATTGTATAAAGAGCTGGACAGGGGAGATGGCATTTGTAAGTATTTTGATGAAGAAACACACTTGTGTCAAATATACAACCATAGGCCCGTTATATGTAATGTGGATGCCATGTATGAATTGTATTTTTCAGAACAAATGAGCCGTTCTGAATACGATCGGTTAAATAAAATCAGTTGCGAAAAACTAAGAAAAAAGGAGTGATTTGATGCCAATACCGTTTCTGTTAATAGGAGGAGCCATTGCCTCCGGAATTGTTGGCGCTGTTAAAGGCGGGGAAGCTATTTCCAAAAATTCACAGGCAAAAGAGATCTTGGAAAAAGCCGAAGAAAGATTTAATAAGAAGAAGAAAGAGATGGAACTCCAAAGACAGTGCACATCAAAAGAGCTTGAAGAATACGGAAAACTTAAAATAACAATCTGGGATGAACAATTTGCAAGGTTTTTGGACATCTATAAAAATTTTAAGAATGTTAGAATTGTAGGGCAAGTGGAATTGGATCAGGGATTAACAAAATCCATGACCCCTGAAGCCTTAAAAGAAATGAAAACTCTCTCAGTGACAGCCGGAGAAATAGTTGCAGGAGGGATTGGTGCATTGGGAACCGGTGCACTAGCCGGGGTTGCTTCATATGGCGGGGCCATGATGTTTGCCTCGGCTTCTACCGGAACCGCCATTGCATCTTTATCAGGTGTTGCTGCGACCAATGCGACACTTGCTTGGTTTGGAGGCGGTTCGTTAGCAGTAGGAGGGCTTGGAATGGCAGGTGGAGCAGCCGTTTTAGGGGGGCTTGTGGCAGGTCCCATAATTGCTGTTGGTGGTTTTTTTATGGCCGCAAAAGCCAAAGAAAACCTGGAACATGCAAGAACTAAAGCAGTAGAAGCCAACCGAGCAATTGAACAAATGAATAATGCCATTTCTCTTTTGAAACAAATAGAATCACTGACAAAGCAATACTATACGTTGGTTACAAGATTGAATAATAAGTTGAATGACTTGATGGATCAGCTGGAATTTTTGGTTTTTGATTTAAAACACAGTGAAGAAGCTATCGATTACAAAACGTTGGATGGTCAGAACAAACAATTCCTGCAAAAAACCATCATTGCCATTCAGTTAATGAAAATCATTCTTGAAAAACCTTTGATGACAGAGGAAGGAAAGATTCAACCTTCGTCAGCAGAGTATATAAACGCATTGCCGAATAACCAAAAAGTTTTGGAATTGTTATAGGATTTGTAGTATGAAACAGAAAGAAAAAAACCTTAAAAACAAAACTAATTTTATTGCTGAACAAACTGGTGCTTTTTTATCCAATAACATTGCTGAAGCCACTAATGAAGCTGTTTCTGGTATGAACTTATTAAGAAGTGAAAGTGCTAGGATGGCAAAAGTCTTAACAGATAAGAAACAGGGGAATCTTTTTGAAATTATTGAAAGAACCAAATTTAACGTGGATGCAGCTTCAAAAGGCGTAGATGTTAGAGCAGTAACTACTGCAGAATTAGGTGATCCTCATGCTGCAGCTGATATTCTAATAAAAAAAGGCGGAAAAACTGTAAGAGAAGCTCAAGCAAAATCCAGTAGCAAAGCAGCAGATGCTTTGCATGAAATGAATCAGGAAAAATATCATGGTATGCAAAAACTCTTCAATTCAGATAAAGTGGACAGAGCAAAAGAACTGGCAAAAAAGCGAGCGGATACAGGTTCTATTTACAGTAAAGAATATCAAGATACCTATAAAAATGCAACCGGAGAACTGAAACATGGAAAAGTGCGATCCGGTGGTACAACACACGATGAGACGTGCGTACTTTTGTCCCACAAAAATTCGTAAACATCTCCACCGTCCTTATACACCGGAAAATTGAATAAAATAGACTTCAGAGGTAGCTCTGATTCATCACATGGGAAAATCTCTATTTCTTTGATTAATGAAGAAATTAGGGATTTTTTCTCTTCATCGCTGATTTTGTCATACACCTTTTCAAAGTTTGCCAACAGGGTGTAGATGTTCTCTAAAGTAATGGCATCCTGTTCCACAGCCTTGCGGCGTAGCTTGACGTCCTCGATTTTTTCTTCAAGCTCTACAATAACATCGTACAGTCCATCAAGTCGGAGCGTCATATCGTGAAGCTTACGTTCTCTAAAACGAGTATCCTCCGGCAAGCTGTCAATTTCATTTTCAAGACGAGTTTTATTCAAATCGACTTCTCGCAGTTTGATTTCATAATTTTTCAGCTCTCTATCAAGAGTAGAGGTATCAATTTGTTTTCCTATTTTTGATTTAACCTCTGTTGCAAAATCTTGATTTTTAATCAACTCTCTAATTGCTTCAATAACAAGTGGCTCAATATCCGTTTTCTTTAGCATTGCTTTGTAATCACAGCTTTTACCTCTGGCGGTACGAGCTTTACTGCATACATAATAGTAAATTTCTCTATAGGTACCGTCTTTGTTTGTCCATGCGTGTTTGTTGGTATACATCGGACCGCCACATTTAGGACATTTTAAAATGCCACTTAACAAATGTGCTCTGTCCCGACCTATTTTTGATGGGGCTTTCACACCAGTTATTACACGCTTTTCATGTGCCTTTTGCCAAAGTTCTTCACTTATAATAGCTTCGTGCTGACCATCTGCAAGAATGTATTCCTCTTGATGTACTTGGCGGTATTCATTTTTACTACCTTTGACTTTTTCTCTTGTTCGTCTGCCAAAAGCGATTTTCCCAGAGTACACAGGGTTGTCGATTATCATTCTGACAAAATGCGTACTCCATTGTGAAAGAGTACCATTGGCACGTTTGATTTTTTGGATACCCTGCAAATTAAGATAGTTTGCAATTTTATAAAATCCCATATTACCATTTACATATTTATCAAAGATAATTCGTATCGCTTCTGCTTCATTTTCTTGGATATAGAGCTGCTTGTCTTTGAGGTAGTAACCATAGGGAGCAAATCCACCGTTCCATCCACCTTGACGAGCCTTTTCTTTTCGTCCGTTCATTGTCTGCTCTATGATATTTTCACGCTCTATTTCTGCAACGGCAGACAATACTGAAATCAAAAGCTTTCCGCTTGTTTGCGAGGAATCAATTCCTTCCTCAATGCAAATTAAGTTTGCACCAAAGGATTGAACATGTTCCAAAGAATTTAAAATATCGGCTGCATTTCTACCAAAGCGAGAGAGCTTATAGACTAAGATATAGTCAATCTCTAACCCATTTTCAATATCACCAAGCATCTGTTTAAATGCGGGTCTGCCCTCAATGGACTTGCCGGACTTGCCTGCATCTTCATAAATATTTACGATTTCCATTTCTTCTCTATCTGCAAATCGCTTTAAGCTATTTTTCTGTCCGTCCAAGCTGAAGCCGTCAACCTGCATTTCGGTACTTACACGTGGGTAAAGTACACATTTTTTTCCACTCCTATTCATAGTAGTTAACCTCCAATATATTATTGGAAAATATCTTTAATTCTCATGATTTATCTCATTTAAAACTTCTGCACCATGCTTTTCAATAATCTGAGAAAGTACATTAATAAAATCCTGATATGCTTTGGTTTTCTCATAAGAATTAGGCGGTGCAGCAGCCGTATCAGTAGGATTAGATATATTTTTGATATTTTCCATTCGCAATCACCTCCAAGTGTATTGCTTATATAAAGTATAAGCATAGATAACATTTATGAAAAGTTTGTCGTTTCATTATTTATAGTAAAACCAAGCACACCGCAAATTTTCATAAAACAAAAATGCGGTGCGGTTAGTTTTATCTGTTTGCCGTATTTGCCACGCTCCCCGACAAAGGGGATATTTTGAGTTGCTGTTGGCACAGCTATCATAGCCCCACAGTACCGTATGTGCTTGTCCCAAAAGCCACGCATACTGCAGGAACTCCCCCTCAAGTCTGTGGGAGGTCGTGAGAAAGTATCATTATCCCTTATGTGTGTTATTGCGGCGAACGTACCACCGTTCGGTCTAATGGCTGCATTTATCGCTCCGACTGCTGTAATACCCATGCTCATAAAGGCTCTCATCAATTATTTGGTTTCCTATTTTGGCAAGTGTGTTACAGCGGCCATCATGGCGATGCCCATTATATCGCTTTGCTTTTCAGCCACATAAGTTTCGTACTCAAAATATCGTATATTCGATTGTCAAGGAACATGGGGAAGATTATACCTCCCTCTATATACCCTGACTTTTTTCCTTGTGAAACGGAACGTGATTTAGAAAAAACTTTTTAAATATTTTTCTATGGTATGTAAACCTCTTTCTATTCCAATACGGACAGCTTTTTCACTTACGCCTTCTGCTTTAGCAATTGCTGATTTACTCATGCCCATAAAATAATGAGCATAGATTCGCTTTGCCTGCTTGTCCGGCAGAGAAGCAATGGCAGCGTGAAGTTGCTGGCTTGTAAGCTTACGTTCGTAAATCTCATCGAGCGAGAGAGAGACAAACAAGATGTTGTGCTCAATTCCATCGCCACGGTCAAGAGAGTAATGAGCTTTGTAACGGTATTTCTTTCTCTCATATGCTGATTCAGCTCTTACAAATTCCTCAAAGACAGCTAATAGCTCATCAGTCACTTCTACAAAGGTGTCTTGTGTGTAGTAAGGGTAATAATCTTTCAGATTAATTGTTTTCATGGTTTTTACCATCCTTTCGATTTTTTGGTTTGCTGAAGTCGAAAGGACAGCGGTGGAGAACGGCAGCGAGGCTCTATAAACGCAAAAATGCCCGACTGAAAATACAGTCGGGCATAAGTGGAAATATTAACCTTTACTTGATGATGTGTGTGTTCATATTGAAAGCCGTAATTTCCCGCTGGTGGGTGTAGGCTTTTTTTGATGAATAGAAATTAGGTGGAGTATGAGAGTTAAAAATAAACACAGCGATACCTCCTTGATACCGCCGTGTCTACAAAAAAGGGCAACACCCTCCGTTTGTCCAATTTTTCAAAAGGAAAACGGCGGCCTTGCGTTAAATGCGAGTTTCATATTACAAGTCTATTTTCTTCCTCTAAATTGTTTTTTTAGAAGTGACTCTTGTATCAAATACTGCCTGTATGAACCTATCACTTGCGTTTTTTTTTCGTCACTGACATACTGTAAAAAGCACTTAAATAATATTATCCATTCCTCATATGCTATTGCAGAGGTCTGATAATTTGATATTTCATGTCTTATTCTCAGTTCTTTTAATTGCCTGTACGAAAAAATCTTTTTGGAAAAGGTTCTATTATTTTTATAACAATAGCAAATAAAATCACGATATAGCTCAAATTCTCTCATGGTAAATTCGTCAAGTTTGCGCTTTTGAATGTGCAACAAAACAATATCCACATTTGGTTTTGGGGAAAAATCATTGCGAGAAAATCGGTGCACAATCATCATATTGAATTTGGGTTTAAGCAAAAGAGATTTTAATGTAGTTTCCATTGCCCCACAATATTTTATAGCTGCCTGTTTTTGTAATATTAAATAAGCATCAAGGGGCGGATTTTTTGCTTGTGTAATCTTATTAAGAATATCTGATGTAATAAAAAAAGGTATATTAGAAAAAATCTTATAGCTCCTTTCCGGTAAAGGTAATTCCATAAAGTCACCATGAAGCAAAGCAAAACGTTTTTCATTGCTGAACTGTTTTTTAAGATACAATATGTTTTTTTCATCCAGCTCAACAGCAGTAACTCTGCAACCACGGTCAAGTAATGCTTTTGTTATAATTCCTTTTCCTGCTCCAATATCAAGCACCTCATCATTTGAATTGATGTTTGACTGTTGAAGTAATCTATTTATGAGCATTGCATTAATCAAGTAATTTTGAGAAAAATGGATGGGTAATGAATGATTAATCTCTCTATTTTTTCCAACCAAAAAAACACCTCCACTCTGGAAGAATATCTAAAATTGCACAATATAATTTAATATATCTTTAGCATACCATTCAGGGCTGGAAATTGATTCCTCCTTCTTGTTTGGCAAAAGAAGAAGCGCCATAAGCTATCAACAGCTTAGGCGCTTTAGTGTTATTCAGTCGATTGTCGTGAATATACAATTTTCTGTATAGTTTTTTCTGCCAAAAAGTACTTTTGAGCTAATTCGGACACGGTTAATCCATTTTGATGTTCAAGCCTTATTTGGTGGTTACGAGATGACACCAATTGCTTAGTGTCCGTATTGCTTCCCCATGATTTACGGTTATCTGCTTTTTTGGGAATATAGACCTTAACACCGTCAACATATTCTTGGATTTGCTCGACAATTTCTTTTGGCAAAACGTCATATATATTAATATAGCTCATTTTGCATCTCCTAATCACTCTATGTTATTTAGGATTAGCAAAGGCTATTTTTCAGTTGCTCACTTTTAGCGTGCAATAGCCCCTGCTATTACACAGAAATAATTACTCCCATCGTAAATCCACCCTCCTTTGCTCAATTTAGCATAGGCTATTTCATATGGTACGATTATCAAGTGATTGTACTACGGGAAGTATAAACACCAAAAATGATATGGTTATAATTCCTATGCCAGAAATCAAAAACCATTTTTCAACACCTATTTGTTCCGCAAAAAGACCAGAACACAATAAGCCCAAAGGCATTGCGAATGACATTACACTTCCAAGCAAAGAAAAGACCCTCCCTAAATATTCAGGTTTAATTTTCTCTTGGAATAGGGCATTTTGCACTCCATAAAATGGAGCTGACACTCCCATAACCATACAGCATATCGCAAAGGCAATGAAGGCATTTGAGGGAAGTATTCCAGATATGGCAACACCAATTCCCATCATAAGAACCGATGCACCAATGGTAAAAGTACGTTTCTTAAAACCACCCCAAACGCTTAATATGACCCCTCCTACCAACATTCCAATAGCAAAGGCAATTTCCGCTATTGAAGCATGAGTAGGTGTTCCGCCGAAATATCCCATACTCATCAGAGGATATAACGCGCTAATCGGCATGTAAAAGAACATATATAATGCGCCAATCCAAAGCAAAGCAAACAGACCTTTATTCTCTTTTAAGACCATGTACCCCGCCTTCATTTCCTGCATGACATTTTCTTCAATGCTACTCGGCAATGGATTAGGAATTGCAATAATAGCCACGGAAATACAAGCTATAGCCGCACCAACAATATCAAGAAGAACGATATGATTTAGGTTCCAAACAGTATACAAGAATGCGGCGGCGGCCGGACTAATAATTGACCCTATGGCTTGTATAGTTTGGCTATATCCCGCACACTTTGTCAGTTGATCTTCTGGCACGAGTAGTGGTGTAGCTGCATTCAATGCCGGCGAGTGAAACGCTGTTCCCATACTTCGGACAAATAAAACCCCCATGATTACCCAGATTGGTAAGTCCATATAGAGGGTAACAATTGCTAATACCCCCCCAGCCGCAGCAATAACTAAGTCAGCTCCAATCATTACTTTCTTTCGGCTATGCCGATCAACAAAAACGCCAGCAAACGGCCCTATAAGCGCTTGCGGCAAGAAACCAATCAGTGTTGCTATGGATAACACCATTGCAGAACCTGTTTCTGCTGTCAAATAAAAAATAATTGACATTTGCAAAATTCCACTACTTATAAGGGAGAATCCTTGCCCAATCAATATTGTAAAATAATCTTTCTTCCATAAATTTTTATTTCGTTGCATATATTTATTCCTCCAAACATTTTTATTGCATAACTCATTGTTTTTTGTGCAATAAAAAATGCAGGTTAACACCCACAAAAGGGCATTAATCTGCATCACTACAAAACAAGGCAAACCAACATTATGCGACTATACAGTCACATAATGTATAAGCACGTGTTTATTCGTAAACGCAAGCGAAAAAAGCCCACAATGTGGATAGATAGTTCTGCTTTTTTATTGCTTTATTTGCGTATACGAATTAACACACGTAAGCCTCCTTTTTTGTTCAAATTTAGGGTCTTCGGAAATACCGAAAACCAAGTTATATAGCTAAAAATTAACATGTTTTTTCTTTTAAAAACCTCCAATGTATGTTATTATTAAGTTGTATTAAGACCAATAACAAAACACACTGG
>Ga0116164_10003005_pt1 | contig 11737 bp, 9 predicted proteins | sample AD_UKC109_MetaG_FD_89888 | JGI IMG/M metagenome (GOLD analysis project Ga0116164, IMG submission 89888) | Active sludge microbial communities of municipal wastewater-treating anaerobic digesters from Hong Kong - AD_UKC109_MetaG | ecosystem: Engineered > Bioreactor > Anaerobic > Digestate... | reverse complement strand
GAAAGTTGTCGCGGCTGGAATACATGGGGCAAGGGCTGCGGTCCTTAACAATCCCGAAACGTTTTTGGCAGCATAAAAACGCCCCCGCAAAAAGCGGAGGCGCCGGATGCGATTCGAATCTGATTTACTGGAGCTTGTATCGCTCGGAATACATCCTGACGCGCTCGGTGAACTCCTGGTTCCCGCCGGCGGCCTTGACGGATTCGAGATAGCTGTGCATATCGAACGCGTCGTTCTTGGTCTGAATCAGCGTGGCGGCGATGTTCGAGCAATGGTCGGAGACGCGTTCGAGGTTGGTCAGAAGGTCGGAGAGCACGAACCCGAGTTCGATGGTGCAGGTGCCTTCCTGAAGCCGGGAAATGTGCCGCGCGCGAATTTCCGCCTGCAGCGCGTCGATGACCTCCTCAAGCGGCTCTACCTGCCGGGCCTCGTTTATGTCCTCGTTGAGGAACGCGTCCACCGACATATCGAGGATTTTCGTCAGCGCCTCCGAAAAGACATTGACGTCGGACTTGGCTTCGTCCGAGAAACCGATCTGCTTGTCATGCATCTCCTGCGCAACCTCGGTGAGGTTGACGGCATGGTCGCTGATGCGCTCGAAATCGCCGATCATATGCAGGAACATGCCGATTTCGTGGCTGTCCTTCGGCAGGAGCTTGCGCGTGCTCAACTGGACGAGATACGATCCGAGCCGGTCTTCGTACCGGTCGATGACGTCCTCGTTTTCAATGACCGTGGCGATCACCTTTTCGTCGTAATGCGAAACCGAGCCGAGCGCCATCAAAATCGTCTCCTTGGAGAGGACCGCCATGCGGTCGATGACGTTTTTGCATTGCTCAAGCGCGAACGCAGGCATATCGAGGAAGCGCTCGTCCAGCGGCCACTCTTCCTGCGGGACTGCCTTTTCGTGGACGGTCATCGTCGCAAGCTTGACCAGCAGCGACGAGGCGGGTAGCATGACCGCCGTCGCGGCGACGTTGAACGTCGTATGGATGATTGCGATGTGCGCCGGATCGAGCGGCGTATCGAGGAACGAAAAATGCACGAACGCATTGGCGATATAAAAGCCCGAAAGGAACAGCACCGTTCCAATGAGGTTGAAATACAGATGGACCATGGCGGTACGTTTTGCGTTTTTCGATGCGCCGATGCAGGAGATCAGCGCCGTGACGCACGTGCCGATATTCTGACCCATGATGATCGGGATCGCCATGCCGTAGGTGATGCCGCCGGTGAGCGAGAGCGCCTGTAAAATACCAACGGACGCCGACGAACTCTGTATGATGCCGGTGATCAGCGCGCCCGCGAGCACGCCGAGCAGCGGGTTTGTGAACGCGGTCATGAAGTTTACGAATTCCGGCATGTCCTTGAGCGGCGAAACCGCGCTGGACATCATATTCATGCCGTACATCAAAACGGCGAATCCCGCAAGGATCGAGCCGATCGTACGCTTCTTTTCTTTTTTAGCAAACAGGATCATGGAAACGCCGATTGCCGCCAGCACGGGCGAAAACGACGTCGGTTTAAGCAGCTGCACAAGCAGCGAGCTTCCTTCGATTCCCGTCAGGCTCAATATCCACGCCGTAACGGTCGTTCCGATATTGGCGCCCATGATCACGCCCGTCGCCTGCGTAAGCGACATGATGCCGCCGTTGACAAAGCCGACGGCCATGACGGTCGTCGCGGACGAACTCTGGATGATCGCCGTAACCCCGGCGCCGAGCAGCACCGCCTTTACGCGATTGTTCGTTGTACGCTCCAGCGTGCGTTCCAGCATTCCGCCGGACATGTTTTCGAGACCGCTGCTCATGATGTGCATGCCGTATAAGAACAGCGCCAATCCTCCGAAAAGTGACAACACGTTAAAAATCGTCATATCTCTTCCCTATCCCACAAATTATCACGATTATCATTTTATCAGAGTTTTTGCCATACAGAAAGCTATTTGTTAAATAAATTTTATAATCTTTGCCCGTTTTTTGATATTTTGTGCATTTCGGGCCTGAAAATGCCGTTTAACCAGACAGCTGTTGTATAACGCAAATTTTTACGGAAGTCGGCTTTCCGCCGTTCCCCGGATACGGATGTAACTTTTTGAAAAGGCGCGCCCCGTCCGCCGGAAAAGTCGGGCGCTTTTAAAAAACCGAGGGCGGGAGTTGCTCCCGCCCTCGGTTTTTTGATCTGTTTTTGTTTTTTCTCTGAAAAACACATGGCGCAAGCCCGCCGGTGTCTGTTTACCGTTCCTTTCAGAAAGGCAAATCATTTCACCCGCTTTTTCGACTTGAACTTCGTGATGAAGAGCATCAGCCCCAGCCAGTAGACAAACACGGTCCCTATGGTCACATAGAGCATAACGTCCGACTTGGCGGCCATGCTGATGAAGATCAGCATCGGAATGCCGAAGACGATGCCCGTGCCGCTGCCGGTGACGAGGTTGTTCGCCGCGGGCGTTTCGAACATCGGGTCGATTTCCCTCAGCAGCAGGATGCCGGAGCTGATGGTGCCGGTCATCATGCCGTACATGGAGGTCAGCCCCTCGTAATAATAATTCGGGTAGAGCTTTTTGCAGAGCCAGCGCAGGTACAAAAGCGTGAACACGCCGCCCGCGACCGCCATGAGGATGAACGGGACCCAGAGGCCGGTGAGGTCGCCGATATCGATGGACGCGATGCCGGCGACGATCATCATGTCGAACGCGACGCCGGAAATACGGCTGAGCAGATAGTTGTTCTGATACTGGCGCGTCATGATCTTGACGTTGCGCAGCTTTTTAAGGATGAAGCGCGTCAGCATCGCAAGCGCGGAACCGACGATGAAGTTAAAGCCCCAGAGGATGGACGAAACCGAGTCGGAAAGGCCCGGACTGATCGCCGCAAGGCCGGACGTCACGCCCCAGGTGACAAGATAAGTCGCAAGGTAGACGATGACGACCAGCGCGACCTGCATGGAAAAACGGTCGATCGATTCCGCGACCGGGATCTCATTTTGGTCCTCGAACGCATCGACGTTGACCGAGCCGGAGATTTCGCCGTGGCTGACCTTGGAAAGTTTTCTCCGCCGCGCAAGGATGTTGATGTAAATCACGCCGACGATGCATGCGCAGAGGTAGCCCGCCGCGGCAAGCGCGAGCGCGAACGAGCGTCCGCCGGAAAAGCCGAGCGCCTCATAGGTTGCGCCGACGTTGTTCGCCTGGCCGGGGCCCTGGCCGTAGCCCATCGGCAGCAGGATGCCCGCCGCCTTGAACAGGCCGGGCATGACCGTATAGGACAGCGGGATGATGATCGCAAAACCGACCAGTGCCTGCATCAGGTAGCTGCTGACGATCAGCGCGCCGGATTTCACGGCGGTCATATTGCCCTTGTCCTCGTTCTGCGCCTTGGGGATGCGCAGCGACAGCGCGATGAAGCCGATCGCAATGCCGTGATAGGTCATCATTTCGAGCATGCCGGTGTCAAGGTTTAAAACCCCGGTGCTTCGAAGCAGCAATAGCAAAAAGCCCGCGAGTACCGCGGTCGGCACGAGGCTTTTGCGAATAAACGGTATTTTTCTGCGAAACAGCGTTGCGACGAGAATCGCCGCGGCAATGATGCCGAATTGAATGACAACGTTCCAAAGTGACTGGTTGGCAGCCGAGAAATCCATGCGAATTCACCTCTCTCATCCTGGTTTTATATTGATTTGTTTCCGTATATTTCAGCGGGTATCCTATCCGTTGCTTTTATCTGCCTCTTTTATCGTTTCAGCTGTTTTCGTGCAGCATTTGATGGAAGGTGAAATACTTCCTTCCGCAGTACATCTCCTTTTCGGAGCGGAGCTCGTAGGACACGCCGTCCACGGAGAACATGATCTTATATGTGCCCATGACGCCCATGCTGGTGATCTTGTCCATCGGGAAGGCGGTGCCGCCGACTCTGAGTTCCTTTTTGGACGCCGAGAGCTTGCCGCTGTCGACGATGCGGCTCTTGTGCCGCAGTTCCACGCCGATGAGCCGCACGTTTTCATCCGAAAAGGCGATCTCGTCGTCCCCGAGCGAATCGATGTATTCCCGCAGGCGGCCGTCCTGCCAGTTGTCCCAGTCGCGCACGGTGGTAAAGGGCGCGTCCTCCCCCTCGAAAAAGCCGGTTTCGCTGTAGCGGACGCTCATCCCGCAGTCGCAGTAGAAGCGGTCGCCCTTGCTGTGCAGCGTGCTGTGACGGCCGCATTTCGGGCAAAAATAAATCGCGTTTTCAAGCCCCTCCGCACGGCCCTTGCCTTTATACCGGTAAGGCTCCAGGCGCTGGCGCTCAAACGCGTCTTCAAAGATGTCTTCGCGGATGTGCCGGTTGACCTCGTCCGGCGTCATTTTTTTCAGTTCCTCCGGCGAGTAGACGTTTACGCAGTAGCCGAGCATGCGGCCCTTGCGGATGGAACGCCCCCAGCGCGGCATGGTCAGATACCCGCCCTCGAAGCGGTAGGTCACAAGCTTTGCGCCCGTTGCTTTGGCGAGCTTTCCCGTAGCCGGAAAGATCGGCCCGGTCACGCCGTTGAACGAGCGGTTGCCTTCGGCAAACAGGCAGACGTTGGTCTTTTTGCGGATCGTGCGGATGACGCTGAGCGCCGCCGTCGCGTCCGTCGTACCCTTCATGCGCGAAATCGGCCCGAAACAATATCTCAGCAGCCAGGAGACGAAGCCCTTGCGGAACACGTGCTCGCTCGCCACGAAGTACATGTGGTCCGGAAAGCTCATTGCCAGCAGGGCCGGGTCGAGGTCGGTGTTGTGGTTGGCGAGGATCAGGTAGGGCCCTTCTCCGGGGTCCGCCTCTTCGGCCTCGAACTGATAGATATGCTTGATCACGCCGCCGAGCAGTCCCTTCAGGAAAAACCAGATGTTGCGATGCCGCCTCAAAACTTGTTCCATAGCATTTTTTCCATTTCAACAGATTTCGACGCTACCATTATACTATAGCGTCTCCCCACGCCGCAAGTTGCCAGGGCCCGCGCAGCACGCGAGAAGCCGGTTTTAGGCCGCATTTTCGCAGCCATGGCGGAATATCAGCGCAATCGACACGGCCGCGGCGAACGAAAGCACGCTGCCGAGCAAAAACGGCGCGGAGGCGGAGACGTTGTCCCACAAAAGCCCGGCGACGACGGACGCGGGCAGCAGCGCGATGCCCGTGAGCATGCCGTGCAGCCCCAGGACCGCGCCCTTGTGCTCGGCCGGCGCAAGCCGCGCGATCAGCGCGCGCTCGACGCCCGCGGTCGCCGCGGTGTACACGCCGTAGAGCGCGAAGAGCAGCGCGAACGCAAGACCGCTTTTTGCAAACGCAAACCCGAGGTACACGACAGAAAACACGGCGTATCCCGAAACGAGCAGCCGTTTCTTCCCGGCGCGGTCGGAAAGTTTGCCGAGCGGCAGCGCAAGCAGCGAGCTGACGACGTTGTAGAGCAGGTACAAGAGGATGACGTTCACCGCGTCGAACCCGACGTCATACGCGCGCAGCAGCAAAAACGTGTTGGACGAATTGCCGAGGTTGAACGCAAACGCCGTGATCAAAAACAGCTTGAGCCGCGTGTCCAGCGCGCCCCATGCGGCGCGCACTTCCAGCTTGCGCTTCGGTTCTCGCCGCTGCTTTTTTTCGCGCACCATGCTCAAAACGAGAACGCCCAGCACGGCGGGGATCATCGAATAAAAGAAGATTTCCTTATAGGCGACCACGCCGCCGGTCGCGCGCATAATCAGAAACGCGATCAGGATGCCCGCCGCGCTGCCCGCCATGTCCAGCGCCTTGTGGAGCCCGAACGCGGCGCCCTGCTTTGCCGCCGCCGCGTTTTCGGAGACGAGCACGTCCCTCGGCGCGACGCGCACGCCCTTGCCAAAGCGGTCGATCACGCGCGCAAACAGCACGCCGACCCACGAGGTCGAAATGATCAGCGCGATCTTGTAGATCAGCGCGGTGCTGTAGCCGACGATCGTCAGCGCCTTTTTGTTCTTGTAGCGGTCGGATATATGGCCGGAGACGACCTTTAGCAGGCTCGCCAGACTTTCCGCAATACCCTCGATCACGCCGACCAGCGCGGGCGTCGCGCCGAACGCCGAAACGAGATACAGCGGAATCAGCGGGTAGACCATCTCGGTGGACATATCCGCAAACAGGCTCGTCATCCCCAGGAGGACGATGTTGTGCAGACCCCGTTTTTCGTCGACTTTCTGCCCCTGTCCGTTTTCCGGATGTGCTTCGTTGTCCTGCGGGACCGCGATGCAGTCCGGGTCGGTCATTCTGTTTTCTTCATCTTCCATTCAGAATACGCCTTCTCCATACTTTCCTTCATCAGGAAAGGTATAAATTGATTTTACTGTCTTTTCCTTAAAACAACTTTAGACAATCCGATCTATTTTCAGGATATCTAAAGGTATGGTTACGCTTCCCCGGGCGCTTCGGCGGCCGGCTGATCCGCTTTTTCTTCCATCAGCTTCGCGTTGATCGCGCGCACGCGTTCGATATCGAACTTGACGACCTCGCGGTCGTAGGTGACGAAGCCGTTGGTCTCCTGCTCCACGTCCGAAAGCTGCGTATAGACGCAGGCGCAGAGTCCCTTTTGCTTTGCGGGGACCACCTCGCGCGCATAAAGCTTCTCAAACGCCTTCATCAGCGCACTTGTCGTCTTGCAGCGCTTGTACCCGAACTCCAGATCGGACCAGCAGTGCTCCTCGACGCGGTGCCCGTAGCCGCCAAATTCCGAAAGCACGACCGCGCGGCCCTGCTTGTCCGGCCGAAAACGGTAGGCCTTGAAGTATACGTGCAAGCTTTTGAAATCGCCGCAGAGCTGGTCGTGCCAGCCGCTGGCGTGGTCGATCAGGCGCGTCGCGTCGATGGCACGCACGAGCTCCACGGCGCGTTTCGCGTCGAACTGGCCCCAGCCTTCGTTAAACGGAACCCAGGCGACGATGCACGGGCTGTTGTAGAGCAGATGCACCATGGTCTGCAGCTCGCGCGCGTAGGCTTCCCGCCCGCGCACGTCCTCGCGCGAAAAGTAGGCGTAGTCGCCGTCGGAGTGCGCGTTGCCGAAGATCAGCGGCGTTGTGATCGCCGTTTTTTTGTATTTTCCGCCGCTGTTGACCATGTCCTGCCAGACCAGCATGCCGAGCCTGTCGCAGTGATAGTACCAGCGCATGGGTTCGACCTTGATGTGCTTTCTTAGCATATTGAATCCCATGGATTTCATGAGCTCGATGTCATAGATCATGGCCTCGTCGCTCGGCGCGGTGTAAAGCCCGTCCGGCCAGTATCCCTGGTCGAGCACGCCGGTTTGAAAATACGGCTTGTTATTCAAAAAGATGCGCGGCTTGCCGGCTTCGTCCGCGGATATCGCGACCTTCCGCATGGCGAAATAGCTCTCCACGTGGTCTTTCTCCATCGACAGCGAAAAACGGTAGAGTTTCGGCTCCTCCGGTGTCCAGGGCGTGAACCCTGCCATGTTGAGCCGGACCGGCACGCCGTCCGAAAATTCGATTTCCGTGCTGTTGAGGATGATTTTTCCGTCGCCGTTGCAGTTCGTCCAGGCGACGATCTCCACCTCCGCCGTGTCGAACAGCGGCGTGATACGGATCGCTTCGATGCGGCGCTTCGGCACGCGCTCCATCCAGACCGCCTGCCAGATGCCGCTCTGCGCCGTATACCAGATTCCGCCGGGCTTGCCGCTCTGCTTTCCACGCGACCAGCAGGAAGCGTCCGTCTCGTCGCGCACGCGAACGAGCAGCTCGTTTGTGCCGCCCGGCACGAAATATTCCGTGATCACGGCGGAAAACGGCAGGTATCCACCCGCGTGGTTGGCGACCGACATGCCGTTGACGCGCACCTCGGCAAACTGGTCGACCGCACCGAAATGAAGGATCAGATCCTCTGTGTTCGGGTCGTAGCCCGCGGGCGAGTCCAGATAGCGCCGGTACCAGAGGCACTGCTCCGGCGAGAGCGCCCTGCCGACGCCGGAGAGTTCGCTTTCCGGTGAAAACGGCACGACGATCGTCCCTTCAAACATCTGCGGCGGCGTCTGCGCGCCGGCGGACGCAAACGCGTACTCCCACAGGCCGTTGAGGTTATAATAGCTCTGCCTCTGAAACTGCGGCCGCGGATATTCCGCAAGTACGTTGTTCGGGTCGAGCGCTTTTCCCCATTTCGTTCGCATGTTGTTCCTCCTCGCCGTTGGCTGCGTTGGCGCCGTTGTGCCGGCGCCTGTCGTTAAGATTTTATTGAGATTTTTTATTTGACCAGAGATTTATCGATCTGTACGACGGCGAAACAGCCGTCCTCCTGTTTCTGAACGCGGGACTGCACCTCTTTTCGCACCTGCTCGTCCGTCATGCCGAATCCATACGGCACGACGACGTCGAACACGAGGTTCGTGTGCGTTTTGCCCGGCACGGTCCGAAAGTCGTGCACGGAAAGGCGCTCGTCGAGCGCGCGGACGATCTCGTCCACCTCGGCGTGCAGGCGGTTCGTCTCCGCGTCGTTGAGCACGACCGGGTCCATGTGGATGACCGCCTCGCAGCCGCATTCGGTCCGGAGCTTCTTTTCAACATTGTCCACCGTGTCGTGCAGCAGAAGCATGTCGCCGTCCGCCGGTACCTCGGCGTGCAGCGAAACCATCAGCCGTCCCGGCCCATAATCGTGCACGACAAGGTCATGTACGCCGACGATGTCGTCTTCTTCGAGCACGATGCGTTCGATCTTCTTCACGAACGCGTCGTCCGGCGGCTGGCCCAGCAAAGGGCTGATCGTATCCTTTGCCGCCATCACACCGGAATAGAGGATGAACAGCGCGACCGCGAGGCCCGCCCAGCCGTCCAGCGGGAAGTCCGTCCAGAGGGAGGCGAGCGTCGTTAAAAGCACGGCGCTCGTCGCCACAACGTCCGAAAGGCTGTCCGTCGCGGTGACACGCATGGTCGCGGAGTCGATCTTTTTGCCGACGGCGCGGTTATAAAAAAACATATAGAGCTTGACGAGGATCGAAACGCCGAGGACGACCACCGACAATATGGAAAACGTGACCGTTTCGGGTGTGAAAATCTTGCCGATCGAGGTCTTTGCGAGCTCGAAGCCCATCACGAGGATCACGAAGGACACGACCAGTCCCGCGATGTACTCGAACCGCCCGTGGCCGAAGGGGTGTTCCTTGTCCGCCTTGCTGCTCGACAGGCGGAAGCCGATCATGGAGATGACCGAGCTGCCCGCGTCGGAAAGGTTGTTAAACGCGTCGGCGGTTATGCCGATGCTGCCGGAGAGCGTCCCGGCGACGATCTTGCCGGCAAACAGCAGGATGTTGAATGCGATGCCGACCGCACCGCAAAGCACGCCGTACGCAATACGCACGTCCGGTGAAGCATAGTTTTTGTAATCGTGGACCAGCCACCTTGAGAGCAGCGAGATCATATTCCCTCCGTCGGCATAAAAAACATATCGGCGCCGCCGTCCGCTGAGAAATGCGGCGGCATATCAAACTATGCCGCCGCATCCAATTTTCATCTTGGATTCATTGGGCGCTGCAGATGATTGCATTGATGCGCGCAATCGATCCGCTTTATTCTTCTACGGTCTCGGAATCCGCGTTCTTTTTGACGCTCTCGATGCCGTTTTCGCAGGAAGCTTTCGACTTGTATCCTTCGGAAGCGAGGATCGGTTCGCCGTTTTTGGCGCGCAGGCGGAAGCGGAACTGTCCGGCCTTGTCATTGTAGAGTTCGAATACCGGGTTGCTCAGGTTCTTCCATCCGTCGACGGTCTGGTCTTCGAGTTTGGCGATCGGCGCGTTCTTTTTGACGCTCTCGATGCCGTTTTTGCAGGCGGCCTTGGAAGAATAGTTTTCCGATTTGCCGATCGGCTCTCCGTTGCCCGCTTTCAGCACGAAATACGGTCCGGAACCGTTGTCTTTGATCACATATTTACCCATAAAATCACAGCCTCCGTTTTTTGTTACAATACCATTTTTTCGGCCCGATTGCAAGCCTGCGGCGCGTTGTTAAGCGCCGCAAAATCCCCTGCTTTTCTGCGGCCGCGCCTGCCGTAAACCTGAATTTTCCGCATAAATCGCCAACGGTTGCGCAATGTGCGGGGTGTTTGTAAAAAATTACGCTGTATGGTAAATTTTTCTTGATTTTTCCGTTCAGGGTGGGTATGATTGCTGTATGACGCACCATTCGTGTGCGTGAAGCGGACTTTAGAGATTGTTTCGAGGTGGTTTCATGACAATGACGGAGAAGCTCGACGTCCTGATGGAGGAACGCGGCATCAACCGTTCGCAGCTCGCGCGCCTTTCCGGCATCCCTTATATGACCATCGTCAACTTCTACGAGAAGGGCACGGAGAACACGAAACGCTCCACGCTCGTCAAGCTCTCGCAGTTTTTCGACGTAACGGTCGACTACCTCGCCGTCGACGAGGAGACGCGCCGCGCCTATCCTTCCACCTCACCGCGTCCGAATCAGATCACGTCGCTTCCGAGCTCGGTCGTCAAACCCCGGCTGTACCGCGCGCTCAAGGGCGTCCCGCTGCTCGACGAGCAGAACATCGCCTGCTACGACGAAGTACCGCAAAACATCCGCTGCGACTTTACGTTCCGCTTTGCGGGCGACAGCATGCAAAAGCTCAACATCAACGACGGGGACATCGTCTATGCCCGCATGATGGAGGATGTGCGCAGCCACGAGGTCGCGGTCGTCGTGCTCGACGGCGCGGTGACGCTGCGCCGCGTATACAAAAACGACACGCAGATCGTGCTCATGGCGGAAAACCCGAGCTATGCGCCGGTCGTTTTGCGCACGGGCGGGAACATGCGCATCCTTGGCAAGGCCGTCGCCTTCCTCGACCCGAACGTCGCCGAAGCGTAACGCGCAAATCGAACGCAAATCCAAACAACCGCAGGATAAAAACAGCCAAGCCACCCGGCTTCCGGGCGGCTTTTACGTGTCGCAAAAGCGGGACGCCTGCGCGTCCCGCCTGTATCAGTTGATCGGGCGTCTCAGCGATACGCCGGCAGGTTGCCGCCCGCCGGACTGCGGCGTTTGGCGCGTTTCGACAACGTAAACGCCGCCAGCGCGAAGAACCCTGCGCTCAGCACCCAATACAGGATGTCGTAATGCGTATAGCGCCCGGATATGTTGATCACGGCGCGAACGAGAAACCCGACCGTCAGGACCGCCACCCCGGAATTCCAGAGCGCCCGGACGGGCCTGGAAGCGGCCTGCACCCTGTCCGTCAGCAGCAGCGCTTCCGCCGGGACGAGTCCGAGCAGCAGCGGCGGCAAAAACAGAAGCACCATGAACGGGGAGCTTTCCCCGTAGCTGAAGTGCAGGTACACGACGCTGAACACTCCGCAGAAGGCCGAGAGGAACCCGTATGCTTTGACCGTTCGGCCGAGCACTTTACGCCGTCTTTCAAGCGGAGATATATACAATGTCGCTCACCGACCTTTCCGTGATATTCTTTCCGTTCGTCGTGGGGTTGTTGACGACCTCGCCCGCGAACACCATTGTGGACGAACCGCCGCCGTCGAGGTTGTACGCCGTCGTGCAGCCGTACTGCTGCATCACACTCGCAAGTTCATAGAGCGTCAGCCCGTCGCTTTCGCTCGTCCGCCCGTCCGATACGACGACGATGTAGTGCAGCGCGTCGACGATTCCGATCGCCGTGCGCGGATTGCTCGTGCTCGCGCGGGCGACTTCCTCGCTCTTCGACACTGTAATCTCGCCGTCCTCGACCAGCGCCGG
>Ga0116164_10003004_pt1 | contig 11742 bp, 7 predicted proteins | sample AD_UKC109_MetaG_FD_89888 | JGI IMG/M metagenome (GOLD analysis project Ga0116164, IMG submission 89888) | Active sludge microbial communities of municipal wastewater-treating anaerobic digesters from Hong Kong - AD_UKC109_MetaG | ecosystem: Engineered > Bioreactor > Anaerobic > Digestate... | reverse complement strand
ATAATCAGGACTGCCGTCGCAGCTCCATTTCACTGCTTTTGTCGGTCCGCCTTTTTTATATGTTTTAGAGATCAGTTCAACTTTATCCGACACCATGAACGAAGAATAAAATCCAAGACCGAAATGGCCGATAATGGCATTTTTTTCTGCTTCAGTTTTTGTTTTGAACTTTTTCACGAATTCTTCAGCGCTGGAAAAAGCAATCTGGTTGATATATTTATCCACTTCCTCGGCAGTCATTCCTATGCCGTGGTCTTTCACAGTCAGAGTTCCGGCTTTTTTATCCACTACTACCTGGATGGTCAGGTCACCAAGTTCATCTTTAAAATGGCCGGTGCTTGCAAGTGTTTTAAGTTTTTGCGTGGCATCCACTGCATTTGAAACCAATTCGCGGAGAAAAATTTCATGGTCTGAATAGAGAAATTTTTTGATGATGGGGAAAATGTTTTCAGTTTGTACGTTAATTTTTCCTTTTTGCATACCTGTCAGATTTTAAATTTTTTCCGGCAAAATCAAAGGTTGTGCCAGCAAATTTTGGCTGACATAATGGCAAATTCCGAAAGGTAAGGTTTTGTAAAAAGAGGTTTTAGGTCATCACCTCGATGGGTACTGAAAAAACGAAGCAACCACTGATTAAAAGTAAGCTTCTGTGTGAAGTTGTTCTGGTTTCACCCCTTTTAAAGTCAGTATGTCGAAAGCGTCATGAATCATTTTGGTATTTCCGCAAAGGTAAAATTCGGCATTGGGATCAGGAATATGCTCCATCAGATAATCGGTAACCCGCCCACGAAAATCACCTTTCTGGTCTGCTGTGGTGCAAAGAACATATTTCTCCTTTTGGTATTCATTCCTGTCATACGCCTCGACAGCATAACGAACACCATGAAGAAGAAGATAATCAAGTTCAGGATAAGACCTGACCATCGACCGGAAGGGTGCAATACCTGTGCCGGTAGCAATAAAAATCACTTTTTTGTACCTGATGGTTTCAGCAGGCAGGGTAAAAGTTCCCATCGGACCGTCCATCTGCAAAACTGCACCGGAATGAAGCTTTTTCAACTGCTTTGAAACAGTGCCATTCAAAACCTCTTTAACCAGTATTTCAAAATAATCGTCATTTTCACCACTGTAAACCGAATATTCACGGGCATTGTTCTGATCTTTCAGACCGAGGATTACATGTTGTCCGGCAGTAAAACCACGGTCATTTCTGTCAAACCTGAGCACATAAGCTGCCTTGGTTATTTGTCTTATTTGGCGGACTTTGCAGAGCTGTTCTTCGGTGATATTTAATAGATTTTTCATGTGAGGTTTCCTGATTTGTTGAACGACATCAATAACAGGAACAGGCAGCCGATGTTCAAAACATCCGTTTTCAAAGTTTTACCTTGTGACATAAAAAAAGAGGCTGACTCATTACGAAGACAGCCTCTGTTTGAAGATTTAAGAGCGGTTTTATTGAATTACTACTTTCCTGATAATTACTTCTTCACTGGTGTTGAGTCTCAGGTAGTAGATACCGGGAGCAAAATCAGTGAGTTGAATTGTTTCAGAAGTAGTACCCTGGAGTTGTCCGATATATTTGTTGTAAACATTTTGACCCTGATAATTGAGCAAGGTATAATCCACTGATTCGGAGAATCCTTTAAGGGTAATGCTGAGCTGGTTTCTGGCAGGATTAGGATAGATAAACAGGCTCAGATTGTTATTAATTTCGCTGATACCGATACATGATACAAAGGTAATTTCTACGTCATCCTCACCAACACAACCATTGTTGTCGGTAACTTCACAAATATAGGTAATTGAACCATAGCCAATGCCGGTTGAATCAACTTCAATGATTGGGGTAGTATATCCGCCGGGTGTCCACAGGTAGCTTGCTGCATTTGGAGTTGTAGCATCAAGCAAAACTGACTGATCAGCGCAAACCGACTGATCTTCGCCAAGATCAACAACCGGAGGCAGGTTTACGGTGAGCGTGTAACTCTCGGAAATGGTATTTTCACCATCATCAACAGTGATTGTGTACAGGGTAGTTACATCAGGTGTAGCGATCGGGTTCATGATATTCGGATTGCTCAGTGATGCAGCCGGTTCCCATACACAGGTATAATTTCCGGTTCCGCCTGTTACGGTAGCCAGAAGCATGGCAGATTCACCCTGACAAATCATTTCCGGCTCGGAAGTAATAGTGCAGGCGAGGGTACCAAGTGTCATAAATGAAGCAGCCCAACCTGCCTTAACAACGGAATAATCAGAATGGAATTTAAAAGTAACAGCTCCCGATTCGTGCGATGAAGTAATTGTTCCGGGGCTGGTATTACCTGAGAACGGACTTCCCGGAAATTGCGGGGCACTGGCATCCGGACCGTCGTAAATGTAAAGATAGTCAAAGCTGGATTCCAGATCAAGCATCGAGAATACAAATTCTAAAGGCTGACCGGCAGCAGAAGGCATGAAAGTCATGATTAGTTCTTCATTGCTTGAATAATTTCCTGATGGACCTCCTGTATCATAGAACCATCCATTGTTAACAGATACTGTTCCATTGGCCATCAGATATTCCGGTCCGCCGGTAGTAAAACTCCATACCGGACAATTTTCGGCCTGACCATTGGCATTTTTGGTGATGATTTTCCAGAAATAGGTTGTATTTGGTTCAAGTGCAGGGGTATAAAAAGCTGCACCTACTGTTTCAACAAATGGCGGTGTAGAAGTTATTCCGAAATACACGTCAAATTCGATAGCATCATAAGAAACCCAGGTAAGCGAAGTCGCCAATGAAACATTTTCAGCTCCGTCTTCCGGGTCAGGTTCGGAAGCACAATCAGGTATCCCTGAAAGGTAATGACAGCTTATTTCGGCTTCCCAACCAGATTTGGTTACAGAGCCATCAGAAGTAAATTTGAATGTAAGAGCTCCTGCTGAATTCAATCCTACTATTGTTCCCGGATTAGTAGTACCATGGAAAGGACTTCCTGGTATTTCCGGTGCAGAGGTATTTTCGCCATTGTAGATATGCAGGTAATCATAGTTACTTTCGGTATCAAAACTCAGAAAATCAGCTTTGATGACGCCGTCGGCTGATGCAGGAAGGAAAGTCATGGTAAAACTTTCGCTGCTTCCATATACGCCATTTGGACCACCTGAATCATAGAACAAGCCAACACAAGTGGTAACTGTCTCGTTGGACATGAGGTATTCAGGGATCAAACCAATAACTACCACAATCATTTGCTCGGCTGTGTACTGAGCTGACGGGCCTCCTGCAGCTGACAAATCAACATTTACCGGATATCCGATCGGAGACGAACTGCTGGCAGAAACGCTGAAATTAACCTCGGCTGAAGCACCGGCAGCAATGGAAGCTACATTGACGGTAGCAGTATTAATGGTCAGCAAAGGATCGTTGGAAACAATATTCATTTCAACGTCAGCAATGTCGCTATTGCCTGTGTTATTGATATTTGCAATAATCATTGCGGTTTCACCCGGATCGAGGATTCCATCATTGTTGCCTGACTGCGAATCATCAATCAGGAAGGATTCCGGAATTTCGAGAACAGGAGCCTGCAGGGTGATGAAAAGATTGGAAGTCCATGTATCGCTGCCATCAGTGATCGAAAGTACAAATTGTGCTTTGTGCTGATCAGGTAAAAATGAATCGACAGTGAAGCTGTAAGCATTGTTAACCAGTGATGTGGCACCACTCTGGATCACCCCAAAACTACTGGATGGTGAACCTGTAAGTGTAATATATTCATCACTTCCTGTTACTGTAGCAACTACCTCTGCTGAAGGATCAGCACCAACATTTGTGAGGGTTACGTTCAGACTGATATTTTCGCCATAATCAGCCAGACCGTTGTTGTTCCCTGACGCATCATTGATGGTGTAGCTGTCGAGTACTACATAAGGTCCTTCGAGGGCGGCAGCGGGAACCTGTACGATATAAGGAATGCGTTGTGGTTTTGTAACAACAATATCCACCTGACCACCAGAGAGAATTGGCTCCAGCGGAACTTCAACTATGCCAGTTTCATCCACAAGAGCTGATCCGTGCAGCACGCCGTCTTTTGAAATTCCCACATAAGAGCCTGCTTCAGCTGTAACTTCATAATAGTCCATACCTATCGGAACGATTGGCATATGTGAAACCGTATTTTCTGAACCTTCGGTAAAATAAGGAACAAGTGAAGGATCACCGAGAACGTTATAGGCCTGCCAGTAATAAATCGGGCTGGAATGGCTCGGATAACCCTGAATATGTACTTCGGTAACGGCAAGATTACCGACATAAACAGTGGCGCCTGTAGTTACATAATCGCTGACAAACGGAGCATCGAATGCACCCCATGTGGTTTCTTCATAAGTTGGCACATAACCATTGTTATTTCCCTGAATAGGAAAAGCACCGACTGCCCAATAGAAATCTTCGAACCAATAACTGCTGGGTGATGAACCGATATAGGCAACTGAGCCTTTGTTAACGCCCCTTTGCCAGGTTTCACCAATACATTCGTTATAACCAAAATCGGCAGCAAGGCAGCAGTTTCCGATGGCAAGCGGATATTTCCCGTCATTGATAAAAGCATTGACTGCGCTTTGTGAAAGATTGGGATCACCCCAGGAAGTCTGGCTGCAGTGTGCAGTGTAGTTGATAAAGCTGACTGCTATTTTTTCAGGATCATAACATCCGGTATAAGGGCTTGAAAGATAAGGATAGATGTCAGTAAATCCATGAGCTTCATTGAAATAGTTTTCGGTACCATAATACACTGTGGGTTGCCCGACATTTGGATTCCAGGTTGCGTCGGCACCAGCAATCAGCGTTACACCATTAAGGTAGGTCGGGTCAGTAAATTCGTATTTTTCGTAATAGAGCGTCTTGTTAATTTGTGTTACCAACTGAGCGGAATTTGTAGCAGAAAACCTTCCGTAATACATTTCAGGAAAATAATCCCCGTCAACACTGGCGTAATAGAGGTCAGTCATTTTTCCTGAGGATGATCCTGTTTCAGCAGGAATCTGAGGTGTGTCGCCTACAAATAATACGAAACTTGGAGCAGGATCGGCAGGTGTTCCCTGATTGTACTGATCGTGCACCCAGCTTTGAATCTGAGCATAGCTTGTACCAATTTCGTCGGTGTATCCGGTAATGATTTCAAAACCTTTCTGGGTTTTCCATTCAATAAATGGCTGAAGATCAGTTTCGAACATACGTGGAGAAACAATGAGATATTTCACCGGATATTTTGTCAGGTCGGGATTATTAGGATAGCCGTTACGCATAGTGTTGACCAGGCTGTTGCGAATTACTTCAAAATAGGGCGACCATGTTGAAGACTTCACATATTCGGTAAGCGCTGCATCAGCGTTGGAAAAAGTAATTTCAACCTCGATGTCGTTAAAAACTTTCAGTATGTTTTTTGCCGGATTGTAGCTCACCGGTGCAACGGTGATTCTGGCAAGTCTGTATCCCCTGAGAACGCCAAGGATTTCAACACTTGCCATTTCATGTTCAATGAAAAAATCCTTTTTGTAAATCTGCTCATTGTATTCGAAGGGAACATCTGATGGCTCCTGATCCTTACGGAGGGAAGGCTGATTGGGAAAAACAGGAAGTTTAATGCCGTAATCCTGCAAATTGTATTCGGTTGTGGTGTAATTTTTTACACTAACCTGAACTTCTGCACCAAAGGGAATCTCGATAAGTTTTTTGGAGGCCGGGAGTTTTGGAGTTCCCAGTTCACCAATCCAATAGGTGCCCGGAATATTGATTTCGTTGAACTGAAGACCTTTGTCGGTTTCCACAACAAACGTGTTCAATCCGCTGTAGGTAAAATTCAGCTGGAGGCGTTGCATGTTGTCCTCTCCGACATTTATTTCGGTAGCCGAACGCCCAAAATCAACGGCAAACTCCTGAGCTGTTGCATGATGGTTTACAAGTAATCCAAGCAGGACAGCCATATAGAAAAACCCCATCTGGCTGCCACTTAGAAACTGACGAATAACTTTTTTCATAGTAAATAAAATTAACGTTGAATAAATAAAATGAAATTAAAATTCTTCAAAGGCAAAAATACTACAAATAAAAAAACCGGATTCTTTCCACCTAAGAAAAAATTCCGCCCCGATAAAAAAGCTTCCACTATCTTTGTTGATGTTTTTTACGAATCATTTTCACCATGCTTATTGTTGCCGAAAGCGGTTCTACCAAAATTGACTGGAGAATTATCAAGAATGATAAGTCACATCAACATTTTACCACCGAAGGATTCAATCCTAACTATCACCCGAAAGAGTTGTTTACCGGTTTTGTTGCCAGGCTGAATGAGCACATTCAGATAACTTCGGCCGAAAGGGTTTTCTTTTATGGTTCAGGTTGTTCTTCCCTGCAGGCTGAGGATATTATCAAATCGGCACTGAGAGAGGTGATTCCGAATGCAATAATAGAAGTAAACCATGATCTTTTCGGAGCAGCCAGAGCTTTGTTCGGAACAGGCAGTGGTATAGCATCCATACTTGGAACCGGATCAAGCAGTTGCATATTCGAAAACGGGAAGATAGTCGATGCGGTACCCTCACTTGGTTATCTGCTGGCCGACGAAGGCAGCGGTTTTCACCTGGGAAAGCTTTTACTTAATGCATTTTTTAAAAATGACCTTACCGAAGAATTGTCTGAGAAATTCCTACTTAATTATCCGATCAGCCTTGCTGATTTTCTGTCAAAGCTTTATAAACATCCTAAACCCAATACGCTGGTTGCCGAATTTGTTCCGTTCATGGTTGAAAACAGGAACCATCCGGTTATAGATCATCTGGTCAGGCAGGCATTTGAGGAATTTTTCAGGAATATCCTGTTGAAATATTCACATCGAAGAAACTACGAACTTGGTTTTGTTGGATCAATTGCCTGGATATTCAGGCAACAACTCAGCGAAGTGGCACAACAACATCAACTGACCATCAGAAAGATTATTCAGAATCCGGTGAATGAACTGGTTAAATACCATTTATCATTTTAAAACAGGGTGCTGAAAATTTAAGCTGTCCGGGTCAAATCATTTGCTGTTCGATCAGCCGGATAATTTCATCGGATTCAAAAGGCGAAAACCACCTGATGTTTTTGTCTTTTTTAAACCACGTCAATTGTCGTTTTGCGTAACGGCGGGTATTGGTTTTAATGTTAGTGACAGCCTGCCCGAGGGAAATTTTTCCATCAAGATATTCCAGAATTTCCTTGTAACCAACTGTATTCAGTGCATTCTGACTGCGATGCTCAGCCAATCTTTTCACCTCTTCCACCAGTCCGTCGGCAATCATTTGGCCGGTACGAATACTGATACGTTCGAACAGTTCTTCGCGCGGGAGGTTCAATCCTATTTTTAAAATATCAAACGGTCGCTGCTTTGGTTGATTAAGCCGGAGTGAGGTATAGGTTTTGCCGGTGAGTAAACAGACTTCAACAGCTCTTTTCAGACGATTTGGGTTGCTCTTATCCACAATTTTAAAATATTCAGGATCGAGTTTTAATAATTTATCCTGCAAATAAGTTATACCTCTTTCGCTGTATAATTTCTCTATTTCCGATCTGATTTCCATATCAGGGTCAGGAAGGTCGTCAATACCCCTGCATATTGCATCAATATACAATCCTGATCCTCCTGCAAGAATGATTGGATTTCGGGTTGGAAAATGAACGTCAAGCAATTCCAGAACATCTTTTTCAAACCTGGAAACATTATAAGAATCAACTACTGAGAGATGACCGGTCAGATAATGAGGAACCCTTGATTTTTGCAAGTCAGTAGGTGCGGCAGTTCCAATATTCATTTCGCGGTAAAACTGGCGCGAATCAGCAGAAATAATGATGGTATTGAAATGTTCGGCAATTTTTAGGGCTGTTTCTGTTTTGCCCACGGCTGTCGGGCCAAGCACAACAACAAGCAGATGTCCGGATGATTTTCCGGTTTTCGGGGTCATGAGTACTGTTATCCTGTTTTAAAAATCTTCTGATAGGTCATCATCATCATCAACATCATCCATATCTCCTGAAACGATTGAATTGAAATCCTTCAACAGCGATTCTCTCAGTTTTTCGGGGTCTTTTTCGATGTTGATCCTGTTAACAACGGTAAAAGTGCCTTTCTGACCGGCAACGCGGGGGTATTTCATGCGTTTATCTTCCTGTTTGACTTCAACACACTCGATGAGAAAAGTATGAAGTTGCAAAAAATCATATTCGTACACCAGATTTTGGTTAATGTCGCTGATAAATTTACTTACAGGCGTAGCACTCATGAGATAGATGGTGTGAACGTCGTCGTGTTCACTCATTAATTTATCCTCTTCACCTGACATGTCGAGCAGGGTAATTTCTTCAAATTTTTCCCAGTTTTCATCAGAAACATAAAATGAAGCGAGTTCATTGGGTTTTAGCCTGAGTGTTTTAACCAAAAAATTGTGAAGCTCCAGAAAGGTTTGTTCGGCAAGTATTTCTATATCAATCAGAAAACCAGGGTTTTCATCAGTTTCTATTCTCAATTTAAATACATCCATAGGACAATTTTGTTTTGAAGTTTATGATGTAAAAAACGGTCAAATTTATATTAAAATGAAAACCTGTTTAAAAAAATCATTTGTAATTAACAGGTGTAAGCCCCAGTTTTTTTCCTTCTTCGATCATTAGCCGGAAAGCAGGTTCGAATTCATTGGGTATTACACCGTCGAGAATGGCTTCGCGGATGGCTGTTTTGATGATTCCAACATCTTTTCCCGGCTTTATTCCAAATGTTTCAATGATCAGGTTACCCGACACCGGGGGTTGCCAGTTGCGAAGCCGGTCTTTTGCTTCAATTTCAATCAGTTTTTGTTTAACCAGTTCAAAATTAGCTCTGTAACGTTTGATTTTTTCAGGGATTTTTGATGACATATCCGCATTGCAAAGCGTCATCAGATCATCAATGTCATTGCCTGCATCAAAAAGCAGCCGCCTGACTGCAGAATCTGTAACGATATCCTCGGCAAGAATGATTGGACGCATATGCAGTGCAACAAGCTTTTTTACATATTTCAGTGGTTCTCCTTCAGGAAGCCGGAGTTTTCTGAATATGGCCGGAAGCATTTTTGTCCCGACATATTCGTGTGCATGAAAAGTCCAGCCCGTGCCTTCCACCCATTTTTTTGTAGCCGGTTTGCCGATATCATGCAGAATGGCAGCCCATCTCAACCATAGATTATCGGTTTTTTCGGAAATATTATCCAAAACCACGAGTGTGTGGAAAAAATTATCCTTATGTCCTTTCCCTTCTTTGAATTCAGCACCTTTCAATGCTGCCATTTCCGGAAAAATGATTTTGAGTAGCCCTGTGTAGTATAAGATATTAAAACCCGTTGACGGGGTAATTGTCATTATGATTTTGTTCAATTCATCGGTAATGCGCTCCTGCGAAACAATTCTGATCCGTTCAGCATTGCGCTTAATTGCTTCAAAGCAGTTATTTTCGATCGTAAAACCAAATCTGGAGGCAAAACGTATAGCCCGCATCATGCGCAGGGGATCGTCGGAAAAAGTGATGTCCGGATCAAGCGGTGTACGTATGATGTGATCGTTCAGATCACGGATACCACCAAATGGATCAACCAGCTCTCCATAATTTTCTTTATTAAGGCTCAGGCTCATGGCATTAATGGTAAAATCTCTCCGTTTCTGGTCGTCTTCAATGGTTCCGTTTTCTACAACTGGTTTTCGGGATGATGCACGATAGGATTCTTTGCGGGCACCAACAAACTCTACCTGCCAGTCATCGTAATGCAGCATGGCTGTTCCGAAATTTCTGAACACCTGCAGGTTGCTGATACCGGCTTTCCGGGCAAAAGCACCGGCAAAATCAATTCCGCTTCCTTCAACCACTATGTCAATATCCTTTGATGGCTGACCCATGAAAAGGTCTCTGACGAATCCACCGATCACAAATGCCTTTACTTTCTTTTCGTCAGCAACTTCTGATAATAACCTGAAAACCGAATGGTCAAGAAATGTGTTCACAGTACAATCAAGGTTTATTCAGCCTGCAAACTTAAAATCTTTTTCCGTAAAAGAATTGCTGAAACTTTTTGAGAACCTGATCATGCTAATGATTTTTTATTTCATACCGGTTGCTCTTCGCAAACGGACGACGAGAATTTTCTACCGGTAAGTACGGGATTTTATGGGATAGTTTAAGTCCTGGGACTGGTATTTTTTACCTTTATCCAAGCAGGATTTTCTGTTTTGAATAATAGAACGACCATGACAAAGTTTATGATAATAAAAATTTCAGGTAGCAGGATTGATAATTGAAAATTATGGTCAAATCAATACAGAAATTGTTTCTTTTGGTGTTGCTCGGTTATGGATGTTCTACAGCAGTTCCTTTGCAAAAGAGCAAAACTATATCCCTGTTTCATCTGATCGAAACAGGAAAATATGCTGATGCCAAAGAAATTGCAGAAGAACTCATCCAGGGGGAGCATTCATCACAATGGCCCAATACATGGTATGCCAGAGGATTGCTTTGCCAGAATGCCTATCGTGAAGGTATCAAAAAAAACGATGAAAAATTGTATAAACTTTATCCGGATCAATTAACAACCGCCTGGGAATCGTTTGAAAAAGCCCGTTTACTGGACGAAAAAGGCCGGATAGAACGTCAGTTAACACCGAGATATATCCTGCTTGCCAATGATTTTCAGGAAGCAGGAGTGTCTTCTTTCAACAACGGTCATTTTCAGGAAGCGCTGAACGCCTTTGAAAAGGCTCTCCAAATCAAGCAGATTCCAACGCTTAATATTGCTGAAGATACGGTACTCATCCACAATGCCGCTTTGGCCGCCTTTGAGAGTCGCGAATGGGCAAAAGCTGCAAATTATCTCAACAAACTTCACAGTTACAGCTTTTCACCAAATGTTACGCATTTGCTTTGTGAAGTTGCCTTGGAAACAGGAGACAGTTTGACTGCCGAAAAAGTTTTGTTTGAAGGTATTAAAAAATATGATGATAATGAAATCCTTGTTTTACAGCTCTCCGACCTGCTGTATCGCCGAAATGAGCCGGACAGAGCCATCCGCCTTCTTGACGAGGTGTCAGTTCGCAAACCTGGCAATCCGGTTTTCCATTACACCAAAGGCCTGATTTATCAGAAATCCGGCAACTTTTCCCCTGCCATTGAAGCCTACGAGCAAGCACTGAAACTGGATACCAACAATGTGATGACATACATCAATATGGCCATGTGTTACTTTAACAAAGGGGTCAAAACTGAAGAACTGTCGCTTGGATTATCTGACAATGAAGCTGTTAAAACTGCGCTCAAAAACTCGGAAAATGATTTTAAAACCGCACTCAAATGGCTGGATAAAGCCGCAGAAAAAAATCCCAGTGATCCTGAAATATCCAGAAGAATCTCTGAGCTTTATCAGGCCATGCGACAATCGGATAAGGCAAAATTGTATGAAAAAAAGATAAATGGAAACCCCTGACCATCCGTTGAAACAACCTTCGGACTATAAGTTAACGGATACCGATAAACCCAAAAACTGATTGAACTGTGCCCGGGGAGCTTTTCGTTCTCCTCCGTCTGCTAACTCAATCGGAAAAAGCATATCATCATCATAAATAAGATGAACATTTAGCCTGACTGAGAAAAACCAGCTGATTTGCTTTTCCAGGTTCATCTCCCAGTCCACATCCACATT
>Ga0116164_10003003_pt1 | contig 11745 bp, 7 predicted proteins | sample AD_UKC109_MetaG_FD_89888 | JGI IMG/M metagenome (GOLD analysis project Ga0116164, IMG submission 89888) | Active sludge microbial communities of municipal wastewater-treating anaerobic digesters from Hong Kong - AD_UKC109_MetaG | ecosystem: Engineered > Bioreactor > Anaerobic > Digestate... | reverse complement strand
TCTGCAAAGAATAATTGAAAGTCACCTGCCTGAAGAAGAGGATCTTTATAAATTGATAAAAACTACTCGGGGAACAAAAAGAGCTGCTTATGGATTCTTATTAATATTGAAACTATATACAGAAAACTCTGATAACCTTGGAGAGCTTAAAACATATATTAATTCTAAAGGCTTATCAAGCCAAAATGATATTGTCACCTACCTATTAAGGTTCAATTCGTTCCTGACAAAACGTTTTCGAGAATTCATTGAGACATTTCTTTATAACCGTATCATTTTCAGGCATCAGTTCGTGGCATTCAATAAGATAGGAGGAGGAACACAAACGACACAGAAATTTATCATTGAAGACAATAAAATAAGACATATTTCAAATTTTGAACCTGTAAATACGGGACCCAGAATAGCGAATCTGATAAGCTTCTTAAAAGACTTAGATATAATTAATTCAAAAGACTTATTGTCAGAAAAAGGTATGCAGGTCTTATTAAGCATATAGCCAAATGATTATCAGCCGACAGAATGTCCTTGATTTAATTGGTGCCAATCGCCAGAAGTATCAATCATGCCTTATAACTTGTTATTCGTTTGATTTTACCTTTTTTGAAGAGAGGGTAATGCCAATTTTCAGGACAGCTAATATTCGAAATGTTAATATATTTCTTGATGGGAAGTTTCTCGATAACAGCCTTGAACACTCAACAGGTAATGAATTTAGATCTCAGAAAACATATGGATTAAATCCGATCTATCCTATAGGTGTGTTTCACCCGAAAATTATGCTTCTTACTGGACCTAAACATGGATTGTTAATTATTGGCTCAGGCAATATCACAAATTCGGGATTAAATACAAACGATGAAATATGGGGTGCTTTCCACATAGATACAATTGAAAGTGTTTCTGCTCCCTTATTTTCTGCCGTCTGGAATTATCTCCAACCATTCCTTTTAAGGGCGAAGGGATTTAATGCAAAAAAAATACAATGGATCTATCAATATTCTCCATGGTTGGAGAGGTTACCCGAATATGTCAATGGTGATTTTATAAATTTCACCGACGATATCGGGATTAGTTTCATTGCCAATGACAATAAACGACCAATTTATGATAACGTAATAAGAATCCTACCTAAAAAAGAACTGAGAAAAATAACGATCATTTCACCGTTCTATGATGAAAAGGGAGAAATTCTTGAACAACTCAACAAAGATTTAAAGCCTAAGGAGATTTACTGTCTTGTGGATCCGCTTTTTGGTATTTTACCAATTCATATTAGTAATTCTCTTCAAACAATTGTCAAATTCTGGAGTTGGCATGACTGTTCCAGTGATTTTAATCCTTTATATAATCGCTTACATGCCAAATTATTCCATTTTGATTATGTAGACGAGAAAGAATATTTACTTATAGGTAGTATGAATGCTTCCATCCAGGCTTTTGGAGGTCCATCAACTAAGCCTGTTAACGAAGAAGCAGGGTTGCTGTTATCACGGGACCCTGGTGGTAACTATTTAATCGATCTGGGAATTAAGGTTCCCACTTCTGGTGAATTGGATATCAGGAGTCATGTACAAATTGAAAAGAACCGATTAGAGCTTGATAACTCACAACGAGCTAAGGTTAAAATCCTTTATTGCGAGATCGATAATAACAAGTTGCGAGTTTTTATTGATAGAAACGAAATGGTCAGTGGGATACTCTGTATTCTTAATCAATTAAGCGAACCCTTAGAATCAAGCCAGGTTCAAATAAAAGATGGAATTCTTGAAGTTACAATTAAATATACTGACGAAGCTCATAAAGTATTTCTTACTGATTCACAAGATCAAAGGATATCAAATTTTAGTTTAATCCATCGGGTATTCTTGCAGGCAAAATCTAATCCAGATCCTATCAGGGAGTCTCTTGATAATATTTTTTCAAAAGGGTATGAAGGAGTTCCAGAGCTATTTGCTTATGTCGATTTTAACTGGGCAGATGAAGATGATGAATATGAAGTAAAAAGAGGTGCTGGTAAGGTTGAGAAAAAAGAAACAAATGAAACCAAAGAATTTGAGAATTTAAGCAAAGAAGAGTTTAACAGGGTCAATCAGGTAATAATTCAGAAGCAGGAAGGCTTATTAAGCAGTACAAGTATCCAAATCGCAGAATTCCTTGGTGTCTTAGGAAGAAGTATTTTAATTGACAAAAATGAGGATGTAGAGGAGGATTTTGAGCAACAACTTTTTGATAATGAAGACTCAGCATTGTCATATGAGAACAAGGAAGTAACAAATTTTAAGATCATTAGGGCAGATGGGAGAACAGAACAAAAGGCTATCAGCAGATTCTTTGAGAAATTAAATGATTCATTTCAAAATAGACTTGATAAATTCTATGAAACTTCATCTATTCTGGAATTGCCGCAGACGAAGATTACTATTAAGGATCTTTCCAATATGCTAATAGGTCTATATATCCTTGATTTATATTCAAAAAAGACCTATCAGATAAAAAGAACAATTTTTTCAATACAGTTTACGAGACAAAACATTGAGGAACTAAGGGAAGTTGAAAAAAAATTCAAGTTAGTTCGAGTTGATAAGATAGACCGCCTTAACAAATTCAAAATATACTTTTCTATCGAGGAAGAACAATTAAATAATTTGGAACAAATAATTGGCAAGTTAAATCATTTCAAGTTAGAGGTTTACAATGATTTATATAATGAACCTTTTATATATGACTATTTCGATACAGGAGAACTCGGCAACAATATTAATACGATAAAAGGTTTCGTATTAAATACACTCGGGAGATTCTTGATTTGTTCATATTTTGGGATTAAAGAATACGAGTATGATATTGTAAACCAGAAAGTTGAATTCTTTATAAAAGAGATTTTCAGGAAATCTATTAAAATAATTACGGAAATGCACTGGAAAGAAAGTGAAACCAATTATTTTGAATTAATCCTACTTGATTTGTTTGCCCTCATTGAAATGTCGGTTCATTACTCGGAACTCTCAAACTATATAAGAGACTTGCTTGAATCAGGATATGATAGTCAAACCCCTGGAGCAAATGACTTTAAATCAAATAGTAAATATATACTTGAAGAACTGCTCCCCAGATACATGCAATGGAGATCAGTATATACGAATGAAAAGAATAAACTGATCGTAAATATTTCAGCATTAAATCAAGGTAATAAAATATTTAAGAAAGGTCTTGGTTTTTGTGAGCTTCTATCTTCTGATCCCCAAAAATTGAGCATTTCAAAACCAGGTTTGCAATGGAATGAAAAGAAGAAAATCTATCAATTGGAGAACCTTAGAATTGGAGAAAAAATAATTAGATATTAGCCGATCATGTAATGGGTATCTGTTCTAAGTTAAACTTGGCGATTGGGTTGGTTTGTGCTAATAACTTATATTCAATCAGTAACTTATTATATAAGATATCCAAAGGTTCATTTATGCATTTTGAAACAATTGAGGCGAACAGTCCATTAGATTGGTCAATCAAGCCCTCGTTAATTCCTTCAAATCCCCAATAATCAGCCTCACCTGATTCTGAGATGAACATTCCTGTAATAAATCCTGAAAGTCCATACCTTTGAACGAACTGGTCGGCATAACACCAAATATAAATGCTGTTTGACATTTTCTTTAATCCTGATACTGTAGATTCATCAACGATGTATAATCCAGCATCGATAAATTGACCTCGACTTAATAATCCATATGGAGAGCCATGTCCCATACATAGAATCCTATCATGAGTTTCAATTAATTCTCGTAATTCAGATTTTGTTATACCACCTGTGATGACAGTTTTGTAATTGATGCTAGAATAAATTGGTGAAAGGAAATCGGTGGTGGGATCTTTGGGATGGATGATTAAGGTTTTCATAACCTAGCTAAAGTATGGCCAAATTTTGGAAATGCCCAACATTGTTAGAGCCAGATTTTATGGGCCACTACGACAATTTGACAATTTTATTCGATCCAGAAGATTTAAACCGTCTGTAAAGTATTAAAACTGACCCAGACCTGTCAAATTTGACGCTGGAGACAAGATCACTATAATAACATGGGCTAACATAGTCCAGTTGTGATCGTTGTTCTGGGCTTGTCAAAATAGTTAATTCAGACCTCATCAGATTTCTGCAGAGGTTAGTGATAAAGGATTCATCCAATCATTTGTGGAATTTGATAAACCTAGCACAAACCTAGCACAAATGAAAAACCACCCAGACTTCAGAATGTCTAAGTGGTTGAATTTCAGTGTAGCGAGAGCGGGAATTGAACCCGCGACCTCATGATTATGAATCATGCGCTCTAACCATCTGAGCTATCTCGCCCTTCGTCCTCCGAAGCCTTGCTTTGCCAACCGGAGCAATCCGGAGGTTGGGCGAAGGAGGAATACTATCCATTATTTCATTGAACCCGCGACCCCCGCTATTGCGGGGCAGGCTTTCCCGATCTGCGATCGGGACGCTCTAACCATCTGAGCCCCGCCCGAACGACTGTCAGATAGGTTTCTGTCATTATTGACTGATTTCGTTCAGTCGGGCGGGTATCTCGCCATGTCCGCCAAAGCCATTCTTTTGACAGTATGAAACTGGCGGCGATTTCGCGGCTGCAAATATAAAGAGTTTAGCATTAATTAACAACACGAATATTTTTATGTTTCATTATTTTTTCTATATTGCCGTGAAGTTATTTCACGATAAAAAATGAAATTGAAATACGAACTCGAATACACCCTCAACTGCTCACCGAAGGTGCTTTTCTCAAGACTGAGCACACCGGAAGGTCTTGCAGAGTGGTTCGCCGACGATGTGTCAGTAGAGGGCGATATTTTTACTTTCGTATGGAATAAATCCGACTCCAGGGCACGACTCAGCGCCCTGAAAGAAAACAAACTTGTAAGATTCGAATGGGTCGACGACAACGATGAAGATTCAAATTATTTCGAATTCCGTATAAACGTCGAGGAACTTACTTCAAGCCTCGCACTCCTGATAACCGATTTTGCAGAAGCCGACGAAAAAGATGACGACATATCCCTGTGGAATGCTCAGATTGAAGACCTGAAACGGGTATTGGGTTTATAAGATAAAATGCCTCTCTGTTAAGCAATCCCTTGAAATTTTTGTTTTTATCTTTCTTATCTTTGAGTGATAGTAAAATCATTTATCATGCAGGAAAATATGTTCGGCAGCTTTTCTTCCCTGGCAGCACTGGGGTTTTCAGCGTTATTTGGAAACAGTATCGCAGGACAGACCCCAAATGTGGTGTTTGTCTTTGCCGATGAGATGAGGGCTTGCGATCTTGGTTATATGGGTAATAATGACGTGCTCACACCAAATATCGACAGGCTCGCTTCACAATCAGTCATCTTCTCCAATGCAATATCGGTATGCCCCGTAAGCAGCCCTTATCGCGGCAGCCTGCTCACAGGACGCTATCCCCTTAATACAGGGGTCTTTGTAAATGACGTCCTCCTTGACCCCGAAACCCTTACAATGCCAAAGATATTCAAAGCATCAGGCTATGAAACTGCCTATATCGGGAAATGGCACCTCGACGGACATGGCCGCAGCTCACTCATTCCGGAAGAAAGAAGACATGGCTTTGATTACTGGAAAGTGCTCGAATGTACACATGATTACTATAATTCCTACTACTGGGACAATAACGACGAGAAGAAAAAATGGGAAGGCTATGATGCCTATGCCCAGACTGAGGACGCTGCCGGATATATATCATCCAGGAAGGGAAATAAGAAACCTTTCCTTTTGTTCCTCTCCTGGGGCCCCCCCCATACACCTTTTAACAAAGCTCCCGGGAATTTAATGAGATTTTATCAGGAGAAGGATCTTACCATCAGAAAAAATGTGCCTGAAGAACTGAAAGACCGTGCTCATAATGACCTGGTGGGATATTATGCCCATATTACCGCACTCGACAGTTGTATCGGAATTCTGCAGGATGCCATTAACGATGCCGGACTTGAAGAAAATACTATTTTCATCTTTACTTCTGATCATGGAGCAATGATAAGATCACACGGCTATAACAACAAGCAGAGACATTACGAAGAATCCATACATGTTCCTCTTCTGATAAAATACCCTGCCATTTCGGGAAACAAAGGCAGAAATACAGATATGCTTATAGGCACACCGGATCTTATGCCCACAATTCTGGGGCTTTGCAGTCTTCCGGTTCCGCGATCTGTTGAGGGCTATGACAGGTCGGCAACGGTCAGAGGCAGGGCTAAAGACAGGACAGATGCCGTACTGATAGCCTGTTATCATCCCTTCGGACAATACACCAGGAATATAGGAGGTAAAGAATTCCGGGGGGTCCGCACAAAACAGTATACATATGTAAAAGATCTCGACGGCCCCTGGATGCTGTTCGATAACCTTAATGATCCTTACCAGATGAATAATCTGGTTGATGATCCTTCAACCCGTAAGATCAGAAAAGGTCTTGAAAAAGATCTCAGAGCCATTCTTGAAAGAACAAACGATGAATTCCTGAAAGGAGAGGAATATATTAAAAAATGGGGATACATAACAGATGAAACAGGAACGGTTCCCTATACAAGATAAGTTAGCATAAAGTACTTTTCATCCTCATAACATCTATCTGATGAAGCATTCTCTGATATTTTTTTTACTGGCAACAGTTTTCTCAGGTGTTGCAGATTGCCAGGTCGGGAATATATGTCAGGCCAGCCTCAGGAATGACACGCTGACACTGAAAAATGACGTCGTCTTTGCAAAATACCTCTGGAACAACGGTAACCTTATAAGGCTTGCTTTTGGCGATGTAAGGTCCGGAAGATCAGTGATCATTGGCGACAAGAGACCGAATGTTTCTATCGGTTCCCCGGGATCAGGCTCCCCGGTGAAAGGAATTATTGAGATCAGTGAAGTCGACGCTACCCCTGTACGGGCGGCCCACCTGGGTGTGACTGTGATTTCATCAGACGGTAATCTGTCCGTAAAAAGAGTGTTCAGGATCTTTCCCGCCTGTCCGGCCATAGGGTGCGAACTCTGGTTGAAAGGAAAATACACGGGCACCGGTCAGGCCTCACTGAATCAGGGCGACCTCAGGAACATCGAATCAGAGGAAGCCCGTCTTCAGGAAGAAGTTTCCAGGGTGACCATCGATATGATAAAGACAGAAGGCATGCACTGGGAAGCAACTTCAGTGGAGTTCTTCGACATTACAGACAGGAACAACACCCTGGTTCAGGAATACAACCGCCTGGTCTACCGGCAGGAAACTCAGATGAGGGGCAACCTGCTTTTACTGGAAAACAGGCTTAACGGCGACCGGCTTTTTATGCTGAAAGAGGCACCTGCATCATCAGTGCAGCTTAACTATCCGGGGTATGATTTTACAGTTAGACATGGTGAAGTTAAAGCAACAGGTATGGGTATCACGCCGTCGGATATCAACGATTCCACATGGACGAGGGTGTATTCCGTTGCTACGGGAATGGCCGTTTCCGATGATCCCCCGGGATTGCTCACTGCCATCAGGAAATACCAGATGACACTAAGACTATTAGTACCGGGCAGGGATGAGATGATACTTATGAATACCTGGGGCGACAGAAGCCAGGATAAGCGTGTGGGAGAAGCCTTCGCCATGGCAGAGCTGGAGGCAGGGGCACGGCTGGGTATAACTCATTTTCAGCTCGACGACGGATGGCAGACAGGAAGATCTGCAAACTCGGCATTTGAGGGAGGATCTTTCGACAACATATGGAGGAATCCTGACTACTGGAAACCTGATCCGGTAAAATTCCCCCGTGGACTCTCACCTGTGGTGGAGAAAGGAAAGGAGTTTGGCATTGAAGTATGCGTCTGGTTCAACCCCAGCCCCGACGACGGAAATATAAACTGGGAAAAAGATGCCGATGCTCTTACAGAGCTGTATAAGAAATATGGTATCAGGACGTTTAAAATTGATGGTGTAAGATTGCCGGACAAAAAATCAGAGGTCAACTTCCGCAATTTTCTCAACAAAGTGGTCAGGGAAACGGACGGTAACGCCGTATTTAACCTGGACGTTACAGCAGGAAGAAGGGCAGGATATCATTATTTCACAGAGTACGGGAATCTCTTTCTTGAAAACCGTTACACCGACTGGAAAAACTATTATCCATACTGGACTTTACGAAATCTGTGGATGCTTTCAAAATATGTTCCTTCACAGAAACTGCAGATAGAGTTCCTCAATATACGGAGAAACCAGGCAAATTATAAAGATGATCCCTTCGGACCGGCAAACTACGCGTTCGATTATGTCTTTGCAATCACGATGATGGCCCAGCCTCTGGCCTGGTTTGAGGGAACAGGTTTACCGGAGGAAGCCTTCAGAACGGCAGACATGATAAAAAAATACAGAAACATACAGAGTGATATACATTCAGGAATAATTCTGCCGGTGGGAGAAGAACCCGACGGCTATTCCTGGACAGGCTTTCAGTCGATAAAAGATAATGAAGGGTATTTGCTGGTTTTCAGGGAAAGGAACGTTGAAGAAAGGTCGTCTGTCCGGACATGGTTTAGTGAGGGTGATAGAATAAAGTTTGAGCCTGTTCTGGGTAGCGGGAGGGTATTCACTGCCGAAGCCGGCAGATCAGGTCAGGTAACTTTTGAACTTGGTAAACCCGACAGTTTCTGTCTTTACAAATACGCTGTCCTGAAATGACCTGAAAGATTTCAGCTCATTCATAATCGTGAACCGTCATAATACCGTTTGACCCGTTAACCGTTACAGTTAATCCGCTGCCCAGGGCACAGGCATTTGGTACTGAAACCAGTGCGGGTATCCCCATCTCCCTTGCGATGATAGAACAATGGGAGAGCATTCCTCCTGTTTCCGATACTATGGCTCCAGCTTTTGCGAGGACCGTGGTCCAGCTTACATCGGAGAAGGGAATGAGAATTACATCTCCTCTCGACACTGTCTCAAAATCGCTGATGCACTTCAAAACTCTTGTCTTGCCTGTGTAGCTTCCGGGAGATGTCCCTGTGCCGGAATGGTTTCTGCTTCTTCCTGTCTCCGGCAAAGGAGCCTCTTCACCATAAATTACCACCGGAAGCACTATATCTTTCGTATCATCCATTTCACGCTTACGTTGAATTGCACGTTCATGATATCCGATGGCTTCTGGTGATTCTGTGGAGTTCATTATACCATCAACTTCGCTGAGGTTCAGATAGAATATCTCCTCTGCATCAGCGAGGATGCCCTTCGAAACCATTTCCTGTCCGGCCATGAGGAACAGTTTACGGAACAGGCCGTAACCGTAGATGTAGAGGGAGCTTATTTGTTCACGGTAAACCTTGAACCTGCCTGCTTTGAGGTATGCTTTCCGCAGTGATGGAGGAATCCGGATCCCCTTTTCCCGGGCACTGTCGGGAGTATACAGTTCATGGTTTCTTGTCAGTTCATCAGAAGAGATGATCATCCTTAAGACTCCCTCCGGATCTTCTTCCCACTTGGTGTAAGAGAAGTCTGTGCCGCTTTCGCTGAAATGTCCGAACAGTTTAAGGAACATATCTATGCTGCCGGAAATTTCCTTTGTTTCCGGAATGGTCTGCAAAGCAGCCATTGAAGTGCACTTATGTCTTATCTCCTCAGGCAGTGCCCCGATACCTTTTTTTATGTCAAGCATATATGGCAGAGGTTCATACTCTTTCAGCAGGGGAAAATCCTTCCGGAAATCCAGTTTGTCATAATCAAGTCCGGCCTTGTTTAGTTTTTTTCTGAGGCTCTTGTGATACATCGTCGCAAGCATCGGAGTGATGATATTCAGATATGCCAGCCTGCGGCCTGTCTCAAAAAGCATGGAATAAAGGCGGCTGAACGAAGCAGTGCTGAACTCTCTGGTGATCCTGTCCGCATGATCGTAACAAAGAGTTTTAAGTTTTTCATACTCCCTGAGGAAGGTTTTCTCAAAGGTCATTTTGGACCTTATGAACCTTATGATCCTGAAAGTATGTCTGAAAGTTCGTGGCCCCGGCCTGAATGAGTGACCACCGCTTTGGGTTCCCGACATGAATTTTTCAAGACTGTCGGGTGGCATGCCAAACTTGCCCAGTATCTTTCCAAGGACAGCTATGTTAAAGTATGCCTGATAGTAAAATGTTTTTGCAAGGTCTTCAGGCCTTGTGTCGAGAGGTCCTGTTATCTCTTCCAGCAATCCTATCCATGTACTGTTTACCATCGGGACATTGACTGACCATACAAGAGGCTTGATCTGTCCGGGTAGCATTTCCCGTGCCATTTTACAGGAATAAACCGGCACCTCATGCCTTGCTGTTATATGTCTGAGCTGAAGGTAATACAGATGGTTTCCGTCATATACCCATTCGATGTCGATATGGTTACCGTAATAACGCTTCAGCTTTGCCGTGTCGGAAGCCACCTTCCTGATCACGTGAAACATAGGGTACTGATCATCTCCCTCATTAACAGTGTCTTTCCGGATTCTCCAGCGCATGGGTGTGGCTCCTTTCTGAACAAGCTCCTCACCTGCTCCTTCGACTGCTTCGATGACAGTTTCATTCTGGTTGGTGACGGGGTTTCTGCTGAAGCTCACTCCTGCCAGACATGCGGGGATCATCTCCTGAATTATCACACCGCACCTGATAGGTGAGACACCTGTCTTTCTTATATATTCATTGTCATTAAGAAATGAAGCTGAATCCCATACTTTCCTCACGGCGCTAAGGATAGCTTCACTTCCCTTTACGTTCATAACTGTCTGAAACTGTCCGGCCAGGCTGAACTCATGAGAGTCTTCGGCGGTTGTTGAAGATCTGACGGCCCATATCTTTTCGGGAAGAGCCTCTATCTCTTTTTTCAGACTATCAGTTAAGGAATCGTCTGCTTTCAGGTATCTGTCATAGGCCTGAGTGGTTACCAGGTAGGTTAATGGGATATTGAAACCGTAATGATGCAGGAATATCAGGGAATTGGCTTTATTACCTGTCTCGTCGGATTTAAGTCCGGCCCGGAGTTTCTTAATGAGCGGCTGATGCCTCATAGTCATCTGATGTTGTCTTAAGCCTTGATTCTCCTCATTTCCCCTTCTTTGAGTAAGGTTTGCCTTCCCTGTTGGTGAATGAGCCTTTCATATCGACCAGTTGTTTCGGAATAAAAGGTTCACGTGCAAGGGGATTTTCAGGATCGATAAGGGCAATGCCCCTGTCGGCCAGCACAATGGGTAATATAAAGGAAGGTAGAGAGTAGCTAAAGACATGATCCATGAATCTGGTGTAGAAGGATGCATCGTGTAACTCGGGCATACCGAGGTCGGCAAGAATGATACCTGCCCTGCCTTTGACATTGTGGTCCTGTCTGCGGAAAAGGACTTCATATCCATAGCGGCGGCCGTATCGCCATTTTTGAAGTTGTTTTAACATACAGCTGTAATTTAGCCGTGGTTGTTAATTTTATATATGATGCGATTAGGTTATTATTGCCGGGATAATAGTATTTGGAGCTATAATAAATTTATGCCGGTGAAGAATATTTCTTTCTAAATATAGAATATTATCATGAAAATATAACTAACGGTAAAGTTTTTTTACTGATCACTTCAACCCGCTCCGGGGTTGAGGAGGCATGGGGGCAGCTTTACCACGGGCGTTACCGTGGATATTGGACTTATAAGCCTCCGGCTTAAAAAGTGTTGCCGGTCGGGGCATTTGACACAGCC
>Ga0116164_10003002_pt1 | contig 11750 bp, 4 predicted proteins | sample AD_UKC109_MetaG_FD_89888 | JGI IMG/M metagenome (GOLD analysis project Ga0116164, IMG submission 89888) | Active sludge microbial communities of municipal wastewater-treating anaerobic digesters from Hong Kong - AD_UKC109_MetaG | ecosystem: Engineered > Bioreactor > Anaerobic > Digestate... | reverse complement strand
CACTGGGGAAAACACTCGAATCGGAAAAGGAAAACAATCCCTATTTCAAATATGCCGGACTTTTTTCTGTTCCTGAAATGACATCTCTTCTTTCCGGCCATCATTTTGAAACCACTGACATCTGGCAAACCCTTTTTGACATGCAGTCGAAAATACCTGAAAATCCGATAAAAGGATTCGGAAAAGGAAGTTTCGTGGTGATAAAAGCAAAACGGAAATAAACTTTCAGCTACCTGTCAAATCAACAACATGTTAACTGATTGCCGGTTTTCGGTTGTTTTGAATGAATGAACTGAATAAATTTCAGCCTGACCAACGCTGAAAAGCATTTTTCAAATTCAGGGAAGAACATCCTGAAAACAGGCAAGAAGATAAAATAATCTGTTTTTTTATTTCATCAGTCAGGTGCATATTCAGGGAGGGTGAGTTAACCCTGTTTTATTACCAAAAATAATTTTCGGACAAGCAAAAAAAAAGACTTTTATAACCACCTGTTATCTACATTTGCCGGATTTTTTTCTGATCGAAACCCTCTAAATAATGTTTTATGAAATCGTTTGACGATTTTCGTAATAAGCTGATTGAGAATAACCGGAAGGAGTTTGGAATGCTCTATGACCAGCTCAGGAAGATAAGCTATTACCGGGCGGTGGAAGCAGAAGATGAACGACTGTCATTGCTGGAAAGCCTTCATGAGAAACTAAAATACGAGTTTAATCAAACCAAACCCTATGCTTATTCTGTTTCGCCGGGATGCAGGCTCTGCGGGGCAGGGGAGTGGTCGTGTCTGTTTATTAACAATCGCTGCAATTGTCATTGTTTTTACTGCCCGGTTGCGCAAACCAACGATCGCCTGCCGGAAACCCAGGGACTTAGTTTCAGCACACCTGAGCCTTATATTGCCTATTTGCAGCGGTTTGGCTTTAAAGGTGCAAGCATTAGCGGAGGTGAACCATTGTTATCGTTTGACCTTACACTGGATTTTATTACCAAAATAAAACGGACTTTCGGAGATCAGATATATCTCTGGCTTTATACCAACGGCAAGCTTCTTACTGAAAGTATGGCCGGAAAAATGGCAAATGCAGGCCTGGATGAAATCCGCTTCGATCTTAGTGCAACGTCTTACAACACCAGATTCCTTAAAAAGGCACTGAAGGTTATTCCACAGGTAACAGTAGAAATACCGGCAATCCCCGAAGACTTCGAAAAGCTGAAGAAAGCTGTTCGGGAACTGGAACAACTCAATGTCAGCTTTCTCAATCTCCATGAGATGAGACTTACTCCCTTTAATCTCAATAATCTGGTGAACAGAAACTATACTTTCCGGCACGGCCACAAAATGACAGTCCTTGAGTCGGAAATGACATCCCTGAAAATACTGCAGTTTGTGCTGAACAATGATCTGCAGCTTCCGGTAAATTATTGCTCATTTCATTATAAAAATCATTTTCAGAAAGCAGGTTTCAGACGAAAATTCGGGGAAGCAGTGTTGGAAGCCGGTGAAGAAATCACTGCCAATGGCTACATCCGAAAGATTGCCATTGAAGCAAGTAATAATGAAATCTGCGGACAAATGCAACATTTTTCCGGTAATGCCTTATCCGGCGAATTAGTTCCTGATCATGAAGGTAAAAAAATAATCATAAAAAAAGATTTGCTTGGAAAAATAACACTTGATAACTGCAAGGCAACGATAAACTATTTCACCGTTCAGTTATCCGACCAGCCTGTTGAAAATTCCATAATGATCTATCCGGACAACGGAAAACCTTTGTACCTGAAACGCATGCCAACCACAAGCAGCATCATAGTTGATGAAGAGATCAGGGAAGACGTTTTTGGGCTGATGAATGGACGTGAAACAGAAGCCGTCAGTTATTCCGATACGCTGTTTTCGGTTGCCCAGCACGAAATTCCTGCAAAGGGAATGGGTGATTATTATTAGAATTATCAATAAACTCTGGCATGATTGACGGAAAAATACTGTAAAATCCTCTTCAGAACTTCATATTTTATCGAAAACAACTATTTTTGAGGCTTTATCAAAATTATCTTTCGATTATGGATCAAAAAGCTATTCAGGATTATTATCCGGATGATTTCAATCATTGCTACGGTTGTGGCGGACTTAACGAGCACGGTCATCAGCTAAAAAGTTACTGGGATGGCAATGAAACTGTGGCTGAATTTACCCCAAAGCCTTACCACACCTCCCTGCCGGGATATGTTTATGGTGGTCTGATTGCGTCGCTGATTGACTGTCATTCTACTGGCACAGCAGCTGCAGCACTTTACAGGCAGGAAGGGCGACCGATGGATTCACTGCCACCCTTCAGGTGTGTAACGGCATCTCTGCATGTGGACTACCTTCGTCCGACTCCTCTTGACGGCCCCTTGAAACTCAGGGCAACCGTGGAAAAGATAGAGGGGAAGCGCGTCACTGTTAAAGTGAATTTGTATGGCGGTGGTGAATTATGTGCGCAAGGCGAAGTACAGGCTGTTGCCGTCAGCGAAAACTGGGTAAAACGCTGGATAAAACCATAATAATCATTCCTTTTCTGTTGCCGGTCATCAGGCAATCTTTATAAATTTCCTGACTTTCGCGAGGATGCTGTCCTTGTTGTATGGTTTGGGAAGGTAATCATCGCAACCGGCAGCCAGAATACGGTGTTCGTCGCCGGTAAGTGCATAGGCAGTTACAGCGATTACCGGAAGATCAGGCTTCATTGCTTTGATAAGCCTTGTAGCTTCAAGGCCATTCATTTTTGGCATTTTAATATCCATAATAACCAGATTGATCGCAGGACTGGCTTTGCATTGCTCCACCGCATCCTCGCCGTTGGTTACATGGATTACTTCACAGGAAGCTTTTTTGAGAATGACTTTAATGAAAAATGCATTGGATTCATCATCCTCAGCCAGCAAAATCAGCGGCTTTTCCGGAGGACTAACCTCATTTGTTGATGTTTGAACAGTAATCATCTCTGGTTTTTTTATTGGTTGATAAGACAGGTAAAGACTAAAAACAGAACCCTTTCCTTTTTCTGATTCCATGGCAATTCTGCCGCCAAGCAGCTGCATGATTCCTTTGGTAATTGACAAACCAAGCCCGCTGCCTTCATAGGCACGGGTGGAGGTCATTTCTTCCTGACCAAAGTTGTCGAATATCCTTTGCAATGCTTCTTTGGCCACACCAATCCCCGTATCTTTAACATAAATTTCTATCTCGCTCTCGTGCTGATGAATACCCAGAATTATTTTACCTTTATGGGTAAACTTGACGGCATTGCGTATGAGATGTAAAACAGACTTGCGCAATAATTCCTGGTCAGTGCGAATAAAAATGTTGTTCGCCGATTCGGGAAAATCCATTTCTGAAGTAATGTTTTTTAGCTCCGACCAGTTTTTCAGCTTGAGGAACAACTCTGTAATAAAAGGAAGAAGTTCGAAGTCAGAAGGGTTAACCTCTATATTTTCGGAAACAATTAACGAAATATCCATGAAATCGGTTATGGTATCAATCAGTCTTTCAGTGCTTGTTTGAAGTATGTTCAGGTAGTCTTTTTTTTCGTCTTCACCAATTTCCTCCTGCATGAGCATTTGCCCAAAACCCATGATTCCGTTCAGCGGGGTTCGGATTTCGTGGGAAATATTGTTCATAAATGCAGATTTGAGCCGGTCACTTGCTTCAGCTTTTTCTTTTGCTTCACGCAGTGCATCCTCGGTTTTTTTGCGCAGTGTGATGTCACGGGAAACGGATACCAGTCCGATGGGCTGATTAAGGTCGTTGCGAATACACGACAGGTTCATTTCTATCCAAATGGCAGATGTGTTTTTACAGTAAACTTCCACCTCCAGCTTTACTGACTGTTTCAACCCGCTTACTTTATCTGCATCTGCTCCGGTTATTTCCTTTAAAGTGTTTTTCAGTCTGGCAAGCGAATCCGGGGTAAATATTTTATCCGCCGGTTGTTGCAGAACTTCTTCAGGAGTAAAACCACGTATAGCCTGCACCGAAGGACTTACATAAGTAATGTTAAGTAAAAGGTCCATCAGCATAATACAGTCGGCAGTATTTTCAGCAATCAATCTGAATTTCTCCTCACTCTCAAGCAGTTTGTTGCTGGCAGTCTTACGGTCGGTTATATCGATATTTACACCGCGATAAGCAATCAGTTTATCATTTTCGTAAACACCGATGGTAAATGTTTCCAGCCAGATCAGAGACCCGTCCTTTTTAATGAACCGTACTTCAAAGTTAACGGGGGTATCAGATTTGGGAATATTTTGTTCAGGGTTTTCGAAGAAATGCCGGTCGTCAGGATGCACCATATTTTTAAAAAATTCCGGTGTCAGCTGAACTTCATAAGGTTCAAAACCAAGAATCCTGTAATTGTTCTCTGACCATTTTACCTCTTTTTGCTCCGGATGATATTCCCAACTTCCCATTTTTGCAATTTTCTGGGCAAACTTCAGCGAATAGTCACTATCTTCCAGTGATTTAATGGCAATTTTTCGCATCTGCTCAGTTTCTGCCTGCTCAAAATGTTTCCCAAGCAATAATGCCACCTGGTTGATGAGATAATTTTCCTCCTGCATAAAAGGTACTGCATGGTCGTATGAAATGCTGATCTTTCCTTTATTCTCACCAAAAACCTGAATATCCGATGTAATCTCATTGATTCTTTTAACTGCGGTTTTTCCGTTGAAATATTTCTCATTTCCCATAGTAATCATCACAGAGGTGTGTTCGGGAAACTGCATACTAGCGCTTAGATATTCAGTGGTTCGTTTACAAAGTTCACTTTTTGAGTAATCCTGTTGCAAATCTTTGCTGACCTGCTGCAGGCAGTTGAGCTCTTTGATGCGTTCGATAAGCTCAAGGGTCTTGGTTTTCACCGTATTGTCAAGAAGGTTTTGCTGATTACGCCAGAACCATGCTACTGCTGCAAACACAATGGATATAATAAATCCAGAAATTCCTGTTATCCAGGAATTAAAAAAAGGATGAGCAGCGTGAAATTCATCACTGGCTGAGGTAATTATTGCAAACGCATTCCCAAATACAAACACAGGGGTAACTTTTTGAAATACCCTACTTGTATTTGCACCGGTTAACAGCAATCTTGATCCTTTGGCTGCATAAACCGGAGGAAAAACTGCAAGCCTGCTGATTGTATCATGAGCCATCAAATCGTAAAGCTCAGCAATCAACATGTTCATGTCAGTTTTTTGCCTTGAAAGCACAGCATATAAAGTATGATTGGGATTGACAGCCACAGCGCAAAAACCAATAAGAGAGCCGGGTTTGGCATTTTTCCCGTGTACCATTGACGGGTCCGGATCACGATAAACAGGATTCAGTGATATGATATATTGCTCACTTATACCTTCGTTTTCAATTACATATTTCACCGAGCCAATCAATCCTGACTTTTCTGATGAACTGATAAGTTCAGAAAATTCGGGGATGGTGCTAATGTCAAATTCTTCAGAAAATGGAAATTTCTTGTTGCGAGTCATGAAATGAACAGGAAAATAATGAAGTTCTTGTGATGCCTGAACACCTGACTTCTGTTGATTGAAAGCAGGATTCCCATTCTCCATCCTGTTATCAATAAGTTGGTCATGATCAGATAGTTCTCTTTGTCCGGCAGGTAATTTTGGTATCCATGCATAGGCTTCGGCCGTGGTAAGGCCAAGAAGATAATTACCAAAATGCTCAAACTCGTCCCTGAGTAGTAATTCCTGGTCGGTGATAAACCGGCCAAGTATCTCAAGGTTGGCGTGAATATTGGTTAACTCATTCAACACAGCATTATTTTTCATCAGGGCGTGGCTGTGGAAATTCTGTCCGATCGTATTTTTTTCATCCGAAATGGTTCTTAATGTTACTACAAAGGCAAGCAGTAAAAACGACAACCCAACAATAGCAGTTTCAGTGTTGCGGTATTTGTTGGCAGTATGATAACCTGTCCTGCTTCTGCGTAAAAGATCATTCAGCATTAAAGCCAGAAACAAAAGCAGAATAATCAGAAAGATGATGTGTGGAATTCGTTTTGCTTTTTTAAGAGCGAGGAGGTACTCTTCAGTAGGGAAATCAATACCTATAAGCATAATCACTTCTCCGGTTACCGGATTGTTGACGGGCGCCATAGCAGAAATAAAAGAGCCATATTCATCAGTAATTGGGCCAAACACCTGAGGTGTTCCATTTTGGTAGGTTTCAAAATCCTCATTACTGGGATTTTGATACACGGTACCCGGGATGCTGGATGTTGGTTCATTGTAAGGATAGCTTTCAGGACCAAATCTGAACTGACCGTCAATAAGTTTCATGCTGTAAATGCCTTTGTGGAAAAAGATTTTACTTACGGCAACCATTTGATCCCTGATTTGACCGTAGGCCGGAAGATGAATGTCTTCGGCAGTAAAAGTGAGTTGTCCGGCCATTGTCGGGTTGATGGTTGCAGCAATATCCACTGCCTGTTGCAGCATTTCATCCTTTAGCGTTTTGCCGGTTGAGCTTTCCTGCCACCGACCTGCCCACAATCCTGCAAATAATAGTATTACGATAATAACCAGGTTAAAGGCATAAAAAGTGATATTTGATCGTAAAGGTGTCATACCTGTTCAGATTTTATTATCCTGTTATTACCCACCGGGAGGTAAAGACCTGCTCACTCTTTTATTTAATACATCAAGTATTCTTTCAATTTTTACCGGTTTTGCGATATAATCATCGCAACCGGCCTGCCTGATCCGGTGTTCATCACCTGTGATGGCATGAGCTGTAATGGCCACAATGTAAAGATCTGGCCTGAATTCTTTGATTTGTCTGGTAGCTTCAATCCCATTGAGCACAGGCATTTTGATATCCATAAACACAAGTTCAATCTCGGGATGAAGCCTGCATTGTTCCACTGCTTCCTGTCCGTTCAGTGCATGGATCACTTCACAGTTGGCTTTTTTGAGAAGGATTTTTAAAAACAGCGAATTGGATTCTTCATCCTCGGCAATCAGTACCAGCGGACGATCCACTGATTCAGTTGGTTGTACCTCGTCTGTTTGTTGTTTTTCAGCTACTGTAGTATCCGCAACTGGAAAATCAAAGCAAAATTCAGAACCTTTTCCTTTAAACGATTCTACGTAGATTTTTCCGTTGTATAGTTCAGCAATACCTTTGGCTATGGTAAGCCCAAGGCCGCTACCCTCATAATTTCTCGTCGGAGTGATTTCTTCCTGTCCGAAATGCTGGAAAATCCTTTCTTTGGCTTCTTCGCTGATTCCGATTCCGGTATCTTTGACCATAAACCGAAGGATTCCGGATTCAAGTACAACCGAAAATGTAATCGTGCCCTCGGGAGTGAATTTCACTGCATTGTTTAACAGGTGAGTAATCGCTTTTTTTATCAGCTCACGGTCTGCCAGTATGGTATAATTTGCCGGCAACCCGTTGGTCAGAATCTCTGCATGGAGGTTTTTAGCCTGACACATGGCACGAAGCATTTCACCCAGCTCATTAACCATCGGCAATACTTCAAAATTTGCAGGGTAATTGGTCATGTTTCCTGAGGTTAGCAGCGAAATATCTATGTAATCGTTGATGGTATTGGTAAGTCGCAGGGTACTGTCCTCGATGATTTTTTTGTAATGAGTTCGTTCTTCCTCAGATGGGTCAGCGTCAAGCAAAAAACTGCCAAAACCGAGAATACCACTGAGCGGAGTACGAATCTCATGGGAGATGTTATTGAGAAATGCAGTTTTCAGTTTATCACTTTTTACAGCACGTTCCTTGGCTTCAATCAATTCATTTTCGTCTCTTAGTTTTTCGATGTACAATGAAATCTGACTGGCAATAATTTCAAGCACTTCACGAGCATACTCCTCGAAGTAAAAATTCTTGTCATAGGTTTGAACCACCATAGCCCCAATGATTTTTTCACGAATCCGGAGTGGTACGCCGGCCCAATATTCTGCAGGAGCTCCGATAACATCGAATCCGCGCTCTTCCATCAGCTTGTTGATTTCTGCTTTCGGGAGGAACAATGATTTTCCTTCCTTCACTACAATTCCCGATAACGAACCATCGGCCGACCATTCGTCAATTTCATCCTTTTCGTCAATATTTATTACATTGCGCAATGTATTTGTATCCTGATTGTAAAAGGCAGTGAAGAAGTTAGTGGTATTGATAATCTGATTCAGTTCGCTTTTTACTACTCCAAACAGGTGTTCATAATTTCTACTGGTAGCCACAGCATTGGCAATGTTGTACTGAATCCTGTGAAGAAGTTCCTTTTGTTTTTGTTCGGAGATATCGCGTACGCTCATAATAATGGTATTCACCGGGGATTCGCCGAGAAAGCTCTGTCCGATGGCTTCAAGAAACACCCATTCCTTTGTCTTATGCCGGTGCCGGTATTGAACTGACAGGGCTTTATCGGGATGCAGCATACATTCTTCCCATATTTTCATTACTTCCGGCAGGTCTTCAGGATGAATCATGTCAGCGAGAAATTTTCCTGTAACTTCATCTGGTGAATAGCCGGTAATTTTTTCGATGGCAGGGCTGACATAGCGTTTTGATCCGTCCGGATTGAAAACCATAATGATGTCCGAAGTATTTTTCACCATCATCTGAAAACGCTCTTCATTTTTTCTGATCAGTTCTTCATCCTGCCTGCGTTTGGTAATATCGCTGATGATGTGCACTGCACCGGTAATTTCTCCGTTTGCGTCGAAAATAGGGTCAACGACAATATCAAAAATCTTCTCTTTAATTTCTACCTCTGTGCTTTCTCTTTTTCTGGTAGCTATCATTCGCTCAAAAGTAGCATTTGTAATGGGTTTGCCGCTATTGTCAACGAATTGCCGATATTCTCCTTCACCAGGATTATTTTCCCTGATAAATGTTTTGAAAGCCTGATTACTTTGAATTACATGCTGGTTTAAATCCAGCAGTGCCACTCCGTTTTGTATGGAATCAAAGGTTTTGTTCCAGTTTTCGGATGCCTGTTGAAGTGCTATTTCAGCATTTTTACGCTCGGTTATATCAAAAAAAGCAGCCACAAAATGATCGGGTTTATACTGATAGCTGACACAATCGTACCATTTCCGGGTTTGTGTCAGGTATTGCTGAAATCTTAATTCTTTTCCCGTCTTTGCTACTTCTCCGTATGTTTTTATCCAGTTGAAGGATTCATTTTCGATACCCGGAAAAGCGTCCGTAACATTTCTTCCGACCGGATTTGTACCTGTAAGCTGAATAAAAGCCTTGTTGGCATCTACAAAATGATAATTGACCGGATTACCCTGTTCATCATAAATCATACGGTGATAAGCCACTGCTATCGGTCCTTTTTCAAACAATGCCCTGAAATTGATTTCACTCTCCCTGAGTGCTTTTTCTACCTCCGTTCGCTTGTTGTTTGCAATCAACTCTGAAACCAATGCGGCAATAATGCTAACAAAAGATTCCTCATCATTGTGCCAAAAACGCTTTTCACCGGTATGCTCACCGCATACCACCCCGTACAATCCACCATCGGTAATAATTCCGGCATCAAGGAGTGAAGTGATTCCAAACTTTTTCAGGTGAATTTCATTGAGCTCCTGCGTGCGTGGGTCATTCCGGGCATCATGTGCACAAATCCGGCTTTCCTTTCTAATGGCTGAAAAATACGAAGGAAATACCTTTGTCTCAAGTTTCATTCCTGCACTATGCTGTTTCTTTCCGGAATCGTAAAGGGTAATACATTCCAGAACATCCCCGTTATCGGATAATTTCCAGATACTTGCCCGTTTTACATTGATGGTTTCAGCCATTATTTTTGTGATATGCTGAAAAGAGTGTATCAGATCACCACTAAAGAGTGACTGATCGGTGGCTATTCTGGCGAGATTAGCCCGCTGAAGCTTTGCCCGTCTTTCGCTTTCAAGCACCACCGCTTCGTTGATCTTTCGGTCGGTTATATCAATAGCATAACCCAGAAAACGATTAGCTGAAATTTTTACTGCTGCTATTGACCACCATCTGATTTCACCTCCTTTTTTCTGGTATTTCATTTCTCCAAAAGCATATCCCTCATTCTTTACCTGATTAAAATGTTGAATACCGGCTTCTATGCTTTCATTGGCCAGCATATTGCTGATGTGCTTGGTAATCAGCTCCTCGCGACTGTAGCCGGTAATTGAGCATGCTGCCGGATTGGCTTCAAGAAAAGAGCCATCAGCATCAGTGATAAAAACACCATAAGGCGCATATTCAAGATAGCAGCGCTGTTGCATTTCACTTTCGAGCAATGCCTGCTCGGCAGTTATCCGGTCGTTAATGTCGAACAAGGTTCCCAGAAGCTTGAGAGGATTTCCGTTTTTGTCACGCTTAAAGACTGAAATATTGATTTTCATCCAGATCCAGTTGTCGCCTTTTTTCAGTCGTATTTCGCTTTCAAAATGATTTTTTGATTTATCTGTCAGAAGGTTTTGCGTATTGGTGTTTATCTCCTTGAAATCCTCAGGGTGGACCAATTGAATAATGTTATCAAAGCCAAGTCCGGACGGGTTGTCGGTTAAATCTTTAAAAAAGTCTTTGTGTACCTGGTTTGACCAGACATTTTTATTCAGCGTAAGATCGTAAATATAGAGCAGAGCCGGTGTGGCATTGGTTACGGCATTTGCAAAAAATTCGCTTTGTTGTATCGCCTCTTTGGCCTGTTTTTCACGGGTAATGTCCCTGACGAGGGCAAGAATCAGCTGTTGCTCGTTAAAATTAACCACACCACTGAGGATTTCAACCGGAAAGTTGCTGCCATCTTTCCGGCGGTGTTCAGCCTCAAATTTATTCTGTTCACCGGGTTGCCAGTTACTCCAGAGTTCAAGAATTTTATTCTTCGGCAGATTAATGGTTTCATCGGATTGGGAAAGGATATCAAAAACAGTCAGCTTTAGTAATTCATCCCGGGTATATCCTGTCTGGTTCGTTGCAATTTGATTGACATCAATGATGTTGCCTTTGAGATCGTGCAAAAAGACACCTTCGAACGTTTGATTAAAAAGGGTTTTATAACGGGTTTCACTCTCCCTGAGTGCTGTTTCTGTTTTCTTCCTTTCTTCCAGTTCTTTTTCAAGGGCAAGCGTGCGATTGTTGACAATTCGCTGCAAATATGCGGTTTCGTTCCGGCGCATTAGGTTTGCAGCCTTTACCTTAACCATGGCATTAATTTGGGCAATCAGCTCGCTTTCGTCAACAGGTTTTGCCAGAAATGCTTCCCCGCCGGCTTCCAATGCTTTTATGCGACTTTCTCTATCCCCCTTCACTGCCGTAATGAATACCACAGGTATATCCGAAAGGTTTTTATCGGACTTGATTTGCCGGCAAACCTCAAAACCGTTCATATCCGGCATTACCACATCAAGCAGGATAACATCAGGATCATTTGCAATGGCTGATTCTATTCCTTCTTTGCCTGTTTGTGAAAGATATACTTCAGCATCAGGAAAATTATCCCGAATGATTGCCTGAAGGCTTATGAGGTTGTCCCTGATACCATCAATAGCCAATATTTTCATCATACGTTCCTTTTTGAGATTCAATACTTTATCGTATTCAAAATTGCTTTTTGAGCTGCCAAATTAGTTATTTATTATAATCATCTGATAAGTAATGGGTTTACCACTAACCATCCGCTGAATAAGCATGTCAAAAATCGTTTGTTTAAAAATTGACCGGTTGATTCTGAAACTGT
>Ga0116164_10003001_pt1 | contig 11750 bp, 10 predicted proteins | sample AD_UKC109_MetaG_FD_89888 | JGI IMG/M metagenome (GOLD analysis project Ga0116164, IMG submission 89888) | Active sludge microbial communities of municipal wastewater-treating anaerobic digesters from Hong Kong - AD_UKC109_MetaG | ecosystem: Engineered > Bioreactor > Anaerobic > Digestate... | reverse complement strand
GACTTTTTATTACGAATACTCTCAGAAATCATACCCTCTTGCCTAAGATTACTGGCAACCAACTGCTGACTTGCACCCGCAGCCATCAGCTGTGCAGATATTGTCATCACCTGGGGAGATGTCTTCTCGTTAGAAAAACGATTAGTTTCAGCCACAATGCCAGTTAATAAAGCTGTGCTACTCTGTTCATCAAGTAAATCCTCACCAAGCTGAGCTACCAAACCTACCAAAAGCTCCGATACGGAGCTCACGGAATCGTCAAACCAATTAATAGATCCGAGATCACCCTTAGATTTAGTATTTATAGAGATGATGCTAGCATCATGCAGGACCTTGCCGTGTGATGACATCGCTACATCTAAATCTGCCTGCACGGACACACCAAGTGCAATCACGGCATCAACATTGAGGTCACCCTGGCTAAAAGTCAAATCGTCTTTAGTAATAACTGTTTTGTAAGGCGTAACACGAATTTTGACAACATCCTCTTCAACCTTATAGCTTAACTTATCTGCCTTTTCCTTATCGAGGGCAATAATAAAATCACGCAAGCTATCGACACTATTTGTGAATGTCGAGCTGGGCTTTAAAAACTCCATAGCCTGTGGCACCTTACCACTGAAGAGTGCAGTTACATGCTTATTTAATTTATTCAAAACCAATGCCAGCGCCAATGCCGAAGCTAAATCATCGACACCGGGATCTTTACCAACAGTAATAAGAAAATTCTGCTTAGATTTTAGTACAGATGCAATCTGATGCTTAATATCATTCTCCACATCAGCCGTCACAGACGGTTCTTCTATAGCTGGCGCCGGGATAGTTGGTGTTTGTTGATCCATTTATTACTTATATTTTGATTTTAGTTAATATACACTAGCATTATAACCTATAGGACGGCCTTGTCAACAATAATAGACCCCAGTCACGAAATAACCCCCATCTGGTAGCCCAGTAGCGTTCTCAGATAATGTACAAAATACCCTTTCACGCTTCTTGGGAACGAAGTGACCAAATAGTGTTGTTCTTTGAGCTTGCCAAAGGTGGCTTCAATCTTTGGTCTGAGCTGGAGTAGTTTCATCTGCCAGTCGGTAGATATCTTTTTCTTTTGGGTGTGGTGTGGTGGTGCAATAACAATTGTCTTGTGCTTCTTCCACAGTCTTTTCCTCATTACATTGCCACCGTAGTGACTGTCACCGACAAGCACCCTAGTGCTGTCGTTGACCAACTTCTCCATACGCTGGTTGTCGTGCTCGCTGGCAGGAGTGAATACAATAGCTGCTAGTCTGTTTCGGTGGTCTATAGCGGCATGGAGCTTAAAGCCAAAGTACCAGCCTTGCCAGTTCTTGCCGAAGGCAGCTACTCCCTTGGCTACTTTGTGCCTATCTGCTCGGATTGGTTTACATACTGGGAGCATAGTGCTGTCGGCAAAGCGGAGCGGTGCTCCGCTTGCCAACAAGCTTTGGAGAAGCCACACCATCTGTGGAAGCAAACGGTGTACATGTGCAACAAAGTTTTGGTATTTCGGTAGGTACGGAAAGTAGTCACAATATTCTCGTTCAATCCATGAATAAACAGAGGATAGGTTCTTGTGTGGTTCAGTCAGCCCATCCCAGACGAGAATAGTAAGTAGTTCGTTATCTGTTAGGTTGGATTTGCGTCCAACCCCAGTGGGCTGTTTTGGTAGCATGTCATCTACCCAAACAAACAAGTCTACGATATGATGTTTTTGTATTTCGCGCATTTGTTTTTCCTTTTTTAGCTTTCACTAACAAGGATAACAGAGGCGCGATTTACGTTTTAATTTCGTGATTGGGGTTAATAGACCTTTACGTTTACATCTGTTTAAGGTATACTTGTCCCTTGACATATATAATTTGTTAAATAGCCTGTTTTAACCAGGGCAAAGGAGAATAATTTAAGATGCCAATCATCAAGTCAGCAATCAAAAGAATGCGCCAAACCGCCAAGCGTAAGCTTCGTAATCAGCAAACAAAACGTTCGTTTAGGGGTGAAATTAAAATTTTGAACTCTCATATTCAAGCTAAAGACACCAAGAAGGCATCAGAATCACTCAAGAAAGTTCAGGCTGAATTAGACAAAGCCGTGAAAAAGAACATTCTCAAGAAGAATACTGCTGCTAGAAAAATGAGTCAGCTCACAGCTAAGGTTAAGGCCATTGGCGCAAAACCAACCGCAAGCACCAAGGCTAAGCCGGCTACCCCTGCTAAAAAAACTCCGGCAAAGACTGCTACAAAAAAACCAGTTGCAAAAAAGAGCCCTGCTAAAAAAACCGCTACAACTAAATAGTCGATATCTACATAATTGTTAGTTTTTTACCGAATTAACTTAATCCTTAAAAATTAAGGATGGTATTTTGTATTATTTGCCACGGATTAATCGTAGTGGTCTTCAGTTTAATATCCATCTCCGCAGCCCGGTCAACTATATTCTTTAAGTTTTCCGCTGAAAGTCCATGAGTAAGTCTTTTTGTCTTTTGTATAACGTATGGATTTATCTTAGATTGCTTAGAAATCTCTGTATCTGAAAACTTCCCAGCCGATGCAACAACTGAAAGTATATGAGTTTGCCAAATAATCATATTTGCTATTGCATAGGGGTCTTCGTGTGCCTTCTCTAAACCATTCAACAACTCTAGAGATTGTTTGACTCGTCCTGATATACATGATTCCAGTAGTTGAAAAACTGTTTCTTCCGGCCTTTTATCAATGAGCTCCTGTATTGTCACTTCTGTAATTTCTGGCTGATAAGTAATTAGTTTTTGAATTTCGCTAGCCAGACTCAGCTGATCGGCCCCTACAAAACTAATTAATTTTTGTGCATTCAATGATGTAATTAACCCGCCATCTTCTTTAACTTTCTGGACAATCCACTTAGCCAGCTCTTGATCTGATAATGTATCGAGATTTATGATATCGAAATCTTTTTTGAGCGCCTTATAAAAAGCGGTTCTTTTATCTATATGCTCTTCAAGCAAGATCACCTGCACTTCTTCAGGAATAAGAGATGCAATTTTTAAAAAATGCTCACCGAGGTTTTGAACTTTACTAATATTTTTGATTACAACAAATTTATGTGTAGCAAATAACGACACATTAGTTAATGCCAGATTCAACTGCTCTACATCAATCTGATCTGAATAAATATACTCCACTCCAGATTCACCGTATTTTGCAATAAAATCCGCTCGTAATTTTTGAAGCTCTTGTTTAACTGCAAAGCTATTTGTACCGGTCAACACGCTAATCATTTAAACCAGCCTTTCTTGAGGTCCGCTATCACCATCGATCCATCAGTAAAGTACGAATGTCCCCCTCCGTTTCTGTGTGTATACTCTGGAAAGAAGTACTCTATTCTCTGTATCGTTTTAGTTCTTCGAGCTTTTTTTAATGTATCTACTAGAAAGTCTCGCTCGGCATCAACATCACCATCAATACTGTGTGTAATCTGCAATGTAAATATCGAAAAACCAACCGAGTCGTCGTAAGTAGCTGCCGCTACCCAGTCAACATCATAGCCACCAGGTAGATATACATCTTTCTCAACCTTCCAGAATCTAACGTGATGGCGTTTTGCAGGGTTACCGTCTACCTCTTTCTGAAAAGCTAAATCCTGTTTTTTACCAAATACAAAAAGATCATTCACAGGCGCGCTTGGGTAGCTTTGGCGACGCAGGGTAGCAGTAATTATTCGCCAAGCAGATTTAAAAGTGATAGGATCCGCCTCTTGCCAACCGGCTTTATGCATTGCCTCAACCAATTGTTTTTTACTACCCCTAAGTGAGAGATTAACTGGGTCGGCCAATAATCCATCGGCCGTACGGGCTCGGCCAATAAAGTAATTTGGTAAATAAATATTACTTAAAAACCTATGTACACGTGGTAGTAAATAATAGGCAGTCGCAACCCACACTATCAATAAGCTTATAATCAGATGGTCACCAAAGCGTAGATTTTTAACAGACCAATAATAAGCGGTGAATGCCACACCTAGTAGCAACAAAAATAATGCAACCCGCTTTAACGGCACCACCAATCGCCACGGTTGTCTAACATAAGCCATAGCTACTTTTATAAAATCTGACATAACTCTTCTATAGAGTCATTATACCAGTTGTCAAATACTATTTCGCAAATTCTACTTTATGATTATGAGTAGTAGCATTAACCTCTTGGCCTTCTTGTATGTTGCCTTCAATAATTTCTAAGGCGAGCGGGTCTAGAAGATCGGTTTGAATGAGCCGTTTTAATGGGCGGGCTCCGAAGTTTGGGTCGTAACCAACTTCCGCCAAGTGTTTTTTAACACTTTCATCTATACTGAGGGTAATATTTTTACTCATTTTTAGATGTTTAATCACTCGCTCTAGTTGTACATCAACAATTTTGTTCATTAAGTTTTCGCTTAGACGATTGAACACTACAATGTCATCAATTCGATTTAAAAATTCTGGGCGGAATTGGGTTCTTAGACGGTCTTGAAGCTTTGTCTCTAATGTCTCGTCATCTTCTGGTTTATTTTCTAGAATAAGATCAGAACCTAAGTTGCTAGTAAGAATAATTATTGTATTCGTGAAGTTAACAGTTCTACCTTGTCCATCCGTTAAACGACCATCATCAAGTATTTGAAGTAAGCTATTGAATACATCTGGATGAGCTTTTTCTACCTCATCAAATAACACTACTGCGTATGGTCGACGACGTACGGCCTCGGTTAATTGACCACCCTGCTCATACCCTACATAGCCAGGAGGTGAGCCAATCAAACGTGCGACAGCGTGTTGCTCCATGTACTCACTCATATCTATGCGAACAATGGCGTCTTCATCATCAAAGAGTTGTTCGGCCAGAGCTTTGGCTGTTTCAGTTTTACCAACACCAGTTGGACCTAAGAATAAAAATGAGCCTATTGGACGACCCTCATCTGCAATACCGGCACGAGATCTACGAATAGCATTAGCTACAGCTTTTACTGCCTTATCTTGACCTATGACTCGTTTTTCAAGCTCAGATTCTAAATGAATTAACTTTTGAGATTCACTTTCCATTAAACGTGAAACTGGGATACCCGTCCAGCGCGCCACTACGCGAGCAATATCTTCGCTTGTAACCTCTTCTTTCAGAAGTCTCTTATCGCCATCAAGTTTTTCTAGCTCATCTTTTGCTTTCATAATAGCGTCTTCAGCCTCTGGTATTTTGCTATATTGTAATTCTCCGGCTTTTGCTAAATCAGCTTCACGCTGAGCACTTTCTAGTTCAGATTTAAAGCGATCCAAATTCTCGCTAGCTTGGTTCAAGTTTTCTATCAACTGCTTTTCATGATTCCACTGTGCCTCTAGCCCACTAGAAGATTCTTTCAAATCAGCAATTTGTTGTTCAAGCTCTTTTTTGCGATCCTTAGCAGAATCACTTTTATCTTTTTTAAGCGTTGTAAGTTCAATTTCTAGCTGCATTTGCTTACGCTTAGCCCTATCAAGCTCGGTTGGCATACTTTCTATCTCAATCTTAAGCGCAGAGGTTGCTTCATCTATTAAATCTACGGCTTTATCTGGTAGAAACCTGTCAGCAATATAGCGGTCGCTCAACCGTGCTGCAGAAATTAAGGCATCATCAGTAATTTTTACGCCATGATGAATTTCGTATTTTTCCTGCAAACCGCGCAGAATTGCAATAGAATCTTCCACGCTTGGCTCATCAACATAGACTGGCTGAAAACGTCGCTCTAAGGCCGCATCTTTCTCAACATACTGCCGATATTCATCCAACGTCGTCGCGCCAATCAAATGCATTTTACCGCGCGCCAAACTTGGTTTTATCATATTACCCGCATCGACCGAACCCTCTCCTTTACCAGCTCCTACGATCGTATGTAATTCATCAACAAATAGAATAATCTGGCCATCTGATTTTTCTACCTCATCAATCACCGCCTTAAAACGTTCTTCAAACTCACCACGATACTTTGCACCCGCCAGCAGACTGCCAATACTAAGTTCTATCAACTTCTTATTCTTCAGGCTACTCGGTACATCACCATTAACAATTCGCTGCGCCAAGCCTTCGGCAATTGCCGTTTTACCAACACCAGGTTCACCAATTAATACTGGATTATTTTTAGTACGGCGAGAAAGCACCTGCATCACACGGCGAATTTCTTCATCACGCCCAATTACCGGATCTAGCTTGCCACTTTTAGCTAGCTCGGTAAAATCCTGACCATATTTCTCTAAAACATTTTGCTTGCTTTCAGGAGATTGATCCATAACCTTTTGCCCTCCTCTGGCCTGTTCGACATTATTTTTTAATACATCATAATCTAAACTAATGAACTTTTGCTCTACCGCCGCCAACAGTATATGTTCTGTACTAACGTGCGTATCACCTAAACTTTTGACCTCTTTTTCAGCCCGTTCAATGAGTTTAATGAACTCACGATTTGGGCGAATATCAACACTAGAAACGTCAGAGTTACTCTTAGCCACAGAATCCAGACCATTATCTACAATCCTGGCCACCTCATCACGCACCCCAGCCTGGTCAATCAAAATATTAAAAGTAGTATCAGCCTGCTCAAGCAATGCCTTGAGAAGATGCCACTGGGAAAGCTCCAAATTTTGGTTCTCACGAGCTAAAGAAACCGCACTCTGCAGTGCCTCAATCATCTTATGCGTTAACAAATCCGTATTCATAACCACAATTATACAAAATTAGCACTCTCCGTGCAAGAGTGCTAATTTAGAATAATGCAGTTTGTTTTGGTTGTAATTTATTAAGCTCTCACTTTTGTACTGTTATCTTTGAAATTAAAACTAATGTACCCTAAACTCTCATAACACTACGGTAGCACTATGAATACATACCATTTCTACCTAGTGGGTTTTACAGAAAAGGCGGTTAGACCTCGTTAGGATCTACGAAACTGCCTAAACTTACGAGGATTCATAAACTTAGGTAGTCCCGCGGGGAGCACACAAGCAAAGATTTCTCTGTGCTAAAATGTTGCTCACCCGCGGTTTGCCTGAGATTTTCAGGTCTTTTTAGGTAGATCAGCTACCCACTTATGAGAGCGGATTAGCTCTCGTCGACGTCGCAGTCCTCATCGTCCATCTCGAGGTAGTCAACCACCCTGGGCTTCAAGCGCTTGGTGCGCTTTCCGCTGTTGATGTGGTCAACCATCAAGGTGTACAAAACATCCCTCGACTTGCCATTGGCTCCCGCCAAGTTCACGATCGTTGGATCGTTCACCGGGAAGGTGGCAATCTTCTTCTTGAGAGCCGACTCGACAAAGAGCCGGTTCTCGCGCCAGAAGACATCGTGGTTGTCGAGCACCCTCGCCAGACTCATGAGGAAACTCTCCTTGGTATGGGTTGTCCCTCTGAGTTGGATGTCTCGGATGTTCCAAGAATCGTCGATGAGCTCGAAGAAGGTCTTGACGTTGTCACGCATGGTGGTGCGCCCAACAACCTTCATCAAGGCATCCATCGCAGTCATACGACGGTCGATGTCCGTAGACTGGACGGGACCGAGGTGACCATGCACCCGAGCCACACACTTGGTGTAGGTCGAGGCCGTAATCAATTCACCCGCCTTGCGACGCTGTCCCCAGCTGACCCGGTCGTACATGATGAACGACCGATCTTGGGTCAGCTTCAGCAACATGGCAACCACCTGGTTGTCGACGGCCATGTTGTGAATCAAGACGTTGGGGCTGATGCGGGTCCTCTCCTTATTCAGGATGTGGAACTGCTCCCGCTCCCAAGCATCGCTGGTGCTGAAGTACACCGTCGCACCGAGGTGCGGCATGTGCCCCTGCTCCATCGCCCGCTTGGCAGCGGTGACCCGCTGGAGGCCATCGATGATGTAGACCTCATCCCGCAGAATGTGGGTCGTCTCATCGAGATCCAACGAATAGCTCTGCCCACGCATACCGAGCACAATGTCGGTCACGGTCGACCCCTTAACGAAGGCATCGACAAGCTCGTTGGCACGAGCACCAGGAAGGGCCTCACGCTGATAGTCTGCGACCATCAAGCTCGTGAACGAGCTGGGGTCAATGACCCCACGCAAGACAACCTCGCCATCTGGGGCAAGGTCGATTGCCGCATTGCTGATCTTAACGTTGCCACTCATGGGCTAACGTCCTTTCTGTAGTGGCTTGCCTCCATGCTGGTGCAGAGGGAGTCGACAGCCGGGTACATACCTAGAACAAGGTACTGTGTATCAGTTTAGCATATAGTTGCTATTTTGTCAACTATTTTGTACTAATTTGCGCTCGTCTGTACTGTGTGGTAAATAATCAGGTCGAGACTGATTTAGGGGCAAATTATTGTAGCGCTGACACACCATACAGAGGTGGGTGCCACGGCTGGCGACGCGGGTTTTAGTTATGGTGGTACCACAACGTTGACATGGAGTGCCTTCTTTTCTGAAAACTCTGGCGAAATCTATGTAACTTCCCTTTTTGCCTTCGGCATTTACATAATTTCTATCGGTTGAACCACCTTTTTCTATAGAAAGATTTAGCACATACCTAATCTCTTCATATAATTTTTTTAACTTTGCTTGTGAGATATCACCCACCTTTGCAAGCGGATGGATCTTGGCCCCCCAAAGACTCTCATCGGCATATATATTGCCGATACCCGCCAGAACTGTTTGATCTAAAAGCACCGCTTTAATAGCAGAGTTCTTGCGTCTATGTAGTCGTGAAACAAATACTAAATATGTAAACTCATCTTCTAGTGGTTCTGGACCAACCTTCTGCATAAATGGCATCTCCTGAATATGATTCGTTGGGAGTAATTTTACCCAGCCAAACTTTCGCTGGTCATTAAAATACAAATTAGCGTTGTTATCCAGCGTAAAGACAACTCTTGTAGAATTATCTGGGAGCTTTTTGATCAAAGAATCGTTAGGGTGCCCGGCACCAAACCGAGTGTCTGCTACGCTGACAGAGTTATGAGAGGTCGTCTGATTGTCTTTCTCTTGACTCATCATTCTTGACTCATCACTCTGTTCGCCCAAGCGAACATACACCAGCTGTCCTGTCATTTTTAGGTGAATAACTAGTGAATAATTTGAGCTTAGGTCTATCATTAAAACTTTAGCGCGACGACGAACATCAATAACTTTAGATCTGATTAAAAACTGTTCTACGTCATTTTCTGCATTTGGAAAAGATTTTGGCCAATCAAAATCAACGCTCTTTATTGTATGACCAACTAGTAATTTTACTAATCCACGCTTAACAGTCTCTACTTCGGGAAGTTCTGGCATGCCACTATTATAGCAATATTACTGGATATGGGCTGCCAGATTCAAAGTTGCGCCACCGACTGTATCCTGCAAATGTGGTGGTACACCAGTCCGTTCAAACTCCTTTAATGCTTCGGTTTCCTTCGATTTTGTAGCATCATCTCTAAGATCTATCCTGTCATCTTTCGTTTCGCTCGATTTTTCAAGAGCTAATTGAGCAGCTATATTTGTCGCACGCACCCATTTTGAATACTCGTCTACCTGAGTGATTTCATGATCTACTGGATCAGAATCCACGGGTGAACCTAAATCATAAAATGCCATACAAATTACCCTTCTTTTTATGTTATTACTCTAGTATCTATTGAAACGCTTGTGCTTATTTTGGTCAACAGTTTGTTGTGAAAAACAAACGGCTACTTCAGTAGATTTTCTAGCTTAATCTTTAGTGATTTGTTGTCTATAAATTGCAAAGAATTGATTCCAGCAAGCTCGGCACCATCACAATTGTCTTTTGAATCATCAATAAATATTGCGTCAGAAGCGGACAGCCCCAATTTGCTTAAGTGTAACTGATATATCTCCACATTAGGCTTAATACAATGCACCCTAAATGACTCGGTAACCATTGAAAATAAACCCAATACATCTTGTGGTAAATAATCTGATAATGGTGAGCCAATATTCGTGATAATACTAAGATCATAGCCCCTTGTTTTTAGCTCTTGAATATATAAAACAAGTGAACTATTTAGTACCAGAGATCGAGATGTCTGCCGTTCAATTTTTTCTAACGATACTCCGGTAACTTTGCTAACTCGATTATTAAACTCTTGTTGAGAAATATCACCTCGGTCATTTTGCATATTAAGATATCTCAGCTCATCGGCATTTTCAGGGTTCTCGTATTCATGCAAGAACGCCAACCAGCCATTAGTCAACAGAACTCCAAAGCAGTCAAAAATTACAGCCTTCTTCATGTTTCAATAATAACAGATCGCCTACTAGTGATGCTTAAGTGAATGATGGAACTTATGGTGAGATGATTTGTGATGTTCAACAAAGTAAACACCCAGCAAAATCAAAACTCCGCCCACAACCATTTCCCAAGAAAGTGTTTCACCCAAAATTATGACTGGCAGCAAAACAGCGCCCAAAACCTCTACATACCCAAGCGCACTAGTAGCAACTGAACCAATTTTTTCGTAACTAATCACATTTAAGAATCTTGCCATAAGCCCCACCACAAAACCAGAATACAATGGAGCTAAAATATTACTAGATGTTACCATTCCCAGTAGTATCTTTTCATTAAGTAGCGCCATCAGGGTTATTGTTACGAATAATGTAATCCACGAAGTCAAACTTATAACCGAAACCAACGGAACGCCTGCTTGATGAGCCTTCTTCATATAAATTACTGCCAGCGGAAATACAACTAGATTGATTGCTATCAGCAATGTTGCAAAAGGATAAAACACAAACTGGCTATTAGGCTGATTTATTAAAATCGGTATAGCAACAATCAAAAACGCACCAGCAGCGGCTAAAGATATGCCTGCAAGCGAGCGCCTATTTAATGATTGTCTGTCAATTTTTACACTCAAAATAATGAAGATTACAGGCGACAACAGAGTCAGTACCGAGGCATAACTTGCAGTGCTTTTTGCTATGGCCCACGGCCAAACTATCACTGCAACACACATAAATACAGCTGAGATTATTGAGTATTTCAAAGCAATTCCTTTAAGCCGTCTAATGTGTCTAACAAGTAGCGGCAAGGTAAATGCTGCCACGAAACCAAACCTTATGATATTAAACATATTCGGAGAGATCTCTTGCGAAGAAAACTTCATAACAGTGTTATTTGGAGTAGTGATTAGACATGCTAACAAGCCCACTAAGAACCACTTATATTTTTTGAAAAAATTTCTCATATCACCGAGCCTTCTTCATGATAAAGTTTTGCCACGTAAATCCATCTTCCTTATACGTCTCGCCCGTAGGCTTAAAGCCAATCTTTTCATTTACTCGAATAATTGGCACATTGTCTACCCGGCATCTAGTTATTAATTCCTTATAGTTAAATCTTGAAGCACTGCCCGTCTTATCAGTTAACGCCCAACCACAAACAGCCTGCATTACGCTAGTTGCAATCCCTCTTCCGTAAACAGACTTATCGGCAATCATAATATGAGGACCAATTAGTTTATCTGGTTCTAAACTAAGCCAAACAGCTCCAATGATTTCGCCTTGGTACTCGATAGCCCAGTTAACCTCATTTTCACCATGTATAAAATCTATTATACGATCCCTCTCTTCTTCAATACTAGGTGTCCAATCTTTTGGAAGATTATTACCCATCTTCTCCAACAACTCACGACCATCCTTACCACTAACCCACTCAAGACTGATATCGGCATGGCTGATTTCCGGAGAGATTAATTCGATATATTGTTCAGCAATACTTATTTTCTG
>Ga0116164_10002999_pt1 | contig 11755 bp, 13 predicted proteins | sample AD_UKC109_MetaG_FD_89888 | JGI IMG/M metagenome (GOLD analysis project Ga0116164, IMG submission 89888) | Active sludge microbial communities of municipal wastewater-treating anaerobic digesters from Hong Kong - AD_UKC109_MetaG | ecosystem: Engineered > Bioreactor > Anaerobic > Digestate... | reverse complement strand
GCGGGCAGTTCGCGCACAAGGCGGCCCAATCCATGGCGATATCGGCCAGCGCGGCACCGTCCCAGTCGACCGCCACGAGGTCCCCGTCGTCGGACACCAGCAGGTTGCCGGCGCTCAGGTCTCCGTGCACCAAGCAGGTTTGGACCCGATTGGCGATGTCGGCTGCGGCATGGCACTCGTCGGTTCTGGTCACGCGGTCCAGCACCTGCCACAGCGTCGACCACCGGGGACCCGTGTTGTCGAACCACTCGTGCACCTCGCGCATCTGCGCGACCATTCCTGCCAGGTCGCGACCAAGAGTGCGCTGTGCGGCTCGGGACAGCACCATCTCCATCAGCGGGCTGCCGCCCGCCCGCTCCATCACCAGATGTGGATGCGGGCCTTCGCGGTGCACCTCCAGTACGGCAGGCACTGGCAGTCCCGCGCGGCGGGCCGCCTCGTGCCGCGCGGCGATGAGGTCGATATCGCGCTGGTCGTGCGCCTGCAGCGGATAGCGGCGGATGATCCGGTCGTCGAACTCGATCCGGTTCCGATTCGTCCGCATGCTGCGATTCTTCCCGCGGCGAACGGGGGATGACAGTGTGCCCACAGTCGGTAATGATGATTACATGCTTACTGAACTACAGATTGAGAAATGGTTGTCGGGCCGGCTGGGGGACTGGTTCGAGCAGGTCGAGGTGTTCGTGGATCGCGAGGAGATCACGATCATGGGGCGGCTCACCGCCCAGGACACAGACGATGAGATGGCGCTGGTCGGCAGGATCACTCGCTTCCGCGAGCAGACTCGCGAGGAACGCATCGGTGTCGCACGCGAACTGGAGCACGCAACGGGCAAGAAGGTGAGTTGGGGAGTGCGGTGTGGCGACCTGGAACGAGTCTTCACCAGACTGAGCGTGCCGGTCATGACGCGGTTGAAGCAGGACGAGCGGGCCGTCCTGGACACGCTGGTCCACGCGTCCGTGGCCCGATCCCGGTCGGAGGCGCTGGCCTGGTGCGTTCGGTTGGTCGGCCAGCACGAAGCGGACTGGCTCGCGGAACTGCGCGAGGCGATGCAGGGCGTCCGCGAGGTGGCTGAGCAGGGTCCCAAGCCCTAGAACTCCGGTAGGGTTGCCGGGTGCGACTCGGTGCGGCAGTCCTGGCCGGGACCATGTTGTTGGCTGCAGCGCCGGCCCATGCCGATCAGGGGTCCGCCGATGGGATCTCGGTCACGATCGACGATGTCGTCCTGAACGGCTACTCCTGCACGACTACCGCAGTGACCGTTCGGGCTGACGTGCCCGACTGGGCGGGCTGGACCGTGGCGGTGGTCGGTGGACCCGCCGGACAGGGACGCCTTGACGCGGTCTTCTTCGCCGGGCGCGGCCCCGCCAGTTCGACGGCGAGTCTGTTGATCTGCCCGGCTGACAGCGTCGGGCCCTGGACGGCGACCGTGGACACCCGGGTTGTGCTCACCCAGTCGCAGTTCACCGTCGGTTTCACCGTTGATCAGGTATCGACCACCACGGCGATCGATACCGCCCTGCTGAAGGCTTCCTCGGTGCGCGTGCGGGGCAGCGTTAGGGGAGACGGTGGTGTGCGGCCCCGGGGTCCGGTGGCGATCAGCGGGTTGCGCAACGGCACGTGGAGAGCGCTGGGCCACACGTATCCGCGCCCCAGCGGCACATTCCGGTTCGTCGCGCCCCGCAACGTCACCCGTGTTCGTGCAGAGTACGGCGGTGACACCGTGACCGAGAAGAGTCAGGCACGCGCCCGGGTGGAACGGATCAGTACCAGTTCTTCCTCGTGAAGTGATCCCAAGCGCCCAATGGATCGCCGTAGCGGCCCTTGATGTAGGAGGCGCCCCAGCGGATCTGCGTTTGGGGATTCGTCTTCCAGTCCGCACCCGCCGTGGCCATCTTGTCCCCGGGCAACGACTGAGGAATCCCGGTTGCTCCCGATGACGGGTTGACCGCCAGATGGTTCCAGCCCGATTCGCGCGTCCAGAGCTGTTCCAGCGCGAACCACTGATCGTCACCCCACCCGTACGTGTTCAGGATGTACATCCGGGCGTAGGCCTTGCTGGCCTGGATCTGGGTCGCGGTGACCGCAGGGAAAGGACGGGTGGCCGACTCCGTCTCAGCGGCCGGGACCTGCACGGCGAAGGTCTTGACCGGCGAGGTGATTCGACGGTGATCAGTGGTGGCCGGCACGCGTACCCGCCAGCGGTTGCGGTCGGGCGCAAGAACCATCTTGACCCGCACGCGGCCGTTGACGTCTGTGCGCTTCTTCTTGACTGTCACCCAGGTGTAGCCGTCACTGCTGTACTGAAGACGCACCTTGCGCGGCGCCCCGCCCAGAACGCGCAGTCGGTTCTTGTGCACCGCGCCGTCAGTGCTGGTCCTCACCACCGACTTGAAACCTTTGAGCCCGGTGGGCTGACGCGCCAGCTTCGCCGCGCTCACCTGATCGGCAGTGGGCACTGCCTCATCTGCCGATGCGGGACTGGTGGCAGCCAGAAGCGAGGTTGCAGCCACCACCATGGCGGTGACGACGATCGGTCGCATTTGACGCTCCACGTGGTCGGACGTTAGCGGGATCGTGGTTGACGTGGCAACTGAAGCCCTGTGACATAAGGCACATCGGCACTCTTCCCGGTGCAGTTGAGGCCATACCCAGAGGTGTGACTGGTGCGCGACCTGAGGATCCCCGCCCGGTGCGGCACGATAGGGCCATGGATGTTTCTGAAACGCTACTGCCGGGCGTGGGGATCCGCTACGAATTCGAGACGAGCAACCACCAACGTGTTGGTGTGATCGTCTATCGAGAGGGCAACTCCGAGATCGTCACCTACGCCAAAGACGACCCGGATGCCTGTACCACGCTTCTGGAGTTCGACGAGCATGAGGGCGAGACCATCGCGGAGATTCTCGGAGCGCCGCGCTTCACCAAGAAACTCGCCGACTTGACCCGTGAGATCCCAGGTCTGCACTCCGAGCCGATCCGTCTGCCCTCGACGTCGCCCTACGTGGGCAAGACACTGGGCCAGACACATTGCCGCACCCTGACCGGCGCCAGCATCGTTGCCGTCGTGCGGGGCGAGGAGGTCATCACGTCCCCGCCGCCGGACCAGTTGTTGCTGGCCAACGACGTGCTGGTGGCGATTGGCACCGCCTCGGGGGTGCGAAAGGTGCACGCGCTGCTGGAAGCCAGCGACGTGTCGTGAAAGGTGACGCGACGTTCCTGGTCGAGCTGGGTTTCATGCTCATCCTGCTCGGTGCTGCCGGAGCGCTTGCATTGCGGATCGGACTGTCCACCGCGCCCCTATTCCTGTTGGCCGGCCTGCTGATCGCTGAAGGCGGCCCCATCAATCTGACCAGCGTGCAGCCGTTCCTCGACGCCGCCGCTTCGGTCGGTGTCGTGTTGCTGCTGCTGGCGTTGGGACTGGAGTTCTCCAGCGAAGAGTTCGCGTCCTCCATGAAGCGTCATGCCCCCAGCGGGGTGGTGGACTTCGTGCTGAACGCCACGCCCGGTTTCGTCGCCGGTTGGCTTCTCGGGTGGGAGTTCGCGGCCTGCTTGGCACTGGCAGGTATCACCTGGATCTCGTCGTCCGGAATCGTCGCGAAAGTGCTTGGGGACCTGAATCGCCTGGGTAACCGGGAGACGCCGGCCGTGCTGTCCATCCTCGTGCTCGAGGACATCGCCATGGCGGCATACCTGCCCCTGATCGGAGTACTGCTTGTCGGTGGTGGTGTGCTGGCAGGCACTCTCGGCGCAGTGTTGGCCATCGCGGTGGTCGTGGGGATCATCCTGCTGGCCCATCGCGCGGAAGCGATCGCCGAACGGGTGATCAACCACGAGGACGACGAGCAGGTGCTGCTGCGGGTCCTGGGCCTGACGCTGTTGGTGGCCGGCGTGGCGGAGTCATTGGGAATCTCGTCGGCGGTGGGAGCGTTCCTGGTGGGTTTGGCGATTCCCAACACAGCTGCGCGGCGTGCCCGTCGGGTCCTTGAACCACTGCGTGACCTCTTCGCAGCGGTCTTCTTTCTCTCCTTCGCATCGAAGACCGACTTGGGTGGGATTCCGGGTGTGCTGCCGGAGGCGCTGCTCCTGGGTCTGGTCACCGCCATTACGAAAATCCTCACAGGCTGGTACGCCGCGGGCAGACAGCATGCGGCTCCTCGAGGCCGGATGCGTGCAGGCACCGCGCTGGTCGCCCGAGGTGAGTTCAGCATCGTGATCGCAGGACTTGCGGTGGATGCGGGATACATCGAAGTCGGTGGTCTCACCACCACGTACGTACTGCTCATGGCCATTGTCGGGCCGGTGCTGGCCAGGTTCGCCGATTCGCTGGCCACTCCGTGGGTCAGGTGGGAGGCGTCGAAGGCCTCCCGGGTGGCGCGAGCCGGGCCCTGAACGGTGCGGGTGCGGCCTGCTCACGCGCCCTACCGATTCGGGCGAGATGTGCGATGGCGCCACGGACGCCCGGGGACGGGTTACTCCGCTACGTGACCGAAGTGCTCCACACCGTCGACGACGTGCTCGAGTGTGCTGCTGGTGGCCAGGTCGTCAGTGCCGAGATCGAAGACTGCCGGGGGGATGGGTGGGTTCATGATGGCTCCTCAGTTGTGTGCTGCTTGCCGCCATTTGTTCACACGCCCGTGTCCCTGCCAAGCCTTACCAGTGAGTAACGGTCCGTTCGGTCGATTACCGGTGAGTATCCTGCACGCCGTCGGCGAGCCTCATTGACGAATGTCACGGCAGGTGCATTCCGAGGGTGGCTCAGCCCCGAGCCAGTGCCGCGAGAGCGTCCCCACCGACGCGTTGCACCGTCCAGTCATCCATGCCCACGGCCCCGATGGATCGGTAGAAGCCGATGGCCGGCAGGTTCCAGTCCAGTACCGACAGCTCCAGACGCGCGTAGCCGTTCTGCAGGCAGACATCCGCCAGTGCGCTGAGGAGGGCTCGACCCGCGCCGTTCCCGCGCATCGACGGCACGACGTACAGGTCCTCGAGGTAGACCCCGTGCGTGCCCTCCCAGGTTGAGAAGTTGAGGAACCACAGGGCCAGGCCGACGACCGCACCATCGACCTCGACGACATGACCGAACAGGTGGGGATGAGAACGGAACAGGGCGTCGCTGAGTTGTTCCGCAGTCATCGTCACCGCGTCGGGCTCGCGCTCGTACGCGGCCAGTTCGCGAATCAGCGTGAGCATGGCGGGGACGTCTGCGGGCTTCGCCGGGCGGACCATCATGGATCCATTAGCGCACATGTCGCGTGGTCGGTTACGGCAGGCGCGTTGCAGTGTTGCCGATCCAGAGCCCGACAAATGCGCGGGGGTGCGGGTCACCTGGAGATCGAAAGGCATCAGTGGCCCACGGTCTCGCCTCATCCCCGAGCGCGCCTCACCGCGACATGGCTAGCCTTGCGGGCATGTACGACACACGTGACTCCGGGGTGCTGGTCGTGTTCGGAATCACCGGTGACCTGGCTAAGTTGATGACCCTGAAGTCTTTGTACCTGCTGGAGAGCAGGGGTTTGCTGAAGGTCCCCGTGGTAGGGGTCGCCGGGGACAACTGGACTCTTGAGCACTTGCGCGAACACGCCCGTCGGAGCATCGCCGCCGCGGGGATCACCATCGATGACGCGGTGTTCGACCGGTTCGCCGCGCGCCTGTCGTACGTGGCAGGGGACTTCGCAGACCCCGACACCTACGAGGCCGTCGAGCGTGCGATGAACGGCGCGGCGTCGCCAACGTTCTATCTGGAAGTGCCCCCGTCTTTGTTCGCCATGGTGGTCCAAGGTCTTCACGGCAGGGGTCTGACCGCGGGCGCCAAGGTCGTCATCGAGAAGCCGTTCGGTCATGATCTACAGAGCGCGAGAGAACTGAACTCGACCCTGCACGAGTACCTCGATGAGGACCAGATCTACCGGATCGACCACTTCTTGGGCAAGATGTCTGTTGAAGACATCACCTACCTTCGCTTCGCCAACGCGATCCTCGAGCCCGTCTGGAACCGTAAGTACATATCGAGTGTTCAGATCACGATGGCCGAGGATCTCGACGTCGCCGATAGGGGCTCCTTCTACGATCCTGTCGGGGCTTTGCGCGACGTTGTTCAGAACCACCTCCTGCAGGTTCTGAGCATGGTCGCGATGGAACCGCCCGCAGGCCCCGGGCTGGACATCATCAACGACCGGAAGGCCGATGTCTTCCGGGCCATGCCCGATGCCGACCCGGCGCAGTACGTGCGCGGCCAGTACCGCGGGTATCGCGATGTGGTCGGCGTTGCGCCGGACTCGACCACCGAGACTTACGCCGCCTTGAGGCTGGAGATCGACAACTGGAGATGGTCGGGCGTTCCCTTCTTCCTGCGCACCGGCAAGTGCCTACCGGAAAAGGTGACGGAGGTACGCCTGGTCTTCCAGCGCGCACCAACGCTGCACTTCGCACGGCACAAGAACCGTTTGGCGCCCAACCAGTTGCTACTGCGCATCGATCCCGATGCGGGGGCCTCAATGATTCTGCACGCCCGCAAGGCCTCGGATCAGGGAGTGCGGGAGATCCACTTGGACATGGATTTCGCGCAGGAGGGTGGGGCTGGACCGACTCCGTACGAGGAGCTTCTGTCCGCGGCGCTGGACGGGGATCGGTCGAACTTCACCCGGCAGGACTCCGTGGAGCAGACCTGGCGCATCGTCCAGCCGTTGCTGGACGACCCGCCGGCGGTGCAGGAGTACGAGCCCGGCAGTTGGGGGCCTGGCGCGGCCGCGGCGCTGCCCAGACACTGGGGCGGATGGCACCAACCCTGGTTGTAACCCGCGGCCTGTGGGTGGTCGCCCGACAACGCGCGTTGAGCGCAGTGTCGTGCAGGGGAAGACTCTCGATGGGTTGGCGGGCGCCTTCTGAGTGGTCCATCTCGCACTCACGGGCGTGGATTCAAGACAGCGTGACCGGGCGGCAGTCGGGCGGCCCGCAGGCGTGAGAGGTGGGTACGGGTGTTGGAGATCGGTAGGTGCGTTGGAGATCGGCGGGGCGTGGATCTCCAACGGCTGTGCGTTTGTCCAACGTGTGTACCTAACTCCAACGCCTGCGCAGGGACTCAGCTGTGTGCGCCAGGCGTGAGAGCTGGGTACGGGCGTTGGAGATCGGTACGGGCGTTGGAGATCGGTACGTGCGTTGGAGATCCGCCGGCCGTGCAACTCCAACGGCTGTGCGTTTGTCCAACGTGCGCACATAACTCCAACGCCTGCGCCGGGGCTCAGAGTCGGGCGCCGCGGAGATTCGAGCGGGACGCCAAGCAATCCGCCGCCTTGCCAGGACACCGTGACCGCTGCGACCGGAGCGGTCGGACCGCAGATCGGGGGGAGCGGGCGTGCACCTGAACAACGAAAGGTTGCTCGACGACCGATCACCCCGGGCGGTGGTCCTGGGCCAGGGTGAGAGCGCCGACCACCCCAGCGTCGCCGCCGAGTTCGGGAACCCGCAGTGAGGGCGAGGGCAAGTAGCCGGCCAGGGATTCGTCGAGCAGTGCGGGCAAATGTTCGTGCAGCGCCTTTCGACTGCCCAGACCACCGCCGATGATGATCCGCTGCGGCCCGAGTATGCACGTGATGTTGTGCAGCGCCGTGGCCACGATCTGCGCCTCGAGGATCCACGCTGGGTCATCATCGGCGATGTCCTGCGCGGGGACTCCGGATCGGGCTTGCATACCGGGACCGGAAGCCAGTCCCTCCCAGCAGTTCCGGTGGTAGGGGCATACGCCTGGCCCCGTCGACTGCGGCAGCAACATGTGACCCATCTCCGGATGCTGTCCGGCCTGGAGCAGGCGACCTCGGATGATCGCGCCACCGCCGATACCGGTGCCGATCGTGATGTAGACCAGGCTGTGCAAGCCGCGGCCCGCTCCGTAGCGCAGTTCCCCAAGTGCTGCCGCGTTGACATCGGTGGTCATCGCCATTGGCACGGCGATCCGCGCGGACAGCAGCCCGAGCAGGTCGGCGCCGGTCCAACCCGGTTTGGGCGTCTGCAGGATATGGCCGTATGTGGGGGAGTCCGGATCGGGGTCGCACGGGCCGAACGTGCCCAACCCCAACGCCGTTACCGGATGATCGGCGAAGAACTCGGCGCACTGGTCGGCCAGTGATTCCGGGTCGGTTCCGGTGGGGAACTGGACGCGCGCGAACACTCGGCCCTCGGAGCCGACCGCGCAGACTGTCTTTGTACCGCCTGTCTCGATGCCTGCATACATACCAACCACCGTAGTCCGATTCCGGGCTGTCAAACCGCCCCGTTGCGGTGGGTTACCCTTCCAAGGAGGCATCCGGGAGGTGTTCAGGTGAAGTGGTTGACAGCAATGATTCTGGCGGCCGGTGTGCTGGTGAGCCCATTGGCGGGCCCGGCAACCGCGGTCGATGACATCCCGAAGAAGGGTGCGGACGCATCGTGGCCCAACTGCCCGAAGGGCATGGGAATTCCCTCGCGCAAGACCATCGGACTGCCGATGCCCAAGAAGCACGCGCGTTTCGTCATTCTTGGTTTGACCAACGGCCCGGGGTTCTATCCCAATCCGTGCATCGATCGACAGGTCGCCTGGGCGCGCAAACGCGGCATCTACGTCGGCACCTACGCAATGACCACATACCCGAAGCGCAAGCAGCTTCGCGAGTACGGCTCGCAGGGACCGTGGCCCGCGACGTCGCTGCGCAAACGCCTGCGTAACGCCGGCTACGCCCAGGCCCAGTTCAATCTGAAGACCATGGACCGGGTCGGTTTGGACACGCCGTTCGTCTGGGTCGATGTCGAGCCCTACGAGGTCGCGCCATGGACCTCGAAACGCAAACGGAACAAGGCGGTTCTGGACGGCGTGCTGCGCGGCTACACGGATGCGGGCAAAGAGGTTGGTCTCTACACCTCTCCCGGGCCGTGGCGCGACATCATCGGCTCTGCCCGCTACGGCTTGCCCGAGTGGCGCACCGCCGGTGGGCATCCCTGGTCGAACACCGACTATTCCGATGCCCGGCGCATGTGCAAGGTCACCTCGGTGCAGGGCGGACCGATCCTGTTGGCGCAATGGTGGGACACCAAGCGGGACTACGATCTGCTGTGTAAGCGAAGCCGGACCCCGGCTGAGGTGCAGCGGCTCTTCACGTGGATGTCCACGGACTCATGAGGCGGCTCGTCATCGCTGTAGCCGCTGTGGGAGTACTCGCCAGCGCGGCGGCCCCGGCCAGCGCTGAGCCACCAGCGCCAGCGACCTGTTTCTCGTATTCAGCCGATCAGTGGCTGCAGTCGACCTTCACTGCTGACCCCGGCGATTGTGCAACCCCCCACAACGGCGAGGTGCTGGGAACCGCGAGCCTGCCGCCGGAGGTCGCCGCGACTGGCTATGCCTCGGCCGGTGTGAAGCGGTGGGCCTTCCAGGCGTGTCAGCCGATCGCGGTGGACTACGTCTGGACGAAACCGAAGCCGAAGTTCCCCAAGGCCTCATACGTCATGCCGCGCAGCGCCCGCCTCAATGTGCAGTTCCCGACCGTGGACGCATGGAACGCTGGTGAGCGGTGGGTCGCGTGCCTGGGACAGAGCCGCAACACCAGCCTCAGCGCCCCGCTCACCCGTACTGGATCAGTTGCGGGGGCAGGCCTGAAGCCGTACGTGTGCCTCAACCCGCGGAACTGGCGCGGGATGAAATGCAAGAAGACCGACGCCGTGCGGTTGACCAATCAGGTGTGGATCGGCCAACAGTCGTATCCGGGGACCCCGAAGATGCTCAAGAAGACCCGGTCGGCTTGCCGCAAGTTGGCCAAGAAGCGCAAGGCCTGGACCATGCGCACCTACTACGTTCCCGGTCTGACAGCCTGGGACAGGGGAAACCAGAACGGCTACTGCGAGATCATCAGGTAGGTCGAATCCGCTCCGGGGGGCAGGGAGCCGAGTTGCGGATATCGCCACCGGAACAAGGTTGTGTGTCAGAGTGGTAAGTCGGCTCTCATCTTTGCTTGCCAAAGGGCCATTCGTCTTCGACAATGGAAACATGAACCGTCTAACCAAGGGTCAGGTCGCGCTGATCATCGCCGCTCTGCTCTACGTGGTGTCACCGTTCGACTTCATCCCTGAGATCATCGCCGGTCCGCTCGGCATCGCAGACGACGCAGCCATTCTCGGCCTGGTTGCGGCCATGATCCTGCGGGCATCGCAAAAACCGCAGGTGGTGCCGGTTCCGGTCCAGCAGTCGTGACCGACAACCAGACCGAGCAGGTCACTGAGAAACCAACACGTGCCCAACAGCGGCGCGCGGAGGAGTTCGAGCGTTTGTGCAACACGGGCTACACCGTCTGCTGCGGCGGGGGCGGACGCCGCAACTGAGTTCGTGGCCTGTGGGCCTACAGCAGGGCTGCCCGAAGGTAGTTGAACAGTGCTGCACCTGAATCCTCGCTGAACTGGTGCATCTGTTCAGCAGTGGCAGTTACCTGGTCGCCGTTGAGTCGGTTCAGCAGGGTTGCGCAGATCATCGCGAACTTCGGGAATCCCCAGTGGTTCAGATAGCCGGCGAGCATCGCGCCTTCCATCTCGATGTTGCGCACACCGTTGTCATGGATCCACTCCAGCCAGGCCATCTTCGTCTGCGCAGTCTCCATGCACACCGCCCCGTCTAGGCGGAATTGTTCGAGGAAGAACTCGTTGCCCGCGACCGTCTTGCCGGTGACGATCTCGAAGTCGGTGTCTGCGTTGGCCTCCACGATCGCCTGTGCCACATCGTCGGGGAATCGGCTGTCGAACCAGTACTCGCCCATCCCGCCGTTCAACACGCGGTAGGGGCGCAGGTCGGCCATGACCCCTTCGGTCGTGACCACGACGGTGCCGCCTTCAAGACCCACCCCGCCACTGGTCCCGACCCGGGCCCAGAAGACCTCGTCGAGGGCCTCAAGATCCCCGCGTTTGAGGAAGTAGAGCATGCGCATCAGTTCCTGTACGGCGATGGATGCGCTGGGCATGCCCATACCGTGAGAAGCGAACAGAACACCCGCGCTGTAGCGGGTGACGAAACGTTCCTCCTTCGGAAAAGCGATGATCTCGGCCCCACCGTTGAATTCGCTCCAGGTCTTCGCGAACGAGTCGATGCGATGCCCGGATCCAGCCATGATCACCGCGCGCACGTCGCGCAACGCCTCCATGACCGGATCGTCGCTGGCCACCCCGAAGTGGTAGTAGACGTCCACCTCCCGGCCATCACGAACGGGGTCGAGAAACGTGTGGTTGATGTTCTCGTCGTGCATGACACCTCCGGGTTGCGATCGTCGGGACCGACCCTACGGCCGCTTGACTCACTGAGGCAACGGCAGGCCGACGCCCCTGGATGCGTCCTGCGCCGCACGGGTGGGCGTTTGTGATTGGTGGTCGACACTGTCGGTGTCTTCAGACGGTGAACTCGATCGTGCTGACCTCGCCACAATGACCGTTGTTTGGTGCGGGAGGGCGAAGCGTGAACAGCGCGACAGCCGCCACCCAGAGCGCACTCGCCGCCTCCCCCTGGCTTGCGGCGGCAACGGAGCGCCCGCGGCCTTCGCTTAGGCTTGAACGATGCGGGTGACATGGATTCTGGGGCTGGCGGTGGCCCTGGCCGGGTGTTCGGCGAGCGCGCCGGGTGAGCCCGCTGCGCAAGCCGCCTCGCAGACCTCTGCCCCAGCCGAATCGGCTGCCCAGCGCGCTTACGACGCCCTGACCCCGAAACGTCGGGTGAGCCAACTGGTGATGGCCTCCATCGACACCCTCGATC